>ERZ1026968.39-NODE-39-length-81397-cov-8.631961_pt1 | contig 81397 bp, 69 predicted proteins | sample MGYA00519295_ERZ1026968 | MGnify/ENA primary metagenome ERZ1026968 (study PRJEB26926, sample SAMN06164480) | human gut metagenome | biome: ENVO:00009003; feature: ENVO:2100002; material: ENVO:00002003 | host: Homo sapiens | place: USA | collected 2012 ...
TGAAGCAAAAGGAGCTTGTGTGCGACGAAAGCTCGGCGCTCCAAGGCTCGCCGCCTTGCGACTCCAATTCCGTCTTTAAAATCAATTATCTTTGATAATTGTTTCTTCCAGATACTCCGAAAACTCGTCTTTCAACATGTTGCTTCGCAAAGCGTACTCGATGGTCGCTTCCAAATAACCTTCTTTGTTGCCTATATCGTAGCGTCTTGCGCTAAATTCGTAGGCGCATACATCTTTTTCTTTGGCAAGAATGCTTATCGAATCCGTCAAATATGCCTCGCCGCGAGTGTACGGCGTGCGCTCGATTGCGTCGAATATCGAAGGGGCAAGCACAAATCTTCCGAGAGATACCAATGCGCTGGGAAGTTCGCTTTGCGGTTTTTCGATTATGCCGTCGATAAGCGTGGTTTTGTCGTCTATTGCCGACTTCGTTATCATCACGCCGCAACGTCTTGCAACCTCTTCGCTCGTGCGCTGACATCCTACTATAGACGCGCCGTTCGTGGCATAATATGCGTCGATAAGTTGCTTGGTAACGGGCTTTTCACCCTCTTTTACATACATCACGTCGTCGCCGAAAAGCACGGCGAACGGCTCGCCGTTCACAAAGTCTTTGCAAAGTTTTATTGCGTTTGCGTTGCCGTCCATCGTCTTTTGCGTGACAAAAGACACCTTTGCCCCGATTTCTGCGTTGGCAAGCTCGTACGCTTCCTTTTCGCCTTGCGACAAAAGATGCTCGTTGAGCCGAACGTTAGGCTCGAAAAGGCGTTTTATACTTTCTTTTTGCGGAGATATGACGATCATAATCTCCTCTATGCCGCTCTTCACCGCCTCGTCGACGATGTAGCACAGCGCAGGCGTATCCACGATGGGCAACAATTCTTTGGGCAAAACTTTGGTGACGGGCAGGAATCTCGTTCCGAACCCCGCACAAGGTATTATTGCTTTTCTGACTTGCATAAGCACCCCCTCTTTTCAAGCGTCGAATTTGTCCTAAGCCGTCAAATTCCGACGACGGATTTTTCTATGCGACGTTTTCGCCGCATAATCGTTTGTACAATATATTCGTAAGTCGCAACGCGATATTCTCGTTGCGACTTCGATTGCGATTTTCAAAAAGTCATTTCTATGAAATGAAAATCACTTTTCGTAGCCGTGCGGATGCGTCGAGTGCCACTTCCATGCGGACGAAACGATGCTTTCGAGGCTGTCGTATCGAGGCTTCCAGCCAAGTTCTCTCTTTATCTTTTCGCTGGATGCGACAAGGGTTGCCGGATCACCGGGACGACGGCCTTCGATTGTCCTCTCGATATGGCGTCCCGTCACTTTTTCGGTCACGTCGATAACCTCTTTGACGCTGAATCCGTTGCCGTTGCCGAGGTTGTAGTAGGTGGATTTTCCGCCGTGTTTGAGATAGTCGAGAGCGCGGATATGAGCGTCGGCAAGGTCGGTGATGTGAATATAGTCCCTCACGCAAGTGCCGTCGGGTGTGGGATAATCGTCGCCGAAAATGCCGATGTGATCTCTCGTGCCGTTTGCCACTTGCAAAATGATGGGGATAAGGTGGGATTCGGGCTTGTGCGCCTCGCCGATTTCACCGCTCTTGTGTGCGCCCGCCGCATTGAAATAGCGAAGAGCAACGTATTTAAGCCCGTACGCCTTGTCGTAATCTTGCATAAACTGCTCCATCATGAGCTTGGTTTGACCGTACACGCTGGTGGGATGCTGCGGACTTTCCTCGGTGATAAGGCCGTCGCCGCAATCTCCGTAAGTCGCCGCCGAGGACGAGAACACGAGATATTTGACGTTTTCTGCAATCATAGCGTCCAAAAGCGCAAGCGTGCCGGCAACGTTGTTGTGATAATACTTCGCAGGATTGACCATACTTTCTCCGACAAGAGAGTACGCCGCAAAGTGAATGACGGAATCTACGCCGTATTTTCTGAACGTTTCGCGCAAAAGCTCGACATCAAAGATGTCGCCTTTGACAAACGGCACGTCCGACGGCACGGATTCGATATGTCCCGTGACAAGATTGTCGTAAACTACGACGTCCATGTTTCTTTCTTTGAGTTCTCTCACGCAATGGGAGCCGATGTAGCCTGCTCCGCCCGTAACCAAAATCATATATCACTCCTCGCACGTCCTCGCACGTCCTCGCACGTCGGGCGCGCTGAATTTTATTCTATGAAATATTATAAACTAGAACCGCTTGTTTTGCAAGGCAAAATTGTGTATAATCAAATTGTGGGAAAAACAATTTTGCATTGCGACCTAAACAACTTCTACGCATCGGTGGAACAAAAGCTGCATCCCGAATACGACGGGATGCCTCTTGCCGTGTGCGGAAATCCCGAAGCAAGACACGGCATAGTGCTTGCAAAAAATCAACTCGCAAAAAAAGCGGGCGTTCAAACGGGCGAAACGTTGTGGTCGGCAAGGCAAAAATGCCCGGATATAATTTTTGTTCCTCCGCATTTCGACGAATACGTCAAACATTCAAAGCAAGTGTTTGAAATCTACACTCGATTCACCGACCGCGTGGAGAGTTTCGGCATAGACGAGTGTTGGCTCGACGTGACGGGCAGCGAAAAACTTTTCGGCGACGGCGTGACCATCGCAAACAAATTGCGCGAGCTCGTCAAAGAAAAAACGGGACTGACCATATCCGTGGGCGTGTCTTTCACCAAAACGCTCGCAAAACTCGGCAGCGACCTAAAAAAGCCCGACGCGACGACCGTGCTTGACAAAGAGCATTATATGGACGTCATCGGCGATATGTCGCCCTCCGAGATGATTATGATAGGCAAACAGACGTCCGAAAAGCTGACAAAGCTCAACATCCGCACCATACGGCAACTGGCGAATGCCGACCGTGACGCTTTGCGTCACATTTTCGGAGTGGTTGCCGACAATATGATAAACGCCGCGCAAGGCATCGAAACGGAAGAGGTCAAGCACTACTACGATATTCGCATCCCCAAAAGCGTGTCGAACGGCACGACCACTCCGCGCGATATAAAAACTCTCGACGAAGCCAAAATCGTAATTTACGCTCTTGCGGATATGGTTGCGTTGAGATTGAGAAGCTACAACCTCGTTGCAAACGGCATCGGACTTTCAATCAAAAATCCAGCTTTACAATGGACGTCAAAACAAATTCCGCTTTCACCGGCAAGCGCAAATTCGGGCGCAATCGCAAAATCCGCGATAAGTCTGATTGAAAAAATACACAATTTCAACGATCCCCTTCGCGCAATCACCGTGTCTGCAATCAGGCTGGAAAACAAAGACGGCGTGCAAATCAGCCTTTTCGACGAGCCGAACGACAAAGCCGACAAACTTGAAAAAACAATCGACAATATACGCGCAAAGTACGGCTATCACTCGGTGCAGCGCGGTATCTTGCTTGAAAACGATCTCACGGGCAACTTGCACGAGGACGACGATTTCAGACCTTTTCATCAAAGCAAAACAACCTGAAACCCAACTCGAACACAATTTGCATAATTTCCATAAAACCACAAGGCACGAACACGATTTACAACACATATCGTGTTTTGTTTTGCTAAAAATCAACGTTTTTAGTTTCATATCGCCATTTTTCGGACGTATAATTTTATATCAATACACTTATCGTGTTGTATAATTGCATAACACATTTCGTGCTTTTAGGCATTTTTGTCGAAAAAAGGAGCAAGTTTTCGTTTCCGTTTTACAATCGCGTCAAATTACCTTATAATTGATATCAAGTGATAATTGGGATTGTAAGAAGACACTGGCACAAGCCTATGGAGCATCCGCTCCTCACGCACGTACAGGCGTGCAAAAACAATATTTATGACACCGGTTCAAATCGCAACGGCAGTTTTATCTCTCATTGCAGGCATTGGTATATTCCTTATCGCTTGCACGATGATGAGCTCGAATCTGGAATCCGTAAGCTCCAACAAACTCAAACAACTTTTTGCGCGTACGTCAAAGAGTAAGCTCGTCGGCGTCGGCATAGGTACGGTTGCAACGGCGGCGATACAGTCGTCGGGCGCAACGACCGTTATGGTCATAGGTTTCGTCAACGCCGGCATTATGTCGCTGATGCAAGCGGCAACCGTCATTTACGGCGCAAACATCGGTACGACGATTACCGGTCAAATCACCGCCCTCGGCATGTTTGAAAACTCCATCTCAACGGGGGTGGTATTTGCCACTTTTGCAGGCATCGGCGCATTTACGATGGCTTTTGCAAAGAAAGATCTTGTCAAAAAAATCGGCGGTATCCTTGCAGGCTTCGGTATGCTGTTCGTCGGTCTTGACATGATGAGTGCGTCAATGGATACGTTCGCATCCCTCGACACCGTCAAAAACTTTCTTGCATCCATAAGCAATCCGCTTCTTCTCGTCCTCATCGGCACGGTTTTGACCGCAATCATTCAAAGCTCGTCCGTCATGACGTCAATCGCCATCACGATGGTCTTTACGGGGCTTATTAACCTCGATCAAGGCATTTATCTCACTATGGGCTCGAACATCGGTTCGTGTGTTGTTGCAATCATCGCAGGTTTGACTTCCAGCACAAACGCAAAACGCACCGCTCTTCTTCACCTTCTTTTCAACGTTTCGGGCGTTGTGATTTTTATGCTCGTAGCAATGATGATGCGCGAAATCTCAAAGGCGGTAAATCCCACAAAGATTATAACTTTCGGCTACCTTTTCGGAAAAATGTTCCCCGGCGTTCCGCAAACTCAACTTGCAATGTTCCACACGATATTCAACGTCATTACGGTTATCATAATGTTACCGCTCACCAATTTGTCGGTTAAGCTTGTATGTAAAATCCTTCCCGACAAAAAGAAGAAAGACGAACAACCGGCAGAACATTTTTACTACATCGACGAGCATATGCTCTCAACTCCGCCTATCGCAGTGCAACAAACCAAAAACGAAATCGTCAATATGGCGGAAATCGCATTGCACAACTACGACCTCGCTTGCGACGTGATTTGCACTCTCGACTATTCTAAAATCGAAAAATTCCGTCAGAACGAAAACGAGCTGAACTTCCTCAACAAAGAAATCGCAAGATTCGTCGTCAAACTTTCAAAGCTCGAAATGAACGACGCCGACCACAACTATCTTGCAACCACGTTCCACACGATCACCGATCTCGAACGCGTCGGCGACTATGCGGAAAACATCATCGAATACGCCGACAAACTCAAAGAATCCGACCAAAAGTTTTCGGACGTCGCAATCTCGGAAGTGCGCAACTTGCAAAGTCGCATAAACGATTTGTTTCAAAAGGTCATGAAAGCATACGTAAACAGCGACGCGGCTTCGCTTGACGAGGCAAACGTAATCGAAGACGAAATCGACGACATCACCGAAGCAATGGGCGCAAACCATATAGAAAGATTGCGCGCGGGCGATTGTACTCCCGACGTCGGAGCACAGTATCTCTCGCTTGCGTCCAACTCCGAGCGTGTTGCGGACCACTTCATAAACGTCGGCAAATCCATAAACGGCACAACCAAGAAAAAGGACTAATTTATGAAACTTGCAATCGCAACCAACAATCAGCATAAACTCACCGAAATCAAAGCTATCCTCGGCAACTCATTCGAGGAGCTTTTGTCGTTGAAAGACCTCGGCATCGACGTTGACGTCGAAGAAACGGGCACTACACTCGAAGAAAACTCTCTTCTTAAAGCACGCACGATTTGCGAGCTTTGCAACATGCCCACGCTTGCAGACGATACAGGGCTTATGGTTGACTCGCTTGACGGTGCGCCCGGCGTTTATTCCGCGCGTTACGCAGGCGAAGCTCACAACGATAAAGCCAACCGACAACTGCTTCTAAAAAACCTCGAAGGCGTGCAAAATCGTCGCGCCCATTTTGCGACGGTTATAACAATTTGTTATCCGAACGGCGACTTTATCACCGCAAAAGGACGTGTCGAAGGCTCGATTTTGCGCGAAGAACGGGGTACGGAAGGCTTCGGATACGACTCTTTGTTTTTCAGCGACGAGCTTCAAAAAACTTTTGCGGAAGCGTCCGCAGACGAAAAAAATTCAGTAAGCCACCGCGGCAGAGCTTTGCATGCAATGCTTGAAAAACTCAACTCCGAAAACTAACGTTATGAACACTATCGTAGCATTTTCGGACAGCCATAATTACCCTCTTCCGGATCGTCTTGTCGAAGTCGCAAACGAAAGTAAATTCGTGTTCTTTTTGGGCGACGGCATAAGTGCGCTCGGCGACCTTTTGTGCCATAAAGGCTTTCACGGAGTAAAAGGAAATTGCGACAATTTCGCTTTTCAGGACGAGGAAGTCATCGAAATCGACAAGGTGAAAATTCTCATCACGCACGGAGATAAATACCACGTCAAACGTGGATTGTTGGAACTGTATTTGCGCGCAACAGAACTCGGTTGCAGCCTCGTTTTCTACGGACATACGCACTTTGCGCAAATCGACGAACGCGACGGAGTTACCCTCGTATGTCCCGGAGCAGTCTGCTCTTCGACATACGGCACGCCATCATACGCCTACGCAGTCGTGCACGACGGAAAATTTACCGTCAAAATCGTAAATCTAGCCCAAATTTGTTGACATCAAACCTTTGATGTGATAATATTGTCAAGCATTGAATCGTAGATTGCTCTTTCACAGCGTAATTTGAGTCCGTGCGGGTGTAGTTCAATGGTAGAATGTCAGCCTTCCAAGCTGATTGCGTGGGTCCGATTCCCATCACCCGCTCCACAACTCAAAGAGCGTTTAAAAAGCGTCTTGACGATGCAATGAGCCTGTAGCTCAGCAGGATAGAGCAACGGCCTTCTAAGCCGTGTGTCGGGAGTTCGAATCTCTTCAGGCTCGCCATTATGGTGGATATAGCGCAGTTGGTTAGCGTGCCAGGTTGTGGCCCTGGAGGTCGTGGGTTCGAATCCCACTATTCACCCCACTTTGATACAAAGCTCCGAACGGAGTTGTATGAGTTCGAATTCATCACAAAATCGTATGGATTCGAACGGGCAGAAAATCAAACAATCCGGTGAATTGTTTGGCTGCCCCGGCGTGATAGTGCAGACCTTCGCAAAGTCGTACGGAATCGCATAAAAATGTGCGCCTGTGTAGCGCGAGTCGCTCGGCATAGGTCAAACGGCGCGAATCCCACTATTCACCCCACTTTGATACAAAGCTCCGAACGGAGTTGTATGAGTTCGAATTCATCACAAAATCGTATGGATTCGAACGGGCAGAAAATCAAACAATCCGGTGAATTGTTTGGCTGCCCCGGCGTGATAGTGCAGACCTTCGCAAAGTCGTACGGAATCGCATAAAAATGTGCGCCTGTGTAGCGCGAGTCGCTCGGCATAGGTCAAACGGCGCGAATCCCACTATTCACCCCACTTTTGTTACGTCACTCTGAAAAGAGTCGATATAGTTTGATTCCGAAGATTACTTCATCGGATTCGAACGAGCAAATGTAAAAAAGTTTTACATTTGCCGAAAAAGTGCAGTATATTTGTTGCAAAAACTTTGTTTTGGTGATAATATAGACTGCGTTGTAGGGGTATCGCCAAGCGGTAAGGCACCAGATTTTGATTCTGGCATTCGTTGGTTCAAATCCAGCTACCCCTGCCAATGACTCACTAGCTCAGCCGGTAGAGCACCGCACTTTTAATGCGATGGTCCGGAGTTCGAATCTCCGGTGGGTCACCACACTTTTAGACTATATACTATGTATATAGTCTAATTTTTTTATTCTCGAATGGTCTTTTTTTCTTGATTATAAGTATCGTTTACCCCCTTGTTAAATTTTGCGATTTCTTCTTTCTCGAAGTCTTCATTTACGTGCGTATACACGCTTTGCGTCATATCGGGTGTCGAATGTCCAACCCACTTTTGCGTGACGTAACAACTAACATCGTTTTCGGCACATCTCGTTGCATAAGTATGACGAAGTGAATGTATTGTAAAACCCATACCGTCCAAGCCACTTGCTTTCAATGCGTTTTGGAAATGCTCACGCAATGCGTGTTCTTTTATCGGGAACAATCTATCGTGTTTTGAAAAATCAATATCTTTCAAATACGGATAGAGATTGTCCAAAATCGGCACATTGCGAATGCCTGCTTCCGTCTTTGGTGGAACAGTTTTCCCTTCTTGCATTTGCTTATTTACAACGATATATCTTTCTTCGATATGTATATCATCGGGAGTAAGTGCCAATATCTCGCCACGACGTAAACCGCAATACAAACCAATTAAGAACGCAAGCCCACGATAGTTTGTTTTGCAGGCTTCAACGAAGCGTGCTTCTTGCTCTCGTGTAAAGGCTTTTCCGTGCTTTTTCTTGTGTTTCTTAATCTCGATTGCGCCAAATGGATTAGACTCGATATATCGGCATTTCACGGCTTTATCCAACATTTCATTAAGCAAAGCGAAACAATCGTCTTTCACGCTCGGTTTGTCAATGCTATTGAATATTTCTTGGCACTCTACAACTTCAAGATTTGCAATCTGCATATCACCGAACAATGCCTTGATATGCTTTATCGTGCGTTTATACTTATCAATGGAAGAATCTCGCAAGTTTTGTTTTTTGAATGCGTTAAGCCATTTATCTGCCCACGTTGAAACCGTGTAGGTGCAATGCAATTCCCTACTCTTTTCACGTTCAAAAAGATATTGGACGTATTGTTCCATTTGCGACATAGTTTTCCTTTTTATATGAGAATGCCGTAAGGGGTGTAGGCTTACGACATAATCAAGATTTATACTAGGATTTATTAGTATTTATTCGATTACACCCCACAACACAACGTGTTGTTGAGATTATATTATCATCACATTTTGAGATAGTCAAGTATTTTTTGAAATATTAAGTTGAAAATTTTCTCAAAATGAGATATTTTTTAATTAGGAGCTACAAATATGTATAATCAATTTGCAAAAAAACTATCGGCAATAATGAAAGAACGTGGGATATCTCAAACACAATTAGCCTACGCTTTGAGAGTAAAACAAAATACCGTGAGCCAATGGACAAGCGGAAAACGTGAACCCGATTTTGATACATTTATAAAGATTTGCATAATATTTAATGTATCTCCGCACGAAATGCTCGGATATGACAAAATAAAAGCAATGCTTGCTCCCGAGTTAATCAGAGATATTGTTGGCAATGATAAAAACTTTCAAAAAGAACAACTCAAAATATCTCTCGAACACAAAGACGGTTTCGGCAAAGAGATAGAAAACTTATATGACAAATATTATGAAGAATACAAAAAGCGTTTTGGATTCTAATCTTGTACATTTAACAAAGATATGCTAAAAGGCTTTACAAGCGTTAGTTGGGTATATTCTATCATCCCGAAATGCTCATTATCAAACGTTTTCTTGTAAGGCTCTTTTTGTAATTCGATGTCACCAGCAAGCAACAAATGCGCAATTGTGTTTTCAATGCCGTTTTCTTCTATCGTTGTAGGCTCTTGCAAGCCTTGTGACGTAAAATAACAACGATTGCCAACAAGTCTTTCGTCTTCATTGTCTTTTGACATATACTTCGTTATATACGCACCCACGTTGTCAACGTCATCAATCTTGTTAATCTTGACAAAACCATTTTGCCAAATCTCTTGCAACATCTTTGCGGATATAAACGGAAGATTGCAAAGCAAGTGATAATGAATTGCACCACGCTTTTGAAACTCGACAACCGCAATATATTGCATTTTATCTTTTTTCATTTTCGCAAGGTATCTATTTAGACGTTTGATAAAATTGCAAAATTGATTGTTTGCATATTTCAAATCGGTGATATTGTCGGCAAATGTAAGTGTAAAAAACTTGTTTAATTGAGGGTTAGCACACGCAAGACGGCGCACACGAGCCCTTGCACGTTGCAACACTTTTTCACGGTTAAAAGATTTATCTTCATTAGTGGTATTTTTGCTAGAACGACCAACTTTTTTTGCATCGTGATAATTCTTAAAATATCCACGCTCATACGTTGTAATCTCAACAACGTTGCCCGACACGATTATGCGACTTTTAATATTTTCAAGGGGATTATTTGTAGGCATTTTGCGGAAAGTTAAATACCTATAATCAAGTTAAGTATTTGTCGGTGACGGGGTGCTTGAAGCACCCCCGATCCCCCGACAAATTCTTTTGCAACAAAGACACCTGCAACGGCTATCACGTACAATTACAAAGGACATCTTCCACGCAATAACCATACGGCAGTTGCGCACCCCGGTGCGCTTGTTCTACGCTATCGCTAAATCGCATTGACGGCGATATTTTTCAAGCGGTTGAATGTACTATTATCAGTACATATCACGCAAAACAACTATTTTTTGCACAGTTCGAATCTCCGGTGGGTCACCAAAAGCAAATAATACGAACTCAAACTTTGGGTTCGTATTATTTTTTGCCAGAGAATTTTTCTGTGCCAAGTTGAAAATTTAGAGTACCCCCTTCTTTTGATATTCCACGTTTACCAATGAAAACGAATAGATTGTTAAAAGACTCTCATTTTGTAGATAAATTAAACTCTATTTTTTCTAATTTATAAAACTTCATAAAAACGTCTCCTTCTTTTTTGATGACGTCATTATAAAACAAGCCGCTGTCCCAAAAATCGGACAACGGCAAAAATGTTTATGTAAGATATTCAAGAAGTGGAGCGCAAGGTGTCGTCAGGCTATGCCCAATCCGTTGAAAAAGTCGGTTGCAAGGCGGGCGCAGCGCCAAGCGTTTTGTTTGACGTAGGATGAGTGTCCCTGCCACTTCAGCACGGCAACTTTTGCGCCGGGGATATTGTCTGCCAAAAACTTGGTGTCGGACAATTTGACTATATCGAACTCACCTGCGAGAATATATGCGGGAGTGGTGATTTTCGACAGTTTTTCCGCGGTGAAATCGGGCTCCTCGATCATAATTCTGTCAAGCGGTTTGTGAGTTGCGTTGTAGGAAATCTTCACGGACGTCGTGAAATAGGACTTCAACCCCTTTGGCGACGAGTTTGCGCCGCACGCGACGAAAGCGCCCAAAAGATCGGGATAGTCTATCGCCGTCTGAATTGCGATTATACCGCCGTCGCTATGCCCTATCACGAGCGGTTTTTCAAGCCCCATAATCTCGACAAACTGCTTGACGTCCTTTGCCATAAGCGCATAGGAGATCTCGTCCGTATATCCGCTCTCACCCTGCGATCTGCTGTCGAGCGCGTACACCGTATAGTGATTTGCAAGGCGGAGCATAAGGTCCGCAAGGTCCTTGTGACTGTTTCCGTTGCCGTGAACGAGCAAAAGCGGATAACCGCTTCCGCACTTTGCGTAATGCATTCTCACGTCTTGCAGTTGCACGTCGCCTTCTTCCGCCACGACGTCAAGGGGCGCGTCGTAAGACAGGTCGTTCACTTTGACAAGTCCGATATTTTTTGCCATAACGTCCACCGTGATTTGCCACACGCTCACACCGACAACCGCCGCCGCGAATATTGCGACGATGACGATGATTGCGATCTTCTTTCCTTTCGATTTTTCCATATTTCAATCATACTCCAACCGCAATATCAAATCAACCCCAAAAAAAGAAAAAGCCCGCAAAACGCGGACTTTTTATATTGCTCGTCAGATTTCAAAGCGGAAAAGCACGTCTTCTCCGACAAGGGATTTTACGCTGATTTCGTGCTCGTCCACGACGGCGTACGAGCGCACGGTGTCGGCTTTCGGCATTCCGATTGCGCCCACGCAGACGTATATCACTCCGTCGGCTTCACAAACGTTCGCTTTGTGAAAATGCCCGTAAAACACCACGTCGCCCCTTTTTGCGTCCTTGCAAGGAAGGTCGGGATTGCACTTGTGTCCGTGCGTGAAAAACAGCCTTCTCTCTCCCCATTGCAAAGAAAAGTCGGGGCGTATCTCGAACTCGGTTATCATCTGATCGACTTCGCTGTCGCAGTTGCCGTGAACCAACGTGACGTAATCTTTCGAGGCGTTGAGGCGCTCGGCAACCTTCATCGGAGCATAGCCTTCGGGCAAGGGATTGCGCGGACCGTGATTGTATATATCTCCGAGCAAAACGACCTTAGCGTCGCCGTGTTGCGCCCTGTACGCGTCAACCGTTGCAAAAAATCTTTCCACGTTTGCGCTCGAACCGTGCACGTCCGAGCCTACGAAAATGCGCATAATCTGATCTCCTTTTCGGATACAGTATAGCACGCATGCAAGATTTAGTCAAAATCCTGCGACACTTTTTGCAGGTTGGGTATTGTGGAAAAAAAATCGATGTGATATACTCTTTATAAAAGGTTGAATCCTAAAAATAAAAGAAATAAAGAAAAAGCACTTAATTTTGCCTATTCTGATCTCTTAGAAACTGGCAGAAAGGAATTTTTTGCCTTTGTGCCAAAGAAAAAAGGCTTGATACTGACCGAAATCATTGTATCAAACCTATGCTTTCAATATGGTGGAGGCAACAGGACTCGAACCTGTGACCTCACGGATGTGAACCGTGTGCTCTAACCAACTGAGCCATGCCTCCGTATCTCGCATGACGTGCATGCGAAGATTTTTGGTTTATGATTTGTACATTCTCTTGCGAGCAGCTTCCGCTTTCTTTTTGCGTTTTACGCTGGGTTTCTCGTAAGCCTCTTTCTTGCGGAGGTCACCGATGATGCCGTCGCGCGCGCATTTTCTCTTGAAACGGCGGATTGCGTTGTCCAAACTTTCGTTTTCACCGACTCTGACTGTTGACATCTTTTTCACCTCCTCGGATTTCAAATTACCTTTCTATTATACACGAAAAACAATCGATGTCAAACGAAAAATCAACAGGTCGGACAAAAAGTTTGCCGGCCGTTCAAATAACGGATTTCGGCGTCTATTGCGTTAATTCTGTCAATAAAAATCGTCGTTGACACCGATGTGTATTTATGATATTCTTTAATATCAAATTGTAAGGATAGAGATTATGATAAGCAAAGCGTTTGACGCAATCAAAAAATACGACGTGATAATCATTCACCGCCACTCTAACCCGGACGGCGATGCGATGGGCAGTCAAATAGGATTGAAGCGCGTGCTTCAAGTCAACTTCCCCGACAAAAAGATATATGCTGTCGGCGACGACGCGCGCCGTTTTTCATTTATGGACGGCAGCAAGATGGACACCGTTGACGACGCAGCGTACAAAGGCGCATTGGCAATCGTGCTGGATACGTCGGCAAAATCTCTCATATCCGACGAGCGTTACGCTCTTGCGGAAACGGTTTTGCGTATTGACCATCACATTTTTGTTGAGGACATTGCGGACATAGACATTGACGACACGTCTTTCGAGAGTTGTTGCGGACTTGTTGCATATTTGGTGCGCGAATGGGGGTTGGAAGTGGATTCCTACGCCGCCAAAGCGTTGTTTACGGGCATGGTGACGGACAGTGGCAGATTTTATTACGACAGCGTAACTCCTCGCACGTTCGAGCTTGCGAGCTTTCTTTTGAGCAAGGGCTTCAACCCCGGCGAGATATACGCAAATCTTTATGCGGACACCTACGAAAACGTAAAAAAGCGCGCGCAATTCGTGCTGTCCATACAGTTTACGAAAAACAACGTGGCGTACTCCTACTCGGACAAAGCAAGAGTGGAAGCTCTCGGAATGGAAGCGCAAGCGGTGTCGCGCGGATACGTCAACACCATGGGAGACCTCAAAGGCGTGGACGCTTGGGTAAATTTCACGGAGTGCGAGCAAGGCGTGCTTTGCGAGATACGCTCCAAAAATCTGAATATCAACCAAATTGCCGTGGCGCACGGCGGAGGCGGACACCTCAAAGCAAGCGGAGCGACGCTCAAAGACAAACAAGAGGCATTGCAAGTGCTTGACGAGCTAGACGACCTCGTTGAAAACGGAGAAAGAATATGACGGACAATTTTGCAATCAAAAAACAAATACTCGACAAAATCAAGCAATACGACAGAATTATCATCACAAGGCACTTCCGCCCCGACGGCGACGCAATCGGCTCGACGAAAGGGCTTGCAAGGATGCTTAAACTCTCCTTCCCTCAAAAAGAAGTGTACGTACTCAACGAGGACAGCTCCGATTACCTTGCGTTTTTGGGCGGCGAGGACGAGCCTATCGACGACGAAAAATACGCCGACGCGCTTGTCATCGTGTGCGACACCGCAACCACCGACCGCATATCCAACAAGAAATACTCTCTTGGCAAGGAGCTTGTCAAAATCGATCACCATATCGACGTCAAGCCCTACGGAGATTTGAGCTGGGTTGAGGACGAACGCTCTTCCCTTTGCGAAATGATCGTCGATTTTTGGCTTACGTTCAAGGACGAACTCACCCTCGACAAAGAAGGCGCAACCTGCATTTTCACGGGCATGGTGACGGACAGCGGCAGATTCAGATTCAGCTCGGTTGACGGCGACACCATGCGCAGAGCGGGCGCGTTGCTCGACCTCGGAATAAACACCGAATGGATATACGCAAACCTCAACCTCGACGACTTCAACGTGTTCAAGTTCGAATCATACGTCTACAAAAAGATGAAAGTCACTCAAAACGGCGTTGCCTACATCTACGTTGACAAGGCAATGCAAAAACGCTTTAAGCTCACCAACGAGCAAGCAAGCAACGTGGTGTCCTATCTTGACAGCATAAAAGGCGCAATCGTATGGCTTGCGTTTATACAAAACGCAGACGGCAATATAAGAGTGCGCTTGCGTTCGAGATTTACTACCATAAACGCGCTTGCCGAAAAGTACGGCGGAGGCGGACACGATATGGCGTGCGGGGCAACCGTGCACAGCAAAAAAGAAATGAAACAAATGATCGTCGATGCGGACGAAATCGTCAAAAACTACAAACACGACAATACGGGCTGGCTATGAAAATTCTCCTTACCAACGATGACGGAATACAATCCGAAGGCTTGATGATAGTCGCAAAATGGGCGAAAAAACTCGGTGACATAACGGTTTCCGCCCCGAAATTCGAACAAAGCGGCAAAAGCCATTCCATCGACATTCACAATCCCTTCGAAGTGAAAAAAGTGGATTATCTGGACGGCGTGCGCGCGTTCAGCGTGGACAGTTCGCCCGCCGATTGCGTGCGTTTTGCAACGCTGGGGCTTCACGAAACCTACGACCTTGTCATATCCGGCATAAACAAAGGGCTTAATCTCGGCGAGGATATAATGTATTCCGCAACCAACGGCGCGATTTTCGAGTCTTGCACGAGAGGGCTCAAAGCGCTTGCGCTGTCCACTCACGTACAAAGTTTCGACGACGCGCGAGCCTGGCTTGACAGAATTTACGATTTCGTACAACGAAACAACCTCTTTGCCTATGGCAACATATACAACGTCAACGTCCCGAAGGACGCAAAATCGATATTGCTCACAAAGCAAGGCGGTGCATACTTCACCGACGATTTCTTCGATCTTGGCGACGGAACATGGCGACAAGAAGGGCATTGCATCCATCAAAACAATCACGATTTGACGATTGACAGCGACGCAACGATAGACGGCTACGTCAGCGTGACTCCCCTCACAATCGAGCGCACGAATTATAATGCATATAATGCGCTTAAAGACGTCGTAAACAAATAGGGTTTGCATACCGCCAAACGTAAAACATTGAAAAAGCGGTCGTAAATCACAAAAATAATTACAAACAAAGCGGCAAAAAATAACAGAAATATGCCGTAAAACACAGTAAAAACACAAAAATTACATCGGAATCACACAATAAAAGCCTCGCGATTTTGCGGGGCTTTTTGCATAAATAAAATCAAAATCTGATTGCGTTTACGTTGTCTTGAATGGAGTTTGTCGGATTCAACGCCTCTTCGATTGAGAATGCGGCGGAAGTGTCCGCTTTCTTTTTTGACTGCGCTTCTTGCAATTTCGTTTTGAGCTGTTCGGCGTTTTTTGACGTGGGCACGGCGTCCGATTGCGTTGCGTTTTGAACGCTCAATTGCTTGTTCGTAAGTCGCTCCGCTTCCCTTCTGAAATGCTCTTCCATCATATCATCGCTCACGCATTTGTTGAGAGAAAAATCCTGCGCCAAAAACTTTTTGAGTTCAAGCTCGACGGACACTGCGACGCTTTCGACATTGAGTGCGTCTTTGTCGAAATGATACCTCTCTTTCATCTGCTCGTAGGCGTTTTCCCACTTGGCTCTGAAAAGGCGCAACCTGTCAAGCTCTTGCTTGTATCTGAGTTTGACGTCCTGAGAAAGTCTGTTCGCATTTTCGGTTGCGGTGACGAGAGCGAGTTTGATTTGTTCCTCTCTGCCTTTGAGCGTTTCGACTTGCAATTTGAGAGCGTCGTTTTCTTGCTTCAGCGCATTTATACGCTCGCGCTGTTCAAGTTGAAGCTCGTCGTTTTTGGCTTGTTCGAGAGCGATGAAACCGTCCACTGCCTCGCGATCGTAACCTTTTCTCGAAAGTGGGAATCTCAAAGTGCTTTTCTTTTTCATACACGCCTCCAAACACGTTTAGCATAAAAAGCATATCAAAAATATAATGCAAACGAGCAAAAACGTTTTGGCGAATTTTGTCGATTTTGTCGCAAAACAGGCACTTTATGTCTATAATTTTCAATCGTAAACTGCGATTTCAGATAAGACTTTTAATTTTTAAAACAAAAAAACGAGGCGAAAACCGCCTCGATTTTTTGTGTTTGATTATCTTTAAAAAATATCTTAATGTGCTGCGTTAAGCAATTCTCTCTTCAAATCCCAAAGCTTTTGAGAAAGGTCAACCTTGTATTCTTGCGTGTTGACGACTCTTCTGTATTCGGGGAAGAAAGACGCGATGGACTCGTCCTCTCTCGCACAAATATCTTTGAGCGAGGGCTTGTCGTAAACAAGGTTTCCGTCCTTGAAAATCGGCACCATAAGTTCTTTGAGTTCATAGTCGGTGAACGTCGTTTTCTTCCAGGTCTGTTCGGGGTGGAAAACGGTGAGGGGCTTAGATGTGTCGAAAGTTTCGTCTTCGAGGCAAATCAAGTCCGCTTGCGCCATGCCGTCTTTGAAGATACGCACAATCTTTTTCACGCCGGGATTGGTGGTCTTTTCGTGGCTGTTGGACACTTTGATTTTGGGCACGAGTTTGCCGTCCTCTTCAAGCGCACACAGCTTGTACACACCGCCCAAAGAGGCGTTGTTGTAGCTTGTGATAAGTTTTGTACCGATGCCGTAAACGTCGATTTTCGCTTCTTGCGAATTGAGTGCGAGAAGGATGTCTTCGTCAAGGTCGTTTGTTGCGAAAATAAGGCAATCGCTATGCCCCGCTTCGTCGAGCATAACCCTTGCTTTTCTGCTCAGATACGCAAGGTCGCCGCTGTCAAGGCGAATACCTATCGGCTTGTGTCCTTCCGCTTTGAGTTTGTCGAAAACTTTGATTGCGTTGGGCACGCCGCTCTTCAACGTGTCGTAGGTGTCCACCAAAAGCAAGCAGTTGTCGGGATAGATTTCGGCATACTTTTCAAACGCTTCAAGCTCGGTGTCGAAGGACATAACCCAGCTGTGCGAATGAGTGCCCGTGACGGGGATGCCGAACAGCTTGCCGGCAACGACGTTGGACGTCGTTCTGCAACCGCCTATGCATGCCGCACGCGCGCCGTAAATGCCAGCGTCCGGGCCTTGCGCTCTGCGAAGTCCGAACTCGCTGATTTTGTTCTTCGTGCACTCTTTGAGACGAGCGGCTTTGGTTGCGATGAGCGTTTGATGATTGATAAAAGTCAACAGTGCGGTTTCAACGAGTTGCGCTTGCCAAAGGGGCGCGGACACCGTGAGAATAGGCTCGTAAGGAAACACCATCGTGCCCTCGGGCACTGCCTTTATATCGCCCGTAAACTCAAACTTTTCGAGAGCTTTCAAAAAGTCGTCGTCGAAAATGCCGAGCGAGCGCAAATACGCTATATCGCTTTGGTCGAAATGAAGGTTGAGGATATAGTCTATCGCTTGTTCGAGCCCTGCCGCGATTGCGTAGGAATAGCCGCCGTTTCCGCGATAGAAAATATCGAACACCGCCCTTCTTTCATCGAGTTTGCAACGGCGATAACCGTTCATCATCGTGAGTTGATAAAGGTCGGTGAGAAGAGTAAGATTGTTGGTTTTCGTTCTTTCGGTCGTATAATCTTTTGTCATTTTATACTCCTATAAGCGTTTGGTCGTTAAAAATTATGCGCAATAAACGTCTTGCTTTTTCATTGCTTTAAATCTGCGCTTGTAGTCTTTGGGCACGTGATAGTACGACGTATTTTCAAAATCAAACACGATATAGTCGGGTTCGTTCTTTCTGATATAGCCGATTTTGAGCAAAAGTTCGGCAAAGAATTTGCTTGCTTTGTCGGAAGATTTTTGGCTTTCGCTTGCCGCCTTTTCAAAGAGTTTGCCCACAAACTTGTAGTTTTTCACTTCGTAATCGGTGAGGACTGCGTCCGTAGCTCCTGCTTGCGCCGCTTTTCTGACGTCGAGATATGCAAGGCGCGACGTCCTTGCAAGGATGTACAAAACGCCGATAATAAGTGCCAAAATCGCAACGATAAGGCACGCGGTTTTTGTGACGGGCACTGCGTCCATACGCAAAAATTCAAGCCAGAATCTGCCGATGCAATACCAGAACATATAGAAAATCATCAAAATACCGGGATACTTCTTTTGATAATTTCTCTTCCACATCCACACGCAGAAGATTGCGCCGATCGTGTTCCAAACACCTTCGTAGAAGAACGTCGCGCAAAACCAGTTTCCGCCGCCGCCCGCTTGAATATGCGAATAAACGACGTCTCTGAACTCGCTTTCCACACCGCTGGGATCGGTGATATACACGCCGAACGGGAAGAATTGAAGAGCCTTGTTCGTGATTGGCAATCCAAACGCCTCCTGATTGACGAAGTTGCCCCATCTGCCGATAATCTGACCGATAAACACGGGCACTACGACGAGATCGACGACGTTGAGAAAGTTGGTTTGCTTTTTGTGGCGAAGAGTGAAAAATACCGCGCCCAAAAGTCCGCCCAAAAGTCCGCCGATGATGGTGATACCACCCTTCCAAATTGCGATTATATTGACGAATTTGTCCCAGCCTTCAAGCCCGTTGTCGCCGAAATACTCCTCTGCGCGAGGGAGAACGTACAACAATCTTGCAAACACGATTGCAAGCGGAATAAGCCACAAAAACAGTTCCACCGCGTCGTCGGACGTGATGCCTATCTTCTTTGCTTGCCAACATGCGTACAAAAGTCCCAAAAGCATGCCGCACACAATGAGCAAACCGTACCATTGCACGGTAAGATTGCCGATTGTAAACGCCACTCTGGGATCGGACGCCGTGGATAAAACGGAAGTGAACATAATTTATTTCTCCAAATCGAGTTTGGTTGCGCCGCTTTGGCGAATTGCGAGTTTAAAGACGTTTTCGTCGCCGAACATAACGTTGAGCGCACTCTCTACGCCGCTTTCTTTTTTGTCCGCAAACACGAGAATCGTGCCTGCAAATCCGCCGCCGTGCACACGAGAGGCAACGACGCCGTCTATCTTGACCACTCTGTCGAGAGCGTTTTCGAGATTGTGATTTTTGCCTGCCGGCGAATAGGTGTTTTGAAGTTTGTATCTCGAACTCAATCCCGACTCGTTTACGATGTCGAGAAACGCTTTTTCGTCCTTGTCGTCGATTGCTTTCACCGCGTTTTCAACGCGTGCGTTCTCTTCGAAAAAGTGCTCTGCGCGAAGGTATGCCCTCTCGCTCACCTTTCCGACGATATTTTGCTTGTCGCGGTTCCATTTTTCGGGCGAAATCTCGTGAAGAAGTTTTGCACCGAAACAATTTGCCACTTCCTTCATCTCGTGAGGTATCGCGGCATAATCGTCGGTGAGATCGCTATGATCGCCGCCCGTCGCAATGACGTAAATATCGAGATCGGAAAACGCCCAATGCGCCTTTTCGACGACGGGATTTTCAAAATCCGCAAAATCTATGAGATTGACGCCGCCAAGCGCAATCGCGCTTTGATCCATAAGTCCGCACGGCTTGCCGAAGAAAGTGTTTTCGGCATATTGCGACGCTTTCGCTTTGAAAATCGCGTCTATTTCACCGCCGTTGTACATTACGTTCAAAATCTCGGCAATCGCAAGTTCGAACGAGCTTGACGAGGACACTCCCGCACCCTTGGGAACGGAAGAAGTCATACATGCGCTGAATCCGCCCACCTTTTTGTCCGAGCGTTTGAAATAGTCCACGACGCCTTTGATAAGCGCGGTGGACGTGCCGATTTCGCTCACCAAAAAATCGGGTTTTGCAACGTCCACGCGGAGCATCGGATAACCTTTCGATTTGACTTCAATCACGCCGTCCGTTCTCGGCGAAACGCTTGCGAGCGTATCGACGTTTATTGCCGCGCAAAGCACCTTGCCGCCGTTGTGGTCGGTGTGGTTTCCGACGATTTCGATGCGCCCCGGCGACGAGAAAAACTCTACGTCGGTGGTGTTGAATACGTCTTTGTGCATCTTGACAAGCTCTTCGAATCTGCCGATTTGCTCGCTCTTTGCTTCGCCGTAAACGTCTTGACATACGGCTGTCAGCTTGCAGGTGTCGATATTGTCTAATGTCATAGTTTCGTCCTTTATAATAGATTGAGTTATATTGTAACACAGCCGTCGCCCTATTGCAAGATAAATAAACTTTTATAGCACAAATAAAAATCACGATACATCCGTAAAAAAATGCAAAAAAAAGCATACAAAATTGACTAAATAGTCACTTATTTCTTGATTTGCGCAAAAGTGTGTGTTATACTAGACAGTCGAAAAGTTCTATACGTTTTTTTGGAGGTTTTTATGCCAAGAATTTCTTTTGAAGAAATTGCAAAACAAAATGTTGCTCGGCTTTTAGACTATGCCCAAAACAATTTGTATTTAAGCGATTTGGACGCAATTTACGCTCAAAATCAACTTCTCGATACACTAGGTCTGACAGAGCCGTGCCAAGAGCCCAAACTCGGCGCATACGATATATACGACGTGATGAACGCTCTTTCCGACTTCGCCGTACGCAAAAAAATCATAGACGAGAACGCAAAATCCAATTTCGAAACGAAACTTATGGGTTTTGTAATGCCCTCTCCCTCAACCGTCGTCGAAATGTTTGACAACGAGGCAAGCTACAAGGGCATAGACAAGGCGTGCGACTTCCTTTGCAAACTCGGATTCGACAGTCTGTATTTGAGAGGCAAGGATTTCGAAAAGAACATCGTGTGGCAACACGACAGCCAAAGAGGCAAAATAATCGTCACGATAAACCTCTCCAAACCCGAAAAAACACCCGAACAGGTCAGACTTGCAAAAGAAGCGAAAACGGGCTATCCTAAATGTGTGCTTTGCCAAAATATGCTGGGCTTTGTCGGCAATGCGGCTATGCCTGCAAGACAAAACATCCGCATAATCCCATTCGAACTTGACGGCGAAGAATGGTTTATGCAATTTTCGCCTTACAGATACTTCGAGCAACACGTCATCGCAGTGTGCAAAGAACATCGTCCCATGTGCGTGAGCGACGCAACGTTTGCAAGAATGGCGGACTTTGTGGATATGTTCCCCCACTACTTCATCGGCTCGAACGCCGCGCTTCCCATCGTCGGCGGTTCGATATTGGCACACGACCACTATCAAGGCGGCAAAAAAGTGTTGCCCGTGTTCTCTCGCCCCGCTCGCAGATATTTTAAAGTTTCGGGCTACGGCGACGTCAACGTGTCGGTTGTGGACTGGTACAACTCTATCGTACGCATAGAGAGCAAAAACAGGAAACAAGCAATCGAAGTTGCAAATATGTTCAGAAGAGCGTGGGATTGCTATTCGGACGAGAGCGTAAACGTGCTTTGCGCAACTCAAAACGGCGAAGAGAAAATCCAACACAACGCTATTACCCCAATACTTTCAATCAACGACGACGGCGAATATCAATTCAATTTGATACTGCGCAACAACCGAACCGACGACGAACACCCCTACGGAATCTTCCATCCGAGAGCCGAACTCCACAATATCAAGCAAGAGTCCATCGGCATAATCGAAGTGATGGGATTGTTTATTTTGCCGGGCAGACTTGCAGGCGAAATGACGCAAATCCGCAACATCCTCACGGGCAAAACGCCGCTTGACTTCAAGGCGTTGTCCGACGAACAACATCCCCTTCACAAGCACCTCGGAATGATAACTCAACTTGTCGTGGACAACGGCACTGCTTGCTCCGACGAGGTTGCCGAGAACGCCGTGACGGACTATATAAACAACGTTTGCGAGCAAATCCTCGACACAACGGCAGTGTTCAAAAACGACCAAAAAGGTCAAGACGCGTTTGACGAATTTATTCACAGCGTTATAGATTGAAATTGCAAAACAAGCACTTTATAATGCAAAAACGCCGCTTTATGCGGCGTTTTTTGTATTTGTGAGCGTATTACAAAACAGAGTAAGTGCGTGTATTAAAATTGCAATACCCCCCCTTCCTCACGTGTTTCCCCTATCGCCGTTCCCCCTCTTCGCAAACTTTAGGGAACCCACGGCGTCCGCTCCGCGTGGGGACACACTCGGCACTCGCATAGATAGGGACATTTCTCTACTTATGCCACCGTCCTTTGTGCGCCGGCTACGCAACAACATGGCGCAGTCGGACGGTACAATCGTCAAGCTCGGCGCTCGCTACGGTCGTCGCCTTGCGACTCCAATTCCGTCTTCGAATAGGCATATACCGTGTATAAGAACGCTTCGAATAGGCTGGAATATTCCGCAACCGCACCAAACAAATAAAAGACAAAGAAACGCCCTTCTGTAAACCCGCCCCACGTACTGATTGTACGTGACGGGTGAACAAAAGGGCGTTGACGCAGTATTTCGCTGTTTGGTGCGGTTAGGATTTGTTGCCGTAGGCAAGTTTCAAACGCTCAGCCCCCGACAAAATGATTTTGCGGATGCGGATATTCTTGGGTGTAACTTCAAGCATTTCGTCGTCGTTGAGGAACTCGATTGCTTCTTCGAGGCTGAACTTGCGCGGAGTATTGAGGCGGAGTGCTTCGTCCGAACCTGCGGCACGCATGTTGGTGACGTGTTTACGCTTGCAGACGTTGACGCGGATGTCCTCGTTCTTGGGTGACATACCGACGACCATGCCCTCATAAACGGGGGTTTGAGGGTCGATGAAGAGCACGCCTCTGTCTTGAGCGTTGAAGAGACCGTAGGTTGCCGCTTCTCCCGTTTCGTATGCGACGAGCGATCCTGTAAATCTGCGAGGAATAGGTCCTTTGTACGGAGCATATCCGGCAAAGAGTTGGTTCATAACGCCCTCGCCCTTGGTGTCCGTCAAAAACTCGTTCTTAAACCCGAAAAGTCCGCGCGCAGGCACTTTGAATTCCATGCGAATACGGCTGCCTTGCGGATTCATAGTGACAAGTTCGCCTTTTCTTACGCCCATGCGCTCCATAACCGAGCCTACGCAGTCGGAGGGAACGTCGACGAAAAGTTGCTCCATAGGCTCGCACTTTACGCCGTCTATGTCTTTGAAGATGACCTTGGGTGTGCTTACGCCGAACTCGTAGCCTTCTCTACGCATTGTTTCGATAAGAATGGAAAGGTGCATTTCGCCTCTGCCGCACACTTTGAACGTGTCGGGAGTTTCCGTTTGATAAACACGCAACGAAACGTCTTTCAACAGCTCTCTGAACAGTCTGTCGCGAAGATGACGAGAGGTGACAAATTTACCCTCCTTGCCGGCAAACGGACTGTCGTTGACACAGAAGTTCATCTCGATTGTAGGCTCGCCGATTTTGACGAACGGCACCGGCTCGATTTTTGTGGGAGAGCAAATCGTGTTGCCGATGGTGATGTTTTCGATGCCGCTGAAACATACGATGTCCCCCACCATTGCGTTTTCGACGGGAACACGCTTCAATCCTTCGATTTGGAAAAGATTGACGATTTTGCTCTTGTAGGGCGAAATTCCGCTATGGTAGTCGCACACCACAACTTCCTTTGCCATGTCCACTTTGCCTCTTTCGATTCTGCCGATGCCGATTCTGCCGACGTAATCGTTGTAGTCTATTGCGGACACGAGAAGTTGAAGCTCGCCGTTTTCATCGCCTTCGGGAGCGGGGATATAATCCAAAATCGTGTCGAAAAGCGGTTTGAGATCTTTTCCCAGCACGTGGTAATCGCGCGTTGCAGTGGCCTGCTTGCCGCTGCAATATAAAATGGGGCTTTGAAGTTGCTCGTCGCTTGCGTCGAGGTCGAGCAAAAGTTCCAATACCTCGTCGCCCACTTCGTCGAGTCTTGCGTCGGGTTTGTCAATCTTGTTGACGACGATGATGATTTTAAGTCCGAGCGACAACGCTTTTTCGACGACGAAACGCGTTTGCGGCATAGGACCTTCTTGTGCGTCGACAAGAAGCACGACGCCGTTGACCATCTTCAACACACGCTCGACTTCGCCCGAAAAATCTGCGTGTCCCGGGGTGTCGATGATGTTGATTTTGACGCCGTTGTAGTGGATTGACGTGTTCTTTGCAAGGATTGTGATGCCTCTTTCTCTTTCGAGGTCGCCCGAATCCATAACGCAAGTTGCGACTTGTTGATTTTCTCTGAACGTACCCGATTGTTTGAGCATGCCGTCCACAAGCGTCGTTTTGCCGTGGTCGACGTGGGCTATGATTGCGATGTTTCTCAAATCGTTTCTGACCATATTGAGCCTTCTTTTCTTAGGTTTTCGGCGCACTTTTGCGTCGTTTTGTGCGGATTTTTTTGATTACTATATAAAACTGTGATATATTAGCACACTTTTTATACGCTTGGCAAATCGTTGTGGGGATAAAACGGAAAAAATATTACAATATTTTTACATAGATTTGTCGCAATTTGCTTTGACAATGCCCCTCAAAGCGTTGCGAAAGCGCATTTTTGTGGTATAATGTAGCAAATCGGAGCAACACGCATATGAAAAGTTTGACTGAATTGTACAAAATCGGACGCGGACCGTCCAGTTCGCACACCATGGGGCCGGAAAAAGCCGCAAAACTCTTTATGGAACGCAACAAAAGTGCGTATTCCTTCAAAGTCGTTCTTTACGGTTCTTTGGCAAAAACCGGCAAAGGTCACGGCACGGACGTCGTGTTGAAAAAGACGTTCACAAAGCCCGTAGACGTCGTTTTCGACTATGAAAACGAGCACTTGCCCCACCCCAACACCATGGATTTGTTCGCTTTGGATTTGAACGGAAAAATCACGGATTCGTGGAGAGTGTACAGCGTCGGAGGAGGTGCGATCGAGGTTGAGGGAGAAAGTTCCATCGATCCGCCAGAAGTCTATCCGCATCACACTTTCGAGCAAATCAGAGCGTATTGCGACGAGCAAGAAATTACCATTCCCGAATACGTCGTACGCTTCGAGGGCGCACAAATCCGCGAGTATTTGCAAACCATTTGGGAAACCATGAAAAACGCAATCAGACAAGGTTTGAAAGCAAGCGGAGTTTTGCCCGGCGGACTGAACACCGAGCGCAGAGCAAAAACGCTTTATCAACAACGCCATATCGACGAAACGCCGCAAACGAAAGAAAACCGCCTAGTATGCGCCTATGCTTTTGCGGTGAGCGAACAAAACGCTTCGGGTGAGGTTATCGCCACCGCTCCCACGTGCGGAGCGTGCGGAATACTCCCCGCCGTGCTCAAATACGAGCAAGATATACACAAATATTCGGACGACGACATAATAGACGCGCTTTCTACGGCAGGCATAATCGGCAATATCGTCAAAACAAATGCTTCGATAAGCGGCGCGGAATGCGGATGCCAAGCGGAATGCGGAACGGCTTGCTCTATGGCAGCGGCTGCGCTTGCCCAACTTTTCGGCATGGACTTCGACCAAATCGAATACTCTGCCGAAGTTGCGATGGAACATCACCTCGGCTTGACTTGCGACCCCGTTGCGGGACTTGTACAAATCCCCTGCATCGAGCGCAACGCGGTTGCCGCAATGCGTGCCATAAACGCCGTATCCCTTGCAAACTTCCTCACCACATCCCGTCAAATCTCTTTCGACGCGGTTGTCGAAACCATGTATCAAACGGGCAAGGACATCAACGTTCGCTATCGCGAAACGTCGGGCGGAGGTCTTGCAAAGAGTTACAACCACTCTCGTTTGCGCCACGCAAAACGCTACAAAAAGAGATAATTTTATTTCATTAATATCTCACGAAACCGCGTATCTAACGCGGTTTTTATATACAAAAAGCGGTTTGTATTTCACAACAAACCGCTTTTAAATCTCCTTATTCGCTTTGCGGTGAAAAACTCCTCTCCGCTTAACATTCGCTTTGCATAGACGTAAAAAATCCACCGAAGAGTCGGTGAATTTTTATATAAAACTAAACAATTTTAATACGAAGTATTAACCATCGTTTTTTCAGTCGAACACTTTGATATCCGACTTTGAAGAATACGTTTTCCATTGCGGTTTGCCCTTGACGTTTGGATTGCTCGTCTTTGCAAACTCCGCAAATCTGTCCACCATCTCGTCGGACAAGGCGTAATCTTGCTCCGTAAACGGCCTCAACGATTTCGGAAGCGAACCGAGAGCATACCAAAGGTCGCAGGAATGAAAGGACGCATTGTCGGGCGGAAGCAATCTCGTAAGCGAAAAGACGTAGCAAGGCACGCCCTTTCTCTTTTGCTTGCGCGCATACGCTCTTGCCATATGGTTGAGCACGGGCGGCAATAAGTCTTTCTTGACCGTTCCGAATACGATAGGAACGTCGGTGACGTATTTTGCGTCCTTGACCAAATCGCCGTCTATAACGGGTTTTGTGCACAAAGCTTTGCCGATTGCGTGCTTCGTTTTCCAAGTCGTCCAAACCTGCTCCGTGGGCATTGACTTAAACTCGTCGAAGGATTTTGCTCCGCTTGCTTTGACGACTTTTTTCCAGTATCTCGTATTTGACTTCGAAAGCGGCAAGATCGCCCCTCTTTTTCCGCCGCCCGAAAGCATAATTGCGCCTTTGACTTTGCCTTTGAGCTTGTCCGAGCATATAAGCGTTTGTATGCTCATTGCGCCTGCGCTCTGTCCCATAAGCGTGATATTGTCGGGATTTCCTCCGAAGCTCGCTATATTTTGTCTAACCCACTCGATTGCGGTATATTGGTCGTAAAGTCCGAGGTTGCCGCCGCAGTGCTCGTTGTCGGCAAAAAATCCGAACACGTTCAAGCGGTAGTTTATCGCAACGAAAATCACTCCGCGTTTAGTGTACGCCGAGCCGTCGAATTGCATTTCGTTTATGCTTCCGCCGGTGAAACTTCCGCCGTGTATGAACACTATAACCGGGCAATCGTGTGCGTCGGACGGGACGTGTATATCCAAAATCAAGCAATCTTCACTGTATTTGAAGCTCTTGCCCTTGCGAAATTCCTGATAATAGAATCTGTGTTCCTCGTTCCAGTACGCGCGCATTTGCGGACAGCACACGCCTTGCTCCAAAGCGATTTGCTCCGTGTCGTATTTTGTGATAAGCACCGGCTTTTCAAAGCGTTTTGCCGTTGCGTACTTTACACCTCTGAAACTTGCGCCGTAGTCCGTTACGCAACCCACTATGCTTCCGCAAGGTGTAATTACGGTTTTCGTTTGCATACTCTTTCCTTTGATAAATTATGCGTTATCAGCCAAACGAGCCGAAAACTATCTTTCGGCTCGCAAGACAAACTTTTTTTTAGTTTTCGGATTTGTCGTCCTCAACCTCGTCGGACGTAGCGTTTTCGCTCTCGCTCGCTTCCTCTTCGACTTGCTCGACGGATTCGCCGAGAGATTCGATTCCTTCAACGTTGTCGATTGCGATTGAATTGCTTTCGTATTGACATTTGAGGTGCGCCTCTTTTGCAACTTGCAATTCCGCAACTTTCTTCTTTGAAAGCGGATACCACACGAGCAATACGATTGCCATAAGTCCGAACAACACGGCAGGGATTATGGTTGCCAAATCGTACATGGTGTTGAGGTTTTCAAGGGTTTGTTTCGCGCCTTTTGCGGTGTTGTAGTTCATGCCCAGCAATGCGCCGTTGACCGCGACTGCGCTGATAACCTGACCTATCTTTCTGAAAAACATGAAGAACGCGTATGCCGTGCCGTCGTCGCGTCTGCCCGTCTTGATTTCGATGTCGTCGATTGCGTCGGTTGCCATAGACCAGACTTGAAGCACGATAAACGTCATTCCGCATCCGCTCACGAAGCAGAGCAGCAAGAACAAGTACATTCTGACGTTGAGGTCGATGCCGCGCAACGCAAACATCAAAAGGTTTGCCGCCGCCGCGATAATCATACCAACGCCGCAGATTTCTTTCTTGCCGAATTTGCGCACCATTTTTGGCGTAAGGAACATGAAAATCGCCATAGGCGCATAGGTGCAAATCATGGATACGATGTTCATCCAGTTTGCTCCGAACAAGTCGTCGAACAGGTAAAGATAGAAACTTTGCGTAAACATTTGCCCCGCAAGAAGCAACATACTCGCAACGCTGACCGCAAGGAACGCTCTGTTTGAAAAGAGGTTTTTGATTATGGTTTTCGATTCGCCTTTTTGCTTGGGCTTGGAAGTTGCAACGACCCTTTCTTTGTTGAAAGCAAACGCCATTACGAGCATTGCAAGGCAAACAAGCGACAACACAACGACGCCGATGATAACGGGCAAATATTGCATATCCGTGAGGATTTTGCCGTTTTCGCCGACTGCGTAGATTATGCCGTCTTTCTCTTGCGTCGCACCCGTCCAGCTCGAATCCGCAACGCGCTTTGCGTATGCGAAGGAGGAAATCAAAATGACGGGCGTACTGCCGATGCCCGCACCGATTGAACGGAACACCGAAAGTTTTGTGCGCTCTTTCTCGTCTGTGGTAACCACGGACGCAAGACCGCCGTAAGGAATTTGAAGCATGGTGTAGCTCATGCCGAACATGATGTAAGTCACGGTTGCGTAAATGCAAGTGCCTACGGGGTTTACGTCATAAGTGAGTCCCGGCCACTTGACGAACATCAATATAGACGACGCGACAAGCGGAATTGCCGCCCACAAGAACCAAGGACGATATCTGCCCCATTTCGTAAGTTTGACGCTGTCGCAAATTCTGCCCATAATGGGATCGTTGATTGCGTCCCAAATACGCGCGCCGATAAACATCAACATGATAAACAGCGGTTGAAGATGGAAAATATCGGTGTAGAACTTTTGAAGCAACGACGTTACAAGGCCGAACACCAAGCAGCAAGCCGTATCGCCCATTGCATAGGCGATGTAGTCTTTTGTTTTGAGTCCGCTCGTGCGCGAAATGAAACTCTGCTCTGTCGCTTGCGCGACGTTTTGCGTATCGCTCATAATAACTCCCTTTTGCAAATTTATTGCGATTTTGTTTTATTTTTATTTTCGTCATAAGGCGTTTTGACACCTATGCCGCGTTTATCTTTTTGCGTTTTCTTCTTCTTTGCGCTTTTCAAGCTCTTGCACAAACAAATCCTCGTCGAACGGAATTTGCACTTCTTTGTGCGTCCAGCTTGCAAGATGAATTGCGTTTGAGAAGGTCAAACCGATTATACCCTGTTCGCCGGGAGCCATAAACTTGTCCGTCTTTTTGAGAAGATAGTCGGTGTAGTTTTTGATGATACCCACGTGTTGCGGCGGATACTTGGTTATATTGAGTTTGTGGCAAATTCCGCGATATGTGTGAACTTTCGTTTTGGGTTTGCCCATAAACACTGTGTTGTGCTCTGAAAAAGCAGGTTCGAGTTCCGCATTTTCGGTGAATACAAGTTTGCCGTTTTCAATGACGATCTTGCCGCCTTCGCCCGTGATTTCAAGTCTATTCGTGCCGGGTGCGTCGTGCGTCGAGGTTATAAACACGCCCGTTGCGCCGTTTGCAAACTTGCAATACGCCGTGACGTCATTTTCGACGCTGATGTCGCGTCCCACCGTCGATGCGGTTGCCGTTACGCTCACCGGAAGCCCTGCAAGCCAGGTGAACAAATCCAGTTGGTGAGGACATTGATTGAGCAACACGCCGCCGCCTTCTCCCCACCACGTACCGCGCCAGCCGCCTTGTGCGTAGTATGCGCGCGGACGATACCAATCGGTGATTATCCAAACGATTCTGGTGAGTTTGCCCAAACGGCCGCTGTCGATAAGCTCTTTTGCCTTGATGTAAAGAGGATTCGTGCGTTGGTTGAACATCATGCCGAAAAGAAGTTCGGGATGCTTTTTCGCCTCCTCGTTCATCTCTTTGACTTGCTTCGTATAAACGCCTGCGGGCTTGTCGCAAAGCACGTTGAGCCCGGCTTTCATCGCGTCCGTTGCGATTTGCGGATGGAAATAGTGCGGAGTTTCAACCATAACGACGTCGATAAGTCCAGATTTGAACATATCCTGATAGTTGTCGAAAACCTTGACTCCTTTGAGGTTCTCCTCTGCGTACTTGCGTCTTTCAGGGGATATATCGCACACCGCGGTGAGCTTTGCGCCCTTGACGAGAGAGGAGAGTTTCGTAAATATCTTTGTATAGAACGTGCCTTGTTTGCCTATGCCGACAATGCCGTATCGGACTTGTTTTTTGTCCATTATTTCACCTCTGCGAGCAGTTTTTTGAGATTTTGATATTGCCACAAGAACACTTGTTTTCTAGACGCGCAAGCAAAATAGCATCTGTGCATCTTCTTGTCGATGAGTCTGAACGCTTTGAAATAGTCCTTCATCGCAAATTTCACAAACGGCACGAAGTACACCATGGGTTTCATAACCGCGTATTTGAAAGTGTGCGGTTCAAGCGTCATAAAGCCTTGGTATCCGCGCTCTTTCAAGCTCTTCAAAATGTAGGTGTAGCAACCCTCGCCCGTTCCGACAGGGACTTCCACTTTGTACTCGGAGCAATCTTTTATATGGTAATATACGACGTAATCTTTGAGCATATCGAACGCCTCTTTGGGATTGACGTCGCATTGCACGTAGTTGCTTGCGTCGAAGCACAAAACGAAATCTTCGTCGTTTATCGCATTGTAAATTTCAAGCACTCTTTGAGGCACGTCGCCGTACACTTTCTTCTCGTTCTCGTGCAAAAGTTTCACACCGCTGCCCTTGACGATAGCAAGCATTTCTTTGAGCCTTGCAATGACTTTCTCGGAGCAATCTTTTGGATCTTTGTCGCCGTAGAAGAACGAGAAAACGCGGATGTATTTGCATTCCATAAGTTGTGCGATTTTGACAAGCTCGGCAAGTTGTTTCTTTTGTTTTGCAAAGCCTTCTTCGTCGTCGATGCCGACTTTTCCTATCGGCGAACCGATTGAAGAAAAGCGCACGTTTTCTTTTTTGAGAACGGGATAAATCTTTTTCTTAAACTCTTCGAAAGTGTAGTCGGCAATGTTTTTGCCGTCCACGTTTCTAGGGCACATATAAGTTTCGCCAAGTTCGTGCAAAACGCCGATTTGGGTACTTAATTTGTTGCTAATCTCATCATAAAACCCCGATATTGTAATTTGCTGCATAAATTTATACCTTTTTGTATTCTATTGTTTATGAGTGCAAACTCCCTTAACGTTGCACTCTTCCGCTTGCGTTTCCTCTTGCAAGATTGAGCACTTCTTCTTTTGAAACCATGTTGTAATCGCCCTCGACGGAGTGCTTCAAACAACTTGCCGCCACGGCAAATTCGATTGCGTCCTGTGCGCCGAAATCGTTTGTAAGCGCATAAATAAGTCCTGCGCCGAAACTGTCGCCGCCGCCCACTCTGTCCACGATATGCATATGATATTTTTTGCCGAAAAACGCACGATTCGCAACGTACAGCATGCCCGACCAGTTGTTGTCGCTTGCGCTCAAACTCTCGCGCAAAGTGATTGCAACCGCTTTGAATCCGAATCTATCGGTGAGTTGTTTTGCAACCGAAACGTAACCTTCTTCGTTGAGCTTGCCGCTTTCGACGTCGGTGTTTTCCGCCTCGATGCCGAACACGTCTTTTGCGTCCTCTTCGTTTGCGATGCACACGTCTACGTGTTTAAGCACGTCGCTCATAACAGCGCACGCCTTTTCACTCGTCCAAAGTTTCTTTCTGAAATTGAGGTCGCAAGACACGGTGAGCCCGTTGTCCTTTGCTGCCTTGACCGCTTCGAGAGTGATTTTCGCCATATTGTCGGACAGTGCCGGCGTTATGCCCGTAAAGTGAAACCAATCCGCGCCCGAAAAGATGTCGTCCCAATCGAAATCATCCTCGCTCGCCGTTGCGATTGCGGAGTACTTTCTGTCGTAAATGACTTTGCTGGGGCGTTGACTTGCGCCCTTTTCACAATAATAAATGCCCACTCTATCGCCGCCGCGAACGATTTTCGAAGTATCGACGCCGTATTTTCTCAACGAATTTACCGCGCTTTGCCCTATCTCGTGCGTGGGGAGTTTGGTCACGAAGCATGCGTCCGCACCGAAATTTGCAAGCGATACGGCAACGTTTGCCTCCGCACCGCCGAAAGTCGCTTCGAGCTTGTCGCTTTGCACAAAACGCAGATAGTTCTCGGGTTGCAAACGCAACATCAATTCACCGAAAGTTACAACTCGCATATCTTCACAATCTCCTTGCAGTTATTGACTATATCGCCTTTCATCATAAACGAGCCGCCGACTGCGTACACCTTGTCGAAATCGAGATATTCTTTGAGGTTGGCAAGGTCGACGCCGCCCGTCGGAATGAATTTGATTTGAGGAAACGGCGCGGCAAGAGCCTTCATCGCTTTAAGTCCGCCATACACGCCGGCAGGGAAAAACTTGACTATATTAAGTCCGTAAGAGAGTGCACGCATAATCTCGGTGGGCGTTACGCAACCGGGATAATACGGCACGTCGTTTGCAATGCAGTAGCGCGCCACTTCGTCTGAAAAACCGGGTGAAACGATAAACTTCGCGCCCGCTTCGACCGCGCTTTTCGCCTGCTCTTCGTTTATAACCGTGCCTGCGCCTATATTCATATCCGCAAACTCTTTTACGCCTATTGCAATCGCTTCTTTCGCACAAGCGGTGCGGAACGTGATTTCGGCGCAGTTTATGCCGCCCTCTCTGAGTTTGGACAGCGTTGCGACGGTGTCGTTTGCGTCGTTAATCACGACGACGGGAATAACTTGTTTCATATCACACCCCGCTGTATGCCGAAAAGCCGCCGTCCACGGGGATAACCGTGCCCGTAACGAAGCCGCTCGCTTTGTCGTCGGCAAGCCACAACAAACAACCGATAAGGTCGCTTATCTCGCCAAACTTTTTCATAGGCGTTGCGTTCAAAATCTTGCCAGTTCTCGCCGTCGGCGTGCCGTCTGCGTTGAACAAAAGCGTTCTGTTTTGATTGGTCACGAAAAAGCCCGGCGCAATTGCGTTGCAACGAATTTTGCAAGGCGCAAAATGCACCGCAAGCCACTCTGTGAAGTTGGAAATGCCTGCCTTTGCCGCGCTGTACGCAGGGATTTTGGTGAGAGGTCTGAATGCGTTCATCGACGAGATATTGATGACGTTTCCGCCCGTCTTTACCATGTCTTTGACAAACACTTGCGAGACCAAGAATGCAGACGTAATGTTGAGGTCGAACACAAATTTGAGTCCGCTCTCGTCAAGTGCGAAAAAGTCCTTTGCGCCTTCGAGGTCGGGCGTCATGGTTTCGTTGTCGGTGGTTGCTTTGGGATTGTTTCCGCCGGCTCCGTTTATGAGAAAGTTGACTTTGCCGAACTTGTATTCGATTTCGTTTTTCGCGCGGAAAATATCCGCTTTGTCAAGACAGTTGCACTTGACGGCGTATGCGTTTTCGCCTATCTCGTCCGCAACTTTTTTGGCAGCGTCGTAGTTGATGTCCAAAAGCGCGACTTTTGCGCCGCACTCGGCGAGCGCGCGAGCAAACTCGGAGCAAATAACTCCGCCCGCTCCCGTGATTGCCACGATTTTGTCGCTTAAATCCACTTTGAATGGTACGCTCATATCTATATCTCCTTTTTAAGTCCTTATATCGTTTATATCGTTATTTTCTATTCATATCCTTTTCAACCGCTTCGAAAAGTCCCGAAAGATAGCACGCCCCCATAGCTCTGTCAAACAGTCCGTAGCCGGGTTTTGCGTCCTCTCCCCACACGTTTCTGCCGTGGTCGGGGCGCACGTAACCGTCAAATCCGCCCTCTACGAGAGCTTTGACAATTCCGTACACGTCCACGTTTCCGCAATTCGTCTGGTGTCCGTTTTCGTAAAAATTGATTTCACCGTCGTATTTGAGCTGACGAAGGTGCGCAAAGTATATTCGATTTGCATATTTCTTCGCCATTTTCGGAAGGTCGTTGAATCTTCCCGCACCCAAACTTCCCGTGCAGAACGTGATGCCGTTGTGCATATTCGGCACTGCCGCAAACAAGTTGTCGTAATCCTCTTCCTTGCAAATGATTCTGGGAAGTCCGAACATATCCCACGGCGGATCGTCGGGATGTATCGCCATATTTACGCCCGCCTCGTCGCACGCAGGCATGATCGCTTTCAAGAAATACACGAGATTGTCAAACAACTTTTGATGCGTCATACCCTCGTATTCTTTCAAAAGCGCGTTCAATTCGTCTTGACCATAACTCTCGTCCCAACCCGGCAAATGCAGATTTTTAGGATCGAGCGCAAGCAGTTTTTCATGGTCGTAGGCAAGCGACGTTGCGCCGTCTTTATGCTTGAAATACAAATCCGTGCGCAACCAGTCGAACACGGGCATAAAGTTGTAGCAAATGCACTTTACGCCCACATTGCCGCAGTTGATGATATTCTGCTTGTACGCCTCGATATATTTATCTCTCGACGGCTTTCCGAGCTTGATGTCCTCGTGCACGGGCACGGACTCGATAACTTCCATTTCAAGTCCGGCGTCGTTTGAAAGTCGTTTGAGCCTTTCAAGTTTTTCTACGTCCCAAACCTCGCCCACGGGCGTATCGTAAACCGCAGTCACCACACCGCTCATGCCTTGAATTTGCTTGATGTAATTTAGCGGTATGCAATCTTTTTCGCCATACCAGCGAAACGTCATTTTCATAAACCGAGAGCCTCCTTGACGTTGTTGTAAGCAATATCTTTTGCAAGCGCAATCGCGCTCTTTTCATCGTATTCGCCCTTGTCGACCTTGTCTGCGACAAACGACGCAAGTATTCTTCTGAAAAAGTCGAAACGCACGTACGAACTGAACGATCTGCTGTCCGTAAGCATACCGAGATTCGTACCCAAAACCGCGTATTCCGACACGGTTTCGAGTTGCCTGTTTATGCCTGATACGGTATCGTTAAACCACCACGCCGCGCCGACAAGCACGTTCGGAAAAGCACCGGAAATCGCACAAACGGCTCTTAAACATGCATCGTTGAGCGGATAAAGTACGATTTTTGGCAATCCGCCGAGTTTTGCGTTCATTTTGTCAAGCAACTTTGCAAGCGCGTCAGTAGCGACGAAATCTCTGAAAACGTCAAAACCGCTGTCTTTGCCGATTGCACGCAAAGCGTCGGAATTTATATTGCGGAACGTGCCGAAATGAAGTTGCAACACAATGCCCTTTTCATAGCACTTTTCAATCAACCATTCAAGATTTTCGGTGTCATCGAAGTTGTCGAATCCGTGATCTGCGATTTTGCAACCTTTTGAAACGAAATAGTCCAATCTTTCTTCTAGCGTCGTTTTGTCCGCGCCTTCGGAAAAACATCTGTCGGGACGGAAGGTCGGGCGCACTTTAACGCCGTTTATATCGCCGTGATTGTGCAAATCCGAAAACGGATCGTCCGTCGTCGCAATATATTCCACGCCAAATTTTTCAAGCAATTTTTGCACGCTCAAATCTTTCAAAACGGCGTTTGCTTTTTTAAAAATATCTTCCGCGCTGTCCTTGTTCAACGGTTCGGTTATTCCGAAAATTTGCACGAGTTCCATATGCGTCCAATAGTAAAGCGGATTGCCTATAAGTTTGGGCATAATCTCGGCATATTTCAAAAATTTCTCTTTGTACGAGCGATTGCCGGTGATATAACTCTCGTCAACGCCGCAAAGACGCATCGCGCGCCATTTGTAATGGTCTCCCGAAAGCCACAATTCGCCTATATCCGAAAAATGCTTGTCGCATTTGATTTCTTCTTCGTTGAGATGACAATGATAATCGATTATGGGCAACTTTGAAATAGCGTCGTAGATTTTTTGCGCCGTATCGCCCGAAAGCAAAAGTTTATCGTCAAAAAAGCTCATCTTCCACACTCCTTATTGTAATAATTTTACCACTCAACTTTTGCATAGTAAACCCCGATTATTGCTTTTTTACTTGCAAAAATTGCTGTTTTGGTTATATTATATACTTATGAAACTCGACAAATACGAAAATCAACAAATGAGCACGACCACTTTTGAGGTGCATCACAAAAAGGACAAGGATTTCAAAACCGTCGAAATGCACTCGCACGACTTTTCCGAAGTCTATTTTTTTCTGCAAGGCTCGGCAACGTACATCATCGAAGACTGCAAATACGCCTTGCGCCCCGGCGACGTGCTTATTATACCGCCAAACAAGCTCCACCAACTCGACATAAAGGACTCCGCCGAAACTTACGAACGCTTCGTTTTGTGGCTGAATCAACGCTATTTAAAGCGTATTTCGACCGCCAAAACCGACCTCAACACTTGCTTTTTGCAAGCGTCAGCCCACAATGCCTTTTTGGTGCGTAACGGCGTAATTTCGGACAAAATCCGCCACGGTTTAGACGCTGTTGCCCACTCACAAGATGACGCTTTCGGCTCGGACGTAGAAAACGAAGAGCGCATAAAAGCGTTGCTCGTGATTTTGGGACAATACTTCTTGCAAAATGCCGACGATTTCGCATTTTACGGCAAAAACAACCCGTGCGTAACAAAAGCTATAGACTACATAAGCGAGCATATCACCGAGGATTTGTCCCTGGATACCATTGCTTCCGCACTTTTTGTGGACAAATACTATTTTGCGCACGTTTTCAAAGAAAACACCAACACTTCCCCTCACCGTTATATCCTCAAAAAACGCCTTGTGCTTTCAAAACAGTTTATCGAACAAGGCTACCCCGTCACCGAGGTTTCCATCAAATGCGGATTTTCCGATTACACGCACTTTTTCCGCGCCTTCAAAAACGAATACGGCATCACCCCGAAGCAGTTTTACGCCTCGATAAATCTTCAATAATAACCATTAATTTTATGCGGATATTTAAAACTCTAAAACATTATATAACTTTGCCAAACAGATGAAATACAAAAAAACACTCCTCTAAAGACAACCCTAGTTTACACGTAGCACATGAGTTGGCAAGCGAGGGGCGTTGACGTAGTATTGCCGTTTTCAAAGTCAAATGAGAACTTCTTGTCCGTTGCTTCTGTATGCAGCCAGCACCTGCCTTACACAAGCCGAGCCTTCTTTTGCGTCAATCCAAAACTTTTCGCCGCGAGCGACGCAATCGTAAAAATCTTTGATAAGTTTTTCGTGGCCGTTGCCGTATGAAATCTTGCCGTAGCCCTTCATACAATGCTCGATGTCGGCGACTTTGCCGTTGACAAGCACTTCGTCGGGATAAAGCGTGATTATGTCGCCACCGGAAATAAAGCGTATCTCGATAGGCAAATCGCTTTTTGCGGTGTTGGTCGCAAAAAACTCGAAGTCAGTGTCGCCCTTAAACATTGCGATTACAGTGTCCTCGGCTTCAATTATGCCTTTTAGCGAATAGTTGTACGTGTTGGCGCAAACGCTCTTTGGCGCACCACATATCCATTGCATGAGGTCGAGAGTGTGAATGGCTTGATTTATCATCACCCCACCGCCCTCGGTTTCGAGTTTTCCGCGCCACGCGCCCGTGCGATAATAATCTTCGTCGCGATGCCAAGATACGTTGCCGAACGCAAAATCAACTTTTTTGCCTTCAAGCAGCTGCTTCACGAAACGGCTTGAATTGTTGTATCTGTTTTGCAAGCACACGCCGAGCATTGCTTTCGACTTGCTCTCTGCCTCGACGATTCGTCCGATGTCCTCTTCTTTTATGCATAACGGCTTTTCGCAAAGCACGTTCACACCCTTTTCAAGCGCGTAAATCACCATGTCCGCATGCAAATAATGCGGTGTGCAAATATGCACGACGTCGATATCCTCGCAATCCAGCATCTTTTTATAATCGGAATACTTTTTCACACCGTCGAACTTGTCAAGCACGCTTTCATCTACGTCGCACAACGCAACGATATCGGCGTCTTGACTTTTCAAAACGTCGTAATGTACTTTGCCTATGACACCAAGTCCGATAATTGCCGATTTCATACTCAAATCCCGCTTTACTTATTTTCTATACTCCCCACAGACAACTTCTGCGCCGTAGGTTGTATAAAAAAATGAACCACGGGTATACCGCGGTTCACTGGTGGAGATAAGGGGATTCGAACCCCTGGCCTTCGCATTGCGAACGCGACGCTCTACCAACTGAGCCATATCCCCGATTCGCAAATTCATTTGCTTTGCTATTATATCACATTATCTGCTTTTGGCAATAATTTTTTGGCAATTTGTTCCGCAGATTTTTTTACCACCATATTGTCGGACTTATTTTACATCTTAATCGTCTATGTTTTAGAATACGATATGTGTTTTAAAGGCAAAATATCAGCAACACGAAACGAATACTAGGCAATCGTTTTTACTCTTAAATCGTATGAAAAAAGGCGAACTAGCCGTGCTATCCGCCTTAAATCTTATTGACGCTTATTTTTATCAAACATGATATGTGTTTTAGGTTTTGTCTATCTATCCTCTCTGAAATAGGAAACGCCAAGTGCCGCCGGCGGTTGAGTTTCACGCTTGTTGATCATGCTGGTAACAATCAGAACGACGATTGTAACAATGTACGGAAGAATTTTGATAAACTCTTTCATTGCCGTTGTTGACACCGAAAAGAAGTTCGGCACAAAATACAGCAGACTGAACAATATTGAACCGAGAATACCCCAGCTGGGCTTCCATACTGAGAAAATGACAAGCGCAACTGCGAGCCAACCGTATGCCTCCACGGTGACGGCAATGTTGCCGATGCTTCCACCGTTGTAATCCATGATGTAGAAAAGTCCGCCGAGTCCGGAAACGGCACAACCGATGATTGTAGAGATGTATCTGTATTTAGTTACGTTGATTCCTGCCGCATCGGCAGTTGCGGGATTTTCTCCGACAGCGCGCAGCGTCAAACCGACTCTCGTTTTTTTGAACACGATAGTAACGATTATCGCAATAATCAACGCAAGATATACCAACGTGCCATATGAGAAGAACAATTGAGTGAACCAATTGTCGTTTGCGCACGGAAAGGATTTGATAAAATACTTCCACGCCTCGCCGAATCCCGTATTGTCCATGTTGCCAAGCACAAATTTATTCAATCCGACGCCAAACGTTGTAATCGTCAATCCTACTACGTTTTGGTTACATCTGAGCGTTACGGTAAAAAAGCTGAACAGTAATCCTGCAAGTCCGCTGAACAGCAATGTTGTCAAAATAGGAATAAAGACAGCCAAAAAGCCGTTCATTTGGCTTAAATCGGACAAGGATTTTATGTACCACAATTCCCCAAGACTTCCGCCGATTGCACCTATACACATTATACCCGGAGTGCCAAGATTGAGGTGTCCGCTTTTTTGTGTTATTGTTTCGCCCGTCGATCCGTAAAGGAACACGGTGCTGAATCTAATCGATTCTCTCAAGAAGGTCAGAAACATCAGTCGTTTACCTCCCCATTCTTATTTACGACGCTATCGTCGATGTTTTTTGTATCGTTTTGGTCTTTTTCAATGTATTCGCTCTCGATTTGCAAATTTTGATTATTTTCTTGCTCTGAAGCATTTGTCGCATTTTCAACGGAATCCGCACTTTCTTCACATGCCTTTTTATTTTTCAACTTTTCGGCAAAAGCAGGATTGAGTTTGATATTGTAATTGACAAAGAACTCGCTGGCAATAACGACAAAGAAGAATACCGAAGTGATAATTTCGGGGAATGCCGTTCCGAAGCCGAAGTTTGAACCCGCATATTCTGCACCTATATTGAAAAATTGCACAAGCAAGGACGTAAACACCATTGCCACTGGATTTAATCCGGCAAGCCATGCAACAAGAATTGCCGTAAATCCCATACCGCCTGCGCTTGTTGTCGAAATCGTATGCGATGTTCCGGCAACAAGCAACCAACCTGCAATGCCGGACAAAGCACCCGAAAGAAGCATCGTTCTGATGATGACCTTGGGGACGCTTATGCCGATATATTTTGCCGTGTTCTGGCTCTCGCCAACGACGGACAATTCATAGCCGTGTTTGCTGAATTTTAGATATATCGAAACAACAATCGTGATTATCGCAACGATAATAATGTTCAAAATATAGTTATAACCGCCGATTTTTGGGAATCTGCCATATTTAAGCACGCCTAAAACTTGCGAACCGCTCGTAACCCACACTGCAATGCAAATGGATATAAGCCCTGTGGCAATATAGTTCATCATCAACGTAAAGAGCGTTTCGTTGGTGTTCCATTTTGCTTTGAACAACGCTGGAATGACCGCCCACACCGCACCGCCAAGAATCGCCATTATCAGCATAAGAATAATGAGAAGCGAATTGTCGACTTTTCCTCCGAGATACTTTATCATGACGACGCTCATCAATCCGCCCATAAGCACCTGACCTTCCGCGCCTATGTTCCAAAACTTCATTTTGAACGCCGGCGTAACCGCAAGAGAAATGAGGAGAAGCAACGCTGTATTTTGCAAAAGTCTGATAATTCTGTTCGTTGTTGCAAAATTGCCGACAAACACGTTTTGGATAAAAGCGCCGAATGTGCCGGGCTGCAAAATACTGCTCACCACCGCGCTTGCAAGCAATGCAACGACAATCGCCGCCACTCTCACAAGCCATGATTGCCATTTGGGCGTATCCGTGCGTTTTGTGATATGGATGAAGGAGTTGTGCATAAGTTTATTCAACATTGTCGTCTGCCTCCTGTTTTTCGACCTCGTGTTTTGTCATAAGCAAACCGAGTTGTTCTTTTATTGCACTTCTGCCGTCCACGATGCCTGACACTTTGCCACCGCAAAGCACCATGATTCTGTCGCAAAGCTCGATGAGTACGTCGAGATCCTCGCCAACGAATATAACAGCCACGCCTTTCTCTTTCTGCTCGTTGAGAAGGTTGTAAATCATATACGACGAGTTGATGTCCAAGCCTCTTACGGGATACGCCGCCATAAGCACGGTCGGCGACGCGGCGATTTCGCGTCCGACAAGCACCTTTTGCACGTTTCCGCCCGACAAACGTCTGACGGGAGTGTGTGTGCTGGGAGTAGCGACTTCGAGATCGTGTACTATTGTTTCCGCGAGATTTTTCGGCTTTTTCCTATCAAGGAAAAACGGAATGCCCTTTCTATACGAACGCAGCATCATATTGTCAACAAGGTCCATATTGCCCACAAGCCCCATGCCGAGTCTGTCTTCGGGGACAAATGAAAGTCTGACGCCGAGTTCTCTGATTTGCACGGGTGTTTTGGAGCGCAAATCCACTTTTTCGTTGTTTTTCGACGGATCGAAATAAAATATTTCGCCATCGTTGAGTTTTTGAAGTCCGGCAATCGCTTCGAGCAATTCTTTCTGACCGCTTCCTGCAATACCCGCAATTCCAAGGATCTCACCCGATTTTGCGGTAAAAGACACGTCGTCAAGCACTTTGACGCCATCGTGATTCACCGACGAAAGGTGGTTTACGACGATTCTGTCTTCAACGTCGTGAGGATTTGTCCTGCCGATATTGAGATCGACTTTTTCTCCAACCATCATTTCGGTAAGCTCTTGCTCGCTCGTTTCAGAAGTATTGACGGTTGCGATGTGTTGTCCCTTGCGCAAAACCGCAACTCTGTCGCTTATCTCCATAACTTCGTTGAGTTTGTGCGTGATGATGATTATAGATTTTCCGTCCTCTCTCATCTTGCGCAAAACGTCGAACAGTTTTTTGATTTCCTGAGGCGTCAAAACGGCGGTAGGTTCGTCAAGGATAAGAATATCCGCGCCTCTGTAAAGCACTTTTATGATTTCAACAGTCTGTTTTTGGGAAACAGACATGTTGTATATTTTCTCGTTCAGATTGATTTCAAAGCCGTATTTGTCGGCAATTTTTTGCAATTTCGCGCCACGATTTTTCGCCAGCCAGCCGAATTTAATCGCTTTTGCGGCTTTAATAAACGGCAATGCCGCAATTTTCATTGCGGTTTGAAAATCCGATTGTTTTTTCGGAGCAGTCAAATACGACAACACTCCCGTATGCTCGTCGGGATTGTAAGCAGCAAACTCGGCATTGTTTTTTTCAGCACCTTCTCTAATGCGCTTCGCCTCTTCTTTGATTGAGAACGTTGGCTCTTTTTCGCCGAGAATGATATTATCCGTGGCTGTAAAAACATCGACAAGTTTGAAGTGTTGGTGTACCATGCCGATTTTATATTTATAAGCGTCTTTAGGAGAGAGAATGGTCACTTCTTCACCGTTGATAAAGATGTTGCCTTCGTCTTGTCGATAAATGCCTATGATCATATTCATAAGCGTGGTCTTACCGCTGCCGTTCTCGCCCAAAATCGACAATATTTCCCCTTGGCGCAGATCGAGATCGACATGATCGTTTGCAACGACCTTTGTGCCAAAACGCTTTGTTATGCCTTTCAACTGTAAAACGATGGGTTTGTCCATATTTTCCTTGTTTTTATATTTGTAATAAACTCGATTTGGCGGAGCAGAGGCTCCGCCAAATCGTTGGAATCAAAGATTCAAATACTATTAGGCAAGAAGAGTGATTCCGTCGACGTCGAGAGTAAAGTACGGAGCGGAACGGAATTTGGATTCCAAAAGAACGCCGTTTTCGACAACTTCGGTGTCGGGAGTGAATGCTTCGTCGGAATCGACGTCAGCTTTGAACGATGTGATGTGTTGTCCTTTCACCGTGAAGTTCTTGGTGTCGAACACTTTGACGGTGCCGTTTGCAAGAGCGGCTTTCACTTCTTCGAGTTTCTCTGCCGTGCCGGGTGCTGCAGCCGTTCCGATTTCGAGAAGCTCAACGGATTTTGTTGCAACCGTGCCTGTCCAGTCATAAGGAATCTTGGTGTTGTTGATTGTGCTTTCGACAATAAACTTGTAGTAAGGAGCCCAGTTGATTCTCGAACCGATTACATAAGAACCGCTGCAATCTTTTTCGGTGCTGATGTTGTAAGTGACGTTGGGGACGGAGGGGGTTGCCTCTTTGCAAGCGGTAGGTGCGCCCATGGAGTCTGCGTGTTGGCTGATGAGTTTGCAACCGTTTTGGATGAGAGCCTTTGCGGTTGTTTTTTCTGCTGCTTCGTCATACCAGCTGTTTGTAAACTTCACTTCCATCGTTGCATTGGGAACGATTGAACGCACACCGAGGAAGAAAGAGGTATAACCGGATTTGACTTCTGCGTAGGGGAATGCGCCGACATAACCGATTTTTGCATTTGCATCGGAAACCTTGCCTTGTGCATCACCGTAAAGTTGAACGAGTTTCATGCCTGCCGCAACGCCTGCAAGGTATCTGCCTTCATAGATGGAAGCAAATGCATTGAAATAGTTGCCGAGATCCGCCGTATGAGCTTTGGTGCCCGTTGCGTGGAAGAAACGCACATCGGTGTATTCTTCTGCAGCTCTGATGATGTGATCTTCATGTCCGAATGAGTCCGCAAAGATGATATTGCAACCTTGTTCGACAAGTTCAACCGCCGTGTTGTAGCATTTTTCGGTTTCGGGGATACCTTTTTTGATTACGAGTTGATCTTTTTTCAGACCGAGTTCGCTCACAGCTTCTTCCATTGCATCGATGAAGTTTTTGTCATAAGTGGACTGTTCGTCGTGCAGGCAGATGAGACCGATTTTGATGTCTTCTTTCGCGATAGGTTTGAGGTTTACAACTCTTTCTTCTTCAGGGTTGCAAGCAACCAAACCGATAACCAATGCGGTTACGAGAGCCAAGCAAAGCACAAGTGCCAATACTTTCTTTTTCATGCGTTTCTCCTTTAATTTTGCCATTTTGGCATTGTTGTTTAAATTTTATATTTACGCAAAGCGCAAATTTCAGTGTCTGAACGCGATATGACCGTCGTCGTCCATGCTGTCGATAAGAGCAAGGCTTTGAACGTTGATACCCTGCGCTCTCAAAGCGTCGCCGCCGCCCTGAAAACCTTTTTCGATTGCCACGGCGCATCCGACGAGCGTTGCTCCTGCTTGCTCCACAATACTCATAAGTCCGTTTATTGCGGCACCGTTTGCAAGAAAGTCGTCAACGATAAGCACTCTGTCGTCTGCGGAGATAAAATCTTTCTCGACCATAATCACCTTTGTCACTTGGTGCGTAAAAGAATAAACCTCGGCGCAATAGCAGTCCGAGGATATGTTTATGGTCTTGCTTTTTTTAGCAAAAAGCACCGGAGCTTGCACATAGTGCGCCGCTGCGCATGCTATGGCTATCCCCGATGCCTCGATTGTCAGAATTTTGGTTATATTTTGTCCGCAAAAGAGCGCAGAAATTTCCTTGCCAATCTCGTCCAACAGTTGTTGATCAATAAGATGATTGAGAAATCCGCCGACCTTGAGGACGTTTCCGGGCTTAACCTTGCCGTCCCTCAGGATGCGCTCCTCCAAAATCTTCATAGCGCGCTCCTTTACCACAATATCTAGTGGTGTTTGCGAAATCCGTATTCCGCAGGTTGTGCGTTGCGATTTGGTTTGCTCTTGATGATACGGGCATTATATCCAAAACGCTTCGTCAATGTCAAACGAAAATCGACACTATTTTGCATTTTCATTAAAAAATTTTTAAGCAATACACGAAGGGTATTTTTTTTGTAAAATAACCGACAAAATGCCGTTTTTGTCGATTGAAAAAATTTCGCGCGCGCACGTATATACACACGCGCGCGCTCCCAAATAATATGCCTCCGAAACGCTCGTTGTGTCATTGCCCCGATTGCTTTTGCTTCGATTTGCAAAAAATTTACAATTGCTGCTTTCAAAAATGCTTGACAGTGAGCATCAAGATAAATATAATGCAATTTCCGTTGATACATCTCATTATCGCGAGGCGCAAAACACAACTTATGACAACCGAAAACTTACATAATAAAACGTTCTCTCAAAGGATCAAAGACCTGTTCGGGCAAATCGACCTGACGCAAGGCTCGATAGTCAAAGTCTTGATCAAATTCACTCTGCCCATAATCGTGTCCTACCTGTTGCAGCAGCTCTACATTCTCTCGGACGCGGCGATATGCGGACAGACTTTAAGTGCGGACGAGGTCGCGGGCGTCAACGACACTTCACCCCTCGTGTTCATATTCATGCAATTCGCGTTCGGTTGCACGGCAGGCTTTTGCGTGGTGCTTTCAAGCAAACTCGGAGCGCACGACGAGGACGGAGTGCGCAAGTCCTTTGCAACGCAGTTTATTCTTTGCTCGATTATCACGGTGGTTTTGACCATAGTATCCGTATTCTGCATAAAACCCATGCTTGCGTGGGTGAACGTCACCGAGCAAAATCCCGTAGTTTTTCAAGCGGCGTACACCTACTGTCTTGTGATTTTTCTAGGTATGGCGGCGCAACTGTTTTACAACTTTATCATCAGCATATTGCGAAGCATAGGCGACTCGTTCACGCCGCTTTTGTTTTTGGTCATATCGACGGTGATGAACATCGCTCTCGACCTTCTTTTCATCAAGGTTTTCGGCTGGGGCGTTGCGGGAGCTGCGGGAGCAACCATTCTCACGCAAGTGCTTTGCACGGTTGCATGCTTTATCTACACCTTTGCAAAATACAAGTTTTTGCGCCTTAAAAAGCAAAATTTCAAGATTGCCTGGAAGGATATCTGGGCGCACGTAAAGCAAGGCATCCCTCTCGGACTTCAATTTTCCGTACTTTCGATAGGGCTTATCGTCATGCTTTCGGAAACCATCAAATTCGACCTTTTGCCCGACGGACTTATGGTTGCGGGCAATCCGGCTCAAAACGGCGTTGGCGCGGCAAACAAACTCATCAACTTCGCAATGGCGCCTTTGTCCGCTCTCGGCACTGCAATGGTGAGTTTCAACGCACAAAACCTCGGCGCAGGCGACACCGAGCGTGTGAAAAAAGGCACGAATCAAGCAATTTTGCTTGGATTTGCCCTCACCGTAATTTGTGCAGGCATAGGACTTTTGCTCACTATAAACGCCGCCTATCAACACGTCTTTTTGTCGGCGGACAAAATCAGCGAAAAATCGATATACTTCGGCAACACGTTCCTTTATATCGACTTGCCGTTGTTCTTCTTCCTCTCCACGCTTTTCGTACTCCGCAATGCAGTACAAGGCATAGGCAAATCGGGCTGGACGCTTGCCGCAGGCGCAGGCGAACTTATCGCGCGTGTACTTATATGCACCTTCCTTCCTCCTCTCGTCAACGGCGGGGCTACGAATGCGCTTGCAAGCAACGCCTCGTACGTCGCGCTCTGCTTCGGCGATCCGGGTGCATGGGTATTTGCCGTGGCGGTGCTTCTATATCCGTATATAAAGCACATAATCAAAAAGGATTATCGCTATGCGCTGGGGGACAGCGTCCAAACGCAAGAATACGCAATCGAGCACTCGTCAAAATAATACGGCATTTCTCACGACGACAAAACCAATTGAGGTTTCAACGCTGCATTTTGACAAAACGGCGGTTTTTGCACTCAAAACGACTTAATAAACCCCCTTATATCGTTGAAAACCGCAATAGAAAAGCAGGCGTAAAGCCTGCTTTTATTTTTAAATCGTTTCATATTTTTACGCTTGAACCGCTTGATTTCAAATTCTTCTCGTAGCTTTTTCGAGGAATTTTAAATCTTTTCCGTCAAGGTGCTTTCCTATGACTTTGCGCACTCTCGCGTGATATGAGTTGAGCCACTCTTTTTCGCCGTCGTCAAGCATATTCACATCGATTGCGTCGAGGTCGAAAGGCACGAGAGTGATTGTTTCGAACTCACAGAAAGTGCCGTATTCCGTCTTTTCTTTTTCAACGCAAAGAATAAGATTTTCGTGTCTTATGCCAAACTTACCTTCCTCGTAAAATCCGGGTTCGTTTGACGTTATCATACCCGGCAAAACCGCATATTTTTGCGCGGTTGCTCTCGGCGAAATATTTTGCGGTCCTTCGTGGACGTTAAGCAAATATCCTACGCCGTGTCCCGTTCCGTGTTTGAAATCCATGCCGCATTTGTACATCGGAGCTCTTGCAATCATATCGAGATTTGCGCCCGTTGCGCCTTTGCGGAATACCGCTCTTGCAAGAGCGATATGCGATTTCAGCACGATTGTAAACGCTTCTTTTTCTTGTCTGCTCACCTTGCCCGTCGCAAAAGTACGGGTGATATCTGTTGTGCCGTAGCGATATTGCGCGCCGCTGTCCACAAGCAACAGCCCCTTGTTTTCGACCTTTTTATCCGTTTCGGGAGTTGCCGAATAGTGCACGATTGCGCCGTTGGAGGCATATCCGCAAATAGTGTCGAAGCTCAAATCGAGGAAGTTTTTGCTCTCTCGTCTGAACGCTTCGAGCTTGTCCGCAAGCGAGATTTCGCTCATCTCCTCCTTGCCGACTCCCTCTTTGAGATAGCGCATAAATCTTACCATTGCCACGCCGTCCTCGACGTGCGCTTTTTTCATATTCCTTATCTCGACGGCGTTTTTGATAGCTTTGCGAACGGTCGTGGGGAAAACGTCGGTTTCTTTTGCATCGGCAATACGCGAAAAGAGTGCGTAATTTGTTTTTTCCTTGTCAATGAGCACCTTGTCCGAAATCTGCTCGACAACGCCGTAAACGTCTTGATAGGGCATCAAATTCACGCCGTTTTCTTCAAGGATTTTCTTGCCTTTTTCGTCGAGTTTTCTCTCGTCCATAAACAGCGTCGCGCCGTCCTTTGACACGATTGCGTACGCATAATTCACGGGGTTGTATTCTATGTCGCTTCCGCGCATGTTGAAAAGCCACGCAATGTCGTCGAGAGAGGACACAAGCGCGTATTCGCAACCTTGTTTTTCAACGTCTTTTTGCAAGTTTTCAATCTTGCTCTTTACGCTCTCGCCTGCCGCTTTATCGGGCAAAAACCATGCTTTTGTGGGTTCGACTTCGGGACGATTCGTCCAAATCTCGTCGATGATTTCGCCGCAATCGACGATTTCGACGCCCTTCACCGCCTTTTTCAACGCCTCTACGAATTCAACCGTTGCCGTTGCGAAATCGAAAGCTATTTTGGGACTGTCCGACAGTTTTTTGACAAATTCGAAAATTGTCGGCACGCCCTCTTCTCCCGATTTCATAAGCGTCGTATCCGTGGTTTTAAGCTCTCTTGCCGCTTGAATGAAGTATCTTCCGTCCGTCCAGAGATACGCGCCGTCTTTCGTCACCAAAAGCGTGCCTGCGCTGCCGGTGAAACCGCTCAAAAACTCACGCGTTTTGAAGTGATCGACGATATATTCGCTGCCGTGATCGTCGCTTGTAAACACCAAGTAGGCGTCTATTCCGCTTTCCTGAACGTACTTTTGCAATTTGATGATGTCTTGTTTCATATTCAACCCATATCTCGATTGCCGCAACAATCGTGCCTTTAAAGTGCGACGTTTTTATGCTCGCACTTCGCTTAAATCAATTGTTTTTTTGAAGCAACCCAGCCTTATTTAAGCAATCTCACTTCCTTTTAAGCAATCTTGCTTTATTTTCAGATAATTATAACACCATACTCGAAGTATGGCAATATTTTATGTCAAACAAAAATCCGTCTGTAATCCCGTGTTTTGTCCCTTTCACTTTTTCAAAAAGGAAAACAACCCCTTCTTCACGTACGGTTTTTCCACGACTTCCGAAACGTTGTAGCCGTCTTTTTGGATTGCGTTTTTGACGATTTGAGCGTCTATGCTCTCGTCGCAAACAACCACCATCTTGCCCTCGACGTGCGATGACGTCACTTTTTTGACGTTTGCCGCCTTGCGTACCGCGTCGTTGACGTGGCTTTCGCACATACCGCATTGCATGCCTTCCACTTTGAGGATAATTTCTTTCATATATGCCTCCGAAAACTTGATTTTTTAAGTTTTTTACGTCTCGCAAAGTTGATTGTAAGTCCTTTGTCGATTTTTCAAACTCACATCACGAAAAGTATATCACCGAGCGGCGAATTGTCAAGAAAATATGAAATATATTTCATATTGAATCGTTTTGTTTAATTTAAAAACTTATAAAAACGCTCGATTGCAATAGAAATCTCTGTCTTGATGCAATCGAGCAAAATATTTTTCCGGTTCACGCTCAAAGTTCTATACGAGAAGACAAGGCGCGCGACAAGGTGCTTTCGTCGGCGTATTCTATGACGCTACCCTCCGGCAATCCTCTTGCTATACGCGTAACTTTTATGCCCATGGGCTTGATGAGGCGCGCGATATACATTGCCGTCGCTTCGCCCTCGACGTCGGGATTGGTTGCCAAAATCACCTCTTCCACGCCGTCCAAACGGGCAAGCAATTCCTTGATGCGAATGTCGTTCGGGCCGATATGCTCCATAGGCGAAATAACGCCGCCCAAAACGTGATATACGCCCTTGAAATCCTTGACTTTTTCAAGTGCAACGATGTCTTTCGGCTCTTTGACGACGCAAATCACGCTTGGTTTGCGAGTTTGGCAAATATCACAAATCTCGTTTTCGGTGTAATTGCCGCAAATTTTGCAAAAATGCACGTTTTGCTTCACGTCGCGTATTGCGTCGACAAGCTCGTTGACTTCCTCTTCGGGAGAGTTGAGAATTGCGTACGCATAACGCGCCGCGGTTTTTTCACCCACGGACGGAAGTTTTGAAAGTTGCGCGATAAGCCTTGCGAGCGGTTCGATATACTTCATTTCAAATCACACTTTTCAATTTCGCTTGCTCTCGTTTATGCACGTATAAACGCTTACGCTTGCGATTGCGGCTTAAAACAAGCCGCCTGCGTTGCCCAAAGGTCCGAGCAAGTCTTTTGAGAGTTTGTCCGCTTGCGCAACAGCGTCGTTGAGTGCCGCAAGAACCATATCTTCGAGCATTTCGACGTCGTCGGGATCCACCGCTTCGGGTTTTATGGACACCGAAACGGGAGTTTTGTCGCCGGTGATCGTCACTTCGACCATACCGCCTGCCGCACTGCCGGTGATTTCGGTTTCCGAAATTTCTTGTTGAGCCTCTTGCAATTTTCTTTGCATTGCTTGGGCTTGTTTCATAAGTTGTTGCATGTTACCGCCGCCAAATCCGCCGTATCCCATGTTGTTCCTCCGAGTTGTTATAAAAATTGTTGCGTGCCTAGCACGATTATTTGCTTTGTTTGCGCCCGATTTCGTTTGCTTATTTTATTTCCAAAAGCGAGCCGAACATCTCTTTGACAAAAGGCAACGCCTTGTCCTCGTCGAGATGTCTTTCCGTTTCGATGACAAGCCTACGGTGCGACTCCACGCTCTTGAAAGCGGCGTTTATCGCGTCCCTGTTTCTTTTGTCGTCAAGCAAGTTTAGCGTTGCAGCGTCTGCGACTTTGACGTGATACTCGTCGTCCGACATATCGAACCGCGCGTCTTGAGTGGACAGCGCAAGCAACGTGTATCCGCTTTGTCGAAGTTCGGATGCTACTCTGAGCCACACCTGCCTCGCATCCGTCACGACAGGTGCCGACTCAAAATCCGATTTCCTCACATTTGCAAGCATTTTTTCAAGTCGAGCAACCCTCATTTGAAGCTCCTCGACTTTGACGTCTTTATCTCCGCCGCTCGACGCAAGCACGACTGCCGCCTCGAACAAAATGCGATGTTGCGCGCTATATCTGAACTCTCCTTCGAGCGACGACATAATTTTCATTATGCCCATACACTTTTCCGTCGAGTATTTTTTTGCCATTTCGGCGAGCGCGGAATATATAGCCTCGGGCAAGGCGAGCAACGTCTTTGCCGTCGAGCAATTTTTGATGTAAAGCACGTTTCTGAAAAGCGTGGCAAGGTCTTGCGCAAGGATAGGCACGCTCTTGCCGAGGTCGCAAAGGTTTGCAACTTCTTGAAGAGCCTTGTCCGTATCTCCGTCCGCAATCGCGGTTGCGAGCGATTGAAGTTTTTTTGGATCGGCTGCGCCCAAAACTTCCAAAACGCCGTTGTAGGTTACGTTTGAGTCGCAATAGCTCACACACATATCCGCAACGGACAATGCGTCGCGCACGCTTCCCGCACCTGCCGACGCGATGAGATCCACCGCCTCGTTTTCGTATTTGACGCCGATGTCGTCAAAGATGAAACGTATGCGTTTTGCAATCACGCCGTTTGGAACAAGACGAAAATCGAAACGCAAGCATCTTGACAAAATGGTTGCCGGGATTTGATGAATCTCGGTTGTCGCAAGAATGAAAATCGCATGAGACGGCGGCTCTTCGAGAGTTTTGAGAAGAGCGTTGAACGCCGCCTTTGAAAGCATATGAACTTCGTCTACGATGTAAACTTTGTACTTGCCGACGGTGGGCGGAAAACCGATTTTGTCGGTAAGCTCTCTTATTTGGTCGACAGAGTTGTTGGAAGCGGCGTCGATTTCAAGAATATCGAAGTTCGAATTGGACGCAAGTTCCACGCAGTTTTCGCACTTTCCGCAAGGCGAACCGTCCGCAAGAGGAGAAAGGCAGTTGACCGCCCTTGCAAAAATCTTCGCAACGGAAGTTTTGCCCGTGCCTCTCGTGCCGGTGAAAATGTACGCATGCCCGACGTTGCCGTGAGCAATCTGATTTTTGAGCGTGCGCACGATATGATCCTGCCCGATGACTTTGTCGAAAGTGTCTGGACGATATTTGCGATATAAAGATGTATATGCCATAGAAAATATTATAAACTATATTATCAAATATGGCAAGAATAAAAAACGAATGTCAGATGCAATTCATAAGCGATTGCCTGCACAGCACAAGTTGAACGAGCTGATACCTTATCGACGACGTGACTAATGCAACGTTTTTTGAAAAATCGATATTGTCCAAAAGCGCAAGCGTCGTCACCAGAGCAAGCTTGATTTGTGTGATTTGCTCCTCACTGCGATTTGCCGTATTTTGATAAAAAACCGACTTTATGTCCTCGATTTGCGCGCGTAAAACCTTGATTTTGGTTTTTGCATCCTCAATACCTATGGTTGAATCGTTGAGAAGATTCGAGCATTCGTACATGCTGTCAAACGCCACGTCAAAATAATTCAAAGCGTTTTGAACGGTGTTTTTCAAATCGCCGTCACACCACTTGAAACTGCCTTTGGATATGTCGAATCTCTTTATATAAAGGCTTTTGTCCGCCAATTTTGCAAGCACGTCGTTTGCCTCGTCCTCGCTTTTATATACGGCGTATATTATCTCGATACCGTCTAGGTTTAGGACATATCCTGCTCCACCCTTTGATTTGATCATATCTGCGCTTTGTCTTGCCATTGTCATGTCGGAATAGCCGTTGCATGCAATTGCCCACACGCTCTGCGCATTGCTCTCAACCTTGTTCCATACGCTCAAAAGCCCGCCCTCCGAAAAGGACACGCACAGCGCAAGCGTAAGCATGATACAAAGCACGATGGTGCACACCACGATTATATTGTCTTTGGCGATTTTCCGCATACTAAACCATATGCAAACGCTTTGAAAAATATGGACTTAAATTGCAAAAAGCGGAACGCAATTTGCGTTCCGCCCTTGTTTTATCGACAACGATGATTATTCTTCGTCTTTGTCGCAGTCCTCTTTCTTGTCGCAATTCTCGCAATTTTCATCGCAAGTCTTTTGTTCGATTGCAACCGCCTGATTGTCTTCGTTGGGGAAGATCGTTTGTGCAGCGCCCTCTTCTTCGATGACGTTTTCGCTTGCTTCGCGTGCGATTTCATCGGTGAGTTCTTCAATGCTTTGTTCTGCTTTTGCGTGCTTTCTCGCTTCGATTTCGGCTTTTGCTTCTTGTTGTTGTTTTTCGTTGAACTTGTAGAAGAAGAGCGGAATAACCGTCAGGAAGAAGCTGATTGCCGCAATACCTACAAGCATAAACCACATTGTGTCTTTGCCTTCCGGAGTGACGGAGCTTGCGTCGTTTGCCGCAACGCCTGCCATGTAGTAAGCAAGAACGCCGACGAATGCGCCGACCGCCATACCGATCTTGTTGATGAGGGTTTGCATTGCAAAGCAGATGCCTTCCGCTCTCTCACCGGTTTTGAGTTCGAGATACTCGACGGTGTCGCCGATCATAGCGTAAGTGACGATGTTGCCAAAGCCCGACGGAATACCTGCGATAACGAGTGCGATAAGCAACACGACCGTCGTTGCGGTGCTTGTGTATGCGCCTCTGTCGCAAGCGATACCCACGATAAACGCAATGAGCATCGCAACGCCTCCGACGATATGCGACCAGATGTAAGTGTTTCTCTTGCCGAACTTTTTGGTGCACCAAGGCACGAGCAAGGACGCAATAAGTCCGCCCGGCACGATTGCCATGGTAAAGAGCGAATACATGGATTCCTTATCCATAATGTATTTTGCAAAATACAAACCGCCGGTGTAGGTGAACAGCATTCTCGCCGCGCCGCCGATACCCGACAAAACGATGAGCATCAAAGGCTTGTTTTTGAACAAAAGTTTGAGATTGTGTCCGAGCGAAGGCGGATTTTCGGTGGAGATGTTTCTTTCCGTCGTATTCTTAAATCCGAGGAAGAAAAGCGGAACTGCGATCACACAGCAAACAATCGCAATTACGAAATAGATCCATTTGAGCATTTCGCCTTTTGCCACGGGATCCAGACCTTTGGTCATATTGTCAGTGATGATAGGAGTGATGACGGTGACGATACCTGCGCCTGCCGTGCAGAACAAACGCGCGATTGTAAGCAAATTGCCTCTGCGATAGGTGTCGTTGCTCATTGCGGTGGAAAGTCCCCAATAAGGAACGTCGGCAACCGTATATATCATGCCCCAAACGACGTACATAACAGAGATTGCGGCAAAACCGCCGTCGCTTTGGGGATACCACGGCAAGAAACAGATTGCCGTCATGATTGCAATCGGGAACGCCATCCACTTCATATACGGACGGCATTTGCCCCACTTCGTACGAGTGCGGTCAACGATAGAACCCATGATAGGATCGTTGAGAGCGTCGAAAATACGCGCGCCGAGCATAAGGAATGCGACGGCAAGTGCGTTGAATCCGATTGCGTCCGTCATAAAGACGGTCAAATACGAACCGATGATCGTGCAAATGAGGTTTTGTCCGAAACCGCAAAGAGAATAACTGAAACCTTCCTTGGGTTGCATCTCGCCGTCACCGGGAGTGGAACCGAAAAGTTTGTGAGTAAGCGCGTTGATTTTCTCTTTTGCGCTCACCTTTTGAGTTGCTTGAGAATTTTCACTCATAATTTCACCCTGTAGCGATAAATTTTGTTAAAAAAACAATACTACTTGCATTAGTATAACAGCAAGTTTTGCAACAATCAACCCATAAAACCAACAAAATGCCATTTTAATTAATACTTTTTTAATGTTTCGAGCAAAGAACACCCTAAAAATTAAAAAATAGCCGTTGCGGTATATGCCGTTTCGATATATAATATTTGCGAAGGAAAAATTTTATGTGTATTTTTGATTTACTAGATATATTGTTTGGAAAAGACGCGAAAAAGGACAAACAAAACGCAATTCCTTTCACCGACGGCGAGGAAGAGTGCGACAATTGCGGCGACTATATCGAAGATTGCGAGTGCGATTGCGACGACAAGGAATGCGACTGACAATCGCGAATGTTGCGCACTTTTGCAAAAAAAAGCATGGCAACGGGTTAGTCTTGCCGTTTTTAAGTTAAAACGGAATTGCGATTATTTCGCCTTTTAAGATAATTTAAAATACAAAATAAGCGCGCATAAAGCGCGCAAATTTGTCGATTGATTGCGTTATTTCTTTTCGGCGTTCTTTGCTTCTCTTACGGCTTTTGCGAGTTGTCCTGCGCAAGAAGTATCTTTGTATCCGCATTTGACGTCTTTGAGTTTGCTCTCGATTTCATCGACAGTCATACCTTCAACCAAAATGGGAATTGCCGTCAGATTGCCGGGGCATCCGCCCACAAAGTGTACGTTTGTGATGATGTCGCCGTCGATGTCGAAAGATATTTCTCTTGAACAAGTGCCCTTCGTTTTGTAAGTGTAATGCATAGTTTCACCTCGTTTTATCGGTTTTATTTTATATCCATTTTCAAATCAGGTCAATAAATTTTTGCCGTACAACTTATTTTCGTTGCAGTTTTAAAATATTTTCGAAAAAGCAACGGATAGTTGCAAAATCGCAACCAACTGAAAACTTGACAAATCGACGATGACGATTATAGAATAAAAATAAATAAAATAAAAATAAGTTTAAGATCCAATATCGTAAAGACGACGAACTACCGCATAAAATGCGACGTAAATTCTTTGCGACGTTGAAAATCCAAAAAGGAGACGGAATATGTTTGAAAAACTTGATCAAATCAAACCCGCGCTCAAAGATCTTGTGAAAGAACTCCGCAAGAAGTACGCTTATGCTTCCGTGCTTGCCGTCGAGGACGACAACCGCGGTTGGAGAATAAGCCGCACGGGCAAGAGAATAAACAGCCAAGGTTTTGGCGGCGGATCGGGCTATGTCGTGCGTGTATTCGACAATATCGGTTGTGCGGAATATTCATTCAACGAGTTTTCCGAGGAAAAAATACCTCAAATCGTCAAAACAATCGAAGAGCGCATTGCGCAAGAGGCAAAGTGCATTCCGCAAGGGATAGAGCCTCTTCACACCCCCATTCCGAGCGATAAACCCGCAACACTCAAAAAGGTGAGCGCATTCGAGGTTCATCCGAAGGAACTCGGAGATGAAAAAATCCTTGCAAGGCTTGACGAAATACGCAACAAGGCGTTGACGGTTGACGGTGTTCTGGACGCAATCGCAACCATTTCGTACAGAGCGTTCAGAAAGATTTTCATCTCCGAAAATCGCGACCTCGATCAAACGATTATGTGGACAAACGGCGCAATCATGGCTATGGCGGCAAGAGGCGAGGAAGTCAAGGATGCGTACAAAGGCTTCTCCACCCTCGGCGGTGCGGAACTTTTGAACAGAATGGACGATTACGCAATCAAAGTTGCGTCCGAGGCAGTCGAACTTTTGAAGAGCGAACCTATGATTCCCGGCGAATACGATTGCATTTGCGATCCCGACACAACGGGCATGATAGTGCACGAAGCGTTCGGTCACGGCGTGGAAATGGATATGTTTGTCAAAGACAGAGCCCTTGCTTCGAGTTTTATCGACCAAAGAGTCGCAAGCGACCTCGTCACAATGCACGACGGCAACGCGGTTGACGATACGGCAACTTGCTGGTTTGACGACGAAGGCACCCTCACGGGTGACACGGTCGTCATCTCGAACGGCATTTTGAAACGCGGCATGTGCGACGCACTCTCTGCGGCAAGACTCGGCGTAGAGCCCACCGGCAACGGCAGACGCGAAAGCTACGAGCGCAAAGTTTACACGCGTATGACAAACACCTATTTCGAAGGCGCAAAGGAAGGCGTAACTCCCGAAGATATGATTGCGTCCGTCAAATACGGTTTCTTGCTCGAATCGCCCTCCAGCGGTATGGAAGACCCGAAAAACTGGGGTATTCAATGCATGGTTACGCGCGCAAGAGAAATCAAAGACGGCAAACTCACGGGCAAAGTGTTCTCCCCCATCGTGCTCACGGGCTACGTTCCCGACCTTCTCAAATCGGTGAGCATGATGAGTTCCTCCCTCGTAACTTGCGGCAGCGGTTTCTGCGGAAAAGGTTACAAAGAGTGGGTTAAAGTGTCCGACGGCGGCCCGTATATGAAGGCTCGCATCAGACTTGGCTGAGAGGTGATACTATGTTGGAAAAAATCAAAAAAGCATTGTCCGAGCTCAATATCGAGCGTTGGAGAATAAACGAAGTCAAAGAAGAATCGGCGGAATTGTTTTTCGTCAAGCACGCTCTTGACACAAGACGTATCAAGGACACGCACAAATGCACCGTCACCGTGTACAGACAAGGCGAAAAGGACAAAAAGAAGCTCGTGGGCAATATGAGTGCGCAAGTCATTTCCTCGATGTCTTACGATGAAATAAAGAGCGCGATCGAAAGCGCGTATTATGCGGCGCAATTTGCAATGAATCCCTATTTCGACGCTCCCGAAAAAGTCACGTCGGACACAATAGTAAAACAGGGCGAACTTGCGAGTGCGCCTCTTGCCGAAAGCGCAGGCAAAATGGCGGCGGCAGTGTTTAAGGCAGACACGAACGAGCACGCCTACGTCAACTCTACGGAAGTGTTTTGCCATAGAACTTACACTCGCATTTTGTCGTCGGAAGGCACTGACGTATCCTTCACCGACGCCGTTTGCAAAGGCGACTACGTCGTGCAATGCAAATCTCCCGAGGACGTCGAGCTTATCAATCAATTCGAATACGACGACGTATGCGCCGACGCTCTTACGCAAGGCGTGAAAGAATACCTTGACTTCGTGTATGACAGAGCGTGCGCGCAAAGAGTGCTCAAAAGCGGAAAATACAACGTAATTTTGAGCGGTCAAAACCTTGCGGAAGTGCTTTCATACTACAATGAAAAATCGGCGGCGGATATGATTTATCCCGGTTATTCCACCTGGAAAATCGGCGACGGCGTGCAAGGCGACGTAATAGGCGACGCGCTCGGACTCTCCCTTGTCGCAACAAGACCTTTCAGCGGCGACGGCATAAAAATGCAAGACCTTAAAGTTGTCGGCGACGGCAAACTTGCCGCAATGCACGGCAGCACTCCCTTCTGCCGCTACCTCGGCATAAAGCCCACCGGCGCGTATGAAAAAGTGAGATGCGAAAACAAAGGCAGCGTGTCATTTGCGGATATGAAAAAGAAACCTTGCCTTTGGGCGGTTGCGTTCTCGGATTTCCAAATGGATTCATTCTCGGGACACTTCGGCGGCGAAATCCGTCTTGCCTACCTCATCGACGGCGACAAAATCACTCCCGTAACGGGCGGTTCTATCAACGGCAACCTCATCGAAGCGCAACAAAACGTGCGTTTCTCAAAAGAGAGATTTACCTCGGCAAACTACGAAGGCCCTTACGCCGTCGAGTTTGGCAACATCTCCGTTGCGGGCACTGCCGAATAAATCGTAAAATAACAATTATCAAACAAAAATTAAGAATTTGGACCTCGCCGAAATATGCGAGGTCTTTTCATATAAAAACGCCGCTCAAAAAAATTTGTTTTCATCTTGAAAAAATACTGCAAAATATTTGACATTGTATCTGCAAATATATATAATCGATTTTGATAAATAAGTTTAGTTTTGCTAAACTTTTTGTTAAAAAATGCAAAACCTATTAAACACGCGGTCGATTTTGCCTAAACCGACGCAAAAGTTTAGTCAGTCTAAACGAAAAGTACGATGTGTGTACTGTTTTTGCATTTAAGGAGTTTGTATGGAACTTGGCACGAAAATCAAGAGGTTGCGCCTTCAAAACAACCTCACGCAAGAGGAACTTGCCGACAGATGCGAATTGACCAAAGGTTATATCTCGCAACTGGAAAACGAGCTGACTTCACCGTCCATAACGACGCTAGAAGATATACTCAATGCACTTGGCACTACGTTTGCGGACTTTTTCAAGGACGAAAAGGAAGAAAAGGTGGTGTTCACCGAAGCGGAGTTTATCGAAAAAGTCGCGGACACGCACAAAATCGAATGGCTTGTGCCAAATGCTCAAAAGAACGAGATGGAACCCATCCGCGTGACCGTCGAACCGCATACGACTCTCGAAGAGGACGTACCGCACGAGGGCGAGGAATTCGGATACGTGATTTCGGGCAGAGTGTGGTTGCACATAGGGCAAGCGGCGTACTGTGTGAAAAAGGGCGAAGTGTTTTACTTCAAGTCGGACAAACCGCACCGCCTTGAAAACCGCACCAATGAAAAAGCCGTGGTGCTTTGGGTTGCGTCACCGCCCACGTTCTGATAAATAATCCGCAACTGCGCCAACGGCGCAATATCACTGTGCCACAAGGCGCAATATCACCGTTGCGTAAGCAACGATATCATCCGAACAACGTGAGGATATCACCGCACATAGTGCGATATCACCTGCGCATCGCGCAGATATCATGCGGCAATGCCGCACAACCGAGGAAACACATATGACAAACAAGACACCTGTTGACAACATCATCGAACTTCGCAACGTCTACAAAGAGTACGACGGCAAGCAAGTGGTCAAAAACGCCAGCCTCACGATAAAGCGCGGCGAATTCGTCACCCTGCTCGGTCCGAGCGGTTGCGGCAAGACCACCACTCTTCGCATGATTGCGGGCTTTGAAATGCCCACAAGCGGAAAAATCATTTTCAACGGCAAAGACATCACGGACACTCCTCCGCACCTTCGCCCCGTCAACACCGTATTTCAAAAATACGCGCTCTTCCCTCATCTCAACGTTTTCAACAACATTGCGTTCGGTCTGAAACTCAAAGTCATACCCAACGGCACGAAAACCAACAAGAAAGGCGAAACCGTCCAACTTTTCAGAAAGTACACGAAAGCGGAAATCAAAGAAAAAGTTAACAACGCTCTCAAAATGGTTGACCTCGAAGACTACGGCCACAGAAACGTGTCCTCTTTGAGCGGCGGACAACAACAACGCGTTGCAATCGCACGCGCTTTGGTCAACGAACCCGAAGTTTTGCTTCTCGACGAGCCTCTCGGCGCACTCGACCTCAAAATGCGCAAAGATATGCAACTCGAACTTATGGATATGCACAAACGCCTCGGCATAACTTTCATTTACGTCACGCACGACCAGGAAGAAGCTCTCACGATGTCCGACAAAATCGTGGTTATGCGCCTTGGTGAAATTCAACAAATCGCATCTCCCGAAAAGGTGTACGACGAGCCGGCAAACGCATTCGTAGCAGACTTCATCGGTGAAAGCACCATTCTTTCGGGCACTATGCTTGAAGATTGCAAAGTCGAATTTTGCGACACCGTTTTCGAGTGCGTGGACAAGGGATTTAAACACAACGAACCCATCGACGTCATCATTCGTCCCGAGGACGTCAAGATCAAAAAGGTTGACGACAAACGCACCATTCTCACCGCAGAAGTCATATCGTCGGTATTCAAGGGCGACCACTATCAAATCACCCTTCTTGCCAACGGCAACGAAATCGTCGCGCACGATACCGACACTTACGAGGTCGGCGAAACGGTGGGCATATACATCAAGCCGTTCGACCTTCACATCATGCACAAAACGCGTATCATCAACGAAATCGACACCGTTATCACCGGCGAAAACCTCGTTGAAATTTGCGGAACGGACTTCGAATGCAAGACCGACCTTGAAATTGACACTCCCGTCAAAGTTTTAGTCGACTTCGACGACGTTGAAATCACCGACGACGAAGAGGACGGACAAATCGGCGCAACGGTGCTTTCCTCAATCTACAAGGGCAGCTACTATCAAGCCATTCTCTCCACCGACGACCACTATATTTTCTTTGCCGACACCGACGACGATTGGCTCAAAGGCGACCGCGTAGGCATCAAGATCGCACCGGAAAAAATCATAATCGAAAAGCGCAGCGAAGAAGAAACCTCCGTCGAAAGCGTCGTCAAGGACGAAACTCTCACAAAAGAGGAACAAGAAGCAATCGAGCAAGCGCGCCTTGTCGAACCCGAAAAATTCGACGCGGTCGAAGAACGCATCATCGAGGCGGAACAACAAGAACAATCGCAAACCGAAACCGACGATTCTCAAAAGGAGGATATAGAGTGAAAAACACCTCTCGCAAAAAATTCAGATTGACGAAAAAGGTGTTCTCCGTTCCCTACATCCTTTTTCTTCTGCTGTTCGTCGTCGTGCCGTTGGTTCTTATCCTCGTCAACGCGTTTTTGGACAGCGACAACAATCTGACTCTTGAAAACTTCAAGATTTTTTTCACGTCGAAATCGAGCCTTATCGTGCTCGGCAACTCGCTTTTGGTGGGCGTCATCACCACGATACTGTGCCTTGTGATAGGCTATCCCGTGGCGTATTTCCTTTCAAAAATGCCTAGCGGGCGCATTTTGGTGCTGTTGTACGTCATTCCTATGGGCGTCAACTTCCTCATCCGTACGCTTGCGACAAAGGCGATCTTCATCGCGCTGGGCGTGGACCTCGGCATGGGAACGGTGCTTTTCGGCATGGTGTACAACTATCTGCCCTTTATGATACTGCCCTTGCACACCACCATTTCGAGCATTGACAAGAGCTATATCGAAGCAGCGCAAGACCTGGGCGCAGACAAAGCGACGGTGTTTTTGAAAACCACGCTTCCCCTCTCCATGAGCGGAATATTCAGCGGAATCACAATGGTGTTTATCCCCACCATTTCCACGTATGCGATTTCGCAATTGCTCTCAAACGGCAAGATATTCCTCTTTGGCGATTCCATACAATTGAGTTTCGAACAAGGTATGTACGGCGTAGGTTCGATAATGAGCCTTGTCATGCTGGTGTTCGTTCTCATCTCCAACTTCGTCATGAACAAGTTTAACCGCAACAGCAACGCTGTAAGGAGGTCGTTATGGTAAAACAAAAAATAATCGGCTTTTTCGAAAAGTTTTATCTTTTGATAATCCTTGCAATTTTGTATGCGCCGATAATCTTGCTCATCGTGTATTCTTTCTCGAACAGCTCGAATTTCAACTTTGACAACGGATTCAGTTTCGAGGCGTACATTTCAATCTTCAAGTCGGACAAATCCCCCGATCTTTGGAGCGCGATTGCCAACACCTTTATCATTGCCGGCATCTCTTCCGTAGTCGCAACGATTATGGGCACGTTTGCCTCGATAGGCATCTTCAACCTCGGCAAGAGAGCAAGACGCATTGTGGAAAACGTCAACCAATTCCCCATCATCAACAGCGAAATCGTTATGGCGGTTTCAATGATGGTGTTCTTCATCACGTTCGCTTTCCCCGAAGGTTACTTGCGACTCATCATCGCACACATAGCGTTCTGCACTCCCTACGTCGTGCTCAGCGTACTTCCCAAGCTTGAATCCATGGATCCGAACATCTACGAAGCGGCTCTTGACCTCGGAGCAAACCCCTTCAAAGCGTTGGTGAAAGTCATGATCCCCATCATCACGCCCGGCATCGTAAGCGGCTTTGTTATGGCGTTTATCATGTCTATGGACGACTTTATCATCACTCAAATCAACAAGGGCGCGGCGACGGGCATCAACACGTTGTCAACCTACATTTATTCGGACGCGCGCGTACAAGGTCTCGAACCCTTCTGGTACGCGATATTCTCCATCATATTCGTCATCGTTCTTGCGGCGGTGCTTTCAATCAACCTCGTCAAGATCTCGCACGAAAAGAAAAAGGCTAAGGAGGCAAACGCATGAAAAAACGCATTGCAACGCTTATCGTTTTATCCCTCGTTTTGAGCGCGATTTTGCTTCCCACCCTCACCGCCTGCAACAACGGCACGAAGGGTGAAAGCGGCGGCGACAAACTTGTGATATACAACTGGGAAGATTATATCGACGCCGAAATCGACGAAGAAACGGGCAAAACCTTGCTTGACGAATTTGCCGACTACTACAAAGAAAAAACGGGACGCGCGCTGTCGATAACCTACACTACGTTCGACACAAACGAAACGATGATGACCAAGGTGCTCAAAGGCGACGCCAAAGTCGATTTGATTTGTCCGAGCGAATATGCCATCGAAAAACTGCTCACTGCCGGTTGTCTTCTCAACCACAACGACATAAAAGCCGATATTCAAGGCGATTTGACCAAATACGGCATTTCACTTGACAATATGAGCAGTTTAAGAGCGGGTTGCGGCAACATCGATTCCGAAGTCATGAAAAAAATATCGAGCATGTTCAACGACGTCAAGTCACAAGACGGCGTATCTCACGACATGACCGAATACATGGTTCCGTATATGTACGGCACGCTGGGAATCCTTTACAACACATCGGTCGTAAGTCTTGAAGAGCTTGAACAATACGGCTGGGGCGTGCTTTGGAACGTGCAAAAGAACGAGAAGCTGGAAAATAAAATTCTCATGAAAGACAGCGTTCGCGACACGTATGCGGCGGCTATCTTCTACATGTACGAATACGGTCTGCTCCCCGAAAAATATAAGGACTACACCGTGCAAGAGCTTATCAACTGCACCGACGACGAGATGGTTGCGGCGGCAGAAAAGGTGCTCACCGACCAGCGCGAACACATCTCGGGATACGAAGTCGATTTCGGCAAGGACGATATGATAAACGAAATCGTTTACGCGGACTTTGCGTGGAGCGGCGACGCGCTTTGGGCAATCGAAGAAGGCGGCTACGACGAGGAGACCGACACCTATCAACTCGGCTATTTCGTCCCCGAAGTTGCAAGCAACATCTGGTACGACGGTTGGTGCATTCCCACTTCCGTCAACAACAAACTTGCCGCAATGATGTTTATCGACTACATTTGCAATCCCATGAGCTCGGTGCGCAACTCGGTGGCAATCGGCTACACGTCGGCAACGAACAAAGAGTTGCTTCAAGCGGACGAGGACGTGCTTGCATATCTCGAAGATTGCGAATACGACGTTGAAGAATACTTTGCAGACGAAGGTCGCTACCCGATCATCAACGAAACGCTGGGCGTTATGCGCGATTTCGGCAAGCGCAACGACGTGGTCGTCAATATGTGGCAACGCGCGAAATCGGGCGACAGCGTAGATGTAAACCTTTGGTACGTTCTCGTTGCGGTCGTGGGCGCGATTGCGATTTGCGTGGGTATGTACTTCCTAGTTCAAGCGATAAAACTCCGTCCTCGCAAAATGAAAAAACAATAAAACTTGCCGTATTTGACGGATAAGAAACAGCCAATATTCCCCGAAAATCTTGACATCGAGTTTTTTGGGGAATATTCTATTAATAACAAAGAGAGAGAATCGCAAAAATGAAATTTATCCGCAAACTTTTTATAAAAGACTATCAGGACACTCAAAACCCGAAAGTGCGTTTCCGCTACGGACTTGTCGCAGGCATATTCGGCATAATATCAAACGCCTTGCTTTGCGTGTTCAAGCTCATAGTGGGCGTTGTGGGCAACAGCATCACGATAATCGCAGACGCAATCAACAACTTGTCGGACGCCGGCAGCAGCGTGGTTACGCTCGTAGGCTTCAAACTTTCGGCAACTCCGCCCGACAACGACCACCCCTTCGGACACGCAAGGTATGAATACATCACTTCCCTACTCGTGTCCGTAACGGTGCTTTTTATCGGCATACTGCTTTTGAAATCGTCAATCGAAAAGTGCATAACCCCCGAAGAAGTGAGCGTAAGCGTTTACACCTACGTCGTTTTGGGCGTGGCAATCGCGATGAAGCTCGTACAGATGCTCATATATCTCGACTTTTCAAAAGCTATAAACAGCGGCGCGCTCAAAGCGTCGGCGGCAGACAGCAGAAACGACGTTTTGGCAACGGTTGCCGTTTTGATTTCGACGATAGTCATCGACGTTGCGGGCGACAAAATCAGCCCGAAAGTGAGCGTTGACGGCATCATGGGTATCGCCGTGTCGGCATTTATCATTGTGTCGAGCATACTTCTCATCAAAGAAGCGATGTCCCCCATCCTCGGCGAAAAACCGCCGAAAGAACTCGTTGACAAAATCACCGCAAAGATTTTGTCCTACGACGGCGTTATCGGCGTGCACGATTTGGTCGTACACAGCTACGGCGAAAATCACTGCTTCGTGGTTGCACACGTCGAAGTGCCTGCCGACGTCGATATAACCAAAAGCCACGACGTCATCGACAACATCGAGCACGATTTTTGGAACGAAATGCACGTGCGCATCACCATACATATGGACCCCGTTGACACCAAAAACAAGCAACTTGCCGTGCTTAAACTCCGCGCGCAAAACGCAATCGCCAACCTCGACGAAAATTTGTCTTTGCACGATTTTCGCCTTGTCAGCGGTCAGACGCATACCAATATGCTTTTCGACGTCGTAATCCCCTACGGCAGCAAAATAACCCTCGACGACGTGAAAGACGCACTGAAAAAAGAATTCGGCAACGATCCCGTCAAATACTTTTTCGTCATCGATATGGACAGAAAGATGTCCTGACGCTTGCGTCACGGCGTCAAAAATGCTAATATAAGAAAAACGACAACGCGCTTTGCAATCCGCAAATCGCAAATACAAGGAAACAAGTATGATCACAAGTTCTCAACGCGCAAAACTTCGCAGTATGGCGCAAACCATAAACCCGATCTTCCAAATCGGCAAAAACGGCGTGGGCGACAATCAAGTCAAGGACATCTGCCTTGCGCTCGAATTGCACGAGCTCGTCAAAATCTCCGTCTTGCGCAATGCCGAAGCCAACACCAAAGACGTCTTGGATGAAGTCTGCCAAAAGACCGGCGCAGAGCCTGTCACGGCAATCGGCAACAAAATCGTCATCTACAAGCGCAGCACCCGCGACGACGTCGAACACATCGAGATTTAATTATATGGATTATTTGAAATATAATCTCACTCCCCTGGACGAAGTCAAAGGAGACGAGCCGAAAACCGAAGCCGAAAAGGCGGCGCGTGCCGAACTCAACCGCCACCGTCAAGAAACTCAAAGATACAAACAAAAGTACTTTGAGTACTATGACGATGTAAAAATCAATCACCGCGAGGACTGGTGACTATCTCCACCACACTTTACCAATCCGCACCAGTGGCGGATTGGTTTTTTATTTTCTTGGAATTTTTTGTGCAAAATATCAATGATTTTATTGTTTTGGGCTATTATCAATTATAAAGAAAAATGTGCTTATAATATGCTAATTGCAATTGCAATACATGCAACAATGAGTGCTATAAATCCCGTAAAAGCATCAAATACTGCTATAACAAAATTCTTATCTCGCTCTAGGATTATTCTTTTTGCAATGCATTGAATAATTCCCGCATAATATAACATAAATAGAAAAATTAATAATGTAAAAGCGATATTAAGAATCCCTGAGATTATATGTGATAATCCTGTCCAATCAAAAGCTATATAGCTATTAATTGAAATTGCAAAAAATATACACGCACATATGCGGATGAAACACGCCATAACATTCAACGTAAAGCCAGCAGCCGATGATACCATAGTTCCAGCATTCGCATCAGACTCCTGCTTTCCTGCGAGAATTCTAGCTAGGTTTTTTAAAACAATTTTTATAGGGTATTTTAATTTTTGATCTATGGCTATCCTTTTTGCATATTCTTTATCTTTTTTGATGTTATTTTCTTTTATAATCTCGTCGTATCGCATCTGTGCTTTTACAATAGCATCAGCTAGCTTGTCGTAATCTATATTAATACTTGACCGACCATTATTATCTGTCTTTGCATGATTGTTATTCTGTTCTTGCTCATCTATCATATTCGCCTCCAACATTTTATTATCGATACTAAAGCTGTCATAGCAAGAAAGTCTATGCATTTATTTCATTTATCTTCTCTTTGAGTACAGTTCTATCCCATAACACTACGTTATTGACTTGTGCCAATTCTCGTGCGCTTTTTGTAAAGCCATTATTTGTTACCACCATCGTTTTAGTGGCATTATAATACTTTGCTCCGGCAACAGCTTCCATTATCGCGTGGTTCCCAACAGGCTTGCTATAACATTTTGTTTGAATTGCAACAACGGCATTGCCTTTTTTCGCAATAATGTCAATACCTTGATCTCCGCTTGTTTTTGTTACGCTTGTTTCATAACCGAGTTCGTTAAAGAGTGATGAAACAAATTGCTCAAATTCTTGTCCCGACATTAAGTCAATATCAGATATTATTATTCGAGACTGCTTTTTTAAATTGTAGTTAGGATCTTTTAATCTCTCTATTTTTTCTTTTTCTATTATGTTTTTTAAGGCACTATCGACATCAGTAATTATTCTTTTTATTTCGTCGCTTAAAAAATCACAATAATCGTTTCTAATACTATTAACACCTATCATTATCGAAGTTATACTTACGTCTTCGACATCACTTTCATGCAATCTTTCAATTATATATAAGTCATCATCATCTATTGATAAACAATAATTATCAAGTTGTTCAATTGTCTTATTTCCCGTTAAATGTTTTTCCGCCATATATACCAAAAACAAAAAGGCATAATATGATAATTTGTCATCTGTTTTGGGGATGATGTTTTGATGTTGAACTGCTATGTATAGTTCATATATTTTTGAAAAAAACACAACGTCATCAGCCGGTGCAATTATGGTTTTTGACTCGTCAACAAAAATATTGTCTCTAATATAGTAGGCGGTTCTAGCAGATGTTTGATTTTCATTAAGCGATGATGAATTATATCTACACATCATTTTTGAGTAATCACTTTCATTATTTATGGATTTTTCTTTGTATGTAGTATTTGGCAGTACGATTATTTTTGAAGAACCGTCTATCGATGATTTTATCAATTTTAATGGCAAAAATGCATACTCAAGTGGACAAAGGGAAATTGAATTCGAAGCAACATAATTTTTGATAATTGTACATAGCATTTCGTTTTTACTATATGTGTCGATATATGTGCCAACACAATCAGCAAAAGTCTCCATATCCTTTTCATCTTGAATATTATTTGTTTCTAATTTGATTTGCGATTTAACAACACAATCGTTAGAAGAATCTAGTTTCTTACAATAAGCAGCTTTATTTTTAATTAAAAATCCGACGATACAAAGCACAGCAAAAACAGCAATTGCAGCACCCCAACAACACGCAAATTCTACAAAAAGATTACGCACAACAAAAAAAGCACCTAGTATTAGCAGTATTGCGCAAATAGGAACAGCTATGTAAAATGAGACTATAATAGCTTTTTTTTGTTTTTTTGAAAAAGTTGTTTTATTTACCAATGCTTTTAGCGAATCTTTATTGTCCATTATTTCCTCCAAATATAACAAACAAAAATTAACCATATTCATTGTGTAATAAAATGGGCTAAATGTCAAGTGGATATGTACGTCGTCCATGGTGTTCAACATAGGAGTTGAATGTATTAGCCATTATTGGTAGTCAGTCAATATTGTGGCTTTTCAGGAGACGGAAAATAGGTGGATTTTAGTCCGCAGGTCGATTAGACGTGCCGTAGTCTTTGATACAAGTGCGCAGGTCGTACAAAACATAAAGATTGCGATTTGCGTGTTATACGCCAGCAAGTGTTGGATATAACTATAGACCAAACAATCCATTTTGAGATACTTTACGTTATAAAACGCCGACACAAACTGCGTTTCAACCTTGAAAAAACGCCAACCACTCCTCATGGTGCGGATTAGTTCAAATTCTTTCCGTATTCAAAAAAGCGCACCACACGGTGCGCTTTTTTCAAATGAAATTCCGAAAAAATATCGATTTGGCAATCGTTATTTGTGTTGCGATGTTTGTGCATCGGACATAAAATTTTTGAGATATGCGAAAAAGTCTTTTTGCAAATCGGTGGATTGCTTGAAAGCAATCAGAATGATTTTTCTGAAACACTTTTTGTCAAAGGGAATCAGCGAGATTCTGTTTTGGTCGATCTTGCCCCACGAGAATGTCGGACAAAACGCAACGCCTAAGTCCGCACTGACAAGGTCGAAGATCACGGTTTGGCTGTCGCACTCGAAAATTACGTTCGGAGCAAAACCGGATTTAAGACAGTACTCTTCGCATATACGGAAAAACGGCTTGCTTTTGTCGGTGATCAAAAACACGTCGCCTTTCAAGTCGGACAGCTTAACTTTGTCGGGCATATTTTTTGCTCTGTCCTTTGACACTGCAAGCAAAATTTCTTCGTCGACGATAAAACTCTCTCCTGCGTACTTTGCGTTTTGTGTGCTTGTGGTGATCAAGAAATCGCAATCGCGCATGTCGTCGTTGCGGATAAAATCGATGTTGACGTCAGGATGCGTCTTTTTGTACGCAATGATTGCAGGCATAAGCCAGATGGTTGCAGCCGACACTTTGATTTTGATGGTTTTGTCCCGTTCCGCTTTCTTTTGTTGCAACACAATCGGGAGTTCATCGATTGTTTTGAGTATTTTAAGTGCCTCTTCTTGCAAAATCTTCCCTTCGGGCGTCAACGTTATGTTTCTGCCGTTTTTTTCAAAAAGCGACGTTCCGACTTCCGATTCGAGCCTTTTTATTATCTGCGAAAGCGCGGGCTGCGCAATATGAATCTCCTCTGCGGCCTTTGTTACGTGCTGATACCTTGCCGCAACGAGAAAATATCTGAGTTGTTGAATCTCCATGAAACGATAACCTCAATGTTATTGATTTGTTTTAATTATATATTTGACATTATTATTTGTCAAACATACAATATATGCGCAATAAATATTTCGGGCGTATTATGGAAAAGGATTTAACCGTCGGCAAACCAATGAGCGTAATTTGGAAGTTTTGTCTTCCGCTTTTCGGAAGTATCATCTTCCAGCAACTGTACAACCTTGCGGACAGCTTCGTCGCAGGCAAATTTATCGGCGACAACGCTCTTGCCGCAGTGGGAAACAGCTATGAGATAACGCTCATTTTTATTGCGTTTGCGTTTGGATGCAACATAGGTTGCTCGGTTATTGTTTCGAGATTTTTCGGTGCAAAAAAGTATCACGACATGAAAACAGCCGTATTCACCACCTGGATTGCAGGCGGCGTTTTGTGCGCGATTTTGATGATTTTGGGGCTTACTTTGAGTGGCACTCTTTTGCAGCTCATCCGCACGCCGAGCGAAATTATGGCGGACTCCAAACTCTATCTGGATATCTACGTGTGGGGCTTGCCGTTTGTGTTTTTCTACAACATCGCAACGGGCATTTTCTCTGCAATGGGCGACAGCCGCACACCGTTTATCTTCCTTGCTTGCTCCTCGCTTGCCAACATCGGCATAGATATTCTGTTTGTGGCGACCTTCAAAATGGGCGTTGCCGGCGTTGCATGGGCAACTTTTCTGTGTCAAGGCGTAAGCTGTATTTTGGCGGTCGTGTTCGTGCTGTTGCAACTCAAAAAAATCAAAACCGAAGGCAAAATCAAAGTTTTTTCATGGCGAATACTACGCGACACTGCCGTCATTGCAGTTCCGAGCATCTTTCAACAAAGTTTCATCTCCGTTGGCAACATAATCATTCAAAGCATGGTCAACTCGTTCGGCACGGCTGTTATGGCAGGCTACTCTGCAAGCATAAAACTCAACAATCTCGTAATAACGTCCTTCACCACTCTCGGCAACGGCATTTCAAACTACACGAGCCAAAACCTCGGTGCAAACAAGCCCGAACGCATTCGCCCCGGTTTCACGTCGGGACTGATATTCGTGTGGATACTCTGCGTGCCTATCGTGCTGCTATACATGCTTGCAGGCAAACCTTTGCTTCTCATCTTCCTCGAAGACGGCGGAAGCGACGCCATGGCAACGGGATTGCAGTTTTTGCACATCGTATCACCGTTCTATTTTATGGTTGCAATCAAAATTATTGCCGACGGCGTACTTCGCGGCGGTGGGAAAATGGGCAGATTTATGATTACGACGTTCACCGATCTGATATTGCGCGTCGTAATATCGGCATTTCTCTACAAACCGCTCGGCCCGGTCGGCATATGGTGGTCGTGGCCTATCGGTTGGGCAATCGGCACAATACTTTCCGCAACGTTCTTCTTCACTATAAAATGGCGCAAACATCTTCCCGAAGAAGTCTATGTGCGCGAACCGAATCTTCCTCCCGCGCTCGTTGATGCGGATCAACAACACGCGACACAAACGCTCAAAGCAGAAGATGTTGTCACCGACAATGCGCTTGCCGTCGCCGAGACCGACTCAGAAAACGTCAACGAATAACATAATATTCGCTATGCGCATTATGCGCAAAACAAAATCCGCCAACGACCCACGCTGTTGACGGATTTTGTATTTTATCCTTTACAAACGGTACTGTAAACTGCTTTTTGTTACAACAGGATGCAAATCACTCCGCCCTTGCCTTCGTTGACGATACGTCCCAAAGTCTTGCGTAGCTTTTGTTCCGCGTCCGTGGGAACGGTTTGCAACTTGTTGTTGATTCCGTCCGCAACCAGCGTTGAGAGCGACCTTCCGAAAATGTTTGTGTTCATGATTGCTTGCTTGTCGTTTTCAAAGTCTTGCAGCATGCCTTCAACCATATCTTTGCTTTGTTGTTCGCTGCCGATGATGGGGCTTACTTCGGTTTCGACGTCCACTTTCATAATGTGAAGGGAGGGTGCTTTTGCCGAGAGTTTCACTCCGTACTGTTGACCTTGACGCAAGATTTCGGGCTGATTGAGTTCGATTTCGTCCATAGTCGGCGCAACGATTCCGTAACCGAGAGTTTCGACCTGCTCCATAGCGGATTGAATTTTACCGATTTTTTCTCTGTCTTTGCAAAGAATTTTAAGCTCTTTGAGCAAGTCGAAATCGTCTTTGACGTCTATGCCGCATTGCTCGCTCGCGACCTTAAAGAACACGTCATCGCCCGTGGACATCTTCACGTGCACCCTGCCCTTGCCTGCATCGAGACTGATTGACGAGGGTTGTTTCCAAAACGTAGCGTTTTCAAAATACGAATCGATTTTGTCGTAGTCGCGCATTTTATCCACGTCTTTTGCCATATCCTTTACGCACTCGATAATTTCTCTCACCACGTCGCAATCGATGGGCAATGCCTGCACCCAGCGCGGCAAATCGAAATCGATCGTCTTGACGGAAAATTCAAGCAAAACGGATTCCAAAATCTCGCTGATGTCGTCCTCGTCCATAGCAAGCGCGTTTTTTACTACGACGGGTGCATCGTACTTCTTTTCAAGCTCTTCTTTGAGATTTTGCGCGCTCTCCGCATTGACGTTTGCAACGTTAAGCACGATTACAAACGGCTTTTTGCACTCTTTAAGCTCGGATATAACCCTCTCTTCCGCCTCGACGTAGTCCTCGCGTTTTATCGAGCCGAAACTACCGTCGGTGGTGACTGCAAGCGCAATGGTGCTATGCTCTTTGATGACCTTTTGCGTGCCGATTTCCGCCGCTTTCGAAAAAGGCATATCCTCGTTTGACCACGGCGTAGAAACCATACGTTCTTTGCCGTCCTCTTGCGCGCCCAGCGCGCCGTCAACGAGATAGCCGACGCAATCTATAAGTCGCATATTGACGGTGATATTTTCGCCCACTGACACTCTCACCGCCTCGTTTGGCACAAATCTCGGTTGCGTCGTCATGATGGTCTTGCCGTCCGCCGATTGCGGTATTTCATCGACAGCGCGCGAGCGTTCGTCGGGATTTGCGATGCCGTCGATTACAAATTGCTGCATCACCTGCTTGATAAGCGTAGATTTGCCCGTGCGCACGGGACCGACGACGCCGACGTAAATATCACCGCCGGTGCGCGAGGCAATATCACGATAAAGGTCAAATTTATCCATAAACTCCTCCGATCTGGTTTGCTAAACTCTATGCCGCTCCATCGCTCGATATTCATCAAAAATAAAAAATGCGATTTTGAAAGGTAAAACGACGAAATATAAAAAAGCCCGTCCGCGCTTGTTGCGGGACAGGCCTTTTTATTACTTTTTAAATTACTTAACTATTGACGGATTCCAATGAGAATCGGGCTCGAATCCCATAATCTTCACTGCCGTTGCCGCAACGTCGGAAAGTCCGAACGCTCCGTCTGCGATTTGGCAATCGTAGTTGTAAACGATGAAAGGAACGGGGTTGAGCGAGTGCGCCGTACGCACGGAAATAACGCCTTTCTTGTTCTTTTCAAGCATCTCGTCGGCATTGCCGTGATCTGCCGTTACGATGAGTGCGTAATCGTGCTTTTTGACGATCGGAAGCAGTCTTGCAAGAGCAAGATCGACCGCTTCGACGCCTATTCTCGTTGCGTCGAGATTGCCCGTATGGCCGACCATATCGCCGTTTGGATAATTGCAACGGATAAAGCCGTATTGCTCGGATTCGATTGCCTCGATAACTTTGTCGGTGACTTCGGCGGATTTCATCCACGGACGTTGATCGAACGACACTTTGTCCGAGGGTACTTCTTCCCACACTTCGAGGTCGTCGGAGAATTTCTCGGAGCGGTTACCGTTCCAGAAATACGTCACGTGGCCGTACTTTTGAGTTTCGGAAACGGCATAGGATTTCACGCCGCGATTGACGAGGAACTCGCTGAGTGTGTACTTGATTTGCGGTGGCTCGACAAGGAATCTCGCGGGCAAATGCAAGTCGCCGTCGTATTGGAGCATGCCTGCATAAAGCACTTTGGGCATATTGCCTCTGTCGAAGCCCGAGAAGTCCGCATTGTCAAACGCCATAGAGATTTCGATTGCACGGTCGCCGCGGAAGTTGAACAAAATCACGCTGTCGCCATCATGCATTGCGCCGACGGGTTGTCCGTCCTTTTTGATGACGAACGCAGGCAAATCCTGGTCGATGACGCCGGGATTTTCGTTGCGATAGGTTTCGATTGCTTCCGTTGCCGACGCAAATCCTCTGCCCTCGCCGTAAACGTGGGTGTAGAAGCCGTTTTTGACCATATCCCAGTTTGCGAAATATCTGTCCATTGTGATGACCATACGTCCGCCGCCGCTTGCGATGCATGCGTGGAAGTTGTCGTCGTTAAGCTCTGCCATTGCGCTTTCGAGTTGGTCTACGTACGTAAGCGCGCTGGTTGCGGGAACGTCCCTGCCGTCAAGCAGTACGTGCGCAAACACTCTCTTTATTCCGGCGCGTTTTGCGCCTTTTATCAATGCAATCAAATGTCCGATGTTGCTGTGTACGTTGCCGTCCGAAAGCAATCCGATAAAGTGCATTGCGCTGCCGTTTTTCACGCAGTTGTTTTTGAGCTCTTGCCATGCGGAAGAATTGAAAATGTCGCCGCTTTCGATTGCTTCTTCAACGAGCTTTGCGCCTTGCGAATAGATTTGACCGCAACCGAGTGCGTTGTGTCCCACTTCGCTGTTGCCCATATCGTCGTCGCTGGGAAGTCCCACCGCCGTGCCGTGTGCCTTGATATAGGTGTTGGGGCACTCTTTCAAAAGCGTGTCGAGAGTGGGTGTGTTTGCAAGAGTTACGGCATCGCCAAGCCCGGTTTTAGACTTGCCTACACCGTCCATTACAACCAAAACAAGTTTTTTCATATCGTTGTCCTTTTTGTTGTATGCTTAAAGATTTTATACGGTTAGATTGCCGATTTCATCACGAAAATCGGCAATCTTTACGCAGTTGCGATATTAGTAGTTGACGACTTGAGAGAAGTCGACCGCCTTCAATGATGCGCCGCCGATAAGACCGCCGTCGATTTCGGGCATAGCCATGAGTTCTTTGACATTCTTGGGGTTCATGCTGCCGCCGTATTGAATGCGAACGCGGTTTTCTGCACACTTGGGGCAATAGAGTTCCGCCATGGTTCTGCGGATGATTGCGATGGTTTCGTTTGCGACTTCTGCGGTTGCGGTCTTACCCGTGCCGATTGCCCAAACGGGTTCGTATGCGATGACGATATTGTCAAGTTCGTCTTTGTCGATGCCGTCGAATGCACCCTTGGTTTGACGCACAAGCACTTCTTCAACCTTGCCGCTTTCTCTCTCTTCGAGAGTTTCGCCTACGCAAATGATGGGTTTAAGACCTGCCGCAAGAGCAGCCTTTGCGCGAGCGTTGACGGTTTGATCGGTTTCGCCAAAGTATTGACGACGCTCGGAGTGACCGATGATGACGTATTCCACGCCGAGTTCGACAAGCATTTTTGCGGAGATTTCACCGGTGAATGCGCCTTTTTCCGCCCAGTGCACGTTTTCTGCGCCGACTTTGATGTTTGTACCCTTGGTCATTTCGACTGCCGTTGCAAGATCGGTGTACGGCGTGCAGATGACGACGTCGCACTGTGCATCCTTAACAAGCGGAGCAAGGTCGGTGATAAGTGCCTTTGTATCGGCGATGGTGTTGTTCATTTTCCAGTTGCCTGCGATGATTGGTTTTCTCATAATAACCTCTAAAGAGTAAAATTTATTGTATTTTTTGTTGTTTTACGCCTCTGGCGTAATTATTTGATTGTTTTGATTTTGCGCCCACACGGTTGATATGCTTGTATATGTGTTTTCTCATTTGAAAACGAAACATAACCGCCGTCCGCGAACTTGTTGAGCGGACTTTTGCCGCACCCCATTCATAGCTTACTTATAAGCGGTATGCGCTTTTTCAAAGACAGAACACGAGCCGCAAGGCGGCGAGCAAGCGAACGCCGAGCTTGACGGACAGTACAAGCGACTGCGCCGTGTTGTTGCGAAGCTGGCGCACAAAGCGCAGTGGCATAACAATGGGACGATACTTATCTATGCGAGTGCTGAGTGTGTCCCCACGCGGAGCGGACGCCGTGGGTTCCCTTTTAAGGGGGAACGGCGGTGGGGGAAACACGTGAGGAAGGGGGAAGTTAAATTTGAATGTATTCCCGTTCCCTGTGTCTCGGATGAAGAGCAAGAAAACAAAGATTTTTTGCCCGCCCGGCGTACTTTTTTGTACGTGACTGACGGAAAATCTATGTTTATGCGACTGTTCGCCGATTAGTGCTTGCCCTGAATTATGCTTTACGGCAACGACAGCAATAATCGGATGCAGAGCAAGGAAACAAAGATTTTTTGCCCGCCCAGCGTACTTTTTGTACGTGACGGGCGGAAAAATCTATGTTGACGCGGCTATTCGCCGATTAGTGCTTGTCGTTGAGGCATGCGATGCCGGGAAGAACCTTACCTTCAAGGAACTCCAAGGACGCGCCGCCACCCGTTGAGATATGCGTCATCTTGTCGGCATAACCGAGTTGTGCGACTGCCGCTGCGGAGTCGCCGCCACCAATGATTGTGGTTGCGTCGGTTTCTGCCATAGCTTTTGCGACGGCGTTTGTGCCGGCTGCAAGTTGCGGATTTTCAAAAACGCCCATAGGACCGTTCCAAACGACGGTCTTTGCGCTCTTGACTGCGGATGCAAAGAGTTCTTGCGTCTTGGGACCGATGTCAAGACCTTCTCTGTCGGCAGGTATATTGAAGCTGTCGCAATATTCGATGTCGACGTGTGCGTCGATGGGATCGGGGAAACCTGCGCAAGTTGCGGTATCGACGGGAAGATAAATGGTCTTGCCGAGGGATTTTGCCTTTTCGAGCATCTTGTTGCAGTATTCGATCTTTTCGTCGTCAACGAGAGAAAGACCTATGTTGCCGCCCTGAGCCTTGATAAATGTGTATGCCATACCACCGCCGATGATAAGCGTGTCGCATTTGTTGAGGAGATTGTCGATGACGTTGAGTTTGTCTGCCACCTTTGCGCCGCCGAGAATCGCAACGAAGGGACGGACGGGATTTTCAACTGCGTTTCCGAGGAATTTGAGTTCCTTTTCAATGAGGAAACCGCTGACTGCCACGGGTGCGAAACCGTATTGAACAATACCTGCGGTGGTTGCGTGAGCGCGGTGTGCGGTGCCGAATGCGTCGTTGACGTAGATGTCGCAGAAATCAGCGAGTTTTCTGCAAAGCTCTTCGCTGTTTTTCTCTTCGCCTGCGTCGAAACGAGTGTTTTCCAAAAGCACGATTTCGCCGTCTTTGAGGGCAGCGACTTTCTTGTGTGCGTCCTCACCCACAAGGTCTGTTGCAAACGTAACTTTGCCGGGGAAATGCTCTGCAAGTTTGTCGGCAACGGGCTTCAAAGTGAATTTCTTGGGATCGTTTTTGAGAGCTTTTGCGATGTATTCCGCCTTTGCAGCGGCTTGTTCGCTTTCGGGAAGAGCCTCAACCGCCTTCTTTTCTTTTTTGTTAAGACCGAAACCTTCGGTGAAAACGTTGTGCGGTTTGCCCATGTGGGAGCAAAGGATAACTTTTGCGCCGTTGTCTACGAGATACTTGATGGTGGGAAGTGCGCCGTTGATACGGTTTTCGTCGGTGATAACGCCGTCAACCATAGGAACGTTGAAGTCGCAACGAACCAAACACTTTTTGCCCTTGACGTCTACGTCGCGGATTGTCATTTTTGCCATAGATATTCTCCTTTAAAAAATTGATTTTCGTTTGTCAAAACATATTTGGCGCGCATATACGTATGTGCGATTCAATATATTTTTAGCGATTACAAGTATATCATAATTATGACAAAATTACAAGAAAAATACAAATTTTGCTTACCGCGCATCACGATTTTAAATTCTTTTGGAAATTCGACGTATTTTCCGCCCGAAATTTTGAATTTATTTCAACACTTTTCGTGTTTTATAAAATCACATCCGCTCCGCGCAATTATACTTATCGTGTTTTATACACTTTTGAAAACATGAAAAAACGGCGATTTTTCGCCGTTTTGTACAAATAATAGCATTTTCAAAACACTTTTGGTATTTTGTATCGAATTTTCAAATTCACTAAGTATCTTTCAAAAGTCAAAACTTTGTCAGATGTCCTTTGCAAAGCAAATTTTCAAAACCAAGTTGGCGCATACCCTCGTACACAACGATTGCGACCGAATTTGAAAGATTGAGCGAGCGCGCCTCTTTGACCATTGGTATGCGGATTGTCATATCGTAGTTGTCGTGCAAAAGCTCTTCGGGCAACCCTTTTGATTCTCTGCCAAAAAACAAGAAATCGTTTGCGCCAAACTTTGCCTCGTCGTATCTCTTTGCCGCCTTTGTCGAGCAAAAGTAAAAATGCGGTGCGGACGTTCTTTCGTCATTGCCGTCAATGTGCCAACTGCCGTCCGTTGTTTTGTGGACTCTGCCATCTGCGTTTTTATCAAAAAATTCTTCAAGATTTTCATACACGATGAAATCCGTCAGATGCCAATAATCGAGCCCCGCTCTTTTCAACGCCCTGTCGCTTATATCGAAACCGATAGGTTTTATCAAATGTACTTTGCAACCCGTTGCCGCAGCCGTGCGGACGATGTTGCCCGTGTTTTGAGGGATTTCCGGTTCTACCAAAACAATATTGAACGCCATATTTCACTTCCATATTTGATATTGCAATCATATCACTTTTGCTTGTCGTTTTCAAGCGTATGTCAATCGCAAAAAAACAACCGCCGAAGCGGTTGAGTTTTTTGCTTACTTGTTTACGCAAACATGTATAGCGGGACGAACAAAATCGTTGCCAAGATGATAAGCACGGTCAATATGTATGCGACCTTTCCGCCTACACCGGGGAGTTTTGCATTGTTCCAGCCATACCATGCGCCTGCAAGAGCAAGCACGAGCGTCGATGCAAGTCCGCACCAGATGCCTTCCCATGCATATGTGCCTTCCGCAACGAGAATGATTGTCACGATACCGAGAACCGCAGCCAAGATAAGTGCGTAGCAAATGATTTGATTGATCGCGCTTTTAGACGGTTTCTTTCCCATATATTTACCTCCGAATTTGATTTTGACACTATTATATCATCTCAAAAAATCTCGTCAACGCTTATACGGAAATATTAATGTAAATTTTAGATTTGAAAAAGCACGCAATTTCATGTCAATATTACATTCATATACTATACGTAAAGTATATATATTCCAATCATTACCTAAAATAGCTCACGCGCGCTTTGCACTCATTTTGCCGTGCCGACAGACACAAATACGCCGAGCACAGTTGCAATATCGCCCTTGCCGGATGCAACGCCCCGCTACAAAACCGCGTGCGTTAAGTTGTTGTTGACTTAAAGCGGCTTTTGCAATACAATGTGCGTATGGAAAACAATAAAGAAATAAACAAACTTCAAAAGAATTTGTCCTTGCGACTTCTTATAAGCATAATTTTGACGATTATGTTTCCGTTGGGCATAGCAATGACGATAGTTGGCGCAACGCGCAAGGAAGAAGGAGGCGCACTTTTCACGGCGATTATGGCAATAGGCATCGTGTTTGTAGTGCTCGGATTTTACGGCGCGCCTATGTCGTGGGTTACCTATGCACCCAAAAAGAAGTACGCTCGCATCATCGATGCGATAAAACGCGAAGGTTTCAGAGACGCAACCGAAATTGCAAACCATCTCTCGATGCAACCAAACGAAGTTATAGACGCAGTGCGCGTGTGCATCGACAAGCAATATCTGACAAACTACACCATCGAGGAAAACAAAATCATTCCTCTCAACAATCGTCCCGACGACCTCGGCTTGTACACCGTTCAATGCCCCTACTGCGGCGGCATCACGCAAACAAGCAACAACTTGCAAGTCAAGTGCGAATACTGCGGCAGAATGATAGACGTTGAAAAGAAATGACTTTATTCCCCAAAACAATTCGGTTTTAAGCCGCAAACAACTCGGCTAAACGTAAATAACGATACTATGGAAAAAGCACTCATCGGAGTGCTTTTTCAATTCATATGTTAGTCTTTTCAGTTCTCACTGCCGCAGATTTCTCGCTTGTAAACGTCTACGTCACAAAACTGTTTGTCAACCATCTTGTCGTTTGCAAGAATCAGCAATCTGCCTATGCCGATAAACAGCAACATCCCCAGCACAAGCACAACAAACATCAAAAAGTATGCAAGCGGATAGTTTATCGCACCTTTTGAAAACATCGACCATATAAACTCCGGACGATAAAACGGATAGGGATAAAAATGCATATCGCCGACTGCGCCGCGAATTATGGAAAAAATCGAATAAACGAAGGGATATATTGCAAAAAACCACACGGTTTTGTGATTTATTCGCTTATTTGTAAACGGGAAAAACCACAAAATCACCATAAACGGCGGTATTATCATATGAAAATACACTTGAATAAAACTGCTCATTGCGTGGTAGGAATCGCCCCACTGAAAAGGCGGTGTAAATCCCATCGGGATGCCTGCCGTGTAAACGAGCCCCGTCACCAAAATATACGTCGTTGCCATTGCGCCGACAAGCGGATTGTACGCAACCTTTTTTGCGCATTTAACTCCAAACGAGGCAAGACCTGCACAAATGAGATAGACGTACACGAATACGTTCGACTGAATCGTAAAAAACGACAAGATATTAAATTTGCCGTAGTCCACGGGGCTGAATTTTTCGTCGTATTCGAATTTGTAATAACAAAGTCTGTGGATGATAATCAAAAATCCGAAAACGCCCAAAATCATGAGCAACGTTCCGAACGCCTTGTTTTTGGCAAGTTTACTCTCTTTGTACACAACCGCCCCTTATCCTTGCAGCGCATTGCGACCGAATCGCAATACAAATATAAAACCATTCTAACATTAAACTACAAAAAGTCAATATCTACGGCGGTATGATACAATATTTTTCACTTTTGGGAAATAATATACACATATGGTATAAAGTGTTGTTGACTGCAAATTTGAGGAATATATAATATGTGTAGAAAACAAACCAAACGAGGTGTTAAATATGAAAAAATCAACAACTATTTTGTGGTTTTTGGCAAGTATATTGATGATTGTTGCGGGAATCGTGTGCTTCTGTCTTCCCGTTGACACGACGATGAGCGTATTTGCTTACATCGTAGGCGCAATCGTGCTTGTGATAGGCATTGTGGAAATCATAGGCTTCTTCACGACAGCAGGATTTGTAGGCGGTGGCGCATTCCTTGCGGACGGCATAATCACGACGATACTGGGCGTCGTCCTTCTTGCAAACGAAGGCGTGGTGGCAGGTTTCATCCCCTTCATCTTTGCAATGTGGTTTATTATCGAGGGCATTTCAGAGTTGTCCCTTGCAATTTCGGCAAGCAAATATCACGTTCAGTACTGGTGGACGCTTCTGATTCTGTCGATTCTTGAAATCGTTTTCGGTTTCCTCACCTTCTTCGATCCCATCGGCGGAGCAATCTCAATTGCGGTTATGGTGGGCACGTTCCTCATCGTACACGGCATATCGATGCTGGGTGATTGGATTGTCGCGCTTCGTGTCAAAAAGTTCTTCAAAGGTTTCTTCCAAAGACCTGCCGTATTCAACGAAGGCGAAGTTGACGACAGCCGTTGCGACGATCAAAGATAAAATCAAACGTCAAGCGCAAACCGCTTGACACAAAACGACCAAACGACAATCATTGATTCTGTCTCTTATACACATCTCCGAGCCCACGAGACTAAGGCGAATCTCG
>ERZ1026968.41-NODE-41-length-80838-cov-9.351683_pt1 | contig 80838 bp, 59 predicted proteins | sample MGYA00519295_ERZ1026968 | MGnify/ENA primary metagenome ERZ1026968 (study PRJEB26926, sample SAMN06164480) | human gut metagenome | biome: ENVO:00009003; feature: ENVO:2100002; material: ENVO:00002003 | host: Homo sapiens | place: USA | collected 2012 ...
ATTATGCGTTCTATAGCTGCAGCGGTTTGACGAGTGTGACAATCCCTGACAGCGTGACGAGCATTGGATATGATGCCTTCTCTGGTTGCAGTGGTTTGACGAGTATAACAATCCCTGACAGCGTGACGAGCATCGGCTACGCTGCCTTTTATAGATGCACCGGACTTACGAGTGTGACAATCGGTAACGGCGTGACGAGCATTGGCGGAGAGGCCTTCTATAATTGCAGCGGTTTGACGAGTGTGACAATCGGTAACGGCGTGACGAGCATTGGCGGAGAGGCCTTCTATAATTGCAGCGGTTTGACGAGTGTTACAATCCCTGACAGTGTGACGAGCATCGGTGATTCTGCCTTCTATAAATGCAGTAGTTTGACGAGTGTGCAAATCGGCAACAGTGTGACGAGTATTGGTGAATCGACTTTCTATGGTTGCAGTGGATTGACGAGTATAATAATTCCTGACAGCGTGACGAGCATTGGTCATTCTGCCTTCTCTGGCTGCACAGGGCTTGTAAGAGCAACAATCGGCAACAGAGTAATGAGCATAGGTGGTTATGCTTTCAGTCGTTGTATTGGATTGACAAGCATAACAATTCCTGACAGCGTGACGATCATAGATTATGATGCCTTCAATGGTTGCAGCGGATTGACGAGCATCACAATTCCTGACGGCGTGACGTGCATTGGCTCTGATGCCTTCCAAGATTGCAGCGGTTTGACAATGGTTAATTGGAACGCAACAGCATGCACAAACGGATGGCATCCTATATTCACAAATTGTTCAAAACTGACAACAGTTAACATCGGTGACAAAGTAACGACCATTCAGTCAAGTGCATTCTATGGATGCGACAACATTCAAAATATATGCATAACTGATATATCAGTATGGTGCAATATTTCTGGATTAAGCAATTTGATGGGCTATGGGGCAAGCAACAAGCAGTTGTACTTAAACGATGAACTTGTCACATCAGTTACGATTCCAAAGGGAGTAACAATAATCTCAGCCTACGCATTTTACAATTGCAGCGGTTTGACTAGCGTATCAATTCCCGATAGCGTGACGAGCATTGGTGATTTTGCTTTCCGTGGTTGTAGCGGTTTGACGAGCATTACAATCCCGAACAGCGTAACGAGCATCGGTAATTCTGCCTTCTATGGTTGCAGTGGACTTACAAAAATATTGGTTGCTAATGGCAATACAAAATATCATAGTGCCGGAAACTGCCTTATTGAAACAAAAAGTAAGATGCTTATTCTTGGTTGCGAAAGCAGCATTATTCCTACAGACGAAAGTGTAACGAGCATCGGCGAATATGCTTTTTATAACTGCAGCGGATTGACGCGTATTACAATTGGCAATAACATAAGGAGCATCGGTTCTTCTGCCTTCTCTGGTTGCAGCGGATTGACATGTATTAATTTTGGAGGAACAAAAGTGCGATGGTATTATTCGGTTAGCAAAGGTAAAGATTGGGATAGTTCTACTGGATCATACACAATTTATTGTACTGATGGTACGATACAAAAATAAGGAAGAGTAATATGAAATACACAAGATGTTTTGCGGATAGATATATGATGGAACATATATATCATGATTTTTATTTTGGAAGAGCAAATGAATTTAAGTTTTGGAATGTCGGACAAGGCCTGTTTTATACAGGCAGTTTGTTTGACGGAAAATTTAACTTCGTTTACGATTGCGGAGGAAAATCTTCCAAAGCAGTAAAGCTGTTAATTAATGAGTACTTGAAAACAACAACCACTATCGATGCGTTGTTCATTTCACATTTTCACAATGATCATATCAACGGTATCGAGTATCTAAAGCATAAATGCAGAATTAAAGAGTTGTTTATCCCATATTATAGCAATAACACAAACTACATACTGGTGCAACTGATAAATAGCATGACAGATTCAGATGTTGATAGATTGACAAGAGTTTGGAATGCTATTAATTCCCTGCTTTTGGATGGAGAAATTAGAAAACATGTTTTTTTCGAAGATAAAAATGTATATGTGTTCCCTAAAAATCGAATTAATAATGATGAAAGACATCGTTTTTCTTGGAAATTTGTATTGTCATGTAATTGTGAAAAACAATTTATAGACGAAGTATCTAGCAAAATAGATGAAGAATTAAAAAAATATGGAATCGAGTCATTGGATGAATATTTGCAAACAGTACGTAAGATTGATGATTTGAAGAAGATTATAAAAAGTATTATTCTAACAGTAAGCGGTGATCAAATTGATTTTAATAATGATTCACTATGCGTGCTTCATTATCCACTAAGCGATGAATCTGTTTTTCGAGCTTGTGAAATAAACCGTATTATTGAGCCTGGTTTTTGTGATTGCGACAGTTTTATTCCAAAAAAATGTCATGCGCCTGCAACGCTGTTGACTGGCGATGGTGCCGTTTTGCAAGATTCTAATACCCAATTGGAAAAATACTCCGACAACGACGAGATTTCGACAAAGGTTATGCAAATCCCGCATCATGGGGCAAAAGAAGAGTGGAGTAAAACGGTGGGAAATCTTCTCAGCAATAGAAAATATTGTTTTGAAAATTATGTCGTATCATATGGCTTTGGCAATAACTATGGACACCCCACATATGAGCTTATTGATGATTTGGCACAACATAATATTGAAAAACGCTTATATTCTGCGACACAGTTTACGACGTTTGAATATACAATACTGAACCGATAACGGATTTGGTTTTTTGTGTTGCGAATTCATTTTCAAATATGAATGGTTGAATTTTGCAAGTGTTATCCATAAACAGCGTTATACCTTTGTCTCATTTTGATGAAGTACTCAAACACGGTGGATTGCGCTCGTTCGAGTATGGCGGCGATTTCAGGATAACTCAACCCGTTTTGCCGACATTCGAGCGCGATTCGCATATTGTCCGTCAAATTGAGGCTGTCAACGATTGAATCATAAGCAGTATAGTCTTTGACAACATCTTCTTCAATCTCACAAGACGGCTCGCTGGTGGGCGTTAAGACATCAAGACTCACGGAGCGATAATAATCGCTTGTTTTTCGAGTTATAAGTTTTGACATCGTTCTAACGCACGCAATCTTGACGGTGATTGCCTTGCCCTTTTTATCGTATGTCAAAACGTCATTTAATCGCTTCCCATAATGATTACAAAGGAACAAAGCGCATTCTTGTACTAAATCATAACTGTCGCTGAAAGTGTGGTTAATATCGTTTTTACGCCTTACATCAACGCATAGGTCTGCATATATCTTTTGCATCCTGCTTCCCATATAGCCGATAAGGAATCGTGTTTCATACATAGCCAACTGTTCTGCCATTGCAAGAACGTTGTTTTGAGAGATTGTTTCTTTGAAAACGTCATAATTATCAATATGTTTTTTCATTTTCGATACGCTCCGAGTTTTATTGCCTTTCGGCAACAAGACGGCGCAGCACCGAGAAAACTCAAAAACATATCAATTTAATGTAAGATGCCTATGTCAACGACCAGCGTAAATTATTGCGCTTACAATAAAATAGCCCATATCGAACAAGCAATAATTTTGCCGTTGATATAGGCTTTTCTCCGTGCTAACCCGCCATGCCGAAAGGCAATAAATCGGAGCATTATTAAAAGTGTGTCCATAAAAATGTGTCACAGACATAAAAAGAGAACGATAGCAATCTATGCGAGTGCTGAGTGTTGTCCCCCGCTACGCGGTCACCGTGGGTTCCCTCAAGGTCACGCAGAGGGGGAACGGTGATAGGGAAAACACGTGAGGAAAGGGGAAAATTGCAATTTAAAGTACTTCCCCTACACTCTTGTAGAGGCTGAAAAAGCACTCCGCAGCTATCACGGAGTGCTTTTGACAAAGCTATTCGCTCAATCGGGCGGTTTTAGGCGGTTTTGATTGCGATGTGGATATTCATAAACTCAATCGACAAATATGCGGAAGCGTCGTTGTCTTTGAGTGTGAAGATTCCGAAAGGTGCGGTTTGGGGATTGTCTTTGACTTTGTATCCAAGGTAAATTGCACGGAATTGCGTGCCGTCGGAAGCGGTCAAGTCGCGGATGGCATATTGCGTGTCAAGGGTGAGTTTGAGGACGGTGTCTTGGGGGATTGCGTCGAGAAGGTCGGCAGGAAGAGCCCTATTGTCGCCGACGTACTTGACTGCCTCTTTGACCTTTGCGTCCGTCAAATCAAGCCCTTCGATGTTGAAGCCGAGGCTGTGTTTTATAAGTCCGAGCGCACCTTGCAAATCGTAAGATTCGAGCTTTTGCGTGAAGCCGGGGAACATGGGTTCGACGTATTTGTCAACGCTTGTTTTGACGTCGAAACTCGAAAGCGCGGAGGAAATATCGACGCCTAAGTTTGTCAACAAGCCGTTGACGTTTTTAAACAAGCCGGCTTTGGTTTGAACTTGCATATGCATCGTTCCGTCCGTCTTAAACTCGAAATATGTGTTGTCCTTGTCGATTGCCGCGTTGACGATGACACGAACAAGAGTTTTGTTCATATCCATCATATTGAGATTTTCGTAGTCCACAGCATAGCGAGTGTCGCTTTTGAAAACGGCGGTATTTCCTTCCTTTTCGTTGCAAGCGCAAAGTGCGAATACGCAAGAGAAAAGCAAAACGAGGGCGATAACTGTCGTGATTATTCTAGCGGTTGTCTTTTTCATTTTTCTTCCCTCCTCGTCAATAGTTGACCGGCGTATAACCGTCCGTCTTGTCGAAATACGCCCTTGTCGTTGCGTAATACGTGGTTGCGGAATTGACCGCGGCTTTTGCCGCTTGAATATCGAAACCTTCGACGCCCGAATAAATTCTGTCGAGTTGATCGCACTTGATTTCTTTGTATTTTTCAAGCGCGTCGGCGGATGCGATGCCCATTTCTTCGAGCATTTTTTGCGTTTGTTCCGCAATCACGGCGTGTCCGAAATTGGACGGGTGCGTAAAGTCTTGGTAGATAAGAGATCTGCCGAGGCTGTTTGCGGACAAGTCCACAACGCCGTCTTTGACGTCGGACTTGGTTACGTCGTCAAACGCTTTGTATATGTCGAGTGTATAAACGGTGTTGTCGGGATTTTTTTCGTTGTATTCGTCAAGCATGCCGTTGAGATATCCAAGCAAATGTCCTGCAAGCTCTCTTACCTTTGCGATGGTGTCGTAGCCTTTTTCGGCAAGTGCCTGATACTCCCATTTGGTGATAAGCGTCGTGCCCTCGTAAACGGGGTTGTAAACTTTTTGGAAGATTATTTTTGCATCGGGATTGAGTTCGCGCAATTTTGCCACGATGTCAACGATATTTTGATATGTGGGCGGAAAATTGAATTTCGGGTCTATCGTGTAGGGATTTTTGCCGTCGAAACGGTCGCCGAAGCTGATTGTTTCGCCGTCGCCCGACCAAATGGAAGGACGCACGTTGTCAAGCGTACCGCCGTCGTGCAAATAATCAAACAAAGATTTGTCGTCGGCATAGTACTCTTTGAGGGCGATTTTTGTTTGCTCGTCTTCTTCTCTGTCGAAACAGGATTGATACCAGCTTTCGGGGCTGCCGGGAGCGATATTCGCAAGTCTGTCCGCCATTTCAAGCATCAGAGAGCCGAGGCTGTATTGCAGAATGTTGTTGCCCAAAACGGAAATGTGGATAACGTCCGCCTCAGCGATATGCGTGCGAATGAGCGTTGCTTTTTCCGTTTCTCTGGATATGACTTCGAGCAGACCTTCGCCCGCCTTGTTCGCCATATTGCCGGACGTAAGGTGTCCCGACATAGAGTGGTTGTAGTAGTTGTAACCGTTGGTTCTTCCCACCAAAGCGTAGTAGCCGTAATTGTCGCGTTCGCTGACGGGAGACGCTCCTATCAACGCCTCAGCGATTGAATCGCCGAGGAATACGATATTGAGCTTCCCTTCGCTTGCGTCGCCGTTTTTTTCGTCGCAGGCAACACACCAAAACGCGGTGAGTGCCACCAAAATTACGGCAATGAAAACTGTCAAAACTTTCTTCATAATTGCCCCCTGTTTTCTCGGTTGCACGGAATTCGTACACTTGTACATTTTATACGAAAAAACTTGTCTTGTAAATATCAAAAGACACATTGTTTCATTATATTTTGACAAAAATTCTCTTTGCCAAACGAAAAGCCGAGCGGTTTTTCGCTCGGCTTACGTTCGGTTTCGATTGCATTAGAATCAGTTGGCTTTGACAAAGCGCACTTGCTTCATTTTTTGCTCGCAAAGCGGTCTGTCGTCTCTGTTTGTCGGAGTGTCTGCGATGCGGTCCACAACGTCCATACCTTCGACGACTTTGCCGAACGCCGCATATTGTCCGTCCAAAAACTTTGCGTCCGCATGGCAAATGAAAAATTGCGACGATGCGGAATTGTAAAATTGAGAACGTGCCATGGAGATTACTCCCCTTTCGTGCGAAACGGGATTTGCAACACCGTTGATTTTGAATTCGCCTTTTATGGTTTCCTTGCTGCCGCCCATACCCGTGCCTTGCGGATCGCCGCCTTGAATCATAAATCCGGATATGACTCTGTGGAAAATAAGTCCGTCGTAAAAGTGTTGCGACACGAGTTTTTGAAAATTCTTGACCGTGATAGGTGCGGATTTTTCGTCGAGTTCGACAACGATTTTGCCGCCGTCCGCCATTTCGATTTCAACGGTATTAGTAACTTCGTTTGTTTGTGTATATGCCATAAAACACCTCTTTATCTATATATTTTGCATTGATAAAATGCCGTTTGTGTCAAAATCTGTTTTTGAGTATCGCGCTTGCAACGGCTTTTGCGCTTGAAAACGCCCATTGCAAATTGTATCCGCCCGAGTCGCCGTCGATATCGAGAGCTTCGCCCGTCGCGTATGCGTTTTTGACTTTGAGCGACATAAGATTGTCGTCGAATTCGCGCGGATCCAAACCTCCCGACATTGCTTGCGCAAGGGATGCGTCGCCAAGACCTTCGATGGTGAATTTGTAGTTTTTGATAGCGTTTGCGATTGCGCCGATTTTGCTTTGAGCAGGATCGTTTGCGTCGCATCCGGCAGCCCGAATTATGCGCTCTTGCACCTTGCTGTGAAAGGTGCCCAGCAACAATTCTGCAACCGTGCCGTTGTTGTTGCGCTTTGTCAGAATGTCCTCGACTTCCGCTTTTGAATACTCCGGCATAAAATCGATCGTGAGCATATCTCCGATCTTTGCCCTGCCCCTTGCGATCTCGCTTGAAAGATTGAACGCCGCAATTCCGCTCACGCCGAAATCTTTGAAAAGCACCTCGCCGGTTTCATAGCGATAGCCTATGCGCACGCCCGCTTTCACACGAACGCCTTGCAAGTTTTTGAGAGGTTCTTTGTTCGTCTTTATAGGCACGAGGGACGGCGTCATCGCTCTTGCGTGATGTCCGAGCGCGACGTAAAGAGCCGTACTGTCCTTGCCGAACGTCGCAGGCGAGCCGGTGGCAAGCACCACGACGTCGGAGTCGTAAGCAAACGATTGATTGGGTTTGCCCTCGACCTTGACTATTCCGCTCACCGTAAAGGCGTCGTTGAAACTTTCGACGGAGTTGACGAAGTGCGATGTAAACACTTGCGTTGCGTTGCGCTCCAACGCCTTTCTCAACACGTCAAGGACGGTTGACGCACATTCGCTGTACGGATAAACGCGCTTGTCGATAACCTTTGTGACAAGTCCCATTTTTTCAAACGTAGCGATGGTGTCGTGCGCGTCGAAACGGTCGAGAAAACTCTCGACGAAACTCGGCTTGTTGTAGTGCACGATGTTCATGTCGAGGTTTGTGAGGTTACACTTGCCGTTTCCCGTGGCGAGCAGTTTTTTGCCCACGCGCTCGTTGCTTTCGACAACGGCAACTCTCATCGACGGGGGAAGTTGGCTTGCCAAAAACAATCCGCTTGCGCCGCCGCCTATAACGATAACGTCGAATTTTTGTGTGTTCATACTGCTATTTTAGCACATAGATATATTATAATCAATCTTAAAATCTCGCTTTCGGAAATAAAAAAAGGACGCAAAACGCGCCCGATAAAAAACATTTTAAGCGCGTCTAAAGGGGACAAGTCCTCTTTGGACGCGCTCTCCCCGCATAATTACGCGCAAACACGGTAAGCCGTAAAATTTTTGGAGAAAAGGTACGGAACTAAAAAACCTTGCGTTTTGCGCGTATATGAGTTAGAGTAGGGAAAATTTGGATTTGGTTACATATTTTTGAAAAAATATTGTGTTTTTTGTACTTTTTTGTATAAATTGGTTAAAAACAAAACACCACCGTCGTAAAGGCGGGATTGTTTTTTGATTGTTTGTGTTGTTTTATCTTCGGACTTGTCCGATCTGAACGGTATCCATTTTTCCACGCTTTCGAGCGGAGCAAGCTGCCGCGCCTTTTCTTCGGACGTTTTCTCGCGCATCACTTGGTTGATTAGATATGCCGGATTGCAATGGTCTTCGTATATTGTGATACACTCGAACTCGAACTCCAACATTCTGTTTTTCCACACGCCCCACGCCGTGACGTGATAGTTGTAAGAGATGAATCCGTCGTCTTGCGACTCTTCGATTTCTTCGTTGTAGCTGAATGAGCCGAACGGCAACTCCGCTTTTTTGCTCGTTTCGAATGAATGATGTTCAAACAAATACGAGTTTATCGACAATTTAAGCATCCCCGTGTAATACTCGAAATCTTCCTCTTCGCTATCGGAAAAATCCACGACGTACATAAGAGGTGTAATATTGTCGAAGTCTTTCATTAAACTTGCGCTGTTGTAAAAAGGCGGTGCGATTTTGTAATCGAATATCGCGTCGTTCATCTCTTGAAGAGACACGGGCACGTGCGGATACCAATCGTCGTCCGCAAATCCGGGCGTGTTTGTGGGATTGAGATAAACGCAAACGAGAGAGACCACCACAAGCAAAACGCATGCGACGGACGTCAGAGAAAGCGCGAAATACTTTGAACCGAAAGTCTTTTTGTTTTGGGCTATACGTTCTTTTTTGCGCGCGTCGATGCGCTTTTGGTTTTTATCCAAAAGCGCACGCTTGACGTCGTCGTTTTCATATTGTTTCAAACTGTCGTTTGCAAGTTGTGCAAATTTCTCGTTGCGTTTCATGTTTCTCCTTATATCGTCACATTATGTTGACAACGAATGCATCGGATATTGCGGTTGAGGACAAATTCAAATATGCTTTTGCCACATCTCTATAGCCGGTGGCTATTTTTACAAGGCGATTGGTCGTTGTTGAGCCGTTTGCCAGCGTATAAACGATTTCTCGAAGTTCGAACGCCACCACGGCGTGCGAACCGTTGCCGGTATAAGTTTTATACGTGTCCGCATTCTCTTCGCTATTGATCGTCGCGAACTGGAAGCCTTGCACGAAAAGAACAACCGGCTTTTCCGCAAGGAAGATTTGCGCAGCCTTGCCGTAGTCGAGGGTACTTCCCGACATGACGCCCGCAAAGGTCACGTTCGTTCCCGTACTCGCGCAATATCCGCGCAGTCCGTATTTGAACTTACTCACGGTTGCGCCCGTCGTTGCGTTTACACCGATAAAAGTGTAAAGATTTGTCATAAGCGAAACGATGGTGCTGTTTTGCGATTTATACGTGTAGGTTGTGCCGATTGTTATAGCTGCGTCATAATCGGGGATCAGATCGGGGACAAGCCTATCGTAATATCCGATGACGTTCGCAGCCGCCACCGCTGTGCATCCCGACGGCAAACTAGACTCGGGTTGATAGTAGCCCGGATGATTTTTTATCGCAGTTTGCTTGTTGTCGGTTTTTGAAACGTAGTTCACGACCGATTCGGATTGCGTGAGGTCGCCGACGCTGCGCACGCCGTTCAGACAATCGACTTCTTCCTTTGTCATCACCACACCGTTCGCAAACGTGAATTCACCGTCTCGGTAGCCTGCATATGTAAACTGATTGACGTATATAGGCAGTCCTTGAAGATTTGCATAAGGATCTTTGCCTTCGACGATCTCGCTTACAATCGGTTGTTCGAGCACGAGTATGACCGCATAACCGTCCCCTTGCGCGTTCGTGTACGAGTACACAAAGCCCAGCTCGTGAAGAGCGACGTCGTATATCATCCTCTTGTTTGCGGCAAAACTGCCTGTTTCTCCGTTTTGATCGATGGTTTCGCCCACCGCCTCAACGAAAAGTCTGTCGCATTCGTCAAGTTCTTCTTGCGTAAATGCCTCTGCCACTCCACCTACATAGAGCATCGCAAAGAGCGTTGCCGCAAAAAATACCGCGGCGAAAACGACGATTGACACTTTGAGTAGTGTTTTCATTTTCCCACCTTCGTGATTTTTTAGTCACATTATAAGAGTGACGGTCTTTGCGATTTGGTTACATTAAAGCAAGTTTTTTACTTTCTTTATGCCCCTTGCGTGACGCTGTTTTATCGTGCTTATATTGAGTGAGAGAAGTTGCGCGATTTCTCGCAGATTGTAACCTTCCCAATAATACAAGTAGAATATCTTTTTCGTGCAATCGTCGCCCAAAGCGTCGAAAACGCGTTTTGCCTGATCGTTCAAAATCTCCGTTTCGACAAGATCCTCGGACACCGAATAGTTTTCGGACACCAACAGCGGAAGCGTTGCGCTTTCGCCTATAAGCATGCGCTTTGCGATATTGTCGCAGCACGCAAAAACCCACGCCGTCGGATTTTGCACGTATTTAAATCCGTGCGATTTCATAAGTTGCAAAAAGAATTCCTGCGCAACGTCGTCGGCGCATGCGTCGGGAAATTTTTTGTGAATATGCAGTTTGATTCTCGGATAATAAAAATCGAACAGCGTTTCGAATGCCTTGTTGTCGCGCTCGCATTGTCTTAATATTAAATTAAATTTGAAAACGTCCACGAGCGGCACCACCGTACAAAAACTATATTTATGTTACACTTATATATATAAAATCGTCAAATTGTTTTTTATTTCACCAATAAAAAAATATATTTATCAAACACTCGCAAAATAAAAATAATCCATATCGACTTTTTTCGACAAAATTCTCAAAAAAAGTACTTTTCTACGATTGCAAAAATGTCCTCGATTGCCTTTGCTTTGCCGATTTCGACACGCACGGCTTTTGCGTCGCGGCCGCCTTTTGCATAATAGCAAAGTTGAAGTTTCATCACGTTTGCAACCGTAAAATCGCTCATATATTTTTGCAAAACCGAGATGTGTTCGTATATGTCGCGCCCCGTGTCGTGAGATGCGTCCCTGCCTTGAAGCTCGGCAAAAATCCACGGTCTGCCGAGTGCGCCTCTTGCAATCATAAAACCGTCTGCACCCGTAATATCGCGCACTCTTTCAAGACTTTGCAAATCGACTATGTCGCCGTTCGCGATGACGGGAATATCGAGTGCCTCTTTAACCGCTTTCGTTATAGTGTGGTCGGCAACACCGCTGTAAAACTGTTCTCTGTATCTCGGGTGCACGCACACTGCGCTCGCTCCGCCCTTTTGCGCCGCCAACGCACACTCCACAGCATTGGGTTTTCCGCTTTCTACGCCTGCGCGCATTTTTACAGTTACGGGACGTTTTGCGCCCTCACGCACCGCTTGCACCACTTCGCAAATCAAATCGGGATTTTTCATAAGCGCGCTTCCGTCGCCGTTGTTGAAAACCTTTTTGACGGGACAGCCCATGTTTATATCCACGATTTCAAAATTTGCAAGTCTTTCGTCCTTTGCGGCTTTGTACATAAATTCGGGATCGCTGCCGAAAAGCTGAACGGCGCAAGGCGTTGAAAAATCTTCTCTTGCAAGCAACTCCTCCGTGCCCTTGTTGCCGTAGCAAAGTCCCTTTGCGCTGACAAGTTCGGTGTACGTAAGTCCGGCTCCGTACTTTGAACACATATGCCGAAAACCGACCTCGGAAAATCCCGCGATCGGCGCAAACAACACGTTGTTGTCAAGTTGTACGTTGCCTATTTTAAGTTGCATAACAAGTAGTTTATATATCCAAAACGACAGCTTAATGTGCGTTTTGTGCAATATAGATTATTGCTTGTCGTTTTGTTTTTCTTGTTGTTTTACCCGATTCCAGATTGCGTCCAACTCGTCGAGCGAACAATCTTTCATGTCCTTGCCGCTTGCTTTGACGGCGTTTTCGACGGCGGTGAATCTGCGCACGAATTTCTTGTTTGCTTCGCTCAAAGCAAGTTCGGGTTCAACTTTGTAAAAGCGTAATGCGTTGACGACGGCAAAAAGCAAATCGCCGCCCTCTTCGACTCTGTGTGCGTCGTCTGCGGTTTTGAGTTCCTCGGTTTCCTCGGCAATCTTTTGATACGCACCGCTCACGTCGTCCCAATCGAATCCCGCTTTCTTTGCGTATTTTTGTATCTTCTCGGCATAAAGCAATGCCGGGAAATTCTTCGGCACTCTTTCCATTTGGTCGGACGCGGATTTATAGTGTTTTTCTTTCTTTTTTGCTGCCTCCCAGAACACAAGAGCCTCGTCGGCATTGTTTGCGTGGTTGCTTCCGAAAATGTGGGTATGGCGGTCGATGAGTTTTCTACAAAGTCCCGTTATCATATCCATATAACCGAAATCGCCCTCTTTTTGCGCAATCTCGGCATGGAACACCGCTTGCATAAGCACGTCGCCGCACTCCTCTTTCATATCGTCGGCGTCCTTTCTGTCGATTGCGTCGACAAGTTCGTATGCCTCTTCGATGAGGTTGATTCTTATACTCTCGTGGGTTTGCGCTCTGTCCCATTCGCAACCGTCGTCGGCGCGCAAACGGTGCATGATTTGTTCGAGGTCGGAAAAGTCGAAACGTTTGCAATCCACAAGCGCGACGCTCGGCGCAATAATAACGTCCTCGTCACCGCTTATTTGCGACGTTAAAACGCATTTGTCCTCGCCGTCCTTTTCGACGGTGAGTTCGATATCGCCGTACACGTCGAGAAGTTTTTGTTTTATATCGTTTGCGTTGCTCTTTTCAACGCCGTCTATCACCAGCGGTATGCGCTTGTTGAAAAAAACCGTAGACAAAAAATCCGCGGCTATGTAACGTTGATACGAGCCTTTCAATGCGTCATCGAGTTTCATTGTTATACTCCCAAAATCTGATTGTTCTGTGCAACGCCCAAAGAAGTTTTTTGAGCGGAAGATGCGGAATGTCGTCCTTGCTCACGAGATTCAACAAAAACGCGAGCCACACGTAAACGAGCGTGCATACCGTAAATCCGACGGCGAGCGCAACGACGTCGTTTTTCACAAAGGATTGTATCGCAATTCCGCACAACGCCATTATAACACCCGAAACGAGATTTAGACCAACGTTTTTTTCAAGACGAAGACCACATATTTTATAATAGGATATAAGCGTGCAAAAATAAGCCGTCGTAGGCAAGGCAAGCGACGCAACCGCAGCGCCGTTTATGCCGATATATTTCGTAAGCAAAACGTCCAGCGCGATCTTGACGATTATTGCGACGGCAAGGCTCAAAACGGCGTATTTGGTTTTGTCGAGCGCTTGCAGCAAAGAAACGTAAATTTGCATCACAGACAAAAACACCACGTTTGCCGAAGATATGAGAAGTACGTTTTGCGCAACTTGCGCGTCTTGTGCGGATAACGACGGATAAATCGCTCCTATAATATTTTTTGAAAACACTGCAAGAAAAAACGCGCACGGTATTCCGAAAAGATAGGCAAGACGCACGCAAAGACTGCTTTTGAGCATAACGCCGTCTATATCCCTCGTAACTCTCGACGCCGACACCGACGGCACGATTGCAACCGCAAGCGACATTATCGCAACCACGGGCATGTTGATAAGCGAGTTGACGGGCCCGGATATAATGCCGTACTGCGCCGTAGCAACGTTCTTTTCAAGCCCGAACGCTTTGAGCATGTTGACGATTATCACGCTGTCAAAGAAACTCGACAGCGGCATAAGCATGGCAACCGCCGCAATGGGAAGAGAAACGTGAATCACGTCTTTGACGTCTTGTTTTGTTACGTTCACTTTGACTTTTTCGCCGCTTTTTTGCTTTTTCGAGCGCACAAAATAGGTTGCAAGCATATATATCACGGTTACGATTTCGCTTATTGTCACACCCAACAGTGCACCGCACACGGCATAAATCACGCCTTTTCTTATCAGTGCGTACGAAAGCGCAAGCCCCACCGACAGTTTTACAACCTGCTCCACAACGTTTGAAAGCGCGGTGGGGAGCATATACATTTCGCCTTGAAACCAGCCTCTGAACCCCGAAATCACGCACACACACACGATTGCGGGGGCAATAACCAAAAATCCCGGATATGTGTCGGCATTGCCCTGTCTTGCCGCCAAAAACCTCGACGCTCCCGCCATAACGGCGGCAAACGCAAGCCCCAAAACGAAAAGCGCAAGCATTGCAACGCTCAAATATTTTTTGGTGTCCTCGCCGATTGCTCGCTTTTCGGCAACCATACGCGAAAGCGCGGTGGGAATCCCCGCCGTTGCAAGCACCATAAAAAGCGCGTACACGGGAAACACGAGCTGATACATGCCCATGCCCTCTGCCCCCAGTATATTGGTGAGCGGTATGCGATAAAGCGCGCCGAGCATTTTTGCAACAACGCTGCCGATGAGCAACACGCCTGCACCCGACGCGATACGTTTTGAGTTTTTGCTATGCGCCTTTGCCCCTTTCATTGGCAAAGCGTTGCCGATATCATCTCGGCGCAAAAATTGAGATAGGTCTTTTGCTCGTCCGCTATTTCAACCTCTGAAACAAGCGCGACGCAGCCGAAAAAATCGCCGCCCGACACCACGGGTTCGCAAACGATATATCCTTGTCCGTCCACGTTTTCAAACACTTTGGAAAAATCTCCCGACACGCTCTCGCGATTGCGCTTTCTTATCAGATCGGAAAAGTCGCCCGTAAGGCGCGCGCCGACAAATCTCTTTTTGTTGTTTCCTTCGCAAAGCACGACTTCGCTTGCGCTCAAAATCAAAACGTCTTTGCCCGTCGCGCTCGCAAGTGCTTTTGCCAACGCCTTCAAAGAGGGCAACACGCTTTGAAACCCCGTATATCTTTTGAGCGTCAAACCTTCGTCGTTTGCGGATATTTCCATTTCGTCCCCCACTTGCAAACGCATGGTTTTTCGCATTTCTTTGGGGATAACTATACGTCCGAGCTCGTCTATTCTTCTTACGATTCCAACTGCCATAAAGCCTCCGTTTTATGCTAGTATTCGTCAAACTTCCGCTTATATTCCTTGCGCTCGATATTTTTAAATATGTTGCAAAACGCACGCTTTATGCGTGCGTTTTGATATGATAAACATTGTGTTTTGTCAATCGAATTTGATTTGCATTTGATGGAGCTCAAATATAAAATTGCTTTGGTTTCGGCTTTTCGATAACCCTTTCAAGCACGAAAGAAGTGAATTCGACCTCTTCTATGAAATCGCGAGGAAGGTATTTTACGCGGTTGAATTTTTCAAAATGTTTGAAGTGAGTGGGAAGCGTAACGGGCGTTGCCACGTCCACTTTGTAGGATATATCTTGCAACATTCTAGTGAAATTTGACGGCGTCAAAGAAAGCTCACTTTCATATATGACGTCGCGCAAAATCTTGTCGCCTTTCATAACTTTTGCCCAAATTTTCATCAGTATTCCTCGATTATTTCTCCAAAATAAAACGTGTGTAAATCCTTTTGCGGATACCACTTTTCAACGTCTTTCAAATCCATATCCCCCATGGGAACAGCACCTACGACCTTGCATTCGAAGTATCTTTGACAGCCGCCCACGACGTAGCCGTCAATGCTTTTTGCTTTGACTTTTTCAAGCGCACACTCCGCCCATTTGTCGTACTCGCGTCCGCTTTTCGTGCCGCAAAACTTCACCGCATCCAGCATCTCGCGCATGGGCGGAACGCTCACCGTAAAAGTGCCGAGGCGGTCGATAAATTCCTTGGTGTATCTGCTTTCTCTCACGGGTGCGACAAAAACTTTTTTGCCCCACATCACGCCTATCATACCCCAGCTTATCACCATCACGTTGTCGCCCGAGCACAAAAACGCGCCCGTGTTCAACGCAGTGTCAAGGCAAGACAAATTGTCGAATCTGTGCATACTTTTCTCCTTTTGAACTCTATTATATGCAAAACTCTCGTTGCAAGTCAACGCAAACCTCAATCTCGAAAAAGATTGAATACTTTCAAGTTTTTCAAGCGTTTTTTGCATTTTTAATCATTGTTATATTTGCTTTTCGATTGCGTTTTCTATTTTTGTATGATACCATACTTTCGATGGTGTCGGCAATACCCATCAGTAAAAAAAACCGAGGTGTATTTTGAAAAAATCTCTTGTTTATCTGGCAAGAGCGGCTGTGATTGCCGCTTTGTATTTTGCCCTGTCCGTAGCATTCAACACAATAGCGTTCGGCCCCGTGCAATTTCGCGTATCCGAAATACTCGTGCTGCTCCCCCTCATCTTCCCCGAAGCGATCCCCGGGCTTGCAATAGGTTGTTTTTTCACGAACTTCTTTTTCTCGCCCTTCGGCGTGTTCGACATGGTTCTTGGCACGCTTGCAACGCTCATAGGTGCGATCGGCACGTACCTTTTGCGTCGCAGACCTTTTCTTGCAACCCTTCCGCCGATTGTAGCAAACACCTTGCTCGTGCCGCTCATTTTCGTACTCAACGATGCGTCGACGGTGTATTATCTTGCAATGTTCGAGATTTTGGCATCGCAAATCATAACCTGTATAGTTTTGGGCATGCCCTTTACTTTCGCCCTCAAAAAAGCGATGATTGCGGCGCACATTCCCCTTCCGCACCCCTCGAAGTACGACACCGCTCCTTACCGCCGCATATTGCCGGGCGACGAAGAGGACGAAGAGGATTAACTCCGCTTTATACGATAAAAAGAAAGCCTTGCGTTTGCAAAGCTTTCTTTTTTTTGGTTTTGCTTATATCGAATTATTTTGCAAGCGGCGTGTAGAACACTTTGCCGGCGTAGGGTTTGAGCGTATCTCCGAACGGCTCGTCGTAAACGGAAATCAACTCGGTTGCGCCTTGCGGAATATACTTTTTGATTTTCGACGCCTTGACGGTCTTTTTGCTGAGGTTGATTACAACGGTAAGTTTGGATTTTCCGTCCTCCGCAATCTTGTCGTAAACGAAAAGTTGTTTGTCTTTTGGCAAATACAACTTAAACTCGCCGTAAACCGCCGTATCCTTGTATTCTTTGCGGAGTGCCATTGCCTTTTGATAGAAATACCAAACGGAATTTTCGTCCTGCATAGCCTTTTCGACGTTGACTTCGGGATAATTGGGATTGACGGTGTACCACGGCTCGACAGTTGAGAATCCTGCGTTTTTCGTGCCGTTCCATTGCACTGGAGTGCGAGCGCAGTCGCGCGCGGCGGTGTGAGCCACTTTGAGAATATGCTTGTCGCTGAAACCGAATTTTCTCATCAAATCGCGCACGCAGAAAGTGGACACATCCTTGAATTGCGCCCACGGGTCGCTTCCCTTCGGATATTTGTCGAAATAAAGCGCAGTCATGCCGATTTCTTGTCCCTGATACACAAAGTGCGTGCCCGAAAGGAAAGTGTACGCCATGCAAAGAGCCTTGCCGCTCTCCACGCGATATTCCTCGCTGCCGTATCTCGAAATAATACGCGCGTGGTCGTGATTTTCAAGATAGTTTGCGTTCCACGCTCTGTGGTAAAGTTTCGTTTGCCAATCGTTGAACGTCTTTTTGAGTTTGGGCAAGCTGAAAGGAGTGTGCACCCACTCGATGATAATGCAATCCGCATTCATGTGTTGGAAAGAAATCATCATATCCAACTCTTTTTTGTTCTCGTTGACGTACGTGAGCGCGGTTTTGGTGTTCATAAGCGGAGCTTCGCCCACTTGGAACGCGTCGTACTGCTCGATAACTTTGCGATATTCTTGCAAATATTCGTGGATATGCGGGCCGTTGTTGTAATGCTCCATACCTCTTGAGGCAGGCATGAGCCAGTTGCCGTTGGGCAAACCCTCAACCTTGCTGATTTGCGTGATGACGTCCTCTCTGAAACCGTCTACGCCCATATCCAACCAGTATCTCATCACGTCTTTCACCGCTTCTCTGACCTTGGGATTGTCGTGATTGAGGTCGGGTTGCTCCTTTGCGTATAGGTGCAGATAAAACTCTCCCCTTTGCTCGTTGTACTCCCACGCAGAGCCGGGGAAAGTGGACATCCAGTTGTTCGGCACTTTCTTTCCGTCCTTGCCTTTGCCCTTGCGCCAAATGTAGAAATCGGTGTAAGGCTCGACTCTCGCGCAACTCTTTTTAAACCATTCGTGTTGGTCGGAGGTGTGGTTGATAACCAAGTCCATAATCACTCTCATTCCAAGCGCGTGCGCTTTTTCGAGCACCGCTTTGAAATCGTCGAGTGTGCCGTATTCGCGATTGATATTCTTGTAGTCCGCTATATCGTAGCCGTAATCCGCTTGCGGAGAAACGTACAAAGGCGAAAACCAAATTGCGTCGCTGCCCAAACTCTTGATGTATTCGAGCTTTGAAAGCACGCCTTTCAAATCACCTATACCGTCGTTGTTTCCGTCGCAAAAAGAGCGTGGCCAAATCTGATAAACGGACATCTCTTTAAACCATTTTCTTTCTTCCATAATAATCTCCCAATATGCAAAAACGAGGTTTTATGCCTCGTTTTTGCAATTATAAACGTTAGTTTTCGCTTGTTTCGTCGTTTTCCGACGTTTCAATGTTTTCGGTTTCGACAGCTTGATTTTCGCTCTCTTCGCCGCTTCCAACTATGACGTTGCCGTCCTCGTCGTATTCGACTTCTTCCTCATCCTCGTGAGGTGTGAGCGCGATTGCCATAACCTTGAACTTGTCGTCTTTGAGCTTCATGATGCGCACGCCTTGCGTAGCTCTGCCTATCTTGCTGATTTCGTCCGCTTGCACTCTGATGATAACGCCGCTGTCGGTGATCATCATAACGTCGGTGTCCGCAGGGATAACTTTGAGGCTTACCAGCGTACCCGTCTTGTCGTTGAACGTGCCGGCTTTTACGCCCTTGCCCGCTCTGTTTTGAATCGGGTAGTCGTCGATGCTGCTACGCTTGCCGTAGCCGTTTGAGGTGACCGTGAGGATTTCGTCACCGGGATGCACCACGTCGAACGCCACAAGCGTCGTGTCGCCCGAAATGTTCATTGCCTTGACGCCCATTGCCGTTCTGCCCACGGGACGTACGTCTTGCTCGTTGAAGTGGATGCTCATGCCTTGGCTGGACGCAACCAAAAGTTCGTCGTTGCCGGTGGTGATGACCGCTCCGATAAGCTCGTCGTCATCGTTGAACTTGATTGCTATCTTGCCGTTGCGCTTGATGGAATCGTATTCTTCGAGAGGAGTCTTTTTGATAAGGCCTTTCTTCGTTGCGAGCATGAGGAACTTGCCTTCTCTATCTTCGGGCATTTGCAGGAACGCTTGTATCTTTTCGCCTTGTTCGAGTTGCAAGAGGTTGACCGCCGCTCTGCCGCGTGCGTTGCGCGTTGCTTCGGGAATCTCGTAGGCTTTGAGCGTGAACACCTTGCCTCTGTTGGTAAAGAACATTATTCTCTCGTGCGTGTTAGACGTGAAGATTCTTTCGACGAAGTCCTCGTCCTTTGCCTTGTGAGCGGTGATACCCATGCCGCCTCTGTGTTGCGCTTTGTATTCGGCAACCGGCATGCGTTTGATGTATCCGCCGTGCGTCATGGAGATAACCACGTCCTCTTTTTCGATAAGGTCTTCGATGTCGATGTCGCCGTAATCGTAGGTGAGTTCGCTCATTCTGGGCGTGTTGTATTGCGCCTTGATGTCGGTCATTTCCTTGATGATGATGTTCTTGACTTCCTCGTCGCTTGAAAGCACCATGTTGAAGTAGGCGATTTGCTTGTCGAGGTCTTCGAGTTCCGCGTTGATCTTTTCGACTTCGAGTCCCGTCAAGCGTTGCAAACGCATATCGAGGATTGCCGCCGCCTGTTTGTCGCTGAGCCCGTAGTTTTCGATGAGTTTTGCGATAGCGTCTTGTCTGTCGCGGGACTTCTTCAAAAGCTCGACGATAGCGTCGATGTTTTCAAGAGCGATGTGCAAACCGAGCAAAATATGTTGTCTTTCTTGCGCTTTTTCGAGGTCAAAACGAGTTCTGCGCACGATAACGTCTTTTTGGTGAGCGATATAGCACTCCAAAATCTCTTTGAGATTGAGCACGCGAGGCACACCGTCCACGAGAGCGAGCATAATCATGCTGAACGTGGTTTGCATTTGCGTTTGCTTGTAGAGTTGGTTGAGAAGCACTTGTGCGTTGACGTCCTTTTTGAGTTCGATGACGATACGCATGCCGTGTCTGTCCGTTTCTTCTCTCAAATCGCTGATGCCTTCGAGACGTTTGTCTTTGACTTGGTCTGCGATATTTTCGATAAGTTTCGCCTTGTTGACCTGATAAGGTATCTCGGTGACGACGATACGGCTCTTGCCGTTTGCCATCTCTTCGATTTCCGCCTTTGCGCGCAGCACGCATGCGCCTCTGCCGGTGCGATACGCTTGTTTGATGGAATGTCTGCCCAGCACCAACGCGCCCGTCGGGAAGTCGGGAGCGGGGATATATTCCATAAGATCGTCAACGGTTGCGTCGGGATTTTGCAAGAGCGCGACGGAAGCGTCTATAACCTCTCCGAGATTGTGAGGGGGAATGGACGTTGCCATACCGACCGCGATACCGTCCGAGCCGTTTACGAGCAAATTGGGGAATCTCGAAGGCAACACGACGGGTTGTTCGCGCGTGTCGTCGAAGTTGGGATAGAAATCAACCGTCTTTTTGTCGATGTCGCGGATCATTTCGAGTGCGATTTTGGAAAGACGTGCTTCGGTATAACGATATGCCGCCGCCGGATCGCCGTCGATAGAACCGAAGTTGCCGTGTCCGTCGATAAGCGGGCAACGGATTGAAAAGTCTTGCGCAAGACGCACCATTGCGTCGTAAACGGAGATGTCGCCGTGGGGATGGTATTTACCAAGCACTTCACCGACGACCATAGCGCACTTACGATAGGGCTTGTCGGGAGTCAATCCGAGCTCGCTCATTGCGTAAAGAATGCGTCTGTGAACAGGTTTCAAACCGTCTCTTACGTCGGGGATTGCACGGGACACGTTGACCGCCATCGCATATGCGATAAAGGACTTTTTAAGCTCGCCGTTGATTTCCACGTCTTTGACGGTGGAGTTGGCTATATGTTGAATATATTCGTTGTTTTTGTCGTCTCTTATGTTCGCCATAACTGCCTCCTTATACGTCGAGATCGGTCACGAGTTTTGCGTTTTGCTCGATAAATTCGCGACGAAGTTCGGGTTGCTCGCCCATGAGGATGGAGAAGAGCTTGTCCGCTTCGATCGCGTCTTCCATCGTAACTTTCAAGAGCGTACGTTTTTGAGGATCCATGGTGGTTTCCCAAAGTTGTTCGGGGTTCATCTCGCCAAGACCTTTGTAGCGTTGAAGTTCACCGCTCTTTCTGCCGAACTCGTTGTAGTATGCTTCCAAACTCTCGTCGTCGTAGAAATATTGCTCTTGCTTGCCCTTTGCGATCTTGTAAAGAGGCGGAAGAGCGATAAATACGTGGCCGTTTTCGATAAGCGGACGCATAAATCTAAACAAAAACGTGAGCATCAAAATACGAATGTGGCTGCCGTCCACATCGGCATCGGTCATGCAAATGATACGATTGTAGCGGAGCTTTGATTCGTCGTATTCGGCGTTGATTCCGCATCCGAAAGCGGTGATCATCGCCTTGATTTCTTCGTTTTCCAGCACTCTGTGGAGCGCTGCTTTTTCAACGTTGAGGATCTTGCCTCTCAAAGGAAGAATGGCTTGGAAACGTCTGTCTCTGCCTTGCTTTGCGCTGCCGCCTGCCGAATCACCCTCGACGAGATAAATTTCGCAGTTTTTGGGATCTTTGTCGGTGCAGTCCGCAAGTTTGCCGGGGAGCGTGGTGCTTTCAAGCGCACTCTTTCTTCTTGCGCTCTCTCTTGCCATACGCGCGGCTTCTCTCGCTCTTTGCGCCGTGATGGTTTTAAGCACAAGCTCCTTCGCTTCTCTGGGATGCTCTTCCAGATACGTGCCGAAACCTTCCGCAACGCCCTTTGCCACCGCCTGGCGCATACTGCTGTTGCCGAGTTTAGTTTTTGTTTGTCCCTCGAATTGAGGCTCTGCGAGCTTGACGGAGATGACTGCCGTAAGACCTTCTCTGACGTCCTCACCGCTCAATTTCTCGCTTCCTTTGAGGATGCCCGCCTTGGAGCCGTAATCGTTGATTATCTTCGTCAAAGAGGCTTTGAAGCCGTCAAGATGCGTGCCGCCCTCTTCGGTGTTGATATTGTTTGCAAACGCCAGAATCGTGTCGGAGTAGCTGTCATTGTATTGCATTGCCACTTCGATTTCACTGTCAACGTATTTCTCGTCAAAGTAAATAACCTCGGGAAAAATGGTTTCCTTGGTCTTGTTCATCTCTTCGACGAAAGACACGATACCGCCGTCGTAGCGGAACACCTCTCTGCGTTCGGGCTCGACGCGTTGGTCTGCAAGCTCGATTGTCAAACCTTTGTTGAGGTAAGCAAGTTCGCGAAGACGAGTTTTCATCGTGTCGTAATTAAATTCAAGCGTTTCGAAAATCTCCGCATCGGGATAAAACGTAACCGTCGTGCCGGTGTCGCTTGCCTCGCCAACGACCGCCAAAGGTCTTTCGGCAATACCGCGATTGAAGCGGATGCGATAAAGTTTGCCGTTTTGTCTGACTTCGGCAACCAACCATTCACTCAAAGCGTTGACACAGGATACGCCCACGCCGTGCAAACCGCCCGATATTTTGTAGCCGCCGCTGCCGAATTTGCCGCCGGCATGGAGCTTTGTCAAAACGACTTCAACCGCCGATTTGCCTTCCTTTTCGATAATGCCGGTGGGGATGCCTCTGCCGTTGTCGGTGACGCGAATCGCGCCGTCTTTGAGGATTTCCACAACGATGTGCGTGCAGTAGCCGGCAAGCGCTTCATCGATGGAGTTGTCAACGACTTCGGTGACAAGGTGATGCAAACCTCTCACGTCCGTCGAACCGATATACATGCCGGGGCGTTTTCTGACGGGATCTAGCCCTTCCAGAACCTGAATGTCGCCGGCGTCATAACTGTGTCTGACTTCTTCTGCCATTTTTCCTCCTAAATAAAATATATTTTAGTAGTAATATATTATTATTTCAATAATAATAAGTAAAAATATTATAACAATGTATAATCAAAATATCAAGAGTTTTTGTCAAATTTCTTTTCTGAGGCGATAAAGGGCGGCGTGCACGCGTTTTGAGTGTTGTGTAATGAAAATTCCCAAACCTCTTCTCTTTGCGCGATTTTCGGGCGTTTGACAACATAGCGTCAGGGTACCGATTGAAAAACACGTTTTGGTAAAAACGCAACACTCATCAAATCGCGATATCAAAACATAATTTATAAAAACGGCGCAACCACACGTAAACAAGCGATTGAAAAACGAATTTCCCGACACGTTTTCAAAAATTCGTTATCATTCGACCGAAATTATCGCTTGCCCTAAAAATATTTTTCCTTTACTATATCAAATATGAATATAAAAGAAGCTTTGAAAACTCCGTCGAACACCGACGAACTCAAACAAATCTACAAGAACAACGGGCTTGTTTATTACACTCCCAAAGAAGAGTTGTTCAATTCGATTTCACACGCTCTCGGAGCGGTCGTAGCCCTCGTATTTATGATTTTTATGCTTTTGAAAGCGACAACGCCCGCGGCATACGCAACGGCGGTACTTTCGTGCGCGCTCATCGCGATAGAGTTCAGTGTATCGGCAACATACCACGGCGTATCGGACATGAAAAAGAAACTGACGTGGAGAACGCTTGATTTCCCCGCCGTCAACCTGAACGTGATAGCTTGCGCCACGGCAACTTGCCTTATGTACGGAAGCATATACGGTTACGTTGCCTTCGGAGTGTCGTTTGCAATCGCAGCGGTGATCTTCGTCCTTTGTCTTTACAGATTCGATATATTCAGAATGTTGTCCGTTGCGTCCACCTTCGTCATCGGCGGATTGATGTTTGCGGCATTCTTCACGGCTTATTTCTCGCAAAAGGGAATATCGCAAGCGACGAGTTTCGTCTATCTTGCAGGATTGGCGTCTTGCTTGCTGGGTGCGGCGGTGTTCGGAGTGCACAAACGCTACGTGCATTGCTTGTTCCATGTTTTCGTGCTTGTCGGGCCGATACTGTTTCTAGTCGCAACGTACATGCAAATTATCGCGTAAACAATACTCCGTATTCGAAAATTAAATCGGGTGCGGAGTATTATTTTAAAATCGTATTGATATACTTGTTAACCGTTTTACAGCAATATTTTCTAGCGTCTTGTTTTTCAGACGTCAAATAGGGATGTGGATATGTTTATATGTGGAAATTTTGTTCGACGTGAAACGCCACTAAACAGTGGTAAAAAGCCATAAAACAAAGCACACATCAAAATCAATTATTGCAATAGCAACACAAATATAAGTTAGGAACAAAATCAAACATATTATCCGTGCGTAATCGTTTTAAGACGAATTAAACATACACCACAAAAAATCAGCGAATACGCATAAGTACTTATCGGAAAACACGCGATAATAAATACTCAAAAAGAAGCGCAGCATATCAATAACTACGCTAAAAATCCTACGGTTATAGATCTTATAGATTTTGTGTGAAACAGCAAAAAAAATATAGAAAAATCGAGAAACAAAACAGCGCGAAAAATTCAGGTGAAAGCGCGAATAATTTTCTATACAATTTTACATGGAGAAAGACGCAATTTTCCCGAAATGCCCATAAAAAGCCGAGAAAACGCCACTATTTAGTAGGGTTCTAGCGTTTTTTCGTTTCACGTGAAACCGATGCCGAAAATCAAATTGTTCCACGTGAAACATAGCTATTTTAAATCGTTTTTCGAGATATATCGCACCGTTGAGAGTGTTGTTTAGGTGGTGCTTGTTATTCAAAACACAAAAGATGACATGTGCTGGTTTTATACGGTACTTCCATGTCGTTTCGGCAAAGATCCTTTTTGTTTTAACGCACAACCACCACCGATTGCACCGAGTTAGGCAATCAAACCTATAGCGAACGTAGCGGCATGTTTTAATTTGAGACCATGCCCTCTTTTTATTTGAACTTTTCACACCCACTTTACCATTTTTGCAAACTCTTATTTATTCAAAAATCACGCTTTTATTCCACTGTTTAGTGGCAATTTTGCTATATTATCTAAAATGTTACACGTGAAACAATCACTGAGTTTTATTGGTCAATTCGATTATAGTCAAACATAGTTCGCTTGTCTTTGTTGAATTTCGGCTTTGCTTTTGAAATCGTTCGATGTTTAGTTTACACTTTTTTGATTTGCGTTTCGCTCTCGTCGCTCTTTGGTCGGAGTATTGTTTTCTTTTTTTGTTACATTGGTTCGTCTGCTGCTCGCCCTGCTTGCGTTGTTGTCCGTGGCCAACCTGAAATCTGAATTTGTTTAGATTTATAGGAAAAATTTTTAATTTTCTATAAGGCTACACGTGAAACAATCAAGGCAGTATTATAAATTAATAATTTTTGCGGATTCGTATTTTTGTTTAAAACGTCACCTTTGTAGAAATGCACACTTTATAATTTGTTTATATCAAAATCTAGGGTTTATTTTTTACTCCAAAAGAATATACAGGATAGGGATAGGGATAGGGATAGGGATAGGGATAGGGATAGGGATAGGGATAGTACAAAACTTTTTTATCATTGCTGTTATGCCGAATAAGATATTACTTTGCCTTTGCCTGTTGATCGATGAGATAATTAAGCATTCTCGATAGTCGGATTTGCATAAAATCCAAGTCGGATGTTTTATGTGAAACGTGGCACGCATTGTTTATAAGGCTTTATTGCGTTGATAATATAATAACTCATATTCGGTAAAACAACAAAGCGACAAAGTCGTGTGCCAAACCGAATAATGCCGACCGCCCAAGATAACGTTAATAAACTCACCATAACAGTCCGAACAATATTTGTAAGGCGTAGCCGCCCGGTAATCTAGGTGTCGGGTATTGAAATGGCGTTCGGTGTTTATAAAAACACTCAGACATAATCATACATTGTTCGGTGTGAAAAAAAGAATAGCTTCCGATATGCGTAGCGGCACTCAAACACGGAAATCAATTACATCAAATATCCTCGGCGCACCATCCTTTCAACAATCCGCGAAAACGTCTGTTAATCAAAGCAATGCGGACATGGCGGTGCTTTTGCCTTTTTTATTCAAACTTGGTAGAAAACGCTTTTTTGAATTTCTATTTGTTTGCGATTTGTTTTCCGACGGATTGTCCGCACCGAATACGAAAATGCCGGACAGTAAGAAATACATAATCGTTTAAGAAAACCGTTGGCAATCTTAATCGATGTCTCGGCAAGTATATTAATTCGTTATAATTGAATTGTCGGTTTTTCTAAATAAAAAACGAAAGCATTATTATCCACAATACGACACGACCGCTTATTTATCTTAATAATCAACAAAAACGTTATTATTCAACATACGGGCTTATTTAATCCGCTAGTCAAACAAAATATTATTATAAGAGCTTAAATCACATGAGCGCTTAATTCTAAAACTTCTCCGTATTAGTCAAAATCCAAATAGACTGCCATAAATCAACGTTTATACATCGGTAATAAATCCTTCTGTTTTACATCGGCAATAAACTCCTTTCATTTTCGCCTATATGAGCTTAAAACCAAACAAAATGCCATCTATAACGAAAACCACCGAGGTTGTGTAAAAATAAATGCGGTATAATGGTTTACTTGTAAACCATTATACCGCCTGGGCAATTTATATGTTTCGTTGAAACTCTTGCTCCGCTATTCGTCAATTCTTAATCGGGGGAAGAGCGGTTGCGCCGTCTTTTATCGCTTTGAGGATTTCGGGAAGGATTTTCTCGTATCCGGCAACGCCTTTTTCGACGATAGAAAGGAAGCTCACGTTTGCGCCCTCGTCCGCTTTATCGCTGACAACCTTGACGGAAAAAAGCGGAACGTTGTTTCTCTCGCAAGCAATTGCGATGCCTGCAAGTTCCATCTCGCAAATATCCGCGCCGAACTCTTTTGCAAGGCGGTGTTTGTCATCGTTTTTTGTGACAAACACGTCGCCGCTTGCGACGGTCACGAGTTTCATTTGTTTGCCGATGTTTGCAAGCGCGTTGTGAATAAGCGTTTCGTCAAGATAAAAATAGTTGCTGCTCATTCCGCTGTACTGTCCGACCACTCTGTCCGTGTCAACGCCGGTGACGTCGAATTGATAATGCACCACGCGTCTTGGCACGACAAGCTCGCAAAGTTCGAGATTTTTGTTGAGTGCGCCGACAAAGCCGAAGTTCAGCACCGCTTCTACGTCGAACAAATCCACGAGCAGTTGCACCGCAAGCGCGGCTTTGATTTCACCGACGCCGCTCGTTGCAAGATATATGGTGTCGCCGTCGTATTCGATTTGGCTTATAGCAACGCCGGATATAGTGTTTTGCGCCACGACGTTGCCGAGTTTTTTGAAGATAGGCAGAGTTTCTTCCGCCATAGCAGTTATGATTGCAATTCTCATACTTGCGCTCCCAAAATTTTATTTACAATATTTTAGCACGTTTTCGCGCCATATTCAATATTTGCAAAAAATAATAAGATTTTATTGTTGTTTTAATACGCCAATGCGATTTATATCGTTGAAAAAAACTTCGACAAATGCTATTCTATAAAAAAGGAGTTTTTATGGACAAAGCATTTCTCAACGACTGTTTATCTGAAATCGGCGTCAATCTCGCGCCAAACGCGCTCGACAAACTCGAGGGATATTTCGGCATGGTCGTTGAACAAAACAAAGCGTTCAACCTCACTGCGATAACCGAAGAAAAGGACTTTGTCGTAAAACATATCGAGGATTCCCTTGCCGGCATATCTCTTATACCCGACAATGCGAAACTTCTCGATATAGGCGCGGGCGCAGGCTTTCCGAGCATGCCTATTGCCGTTGCCAGAGAAGACGTATCCGTCACGGCTTTGGACTCGACCGCAAAGAAAATGACTTTCCTTGCCTCGTGCACAAAAACTTTGGGCGTAAGCAACCTCTCGACGGTCAGCGCAAGAGCGGAGGACAAGAGGGATTTGTTCGGCAAATTCGACGTCGTAACGGCAAGAGCGGTGTCCTCGCTTCAAATACTTTTGGAACTTGCCATGCCGTTTTTGAAAGTCGGAGGCAGATTTATCGCCTACAAAACCGACGAGAGCGAACTCGATACGTCGCAAAACGCTCGAAAAATCCTCAACGCAAAACACGTCGAAACGAAATCTTTAACCCTTGCCAACGGTGAAAAGCGCGCCTTGCTTGTCTTTGAGAAAACCGCTCCGACGCCGAAACAGTATCCGCGCCAGTACGGAACGATAAAGAAAAAACCTCTTTAAATCGTATGAATTTCGACAAAAACCGCCAAAGGTTTGCGTCGATTTTTATTTTATGTGAAACTTTTTGTGAAACGCCGTTGAAAAAATAAACTTTCTATGCTATATTATTTTTATGGCGCATGTCGTATCCTTTGCAAATCAGAAGGGAGGCGTGGGCAAGACGACTTCGTGCGTAAACCTTGCATGCTCGATTGCCTCACTGGGATACAAAACTTTGCTCGTTGACTTCGATCCGCAAGCCAATGCGACAAGCGCGATGGGAGTGTTCGACAAAAATATCGAAAATTCGATATACGACGCCGTGTCGAAGCGGAACGCAAAAGGATGTATAAGAAAGGGCAAATATGCCGATTTTATTCCGTCCTCGCGCAATCTTGCGGGCGCGGAACTCGAGCTTTCAAACGAAAACGAGCGCGAGATCGTTTTGAAATCAACGCTTGAGGGCGTAAAAGGCGATTATGACTTCGTTTTTATCGATTGCGCTCCCAGCATCAATTTGATGCTTATCAACGCTCTGTGCGCGTCTGACGAAGTCATAGTGCCCGTCCAATGCGAGTATTTTGCGCTCGAAGGACTAAATCAACTGCTCAACACCGTGCGACTTGTCAAAACGCATTTAAACGACAATCTGCGGCTTGGCGGAATACTACTCACGATGTGCAAGCGGACAAAACTTGCGCGCGACGTTGAAAATACCCTACGGCAAACGTTCAAAAGCAACGTTTTCGAGACGTCGATACCTTGCAACGTGCGTCTTGCGGAAGCTCCGGGATACGGAGTTCCTATAATCGAATACGACAAAAATTGCCCCGGCGCAATTGCGTATAAAAAACTTGCAAAAGAATATATATCAAAGTTTAAGGAGTGACTTATGGCAAACACAAAAGGCGGCCTCGGAACAAAAGGCTTAAATGCACTTTTCAACGACAATGAAGAAAACGTCAAAGTCGATATTGCCGACGACATTCAGGCTCAGGAAATCGACATCACGCTCATCGACCGCAACCCCAACCAGCCCAGAAAAACTTTCGACGAGGACAGTTTGAGAGAAATGTCCACGTCCATTGCGACGTACGGCGTTTTGCAACCTCTTCTTCTCGTAAAAACGGACGGCGGAAGATACCTCATCATCGCCGGCGAGCGTCGTTTCAGAGCAAGTTTGCTTGCAGGGCTCAAAAAAGTGCCTGCAATCATTCGTGAATTTACTCCGCAACAAATCCAAGAAATCTCGCTCATCGAAAACTTGCATCGCGAGGACCTCAACGCAATCGAAGCGGCAGAGGGTATGCGCGAGCTTATGGACAACCACGGTCTTACGCAAGAGGAAGTGGCAAACCGTATCGGCAAATCTCGTCCGTACGTCACCAATACTCTTCGCCTTTTGCAACTTCCCGAGGAAGTCACGGCTTTGGTGAGAGAGGGCAAACTCTCGCCGGGACACGCAAGAACGCTCATCTCCATCGACGACAAGGATTATCTCGTTACGCTCGCCAATCAAGCCTGCGACAACAAGCTTTCCGTACGCGACCTCGAAAACCGCGTCCGCCTCTACTTCACAAGAAAAGCAATTCCGTCAGGACCGCGAGATACAAAGGCTCTTCCGCTCGAACTCAAAGAATTCGTGGGCGATATGAAGCGCATATTCGCAACCAAAGTCAAACTTGTGGGCAACGACCAAAAGGGACGTATCACAATCGACTATTTCAACAAGGACGACCTCGACAGAATCTACGCGCTTATCCAAATCTTGAAGTACAACGACAAACTGTAATTTGAATCGACAACTCCGTTAAAACCAAGAGGTAGCTCCTCAAAAAATCGCATTTTGCTTTTGACAACAAAAAAACACCGACGGCACGTTTTGCCGTCGGCGTTTTTAAATCATATTCCGCTGCGGTGAATCAGTCGTCGAATTCGGTTTCAATGTAGGTGTAGCTCTTGTTGCCGTTTTCGTCCTCGTTGACGTTGACGATATATCCCTTGCCCGTCTTTCCCTTTCCGACGTGGATTTCAATGACTTCTTTGTCGCCTTTCAGCTCTTTTTCAAAGTAGACCACTTGGGTTTTGCCGTCTTTGAGGGTGGACATTTTGAGTTCGGTTTCGCCTTGTTCGCTCTCGTATGAGAACGTGCTGCTCTCAACGAGCGTTTTTCCGTCATAGAGGGAGTAGCTGAACTTTTGTTCGGTTTCGTCGTCCTCGACTTCAAGGCTTTGTTTCACGCGCAAGGTGCGGTTGTTGTCGAGCGTGACGACAAATTCCGTCTTGTTTTCGCTCTCGCCTTGTTCCGTTTCGATCTTTCTTTCGCCGTGCACAACGTAGTCTTTCTCGTCAATGACCATTACGCCGTCAATGGAGAATTCCTCCTCGACCTCGCCGTCCTCGTCGTCTGTTTCGCTATCGGTGAGCACTTGGTTGTAGTACATAACGTAACTCAATGTGTTGCCGCTCAAATCCTTGTAGGAAACAACCATTTTCTCCTCGAAACCGTCCCTATCCGATGTTTGGGACAAGACGTTGAAATTGCCGTCGCTGAGCAAGCTCTCGACAAGAGCCATATATTGGTCGAGTTGAGCGGTGTCTATCACGACTTTCTCCGCGCCGTTTGCGGGTTCGTTGTCAACTTCGTCGTCGTCATCGTCGTCATCGGCTGCCGTTGCAACCTCGCAAGCGGGTTGTGCACCGTTCATAGACGAGATAAGCATACCTGCCGACGCCGCGCTGAATCCGTACACGGATTCGGTGGTGTTGAGTGCGTCAAATTTGCCGTTGACGCTTCCTCCGCCTGTCGGGTCGTTGCAGGCAACAAGCCCTACTGCAAGCACGAGTGCTAGCGACAATGCCAAAATTGTGAGTGCTTTTTTCATATCTAATTCTCCTTTTAGAGTATTATTTTTTTGCGCTGATGCGAATTTTTTGGTTGAGAGGTTTGCGCCTTTCACGTATATAACAATCCCTTTTGCGCGATTTGTTGGCAAATTTTCAAAATTGTCAAAATATTTTTCAAAAATCGCAAGACCTTGACGGGAGAGTTCTTTTTTAATATACTCATATAGAAAATATTTCAAAAAAATCATATTTTTACCAACAATTCGGGCTGTTTTGGTTGTTGATATATCGGATGGTGTATGGACGATAAACTCGAGAGGAAAATCGCAAAACTTAAAAACGGAGATAGCAGTGTTTTCGACTATGTGTACGAGCACACCAATCGCCCCGTCTATTTTGCGATATTCTATATCCTAAAAGACAAGATGTACGCAGAAGACGTTTTGCAAGACACCTACGTGCGCGCCATATCCTCAATCGAGCAGTACAAAGACGGAACAAACTTTGTGGGCTGGCTTTGCTCGATCGGCAAATCGCTTGCGCTCAACCACCTCAAAAAGTACAAGCGCGAAGTGTCCACCGACTTTGAAAGCGATGCGTACAAGTACGGCTCGCGCGAAAAGGAGCTGCCCTACATATTCGACGTGGCGGCAAAAATCTTGAACGAGGACGAATATCAAATCGTAATGCTATGCCAGGTTGCAGGCTACAAGCGGCGCGAGGTGGCAAGCAAATTGAATATCCCCATCGGCACGGTGACCTGGAAAAACAACGAGGCACTGAAAAAACTCAAACAGTATCTTGAAAAGGAGGCCCGCTTATGAAAAACGTAAAGAAAATGTTGACGCAACACAAGTCGGAAATCCTGCCCGACGAAAAAGTCAAAGACAATATTAAGCGCGAGCTTGGTATGGACGAAAAGCAAGCAACTCTCAAATACGCGCACGGCGGCGAGGGGAGCGTGAGCTTGCGCCGAAACGGCACTCTTATGGTCGTTTGCGCCGCAGTGCTTGCGGCAATTCTCGTTTTGGGCATCTTTGTTTCAATCATCATCAAAAAGCAGGGCGGCGGAGATTTGCCACCGTTTGGCAACAAATTTGAACAAATCACCGACGCCGATTCTTTCTACGCCTACGGCGCGGCTTCTGTCGGAACGCTGCTCTCATCGTCTTCGGACACGTCGTCAAGTGGCGGCGCAAGTGCGGCGAGCGACGAAACAAGCACTTTAACATCGCAATCCATCACAATAAACCCCGCTTCCGAGCAACTTACGACGATCAATCGCTATATGACGCTCGTTGAGAGCTTGCTCAGCGACGGCAAAATCGAGAGTAAAAACATTGCCGGCGAAATGGGGTATGAGTGCGGTATGAGCGTCAATTACACCGACCTGCGCGGCGAATCTATCGAGTATAAAATGTTTTTCAACAAAGTTTTTTTGACGGGCAAAAATGACGGCAAAGAAACAAAAGAAAACTATTCGATAAACGGCGTTCTCGTGCTTGGCAACGAGCAATACCCCGTTGAAGGGCTCTACAAAAAAGAAACTGAAACGGACGAGTCGGAGAGCAAACTCTACTTCAAGGCATTTACAAGTGCGGATAAAACCTCGTATATCGAAGTCGAACAAAAGATTGAAACCGAAACCGAATCGAACGGCACCGAGGTTGAGCAAGAGTTTATCTATTCCGTCTACGACAACGGCAAACTGAAAGAGCGCACGCGCATAAAATACGAGGTCGAGGACGACGAGCTTGAACTCAAAATGTCAATCACCAAAGACGGCAAAACAGAAACTCTCACTTTCTCTGACGAAACCGACAAAGGCGAGCGCGTCATCAACGTACGCGGCAACATCGACGGACAACCCGTCAAATTCAAGATCTATGTACGCCAAAACAGCTATCACTACGTCTTTGAAGACGGCTCCTCTTCCGACCTGGAACGCGACGACGATGACGACGATGACGACGAAAAAGACGATGAGAACAACGACGATCTCGACGATGACGACGATTGAGAAAGCAAAACACCGACCGCGGTCGGTGTTTTTTTATAAACGGCGAATGTTTAGAACGCTCCGGATGAGTTTTCGTTCGGGTGCGGTGTCCCACACGTGTCATGCTAATTTCACACGACAACTCTGCCGTCGCAAATCCGTATGCGTTTTGCAGGGTTTGGGAGGGTGTATTCGGTGCAGGTGAGCAGGGTTTGAAAGCCTTGCGTCATTTCAAGCAATAGAGTTTGTCGGGTGTTGTCAAGCTCGCTCAACACGTCGTCTAATAACAAAACGGGCGGCTCGCCTATTTCGTTTTTGTAGATGACGACTTCGCCCAGTTTCATTGCAAGCGCGATTGTGCGCTGCTGTCCTTGGGAGGCAAATTTACGACTGTCTTTGCCGTCTATCTCGATTTTTATATCGTCGCGGTGAGGGCCTACCGTGCAAAAGCCGAGGTCTTTGTCTTTTTGACGAGAGGCGACGATTGCCTTGTACAACTCATCTTGGATATTTTGCGCGCCGTCCGTTTTCGAGCCGCTCTCGTATGATAGTTTGAGCGTTTCTTTTTCGCTGCTGAGCGCGCTATGAAATTTACCTGCCGCATCGTTGAGAGTCGCTATATATTCCATGCGCTTTTCAATTATAATCGCGCCTTCTTTGGCAAGTCCCGTATCCCATACGTCAAGCATATCGTCAATGCCGGGATTGAATTTGTATTCTTTGAGAAGATTGTTTTTTTGTTTTAGCGTCTTGTTGTAGCGTTGAAGCGCGAGGAAGTACGCTTTCTGTTGTTGAGAAAGTCCCACGTCCAAAAATCTGCGTCTTTCGTTGGGAGATTCCTTGACGAGTTTCATCTCGTCGGGGGAGAAAAACACCACTCCCAGCACACCCAAAAGCTCGCCTGCGCGATTTACGGGAATACCGTCCACGGCAACCTTTTTTTTGCCTTGCTCGTCGATTTGCAAACAAATAGTGTGCTTTCTGAAACGCTTTTCGATGTTGAGTTTCACTTGCGCCTTGCTCTGCCCCAGCAAAATCATTTCTTTGTCTTTCGTCGTGCGAGGGGAGTGAAAAACCGAGCAAAGATACACGCTTTCGAGCATATTCGTTTTTCCGCTGGCGTTTTTGCCGTAAAGAACGTTCAGCCCGTCGTCGAATTCGACGAGGGCGGAGGGATAATTTCTGAAGTTTTTCAGTTCCAGCGAAAGAATTTTCATACACAACAAGTATAACCCGATCGCCGTTTTTTTTCAACATCTTGTGTTTAAGTTTTCTTTTGTGAATTTTGCTTGAAAATTTTGTCGATTTTGCTATAATCGTAAGCATGATTAATCTAGAAGAATTTTGGGATGACGTAAAGAACGATTTGTCTATTTCCATCCAAGCCATAAGCTACGAGGTTTGGATTGAAAAGCTCGAACCCGTATGTTTTGCAGACAACGCAATCGTGCTTGCGACAATCTCCGCCAACGCAAAAAAAACCATCGATTCGAGATACCGCGACACCATCAAAGACGTGGTGTCTTCTCACAATCCTCAAATCAAGGACGTGGTTATCATCACCCCCGACAAAAAGGCGGAGTATTTGGACAAACAGACGGTTTTCATCGAGGATCAAGGCTTTGTCACCAACTTCACTCCCGAAGAAAAGGGCAAAAAGAAATGCCCGTTTCAAGAAAAATACACCTTTGAAAATTTTGTGGAAGGCAAATCCAACTCCTACGCTTTGGCGGCTTGCAAAACCATTGCCGAAAATCCCGGCACGACTTTCAATCCGCTCTTCATTTACTCGGGCGTAGGTCTTGGCAAAACGCACCTTTTGCACGCTATCGGCAACTATCTTTTCAAGTATAAAAAGAACGTGAGCGTGCTTTACGTCAGCGCGGAAGCGCTTGTAACCGAGCTTATCAACGTCATTCGCAACAAGTCCAACGAAGAAAACAACAAATTCAGAGAAAAATACCGCTCTTGCGACGTTCTTATGGTGGACGACGTGCAATTTTTGATAGGCAAAGAAGCCACTCAAGAGGCGTTTTTCCACATCTTCAACGACCTTTATCAAGACAACAAACAAATCATCTTGACGTCGGACAGAGCGCCGAAGGATTTGACCACTCTCTCGGACAGACTTCGCACGCGTTTCGGCTGCGGTCTTACGGTGGATATTCAAGTTCCGGACACCGAAACGAGAGTTGCAATCCTCAAAAACAAAGCCGCTCAATCCAAGTTTGTGCTCAAAGACGACGTTGCCGAGTTTATTGCGGAAATCGCGCCATCTAACATTCGTGAAATGGAAGGATTGCTCAACCGAGTCATCTTCTTCAGCTCGCTCACAAACAGCTCCGTATGCACCGTAGACGTTGCCAAAGAGGCAATAGGCGGATTTATCGAAGAGAAAAAGGACACGATAGACGCAAGCGGAATCGTGGATGCTGTTTGCAAGTATTTCAAACTTTCGTCCGCGGATATAATCTCAAAAAAGAAAACCAAAAACATCGTCGAACCGAGGATGATTGCAATCTATCTAATCACCGAGTTGTTGCCAATGCCGCTTGTGCAAATAGGCGAAATGTTCGGCGGAAGAGATCACACCACAATCATTCACGCCCGCGACAAGATAAGCGAGGAAATCAAGTCGAATCCGCGCATCAAAGTCACCGTCGCAGACATAAGAAACATGATTCTCAACAGATAAACAAAAAAATAAAATACAAACCAAAACAGGCGCGCGTTTTGCGCGCTTTTGTTTTTTTATTTATTATCGAATAGTTTGGAATATCAAGTATTTTTACAAAAGTTTGTTATCCTCTCATTTATGATTAAAAGTCGTTTTATTATATAGATAATTAAAATTTGCGGATTGACTTTGCATATTTGCGGCAATAAAATAAAGGTATGAAAAAACCATACGTTTGCGTTATAGGCGGCTCAAATGTCGATATAACCTGCACTGCATTTACGAAGATTCAAACAAAAGACAGCAACCCCGGCAAAACCACTTTGTCTTGCGGGGGAGTTTCTCGCAACATTGCGGAAAATTTGGCAAGGCTTGGATTGAACGTCGAACTTATCACGGTTTTAGGCACGGATTTCAATGCGCATATGATAGAGCAAAACGCTCTTTCGGTGGGTATAGACATATCGCACAGTCTGGTTGTAGACGAGCCGTCGTCTTGCTACGTATCCGTCAACGACGTTGACAACGATATGTTCGTCGGCGTTGCTTCGATGCGTATTTTGGACAAACTCACCCCCGAGTTTTTGGCAAAAAATCTCGACATTATCAACGGCGCGGCATGCGTCGTCACGGACACGAATATTCCCAATTGTCTTGATTTTTTGATTGCAAACGTCACCGTACCTGTTTTTCTCGACACCGTTTCGGCAAAAAAGACGGCTATCGCAAACGACAAAATCAAAAATATCCGTTGTATAAAACCAAACGAGTATGAAGCGGAAATTCTGTCGGGCGTGAAGGTATCGGACGAGCAATCCGCTCTCGACGCATGCCAAAAAATCGCGCAGAGGGGGATAGACACAATCTATTTGAGTTGCGGTGAAGACGGCTCTTATTGCTATCAAAACGGCAAGTTTATACACGTGCCGTTCTTCAAAACAAACGTGGTCAACACAACTGGCGCAGGCGATAGTTTTATGGCAGGCGTGGTGTATGGATTTATGAAGGGAATGAGCGTTGAAAAAAGCGCGGAATTTGCCGCCGCATGCTCTTCCGTCACGGTTTCGTCAATAGACACGGTGTGCAAGGATATTTCGGCGCAAAAAGTGTTTGACATAATAAACAAAAACGCATAAAATCATATTTTCTCGCAACAACAAGTGATTTTTGCAGTGAAAAATAAGTGTAAAAAACAAAATTTTCATATAGGAGCAAAACAATGCAACTCAACAATTATCTAAACGTTTCCGAAGAAGTCAAAAACGCGCTTGCAAACAACAAGCCCGTAGTTGCGCTTGAATCCACGATAATTTCTCACGGTATGCCTTATCCCAAAAACGTGGAAACCGCGCTTTCGGTTGAAAAAATCGTGCGTGAAAACGGCGCGGTTCCTGCAACCATCGCAATCATCGGCGGAAAGCTCACCGTCGGTTGCTCGAAAGAAGAAATCGAACGTCTCGGAAAGGGCGGATTGAACGTACCGAAAGTTTCGAGAAGAGATATTCCTTTCGTCGTCGCAAAAGGTCAGGACGGCGCAACGACGGTTGCCGCAACCATGTATATCGCTCACCTTGCGGGCATCGACGTGTTTGCAACGGGCGGCATAGGCGGCGTGCATAGAAAAGCTGAAACCACCATGGATATATCCGCAGACCTTGACGAGCTTCAACAAACAAGCGTTATGGTTGTATGCGCAGGCGCAAAATCAATTCTCGACATCGGCTTAACGCTCGAATGTCTTGAAACGAGAGGTGTGCCGGTTGTCGGATATCAAACGGAAGATATGCCGGCATTTTACACTCAAAAGAGCGGATTTAAAGTCGATTATCGCATCGACACCCCCGAAGAAATCGCAGCAGCATACTATGCCAAAAATCAAGTCGGTCTCAACGGCGGTATGCTGGTGACAAATCCCATCCCCGACGAGTACGCAATGGACGCCGATTATATCAACCAAAACATTCAAGATGCGCTCGAAGAGTGTGAAAAACTCGGCATCCACGGCAAACAAACGACGCCTTATCTTCTTGACAAAATCCAAAAACTCACCAAAGGACAGAGCCTTGAAGCCAACATTCAACTTGTCTATAACAACGCTCGCCTAGCATCTAAAATCGCAACTTCCTTGGCTGAATTGAAAGAAAAAAACAAATAATTATATCTTTGTTTTATCAAAGCGTTCTTATACACGGTATGTGCCTATTCAAGGTGCGAGCCGCAAGGCGGCGAGCCAAGCGAACGCCGAGCTTGACGTATAGTACAAGTGAGCGGACGAGTTTGGATTCTTTTCGTCCGCGAACGAGTGACATAAAAAGAGAACGATAGCAATCTATGCGAGTGCTGAGTGTGTCCCCACGCGGAGCGGACGCCGTGGGTTCCCTTTTTAGGGGGAACGGCGGTAGGGGAAACACGTGAGGAAGGGGGAAATTGCAATTAGGGTACACGCACTTTATGCATTTTTTAGGAAGTTAACGACTGCGCTATTTGGATGAATAACAAGAAAGAGCCTGCCAACATAGACAGGAGCGTACTTTGGGTACGTGACTGTTTTGAAGTGAAAAACAACTCTTTTAGATTGTTAAGAAAGCACTATTTAGATGAAGAACAAGGAAGAACCACTTGAACGAAAGCCCTAATGTACATGTAGTACATGAGCTGACGGACAAGTGGCTCTGACGCAGTTATTCGCTAAATAGTGCTTTCTTAGCCGATGACACGCAAAGGAAGAATAAGATACAACCACCTGTCACCTTCGCCCTTGATTATTCCCGGAGCGGTGGAAGTGGTGAAGTTGAGCGTCACAAACGGCTCGTCGATTGCATGCATACAGTCGATGATATATTTTGAGTTGAAACCGATTGTGAGGTCCTTGCCTTTTAGGCCGATGGTTACTTTTTCGTTGATTTCGCCGTCGTCGCTGTGAGCGTTGAGGGATATCGTATCCTCTTTGATTTCCATCTTCACGTAAGATTTCTTTTCGGCGCGGTTGATGAGCGACACACGGTCGATTGCGTTTTCAAAGAGCTTTTTGTCGATGGTAACTTCGGTTGTAAACACACCGGGGATAATCTTTTCGTAGTTGATATAATCCTCGCCGATAAGTCTTGTGACGATCTTGGTGTGGAAAAGGTCAACCATGATATAGTTTTTCTCAACGTACACGGTGATTGTTTCCTCTCCGTCGTCGATAAGACGAGCAAGCTCGTTCATGCTCTTTGCGGGCACGATGATTTTGTCGATAACGCCGTTGTTTTTGATTTGTGCTTTTGCAAGCGCAAGTCTGTATCCGTCGGATGCCACGGCTTCGACTTCTTCGTCTTTCACATTAAGACAAACGCCGCGAAGGGAAGGTCTTGCCTCGTCAACGGCAACGTTGAATATAACTTTTGAAATAATGTCTTTAAGCTCTTTTTTGAGGATGATAAAAGAGTTTTGAGTGTCGACTTCTTTGAATACGGGATATTCGTCGGCGCTCATGCACTTGATTTGAAGTTCACTGTCAAGATACTTTATGACGAGTTTCGAGCTGTCCGTGCCGTCGAGTTCGACTTGTTCTTCTTCGATTTTCTTTGCGTAGTCAGCAAAGAGCTTGCCGGGAACGACGATTTCGCCTTCGATAAGCACTTGTGCGTTGATTTTCTTTTCGATTGCAAGTTCGAGATCGGTTGCGAAAATGGTGAGAGTATCACCGAGTGCGGTGAGTTTCACACCGTCGAGAATAGGATTGTTTCTCTTTATAGGAAGAGCTTTTACAACTTTTGCGAGAGCATCGCTCAATTCGTTTCCTTGACAAATAAGTTTCATATTCCGCCTATATATTTCTATATTGTTTTATTTTTAATAATGATAACATAAATAAGCAATGTTGACAAGTGGAAAATAAAACCTCAACCACAATCTCTTGCAATCCAAAATATTTTTTATCGCAAGATATTGGAAAATTTCGTTTATTTTCTGTTGATAAAACCTATCGGGTTGTCAACATACCGTGTTTAGTTGTACACCTTTGTCAACACGCTTGTGCGGATATCAAAAATTCAGGCTAGAAAACGAGAATATCAGCGAGAAAATATATCCTATCGCAAGGCTTATGACAAACGTCGCGCCAAAAACCGCAAGGTTTCGTTTTGTGTGCTTTACGTCCTTGAAAAGATATACGAACGCAATGCCGGCGTTCATGCAAAGTCCGCCAAGCGTCGCGCCGAATCCAAGCCCGCCCATAATATAAAGTTCGCTTATAACAACGGATGAAACGCAGTTCGGAATTGCACCCACGATAACTGCAAGCAGGGGAGCGAGATATTTGTTTGACGAAAGGAAAGTTATCAGGTTTTCTTCGCCGACTTTATATACGATTATTCCGAAAATAATATTTACGACAAGTACGTAAACGAAAATTTCCAAAGAGTGAAGAAACGGATGTATCAAAAATCTGTCGATTTTCTCTTGTTTTGCCGATTTTTTAGGCGTCTTTCGAGCGTCTTTTTCTTTTTGTTTTTCATCGTTGCTTTCAACTTCGAATTTTTCACATTCTCTGCAATCGTCGCACGTGCAGGACGGTTGATTTTCCTGTGTTTTTTCGACGAGTTCCGCACCGTCGCAATCGGTGAGTTTTATCTTGTATTCTTCATTACAATGCGCAACGTGATGTTCGACTTTCTTTCTGTTTTTTGAAAGTATAAGATCTATCGTATATCCGAAAACAAGTCCCAAAACAAATTTCAGCGCAATTAGCGGAAGCACGTGCAACGCTTTTTCGGGTGTGCCCAAAAAGATAGGCAAAGCCTCGTCGCTCGTTGCAAGATATACGCCAATAAGCGTTCCTACGGTGATGTGCCTTTTTTGATACAGGTCGGTTGCAACCACACTGAATCCGCATTGCGGCAACAAAGAAACGCTCACTCCTATCAGTGGAGCAAGTTTGCCCTTGAACGATATTTTTTCTGACAGTTTCGGCTCAATAAGCGCAATGATGTATTGAAAAACAACCACCACCGCAAATATTTTCAAACTGTCAAGCAATGCGTCTATAACAACTTCTTTCATAACAAATTTATTATATCACGTTTCGAACGATAAGAAATATTTTTTTATAAACAATGCCAAAATTATTGTGGATTATCACAAAACAAAAAACTGCCGGTTTATTGATTAAAAATACAAAATCGGCAGTTTACATTATAAAAGTGTATATTTAAAATATTGTTTATGCTAAAAATCACACAATTTAGATACGATTATTTCAATCTATTTTTCTCTGTATTTAGACATCATTTCTTTAAATAAGTCTTGTGTCGAAGGCGGTGTGTAGGTGATAGCGTTTGCGCCTGCATTGATTGTCTTCATTATACTTTCTTCGGATTTTCCGCCCGATGCGATTATCGGAACGTCGGGAAATTTTCTGCGTATATCGGCAACCACTTCCGGAGTATCTTGCGCGCATGCAACGTTCAAAATAGTTGCGCCTGCATCAAGCCTTGCTTGTATATCGGTGTCTTTTTTCGTTACAGTTATTATAACGGGAATATCAACCGCCATAGCCACTGCGGATAAGTTTAGATTTGAAACCGGGCCGTTCAAAACAACACCCATTGCGCCTTGCGATTCCACGTCTTTTGCGATGGCAACCGTCCTCAATCCTTTTGTCGTGCCACCCCCGACTCCGCAAAATACAGGGATATAAGAAGCCTTGATTATTGCGTCGCTTATCACTTGTTGAGGAGTGAAAGGGTAGACGGCAAACACCGCGTCGGCGTCGCAATTGCGGATGATTGCCAGATCTGTCGTAAAAACAATGCTTTTTATTCTCCGTCCGTATATCACGATACCGCTTGCGGTTCTGATACAAGGCGGCATTTCCAAAATATTATGACGAAGCCTAGTGTTTATTTTCGGCGCAGAGGTTTTTCTTTCTTTTTCTTCCATAACAGACCTCTTTCGTAAATTATTAATTAATAAAAAACACACAAGTGTTAAAAAACTATTAAAGTTCCAAAAATCGGTTTTACGAGGCGCGAGCAAAAAATAATAAATAGAGTGGTGCATAAATACAAAAAATCGTTGACAAATTCTCTCGAAAAGATTATTATAAACAAGCATTGAAAAACAAATGCCTGTTTAGCTCAGTCGGTAGAGCATTCGGCTGTTAACCGAAGTGTCGGGGGTCCGAGTCCCTCAACAGGCGCCATTAGGGAATAAAACGAACACCCAAAACGGTGTTCGTTTTGTTTTATCGCCTGTTGAGGCGTCCCGTTCCGTTGAGCCAATAGCAAAAACGAACACCTTGTCACAAGATGTTCGTTTTTTCTTTTCTATCGACTATTTTGGAATCAAAATCGGGCACACGCCACCGTTTTCACATATCAACGGATAAGAAGCCTTGAATAAATGCGTTTGGATATTGGAAGGCTTTGTGAAGATCGCCGAATGCAACGTTGACATAATTGTTGCTGAGTGAAACGATTGTACCTTTTCCAAACGCTTTGTGTATTACGTTCGCACCAACTACAACGGGTGATAAATCAATGACTTTCGTTTTCTTTTCTTCTGAATTGTTAGGCACTTGCATTGCACCGATTGAGTTTTGTTTTGTTGAACCATAAGAGCTATGCAACACAGCGGAAACATTGTTGTCGATATTATCTGCCGCAATAGACTTTTTAAAATCACCGACGATTGTCGTTTGTGCAGTGGGCACTTTATGTTCGGTTGGCGTTGTGCGCTTGACTATAAGCGTAGGCTCACCTTGTTCGTCATCGTTTGAATATTCACGGTACAAAATCTCGGGGCGGTCGTTTGCATCGCGTTTTGCGGCGATTTCGGACTCTCCGAGAAGTTTTGCCATAGATTCGTAATATCCGAGCGACGTATCCCAAAGACCGACGTTTTCATGTGCGTGACGGTCGATGCCCGTATAACTCAAACTCGAATCTTCATAGCGGCGGAAATTCCACACCGCATCATTCATTACAGGACCGTTGAAAACACCGAGCGAAACAAGCAAGTTGAAATCTTTGACGTCAAGACCGGTGACCTTTTTGAAAAGCCCCGGTTCAAGTTGAGTGATTACGTCTTTAAGGCATTGCTCGCGATAATCCGTGAGATACATAAAGATAGGAACGCGCGTTGCGAACTTGATAAGTTTTTCTTGAATCTCTTTGCGTTTTGATTTGTATTCTTTTTCTTCGTCCGAAAGAATTTTCTTTTCTTTATCGGTCTTTGGCTTGTCGTCTTTCTTTGCCTCTTTGACGTGTTCGGATTTGATTATAATCGTTTCGATGTCTTTATTGAGCGTGCGGAAGCCTTCGATTTTCATAAGTGCCTCGAGTGCTTCTTTATTGCCTAAAAGTCGTTTCAAAATATCGTCTGTGACATTGACCAAAAGTGCACTTTGCCAACGGCGAGCAAGCAACGTTGCGGACGTTCCCGCCATGGTGATGTCAAGGATTTCCGCAGCGTTGATTTGTTTCATCGCGCTGCCGTCATAAGCAAGCACCGGCAAGAAACTCGTAAATTCGGCAACATTGGTTTCAAGGCTCTCACCGTTCACATTCAAGCCTTTAGCATACTCTTTTATCTGCATTAACGCTCGATTCAGCGCAAAGTCAAAAATGTAACACTCTTGTTTGAGTATCTCTTTTTGTGTAGAATCGACGTCTATTTCCCACGGAGATTGCACTCTGAAAGCCGCTTGGAAATACGTTTCGGGGCTCTTCAAATTGCGGAGCATAAATATACCTGTCCACGGACGAATTGTAACGCCCGTTGTGAGCTTACCGCAAGAGAGAGTAATGGTCTTTGTTTTGAGCGGATCGCCCATTGCCTTATACACGGGTTTCAATGCCTCAACGCCGATACCCGCACTTGCGCCTGCGCACACGATAACTTTGTAATCGTGATAAAATACGTTTTGCTTTTCGGCAAGCAAATTTGCCATAGCGTGGCATGACGCAACGTTTGGAAGCAACCAAAGTGTATGTGTGAGAATGGACAAAAGCACGGCGTTTCCGTACGGCATATCGGGTTTGCGTGCACCGAGTTTCAACTCGTCCGTCGTTGTGCCGAGATATGCGCCACGTATGAGATCAAGCCACTTTTGCACATAATCTTTATATTTGAAAACGGCGTCTTTCCCCGTGCCTTCCGCCGAGAAAAACACATTGAGATCAAACTCGTCAAACTCGCCTTGCTTTGCGATTTCGGTTATGCTGTCGGGGATTTTGTACGTCATCATAACCATGCGCGGAAGCGCGGCGTACGGATTGCTTTCCCCTTGATAATTCTCTTTTGCGCGTTGCTCGTCGGTGTAAGTCCAACTGTATATTTGATCTTCCACAAACTCGCCGTTGTTGAGCGCGCGGAACGGTGTTCCCGAAAGGTATAGATAATATTTCGCCTTTATATGCAACCACGACTCATTGATTGCATCGTTCAATTCTTTTGTTGCATATTCTTCGGCATCAAAGGAGTCATAGGAATCTTCTTCATCTTTCGATTCAAACAGCTTTTTTGCATTATCACGCCACGCTCCGAAATGATATTCATCAAACACAACCAAATCCCATTGTGTATCTTCAACCCATTTTAGGTGTGGTTTTATGCACCCCGAGGCTTTGTCTAGCCCCAAAAAATCTTGAAACGAGCCAAAGCACACGATAGGACGGTCTTTGTCCGCTTTTTCGTATTGCTCGGCAATATTCGGCGCACCGCTTTCGTGCGGACGGCAAATGAATTGCCAACCTTCAAAATCAACGTGGGTGTTCAAGTCTTCTTCCCACGCGCTCTGCACCGCAGGTTTGAACGTGAGAATAAGCACACGTTTGAATCCTTTTTTCTTTGCGAGTTGGTATGTTGCAAACGTTTTGCCAAAACGCATTTTCGCATTCCAAAGAAAACGCGGAAATTCGCCCGTTTTGAGCGAATCGAAATACGCAATGGTTTTGTCCACCGCCGCTTTTTGTTCGGGGCGCATTGCAAAATCTCTCGTACGGTTTTCAATATTGACGGTGCGATTGCGCACGGCAATCACCGCCGCCTTTACGTCTTGCACATCACAGCGGAACCATTCACCGCCAACACATTGAATGCCTTTTGCCGTGAGCATACGATGCACGTCGTGATCGGAGAAAGAAGTCCCGTCAGGATACATTGCGCTCTCGGCAAAAACTATGCGATACGGCACAGAACCGTCCGGACGCTTTGTCGGATACTGCTCCGCCACACGCTTTTCAACGTCAACGGAAGTGTAGCCCACCTTGAGCAATCCCGCATATTGCGGATTGGTGTCTTGATAGGCATATATCATGGGATTTGTTTCAGGTCTTTGCGGAAAAAAATTCATAGTAACATCGCCTTTTTAACACGTTCAATATTAATATTGAAATCGCGACATTTATTCTCAATAAAATCTCGCTCAGTTTCTGTTTTTACAGAATATGCCTTATTCTCTAATTCATCATACAATGTAGATACAGTGTCCGCACGGAAATACTTAAGAATAAAATTTCCTTGTTTTTCTAATTCTTTTAGTTTTTGTAGGCAGTTTTCTACAATTATTTTTTTGGTTATATCAACTTTTTGTTCAACATATTTTTCAAAACCGTTGTTTGCATTTTTGATTATAGAATCATCAACATCACATGTGTAAATGTAACATGTTTTATTGAATAGTTCTTCAAACATACCTTCATAAAGTTCATATATAAGGTATGGCTTTCCGTTTAATTTCAGATGCACGCTAAATGCAGGAATATTTTCTTCTTTTGTTTGAAGGTTTTCTAAATATGATTTTATAGGGTTAATGCTATATAATAGCGCAACATTTTCATCGGTTGAAAAACAAATGCGATTGGAATAACCATATTCGACAAAAGGATTATGTGGTTTTAAAAATTCGTCTTTTATATCAATATTACTTCCGTGATAAAGTATCATAGTTTTACTCCATTGGTCTTATCATCGACTCGATAAAATCGATTTCTTCTTGCGTGAGATTATATTTTGCATACAACTCCTCGTCTGTCCATGGTTTTGAAAAATCTTGCATAGGGACAAACTCATAAACACCTTTCGCTGCATTTTGTGTGTTTTTTTTAAACAATACGAAAAATCTAAAGAACTTTGTCTTCATATATGACATTGCGTTTTGTGCGGTTTCTATATTTTTAAAAGCTCCTATTTGTAAATATGTCTCAGAACAACATGTGTATGGTTCTCCTATAAAAGGTTTTCCTATAACCAAATAAGGAAAAGATCCACGCTCACCATATGCTTTTGCAATGAATATTTTATAGTACTCAAACCCGTTATTTTGAGAGATACGTTTTTTATCTATATATCCATTTGTAGGGTATGCGTAAATTCTAACGCTTTCTTGTGATTGATACTCTTCTATCTTTTCTGCAGATGTAATACCATATGGTTTTCTTGCACTCACAATTTGTTCAAAAGAACCATTCGATAGGTGTTTTACCTTACGATAAATATTAATTGCTGAATTAAATCTGATAAAAGATGAACAGCCATCTTCCAAAAGCGGACGTGATAATTTTGTTTTTGTGTTTGAAAACACATTTTCAACATCACAAATTCCGCTATATTGCCTATCCCATAAAAAATAACACACACCCCCTGACAAATCAACACCAGGAAAGCAATCATTGGAATCAAAGTAATCAACTAGCTTACATATAGATTTATCATGTAACATTTCATTTCTAAAATCATCAAGCCCTTTCCCGCCAGAAAACCAACGCGATGGTATAATCATCGATATATAATGTGGATTTAATTTTTTAGCCGCAGTAACAAATTTTTGATAAATAGGGACAGCACTTGTTCCCATACCACCACCATCGCTCAATTGATAGGGCGGGTTGCCGATGATCACGTCAAATTTCATATTGTATATCTCCTGTGGTTTGGTGGTGTGGATAAATTCGTATGCGTGGCTTTCCATTCCGTCACGCTTTTGTGTGCCGTATTCGCTTTCGGTTGCTCCGCAAAAACAACATTTGCCTTTCACCCATTCGTGTGCGACATTTTTGTAGCGTATATTGCCTTGCACGTCGTCAAATTGAGATACGGAATATTTGCTGTTTGGATACTTTGAGCAATACACGCTCCTGCGAGAGAGCAAAGACGTAAGCTCAGTGATGGCAATGCCGTACAGTTGTTTTTGGAATATATGGTCTATGCGCTCTTGAAGATCGGGGATTTTATCTTCCAAACCTTTGATAAGACGCTTTGCGATTTCACGTAAGAATACGCCGCTTTTGCATACGGGATCCAAAAACGTGGTGTCGGGGCTTTCAAACAGCTCTTGCGGAAGCATGTCCAGCATATCGTTGGCCACGGACGGCGGAGTGAACACTTCGTCGTTGCTCAAATCCGCAAGACAACTCAAAACGTCGGGTTTGTATAGCGTGGTGAATACGTCAGGCATCTTCTTGCACTCTCCTATAATGTATTAGGTCAAATTCCTTGACGGGCTTTGGCACTTTGACGTCTTCGACGTCTTCAAAGAGCGGCAGGTCGTAATATGATTGGGTTTCAAGCAAGTTGGCAAGGGTGTAATCTCGGCGTTTCATATTGCTGCCGATAAGCGACCATTCCGAAAAAACGATGGGGTTGCCATTGTCATCAAGCATCGTGAGCGCGTCGCCGCAAAGCACGTTGCGCGATAGTATAAAACGCACAGCATTTTGGCAATCTTCACTCAATATGGTTTTGCATTTGCGCTTGTATGCCTTCTCCCATATTTTGAAAAGGCGCGCGCGGCACTCTTGGGCATTGTCCGGCATAATATCAACCCCATATACGCTGCTCATTGCAAGCACGGAATACTTTTCCCAGTCCGTTTCGCTTTTGCCGTATCTTTTGCTCACAACGGCAAGTTTGCGAGTGACGATTTCCGCAAGAAAGTTGCCGTCTCCGCACGCAGGCTCCAAAAATCTGCTCTCGATACGTTCGGTTTCATCATTGACAAGATCGCACATCGCTTTGACTTCGCGCTCGTTTGTGAACACCTCGCCCCGCTCCTGCACGCGTTGTTTAGATTTTATTTGTGATTTGTTTTCCACAAAGCTGTCTCCGAAAAATCAATATGATTAGAAAAGCTAATCAACACCAACAATTATAGATTAGAAAAACTAATATTTCAAGCGAGATATTAATTTTTCTAATACTATTTTAAAAAGGATATAAAAATATGATTAGATTACTTGATTTGAGAAAGGAAAAAAATATGTCCCAGCGACAAATGGCAAAATTCTTCAATGTGACGCAAGGGACATATAATAATTGGGAACAAGGAAACACCCAACCGTCCATCGAGCAACTCATAGAACTTGCTAGATTTTTTAGTGTTTCCGTAGATTATCTGATTGGCAATTCGGATGACGAGGGTTATATAAAAATTCAGGAAGTGCTGTCAAAGGACGATGTTGCAACATTGCACACCGTCAACACACTTCCCGAAGATTCAAAACAATTGTTAATGGATTTTATCGCGAGTTTGGGAAAATAAACTATGCTGCATTTGAGATTATATTTGCCATAATTCTGTCTTGCAATGAACAAATATAGTCCACTGCGTCATTTCCCGGAAAATCATTTCGATACTTTTGGGTATCTAACATTAAAGTGCCTTCAATAACATAATCTCTATATGCTAATAATCCCAAAATGCAAGCTTTCGTTATTCTTTTATAAAGACAAATCATTTCGCGACGTCTGTTTGCACGATCAACTTCACATTTGTCATTAAACAATTGCAATTCTTGCTCAGTTTTTATGTATGGAATGACAATAATAGGTTTTTTAAATAATTCCTGTTGAAGATATAGATTAAATTGTTTAGCATAATTACGATTTTTTACTGAAACAGGTAAAAAACACCATTTTTTAGAAAAATGATCTAAAAAGTATAACGACATTGCCTCACAAACAGTTTCTTCAACCCATTTTATTTTTTGCTTTAAGTTTTTATTATGACAATGTACAAAGCAATGTGTGAGTTCGTGTGAGAGTTGATAAACTAATTGATTCCACAATGAACAGTCACTCATTGCGAGATATATGATGTCTTTTTGATATGTTGGGTTTTGTTCTATGGGACAATATTGGGGATAATCTTTATCTGTTAATCTAATATCTCGATATTGATAATCAAAATCAGCTTTTGCATTTTGAAAAACATCTAACAATTCATCGTTTATTGGCTTAATGTTTTCTGTTTTAGCAGATTTATTGTATTCAATTTTGAAATACGCATTATACTTTTCCATATGTAACGTTAAAATCCACCTATCAAATAATTACATTTTTATGTTTGCACAACATTAATTTGTTTTATGTGCAACTAATACTTCTACAACTGTTGCGACTTCCGTGTACGGATTCTTTTCAATAAGAGATTGTTCATCTGAATAATAAGAGTTCCGCATTTCAGAATTCTGTATCGCTTTGACATGGTCGTTCATACCAAGATGCGCTTCCGCCACAACACCCATGCTTTCCCGTATATCCCGGAAGGTATTTTGACATTTCATCATTGGCTTTTTGAGAGGAACCAACACCTTTTGGGAATTTTGTGAAATAGTATTGCAACCAAACCTCAAAACACGGATTGGAAGGGATGATGTCTATACCAAAGAAGCGGATGTTTTATTGTCTTTTCGACAGTCTATTAGAAAAATAATATCGCCAATCTTTGAATCCAGTTGCATATCATTAATCATATTTATTATTTTAGTGTGTTCTGCTTTTGAGAAGAAAAATATAACATAAACACTATCACAGCAAAGATTGGCTTTTTCGTATATTTTTACCTGATCAAAAATATGATTCAATTTAGGATTGCTCGCTAATTTGAATTCTATGATACTTTTGTATTTTGCTCCAAATGAAACCTTTACATCCGATTCCCCGCGCCCATTATTAGTTTCGTAATTGACATCATAGGTAGTGCCGAACCAAACAAATCTAAATAGCCGTTGCAAATCGTCTTCTGTTGATATAGGTTGTCCTTTATAATATAGATTTTTATAACCGTCGCAATCTTCAATAATATGTTTATACCACATTATTCGTTGTTTTGCTTCATCTTGAGCAGATAGACCGCAGAAATTAATATTTTCAGATGCCTTTAGTAGCTGAATCAAAGATCTTGATGCTGTATAAAACTTTTCAAGCTGCTCATCGGTTTCATTGATCGCTTCCGAAGCAACTAAATCTTTTTCTGATTCTTTTAATTTTACATAATAATCATATAGTTCGGGAATAAAATGTAACGCTTCTATAAATGAATGCTTTTCGATTTTTGCTATTGTAGATACGTTGGGTTTTTGTTTTTTATTTTGGCACTTTTTTTCATATTCAGAAACCGCTTTTGCGATATAGTTATCTAATTGATACCTTATAGTGGGGTTATCAATGATATTTCGGACATCATCATATCGCCTTTCCAAATCTCTTCTGTTTATCGCGGGTTCTTCTTTTCGCAATATATCTTTTGGAGTTAAAAGAATAAATTCGGACGCACCTCTTTCATTTGTTATATATGGCAAGGTGTATTCAATACTAACAAAGCTTTCAGTTTTGTAATTAAATATTGACTCTAAAAAGAAAGATTTTAAATACTTTTTATCTATGTTTTTTATCGCAAATTTTTGTGTGTAATTCGCCAAATAATCCAAAATCAGATGTGTGGTCAAATCGCTTATTTTGTCGCGACCATTGCCATTAAATAAAAGTAATGCCTTTTCGAAATGTAATCCCTTACTAATATTTTGAGCGTTTAGTGCAAATCGTATGTGTTGCGCAAAAAACACAGAAAATGTCCAACCGTTTCCATTTCCGGTATTGCCGGTTTTTGAATATCCTAACCAATTGTTTTTTATTTCACTGAAATTAAAATATGTGTGTATTTCCTCTTCTGAAAAGCCAGATTCGGATTTTTGTGCTAAAAAATGAAAATATCGAATTATTTGTTCGTGCAATTTTTTATATTCTAATTTCTCACTATTAAAAATTAACATTGGATCAATAAATAACGGCAAATCACAAGCAAGATTAATATCAATTGCACCATATTCTTTGATTTTGTTTCTATTTACTTTGAAATAATCGGAAAAATACATATTTTACCCCTTAGAATCCTATTAATTGCATTATACTATCCTTTTACAGTTGTGTCAATGAACGCATTATTGCGATTATGTGTCTACATTTCTAACAAAATAATCCCCCAAAACGCTAACATTTGGTTGACAATGTAAGAACAATGGTTTATGCTGTTTTTGCGAGAAAAAATCTCGTAAAATGAGTATAAAAAATAAAAAATGCATATAATACAAGGGTGAGGTGTAAAAATGTTGGTTCTGTTTAGCGTGGAAAACTTTCAAAGTATTAGGGAAAAGGTATGTCTTGATATGAGGCATGCCAATATTAACGAACATAAAGAATCTTTAATACAAAATGAATATCTACCAGTCTCTGTCATATATGGACCAAATGGCGGGGGTAAATCTACCGTGTTACAAGCACTAAATATGTTTTGCGCTATGATATCAGCCCCCCTGTTTCAAATGGGAACATTAAATCTTCCTTTTGTGGGAATCATTCAAAAACCAGCACCCACTCCATTTTTGCTTGATGATGAATCAAGAAAAAAACCAACCGTTTTTGAGTTAGTTATCCACCTCGGAGAATCTGATTATAAACTGTATATGGAATGTATGGGCGCAACAATCATTTTTGAATGTTTGCAAGAGAAAAAGGCAACAGGAAGAATTATTACATTGTATGAGCGCAACAATACTACGCTTACCGTTGGAGAAAAACTAAAAGTATCTGTTCCCAAAACGGCGGTTATTGCTTCTGATATGCCAGCGTTGTCTTTCTTGAGGCAATTATATGGAGTTTCGCCAATTAAAGAGATTGCAGATTGGATGATTGCATCTCCGACAATTGATTATGGAACGCCTGCTATGGAAGAAATGCTTAAGGCAACATTATTGCTGCATGCCCAAAATCCGCAATTAAAAGCAACAATGAAAAATATGTTGCTATACCTTAATTTGGATATCGATGATTTTGACATGAATGTTATTAATAACAATGCGAGCCAACAACTTCAAATTGTTACTTATCACGATGTAAACAATAAGCGTTATAATTTGTTCTTACAGCAAGAATCTATGGGAACACAAAAGCTGTTTAATCTATTGCCATATATAATAGATAGTCTTAGAAAAGGTGGAATACTTATGATAGACGAATTGGATGCCAAACTACATCCTAAAATGTTAGAACGAGTCATTTCTCTTTATACGGACAAACAATATAATAAAAACGGCTCTCAACTATTGTTTACATCCCATGACTTATCAACAATGAATAATAAAGTATTCAGAAGAGATGAGATATGGTTCGCTGCAAAAGATCAAAGCCAGAATACCATGTTGTATTCATTATCTGATATACGTGACGAAAGCGGAGAGCTTATACGCACAGACGCATCTTATAGTAAGCAATATTTGGCAGGACGATACGGTGCCGATCCATATTTTGAAAAGATGCGTAATTGGAGGATGTGACAATGGGACGCCCTAGACTTAACGAATGGAATATTCAAGGAAGACGCGAAGGCTCTCTGCCGATTGGACTGAATAACCTAATTATTTGTTGCGGTGTAAGAACGGAAAAGAATTACTTCAATAACATCGCAATGATTATTAAAAGGAATTATCCTAAGCAGACCGGAATCAATTTTGATATTGAACCAGACCCTGTTGACCCACAAAAAATGGCTAAGCATTTATCAAATAGAAAAGATTTATCGTCATACCAACATATATGGGTTGTTTTTGATAAAGATGATTTCGAAAAAGACAACTTCGATAATGCTGTACAAATAGTGAATGAACGCAACAAAAAAAACACAAAAAAGTTTCATGCTTTATGGTCAAACGAATGTATCGAGTTATGGTTTTTGTTGCATTTTGAGTATATGAATGCAGACATAACGCGTAATCAATATTTTGAAAAGTTAGGAAGGTATCTTGGTGCGGCTTATGAAAAAAATGATAAAGATATTGCTGTGAAAATGATGTTGGCAGGCGGGAAATTGGAAAACGCTGTTAAAAATGCAAACAAATTGCAAAAAATAAACAGCGGAAATACTCCATCGAACTGTAAACCCGCAACAAATGTAGTTGAGTTTTTTGAATTTTATAAAGCATACATACAATAACATTTCGAGTTTATTTTCCTCTTCGTCAAGGCGGTTTGGCACAGAAAAAAAGCCTATATCAACGGCATAAATTATTGTCTTTGTTGATATGGGCTTTCTTTTTATATGCAATAATTTTTGCTGGTCGTTGACATAGGCAAAATATGAGTTGAAAGGTGTTGATTTTAAGTTTTCTCGGTGCCGTTCCTTTTGTTGCCGAAAGGCAAATAAACTCGGAGCGTGTATACAAATGAAAACTCAAATTAATGAACAAACTCAATGGCAAACTCGAAACGCAAACAATATATACGTTCGCATTGCTGCAAGAAAGAAGAGAATTCTGGACGATGACGTTGTTATCACAAAATGTAATATTCAACGAATCGGAGAAATAATAGCAATTGCAGTAATCAAAACGGTTATGTGTAGATCCGGCAAGAATCTATATTGGCTTTACGACGGACTAATCCAAGATTGTAAAAGAAAAGCAGATGTTAATCATATTTATTCGGACGGATACGATATAGCGCAAACCGCAATGTTGTTTCTATGTGAACATATCGGCAAACAACTTGGAGATACATATATAACCGCACGCGGCAAAGCTATAACGATAAAACAAGCGTGTTTCAGATTTGCAGACAGATATTTGGATAAGCAATATACACGCAATTTGATGCGCACAACTGTCATAGATGAAGCCACAACAGCGTCTGCCATAACTTTTATCAACGACAACTCTAACAATGATTATACCTCCGTTGATACGATTATCGAAACAATGCATCTAACACCCACCGAATACGAAACCCTTTCCGCATATATGTCCGGCTTGTCACATATCGAAATCGCGGAATTGCTTAATGTGAATCGTACGACAATTTGGAGAAGACGCGAACGCATTGCTGTAAAATACTCAAATTGTTTTTACCAATAATAGCGAAAACATCTTCAGATTGTATGGTTGTCCATTAAACGTGTCCTTGTCTTGAACAAGTGGCACGCTGACGCGTGCCAGACAAGGACACGCAAAACAAACAAAACAGGCGAACTTTTCGAGGCAAACGGAGAGGGGCTGTTCGCGCTAAACCGCTTGGCGAAGCAGCCCCTTTCTCATACCGTTTTTGCTCATCGAAAAAGTGTTGCGCCTTTTATTTTTTTATTGCCTTTTGCGTGAGCCTTTGTATCAACGCATCGTCGTCGAGTGTGCCGAGAATCTCACCTTCGTTGTACAATGTTGCATTATCAAACAGAAGCAACTTTTGTGACCATAACCCCAGTTCGGTCACTACATCGTCATCCGCAATATCTGCGGTTATGTATGACGGTAAACCTCGCGAATAGGTGATTTTCTCACCAGATTTCGCTAAATACTTTAATAGATATTGCAGGATGCCATTGTATAGTTGCTTTATAGATTGGTCTATGCTCTCAAAATCATTTCTTCCGAAACGCTGGTTAAAATATGTGTTTTGTATGGTTAAACGCATCTTTTTGCTTCTTGTGTCATAATCGCACTTTTCAAATAACTCGCCAACCATTGCATTTTGCGGTACAAATATCAGTGCGTGGAAATGCAACCTATCCCTTTCGCTTCTTTCCCAGACTCCCATATATTTCCAACCTTTACGGCTGTGCAATTTTGCAAGCGCAGACAATAATCCCTTCTTGAAAGTATGTTCCGTGTGCCTTGCACTGTCATACGTAAACGTTGCAAAATAATTGAATCTGTTTAAATATGCTTTGCGGATAAAACGGATTTTCCTTATAAGAAGATTGCGCTTATCGAGTGCTTTTCTTTCTTCATCCGTGTATTGTTTAGGTATATTCCTTTTTCGTCTTCTTCTTGCGGATTCTGTTTTCGGAATGGCAATAAAATGATTGCCGTCACTATATATTTTCGCGCGTTCAATCATTGGTATCACCGTCCTTTGCTGTTAAAGTGGATTGCTTTTCGTTGAGGTGCTCACGAGCAAAGAAAACCATATTATTGATAAATATATCATAGTCTTGTTTTTGCATATTTTTTATAGACGGAGCACCTGTTGTGAGTATCGTTAATTTTGGTTTCGTTCTACAGTTCGGAGTTTTGCAATTCTCCATAAACATCACCTCCTTCGAGAAGTCGCAAAATCATCAAAGTGTAGCCGCCAAATATTGATACAGCATTTTTGTCAAGCGCGTTATATGCTCTCTCGAATAGCACCACTTGTTTGAAAGACTTTCTTGAGTATTGTTTTCGACAAACAAAGACGTATATAAATCGTAAAGTCTTATGGGCGCATTTTGCATTGCGACATTGTAGCGTTCAACCATATCGACAACTTTGTTATTGCCGACAAGTTCAGAAACGTCATCAAGTCGTTTTTTGCGCGCGAAATAATAACGGATTTCATTCAAATCCTTTCGTACTGCTTGAATCGTCATCATATTCTACCTCCTTGGAATGTATTTTTTTGTTCCGAGGGAGTCGAGAATATAAAAAACCGTGGCTAACCAGGAAAATTTCGATTCTCTCGAAACTTTGCCTGATAGCCACGGTCAACCTTTGTTTTTTAGGTCGTGGTGGTGCGATTTGCATCGTCACTCTTAAACCACAACAATCTCAATTTTTATTAGGTCTTATTTCTACTATCAGATCCGTATCACCGTGTTCTGTTGTGATGCCATTATACGATGTGCATAAATCATTGTCAACGACAAAACAGCAAGAAAAACATTTTCGTCACATAGACATCACATTTAGTATTTGTCGAATATTTTTTACGCTTCACTTGTGAAGCAAAACGTTTGCATATATGTGGTTTTATAAAATGGAAATTGTTGATAACATCATTTCATCAAACACAAAATACGATTTTCTTTCTTCGGGAAAGTGTATCGGAAACCCCTTGCGGTAAAGGAGAAAAACAATGTAAAAACCATTCAACAAAAAGATTATGCACATTCTTTTTCTTGTTTCCTTGACCGACTGCGGATTTTTCCGATGTTTTCATTCCCCGTCGAAAGATAAATCAAAGGAGGTAAAACAAAATGAAAACGGCAGTTATATACGCGAGATATTCGAGCGACAGCCAAACGGAACAATCAATCGAAGGACAATTGAGAGTGTGCCACGAATATGCAAAACAACACGACACGGTGATACTGGATGCATACATCGATAGAGCGATGACAGGTACAAACGACAATCGACCTGCATTTCAAAAAATGATACGCGATAGTGAAAAACAGCATTGGGATTATGTCATCGTGTACAAATTAGACAGATTTGCAAGAAATAAATATGAGTCGGTTATCAACAAAAAGCGATTGCAAGACAACAACGTCAAATTGATGTCGGCAATGGAAAACCTTACAGACACGCCCGAAGGACGTATGATGGAATGTTTTCTCGAAGGAATGAATCAATATTTTTCCGAAGAACTTATGCAAAAAGTCAGACGCGGGCTCAATGAGAGTTGGCTAAAAGGCAATGCAACGGGCGGAAGAAAAGTCTTTGGATATGACGTAGTCAATCAAAAATATGTAATAAACGAAAAGGAGGCTGCCACGATTTTAGAGATATTTACGAAATATTCGCAAGGATATACGGCAGAAGAAATCGCAAAATCATTGCAAGAGCGCGGAATCAAATATCACGACGAAAAGTATTTGAGCAATCGAACGATTTTCAAGTTGTTGCATAAGCTCAAATACACAGGCAAGGTCGAACACGGCGGAATTGTATATGACAAGGTATACCCGCAAATAATATCAGACGAATTGTGGCGAAAGGTCGAAATGATACATCAACAAAATAAAATTGCACCAAGTAGCAAAAAAGCAGTTTATGAGTATATACTCACCGGTAAATTGGTATGCGGTGTTTGTAAAAAGAAAATGAGTGGCGCAAGCGGTTCTAGCAAAGCAAAACGTGTGCATTATTACTATGTTTGCAATTCGCATAAAAAGGGCGAAAAATGCACAACAACTTCGGTACAAAAAGATTACATAGAAGATTTGGTTATAAACTCGACTATGGCATTTTTATCCGACGATGAAACCGTTACGAGAATCGCAAATTCGGTTTACACAGTTCTTGAAAAAGAAGCAAAAGACAATTCTTCGCTCAAATTGCTTGAAAACAAAAAAGCACAAGCGCAAAAATCCGCAGGCAATATCATCAAAGCGCTAGAAGAAGGCATTATTACCGAACAAACAAAAACAAGATTGAAAGAACTTGAGATGCAAATCAATCAATATGATTTTGAGATTGATAAAGAAAAGCAAAAAACACATCAATATCTCTCGCGTGAACAAATCAAGAACTACATATCATCGAAATTTAATGCAAACTCAACCGATTTGCAATTTAGGAAAATGATAGTCAATACTTTCATTCGAGAAATCGTTTTCTTTGAAGATAAATTGATTATCACATACAATTTTGCACCGCCGACAGAAACAGTTGCTATCGATGCAAAAGCAACTATCGAAATAGAAAAGCAGAGCGAATCTGCTTTTTCTTTTTATCAAAATTATTCGTCCATTTTATCCAAAGGCGCGCCAAAAAGAACGCATAAGGCGTTCTTTTTTTATTCTGCCGTTGTTGAGGGGGACACCCTGACGCGCGCGCTCGTCGGCGCATTGCGCCTCGACACTTCTTCCGAAGTGGACGCTCGGAAAAACGATAAATAAATTTATCTTCCTTCGCTACTACACTGGGGTCCGAGTCCCTCAACAGGCGCCATTAGGGAATAAAACGAACACCTCGAGTGTTCGTTTTGTTTTATACCAAGAAAATTTGTAAGTTGAGAATGTTTTTCCCTAAAAAAAAGTAAAACAAACTATTAGAAGAGAAAAATCATTGTTTTTTTCTTCATTAGAGATATTTTATGGACTTAAAATCAAAAATAAGATAAAATCTAGGTATGCAAATAAACGTGTCTAACATTTCTGTTGAGTATGACGGAACGCCGGTGATTTATCAGGCGGATTTTGTCATTCACGAAAACGAGAAGATTGCGCTTATCGGTCGCAACGGATGCGGAAAGACGACGCTTCTTAAAGTGCTTACGGGAGAAGTCGAGTATCAAAAAGGCGAGGATGACGCGCCGTACGGAATTTTCACGAGCGGCAATCCCGTTATCGGATTTTTGAAACAGACGAGCAACGACGACAAGGCCAAAACCATGTTCGACGAGATATTGGATGCGTATTCGTCCCTTATAAAAATCGAAAAAGACATGGAAAGCGCGCTTGAAGATTTACAAAACGACTCTTGCGACCAAAACGTAAGGCGATATTCTCGCCTTTGCGAGCAGTTTGAGAGAGAGGGCGGATATACCTACAAAAAAGAGTATCTTACGGCGGTGAAGAAGTTTGGATTTTCAAACGAAGACATGCAAAAACCGCTTTGCGAGTTCTCGGGCGGACAGCGCACAAAAATCTCACTTTTGAAACTTTTGCTTTCAAAACCCGACGTTTTGCTTTTGGACGAGCCTACCAACCACTTGGATTTGGAGGCTATCGAGTGGCTTGAAAACTATCTTTGCGCTTACAAAAAGTCTTGCGTAATCGTGTCGCACGACCGTATGTTTCTGGATAAAATCGTAAACGTCGTATATGAAATCGAGTACGGCGAAACAAAGAGGTATCAGGGCAATTACACCTCTTTTACGGCGCAAAAACAGCAAGCGTACGACAAGGCGCTTAAAGATTCGATTATGCGTAAAAAAGAGATTGATAGGCTTAGCGCACTTGTTGAAAGATTCAGATACAAGGCAAACAAAGCCGCCATGGCGCAATCAAAACTCAAACAAATCGAACGTATAGGCGAAGTCGGCACGCCGAGCAACTTTGACACGGCAACTTTCAAGTCCAACTTCCAACCCGAGCGCGAAACGGTTGAAAAAGCGGTTGTTTTGGACAAGCTCGTTTTCGGCTACGACAAGCCGCTCGGTCAAATAAATACAATTATAAAACGTGGGGACAAGGTCGGTATAATAGGTCAAAACGGTTGCGGGAAATCCACTCTTGTGAAAACCATCGTGCACAAAATTAAAGCACTCGACGGAAGCGCGACTTTCGGTCTGCACGCGCAGGTGGGGTATTTTGACCAAACGTCCACTCAAAGTTTTTCTACGCTTACGGTGCTAGAAGACTTTCAGAACGAATTTCCTATGCTTTCAAACACCGAGGCAAGAAGCGCATTGGGTGCGTTTATGCTGTCCGGCGACGACGTTTTTAAGCGCATATGCGATTTGTCGGGCGGTGAAAAAGTGCGTCTTGCGCTATGCAAAATTTTGAGGAAAAAACCGAATATTCTCATTCTCGACGAGCCCACGAACCACATGGACATCATAGGCAAAGAAACGCTTGAAAGATTGCTTTCAAACTACACGGGCACGGTGATAACGGTATCTCACGACAGGTATTTCGTCAACAGAGTTTGCAACAGGCTAATAGTTTTCGACGGTGGAAAAGCGGAACTTTTCGACGGCAAGTATTCCGATTACGAATCGAGAAAACAAGTAAGCGATTTTGCAAACGATTTTGTAAAAACGCTTGATGAAAAGAAAAAAGAAAAGCCCGTATCGCAAAGCAAAGAAGCGGCGCGCAGAGCGCATAGAATAAGTTTTCTGGAAGAAAAAATGAACGCGCTCAACGAGCAAATTTCTTCTCTTCAAAACACCATGCACAACGACCAAAGCGTATATTCTGACTACACCAAGATTGCCGAGATAGAGGAACAAATATCCTCTCTTCAAGCAAAACTCGCCCCCCTTGAAGAAGAGTGGCTGGAATTGTCCGAAAAACAATAAAACAAGGTTTAAACAATCAAAAACAACAAATCAAACCCATATTTTACCAAAAAGCCAGATTTTTATAATGTAGTTAAAAAACAAAAGCACCGATTTTTCGGTGCTTTTGCAATGTTGTTTAGCGATTAAAATTAAGCGGTGTAACCGTACGCTTTTTCGAGGTTTACGACGATGCCTGCCGTTTCGCTGTATGTGAGGCTCTTGAAGAAACTTTCGAGCGTGATAGGCTCGATTGCAGTTTTGACTTGCGGCTCGATATTCGCGATGTTTGCATAGGTGAGCAATTCACCCATGGTCATTGTCGTAAATTTGAGTTCTACGTCTTGGCTGAGGTTGTCCAGCTTGCTGTCCTTAAAGTCGTAGAACAAGCTGCCTTCCGTCAAATCCATAAGGTCGCTTATTGTTGCCTCTTTGATGACGTCGTTGATATTCGAAATCGTAACTTGTTTTCTTGCAAGCATACGGAGTACGGCTTCACTCTTTTCGTTTTCAACGGTAACTCTTGCCGCGATGTGGTCGAGCGGATTTGTGTAGTTCACTTCGTCCGAGGAGTTGTACGCTTCGTTTGCAACGGCAAGGTAGCCGACAACCGCAGTGTATCTTTGCAAACTTGCGTCGTGCAAATTGATGTCGTATCTCACGGGCTCGTTGTTGATGATGACGTACAATTGACCGTACTCTTCGTTTGTGGGGACGTAGATATTTTCGCAATATTGCTTTGAGAACAATATTTCGCCTTCCGCGCGTTTATAGGTTTTTGTGCCGTCGTCGGGGGAGGAAACGTCAACGTAAGAAGTGCCGTCGATGCGACGATAAACGTCGTTGCTATAATGCGTGTAGTTTGAAGAATCGTACGGTACGTAAGTGCCGTTTATTATCACGTACAGATCACCGGCGGTGTTCGTGTACGTAGGCGTCGTGTATTCCGAACCCGCGACTCTCTTATATATTTTATTGGTGTCGAGAACAAATTTCAGAGTGCCGGTCGAATAGTCTTGTTTCGTGTTTTGGGCAATCACGTAAGTGCAGAGCGCAACGTTGTGGATATACTCGGTTTTTCCGTCCTTTGTGCCTTTGTAATAGAGGTTCCCTGCCGCGATTGCGCTGTCGGTCAAATCGGTGATTTGCTCGTAAGAATAAGTCATAGTACCCGTAAACGTAATATTCGTGGCTTTTTCAAAACGATAATCGCGCTTCATATATTTGCCGGTTTTGTCGTACACGAACGTATATTGTTTTTCAACGCCGTCCACCTTTTCCGAGCCTACAGGAGCGATGATAAAGCGATTCGTGTTTGAAATTTCGCTGTCGGCAGGTTTGTTTGTTCCATAGTCGTTTACGACGGTATTTACGGTTGAGTAAGTGTACACGTCGATAAGCTCCGAAAGAAGCATATCTTTCATCACCGCTTCCATTGCGGAAGAGAGGTTGTCCACTTTGACGTAAGCAAGGCGTTTGATGACGGCGGAGCTTTCACCCTCGAGGGTGACCTTGAAGTTTTGATATTTCGCATCGACGGACGACGGATCGAATGCGTCGTTTTGGCGCATATACACGCTGTTTGCCGCGTCGTAGTAGAAGTAAGACGTGCCGTCAATCTTTGTTTCGTCCTTAACCATCAAGTCTATATCGATGTCCATTACGTCACCGAGCGTAAGGCTTGAAAAAGCGTTTGAAAAGTTGCCCAAAGAAGAATATGCCAAGCGTTGCAAGACGTTTGACGAGGGATTGTAGCTAGGATCGGAAGCGTCCTCTTTTGCGCAGTCGTATCTTGTGAGCGTCGAGGAATGTTCTGCGGGATTGTAAAGCGTGAAGTAGAAGGGGTGAGCAAACTTGCCGTTTGCGTCCTCGACGTATTTACCGTCCGCTTCCTTTGTGAAGCGTTGAGAGTCGAAATATGCGTTGCCATCGCAATAAACGTATTTGTCCTCTTCAACCACTTTGACGTACTTTCCGTTGAGGTTTTGCGTGTATTTGTAGAATTGAACGTCTATGGTTTCTGCAAGCGTAAGCTCGTCCGCAACCGTGCCGAGATCTTTGACAAGGCAATCTCTTGCGGCGAGTGATTGCATAATACGCGCGGAGCTTTCGTCTATTTGGATAACTTCGTCCACTTTGAGTGTATCGACAACCTCGCTTATGTTGTCGAGGGTGGCGTTCTTTGTGGATAGAGTTCTCATAAGCACGCTGTCGCCCTCTTTGATGCGCACGAGTTCGTCGAAATACATCGTGTTGAGTTCGCTGCCGATGTTTTTGAGAGTGTAGCCTCTTTTTGCCATTTGTTGAAGCGCGAGAGCGGTCGCACCTTCGGAGGAAAGATTATATCTTGCAAGTCCTGCGTCGGTATCGGGATTGTATAGGCGGAATCTGGGGATTGCGACGTAATATTCGCCGCCGTCTTCAACCGTGCCGGAATACTCCGAGAAATCGCCGCTTGCGGTTTTTTGATAGAGGGTGTACTCGGACAAATCGTGAGCGTATTTGTTGTATGCCACAAACACTTTGTCTTGCACGTATGCGCCGCTCGCGCTTGCGACGTATGCGTCGTATTCGATGTCCATAACCTCACCGATAGTGAGCGAATCGGCAATAGTTGCAAGGTCGTCGAGGGTGCAGCCTCTTGCGGCGAGCGATTGCATAATACGCGCGGATTCGTCGTTTATATCGATGAGTTCGTCGATTTTGAGAGTGTTGATTTTCGTGCCGATTTCCGTGATTTTGCAATCTTTGAGTGCGATTATCGCTTTTGACGTGCCGGGCTTATCGGTGTCCACGACGTCGCCGACTGTGAGCGAGTCGAGAAGTCCGTCCGCATTTTGAAGCTCCACGACGCTCATATAAGCGACGATTTGAAGTACGGTTGCGGACGTGCCTTTGTGCGTGCGCAAATACGCCGTGCCGCTTGCCGTTTCACCCTCGCCGAGAGTGCGGAGCATGCTGTCTTTGGTTATCGGGCTGTCCGTGATATAGAAAACGTCGCTGTTTTCGTACGTGCCGTCTTCCAAAGCGTATTTCACGTTTTGGATATCGATATTGCCGCCCGAAACGGTCGGAGTGGATGCAAACGCAATATCTTTAAGAGCGGTAAACTCCTTTTGCACGAGGGTGTATTTGCCACCGTCAAGCGTTGCGATGCGGTTTGCATAAGTTGCGATATACAACTCGTTCATATCCGCAACGTCCGTTGAAAGAGTGTATTGAACGTGACGATAGAAAGTTTTTTCGTTTTCGTCATCGTTGAAATCGTCCGCATAACAGGAGTTGTCTACGACGTATTTTTCGCTTTCCGTTCCGTCCTCTGCGACAGAGGTCTTTTTGACGTATCTCAATTCTTTTTCGACGAGTTTGTCGGTCGTGCCGTCGCCGTCGGTGTCGATTGCGCCTGCGATAAATGTTTCAACTCCGAGAGCGGGGGAGTAGTTTTTGTTTTGAAGTTCGGCCTTTGAAACTTCTTGATAAATATCGGTTTTTTTGTAAACGCGGTTTTCGCCTTTGACGACGAAAGAGTCGGTGTCTACGTCCAGAAGTCTGTTGAGAGTAATTGCGTTGACCACTTCGCCGAAAGAGGAGAGCGACACGTCTTGAATCGTTGCGATGAGCTTGTTGTCGCCCGTGTCGATGTCGATGCCGAAATCGTCCTTAATCTTGCGCACGGACAAATCGCCGTTGAGCGAGCCCATAATGTTGTTGAGTGCGGTTTGCAAGTTGTTTTGCAAGTTTTCGTCGAGGATAGGCAAGCCGTAGGAAGAGAAATCGACGCCGGCAATACCGCTTATATCGTTGAGTGTGAAAGAATTGACCACGATGGACATATCGTTCAAAATATCTTTGATCGGGGCGGTGTAGAAGTCTTTCGTGGTGAAATCTATGCCGCTCAAACCTTTTAATATCGCAAGTCCGTAGTGATCGTAGAGCGTTTGCAAAGTGAGCGAATCGATGCCGTTTATGTCGTTGATGAGGCTCTTGACGGCGTCCAGAACGGTTTGTCCGTACAAGGCGCTGTCGGGCGCAATGATTTCTTCTTGTGTGATTTTTTGTTGCAGTTGTCCCACGGTCACCGAAGTGCCCACGACAAAAACCGCTCCGCCGATAGCGAGGACGAAAAGTATGATACCGATGATCATACCCAAAACGAAAGTTAATGTTCCGCGAAGTACTCTCATAAAATTACTCCATAAATATCAAACGTGCATGCGCAAGCATGCACGAGGATTTGTCAACCAAAGATTTTGGTGAAAAGTTTTGCAACGGGATTGTTGGCGTAAAAATATCCGCACACGGTCGAAGAGGACAAAGCTTCGTCGACGGCGGGGATTTTGTCTTTGAGCGCGTTGAGTATTGCAAGTGCCAAAAGGATAAACACAAACGCGAACGCTACGGATATGACCGCGCCGAAAGTGCGATCCACCGCAACGAGAGCCTTTGAATCTGACGTGTGCATTTTTGCAAATATCTTGCGAAGAAGCCAGCACACGAGCCACAGTGCCAAACAATACACGACGAACATAACCACCGCAACGATTATATCTGACACGAAAGTGCCCGCAACGCCGCCGATAGTCTGTCCGTCGTCGGTGATAAACGTCTTTGCAAGCCACACGGCAAATTTGCCTTTGAGCGAAGAAGTAAGGTCGTTGCCCATGCTGCTTTCGAGAGGTTGCTCGGACGTGCCTTCGTCGGTGGTGACGCTCACCCAATAAGATTTTTCGCCCGTTTCGGCGTCCACGCGCACGTTTATAGGCGTTGAAAAAATCACGTTGCCGCTTTCAAACTTTGCGGATATGGAGTTGTCCATATTCACAAAAACGTCGAGGTTGCGCACCTTGTCGAAAGTGGGGGCAATCAAAAGCAGAGCCGCAAGCATAATTGCAATCGTCAAAAAGAAGCCTTTGAAAGATTTTGCAAAGCCTCTGATGATGCCCAATATAAGTCCAAGTGCGATTATTACGAAAAACGCAATATCCGCATACGGTATATCGGCACAAAGTAAGTTGACTGACATATTTGCTCCTTGCGTGCTATGGGTTACACCTGCTCGCGCAAGCGTGTCCGCGCATAAGTTATGATTATAAACATTATAATCAAAAAAGAACGCATATGCAATAAAAAAATGAAAAATGACGATTTTGCGAAAACGTCAAAGGTTGATTTTTGTCAAAAAGCAAATGTGAAACCTTGACTTAATTTCGGTCATCCTATTGCGCATTTCAACATAATGGCAATTTCATCTGCCATTTTTTCAACGTAAAGTGGCGATACGGTCATAAGTTGCATCAGAGCGTCGCCGTGTTTTTGTGCAACTATGCCCAAAATTCCGACGTCCCCGAATCTCTCGGATTTTCCCGTTACGCCCGAGGGGCAAACGCCGTCGTCGCGCAGCACGATTTGTCCAACTTTGTCCTTGTTTCCAAGGGAGGCGTCCACTGCAACGAGCAGTGCGTTTTCGTGTGCGGACTTGACGAAAGACATCCACTCTTTCATATTTTTGCCGTTGATTTGCGCCTCGTCGGTGCCGTACACAAACGCGCCGATGTTGTATTTTTTCGTAAGCAGCGTTCCGACCAACGGGCCGAGAGAGTCACCCGAAATGGCGTTTGTGCCGAAACACACGATCACCACATCGCGCTCGTTTTTGTCGATCGCGGCTTCGAACATCTTTGCGACAAAGGGCGCAAGGGGATGAATATCGGTGTTGTTTCGGGCAATTTGTTCTGTGGTTGCGACAATGCTTTTTTCGTTCAAAACTTCCTTTTTCATTCAATGATTATGGACTGATTTTCGAGAATATAAACGAGGGGAAAACAATAAAAAAGCCGCGCTTTTTTTGCACGGTTTTTCAGCAAGTTTTGCAGTTTGTACGCTTTGTCAATTCACGTCGCAAGCAACGTCTTGCAAAACGTTTTCGTCAACGCACTCCGTCGATTCGAGTTCTCTACGATAGGGCGCATCGAACTTGTACGTCTTTTTAAACAAGGTTTTGAAATCGAGGATTTTGTATGCATACGCAAGTGTATCAAAGCTCTTTTTGCTTGCAAGCCGCCAAATTCCAAGTACGAGCGCAACAAGCACAATCGCAACGCCCATGCCTATCAACGCGCCTATAAAGTCTATCAAAACGTCCGTAATCGTGCAAAATCTTCCGGGAGTGAAATACTGTATGCCCTCGCTTATCCCTGCGTACACGAAGGCAAGCGGCGCACTGAATAAGGCGCACCCCCACTTGCGCTTGCAAAGCAAAAACAACGTGCCGAAAATGCCGAATCCGAGCAGTGCGGAAAGCCCTCCGTGTCCCATAAACTTGCGCACCATTTCGTAGGTGTTTGAAAAAAGTTTTACGTCTATGTTTTTTTCTACGGACAGTGTCGGAACGAGGGTACTGGTGCAGCGTATCACCACTTTACCGTACGTCTTTGCCACAAGCACTCCGTTTTGCGTTATGGTTGCGTTTCCGCTGACAACTTCCCACTTGACGTCCTTTTCGTAGTATTGCGGCATATGTTTTGCGCTGTATTGCGTCGAAGTGTGCGGCGTGATGACGTCTGCGCCTGCAAGTCGCAGTTCGGTGGGCGGAATTTTGGTGATATTTACGGTTACGGATGCCGAAACGGCAGGATTGTATCTTGACGTATATGTCAACGTCACGGGTTTTACGCCCATTACGTTGAAGCTGTTGTAACTGACGCTCACAACCGATTTCTTGCTCGAAGTGACCAAAAAGTCCCAAGGCGCGCCGGCAGGCTCAACGCGGTCTATGAGGTCGTAAACGGATTGAGCCTTCTCGGAGCCGTGCACAAGGGTGAGATTGTCTTTGAAAACGATTTTTTCGGGCATTATGAAGTCGGGATTTTCTTTGACGGTGATTTGCGTTGAAATCTGTTTTCCGCTCTCGAAAGTTGCCGTTATCGTGGCAGTGCCTGCGCTCACGCCGCTGACGTAGCCGCCCGATGCAAGCGCAACGCTCTCGTCTGACGACGAATAAGACGCGGATACGGGGGATAGCGTGTTGTCACTCAACCTCACACCCTTCGTAGTGCCGACTTTTATCGAGGACGGCAAGGCTATCGTCGGTTCGACTTCGTCGGGATTAGGCCCGTAACAGCCGACGCTAACCCAATTGTAAATGGATGGATTGCTTTTGAGATATACGTAGATTTTAGACCAACCCCAAGAGTGAAAAGTCACAAGTCCGTTTTCGTCCACCGTTGAGTATTCGGGGTGGTCGGACACAAAATACACGTCTTTGTCAAGCGTGTTTTTAGGAAGGAAAGAAACGGTCAGTTGTTCTTGTTGCCCTGCAAAATAAATCTTGTTTCCGGGGCGGTTGAGAATCACGTTTTGCGTGACCACTTTCGCATTGAATTTGGAAGACAGGTTAAATATCGAATCCACCTTGTCGGACACGATCTGCGTGCTTTTACCGCTTTCGTTGCCGGGCGTTGCCGACGCAATCCAAAGCGCGCCCCACAGCACGATTGTGCAACAAAGCGCAATCGAAGCAAATATTTTGAGTCCTATCAAAAATTTTCTGTCCTTGACAAGCATATCCGCTCTCCCAAAACGAACTATGGCAATATTATAACAAAAAACATGTGTTTTTTGCAACAGTTTTAAGGGGCACTTATACACTGAATATGCTCATTCAAAGACGGAACACGAGTCGCAAGGCGACGGGACACCCACACCCGATTGAATTACATTCTTCCCCTCGTCATTCCGAGCAACGCCGAGGAATCTAGGCGTAAGCCGCATTTCGCTACGCTGGATTCTTCACTACGTTACTCGCAACAACTATGCTTGTGCATAGAAACCTACGGTTTTCGCCTTTAAAAAAGGCGGTTGCTACGTTAATATCTGCGTTCCCTTGCAAGCAAGTTGCCTCACTTGACATTGACAGAATGACAATATGGGTGGGGCACCCACACCCGATTAGAATGAGCGGCGGTATGGGCAGCGTTAAGCAACACATCCTGTGAATGTGTTGTAGCCAAAGCGAACGAGGCGGATTGCTTTGCAAACGCCGAAGACTAAACACGTGAGGAAGGGGGAAAATTGCAATATAGTAGTTATATAGGGGAATGCCCGAAGGGAAGGGGTGATGTTGCATTTTAAGTTCGCAACGCTCGCTATTGTAGAGAAAGAACTATTGTATAAAATCTTTATCTTTGCGCATGCTAGCTCAAAAGGAGGTGTGATATGGAAGACAAAAACCTTGTCAAAAGAGTTGCCGAACTCGGCAATATGAACGTCATGATATTGTTCCTTTTGGTTGCGTTGATCGCATTGTCGGTGGGGCTTGCGTTTTTCTTTCTCGTGCCGGGAGCGGTAGGCTACGGCATAGGCATAACGATGTTTGTTGTGGCAGGCTTGCTCTTTGTCGTGGGCGAAATCAACTATTTTTCCAAGATGAAGAAAATCCAAACGGAATGATCAAACCCAATTGCAACAAAAAAGCAGCCCTCGAAGCGAGGACTGCTTTTTGTTGTTGATTGAGCGTCAAGCGGCGTTCCAACTTGTACCGTTGTAGGTGTAGGTCTTGCCTTTTTCAAGAGCGGTGCCGCCGGTATAAGAATATTGATTATAATGGTGAGTTTTCTTATTCGGCCATATTCCCGTTGTGAAAGTTTCATCTGTTATTGTACAAGAGCCTGCACCAAAGCGAGCAGATTCTACATATTTTGAAGTATAGAAGAAAGTCCCTGCATTTAAAAGCGCGGCAGGTTGAGATGTGTCACCGCTGTTTCCTTCCGAAGAAGATACACTCAAGCCCGCAGAAGATGCAATGCAGACTTTTGCGCCATTGTTAGAGGATTGGATATTACCGCCGAAAGCACCGTTTATATTAAAAGTTCCATTTACAACAAGCGATGCGGCAGGTTTGTTTGGATATACCGCACCGCCGAACTCTGTATCTGTGAAAGTGCTGTATATTATTACGGATTTATTGGTTGTAAGTGTAGCGTTTTGTGCAACCGTGACGTTGCAACCTGTCAAAATCTTATAATCATACGGTGCATTTACGTTTGTTGCTGTGGTGCCGTCGCCGATATTTATATCATAGAGCCAAGACAATGGGAATTGAACGTCGGACATCTTTACGTCAACACCGCTTACTGTCAACACCAAGTTTCCGATTTCGGCATTACCGATAATAGTCAACGTGGTTTTGGAATCGTTGTACGTTTTTCGCAAATAACTGTTTCCGTCTTTCAATATGATAATTCCGTTTGAGCCGATGACTGTTATTGAATCTGTGTTGTGCTTACTGCTTGCATACAAGTCCACGTATGCAGTGTGCGATGCACCGTAGTAGTAAATTTGTACACATTGAATATTTGGCATCTCGTATTGATTGAACGGAGAAATGCCACCTTTTCTAAACACTGTCGTTGTATTTGTACCGCCACGGAAATCTCTTACGACAAACGGGCTGTAAACATTCGATCCATTATTAAAATAAGCAATGCCCGAACCTTTTACATATCCACGTGCAACAAGAGTAGATCCGTTATTAAATTGCAGTGTACCGTTGTTGATAAGTTGACTATGAGATCCAGAAGTGTGTCCTTCCAATATGCCGCCTTCGGCTCCAAGAAGGCCTCTAATCAAAATAGTACCGTTTACGGTGACAACACAATTTTTTATTGTGAGCACGGTTTTTATATAGTTATTATTTTGATCAACAAAGCCTTTTTCGCCGCTACCATACAAATTATTTATTTTTGAAGGCATGGCGTCATATGTGTCGCTGTCGCTTGGCAAAATCAAGGTTACGCCGCTCGGGATCGTAAGGTTGCTTGCAATAAATGCATTGCCTGCCAAGGTCACCGTGCCGCCTTTTGTAACCGCGTCTTCAACGGTGTATTTGACGCCGTTCACTTCCGCAGCTTTCACTTTGAGGGTGGGGTTGATGACTTCCGCGTTGTAGTTGGCGGTTTCGGTTATGGACACGGCAAGGGTGTACACGCCGCCGTCCTTGATTTCCGTCACGCCGGACGGAGCCGCGATTGCAACCGAGATGACAAAACCGTTGTCCGTGTTGTCGGATTTTATCATTGCTTTCACTGTGTCAAACGAAATTGCGCTTCCGCTCCAATCGTATTCGAGCGTGCCGTCCAAGCGGAGATTGGGGCTTGCCTTTGCAAGTTTAATTTTGACTTTTGCGCCCTTGAAAACGTTGTAGTTGGTGCTGTCTTGGCAGAAAGTCACGTCATAGCCGTCCGTATTGTCGCAAGTGGGAACGATTGACACATTTGCCCACGCAAAGCCCGTTGAGAGTTTGTACGCGTCGAGGGAAGTGTGAGGATTGTACGTGCCTTTCAAATCGTTCTTTGCTATCTCTGCGTTGACAAAGTCCGCAGAGTAGTCCGCTTTGTTGACGGTGAGCCAACTTTGAGCTCCCGAAACATCGAAATCGGAATGCTCGCCCGTGGCGCGGATTTCGTACAGTCTGACGACATCGCCTTGTTTATAGTCGCACGTGACGGAGATGACGATTTCGCTCGTTTTGTCTTTTGCATATTGATTGAGAGTATCGTCGTAGGTTACGTGACAACCCGTCGAGGCGGGCGTAAACGCTTGTCCGTACACGGTGGTTTGGTCGGCAAGTCCTTCCAATCTCACGGCTGCTTTTTCAACGTACAAATACGGATTGTCGTACGAAATCGTATAGTTGTCAGCCGACAGTCCGCTCATGGAGATTGCAAACGAACCTGCGTGTTTTTGGGTGAGATAGTCGCATGCAAAGGCAAGCGTGCCTTGCAAGGCGGATGCGTCGTCACCGTTTACGAAACCGCGATAATTCGCAACGAGATTTGCGTCTTCACCAAACACGATATGCAACGAATTTGTGTCGATACCGACGTTTAACTTTGCTTTTTGCACTTTTAAAGTGCCGTTTGTGACGGAATCCGCCGACAAATCGTATCTTTGCGCCATTTTGTCGGACATTGTGATTTTCACTTCGTACGAGCCTGCGCCGAGGATTGTCGGGACGGGCTTACAAACGTCGCCTGACTTATATTCGATGCCGAAATGCTTTGCGTCGTTTGCAAGCAATCCGACGTTCGTATATATGATTTCGATTTCCTCTCCGTAGGTTGCAAACAGACTGCTTTCGACGAGCGTCAGCGTAAGCGCGCGCTTTTCTACGACGAGTTTAACCTTGCTTGCGTCAACGGTGTAGTTGGCGTTCGACGAGGTTGCAAACACCTCGTATTCGTTTGCGAATTCGCCTTTGATATAAGACGTGGAAAGCGTGATAAAGTCAAGCGTTACGCTCACCGAGTCCGACGTGAAGCCCACAAGTTCGGGGCAATCCTCGCCGTAGGTTACGGAGTAGGTTTTTGCATCGAGCACGACTTTCTTTGCGCCGACGGTAAGAGTGCCGTTTACGCTTGCAAAGTCGTAATTTTTGTGCGTTGCGGTTGCCGTCACGGCGTATGTGCCTTTGCCGTTGCCGACTTCATAGTCGCATGCAAGCGTAACGACGACATCGCTCGTATCCTTTTCAAGCACGCCGTCAAGCGTGAATGCGCTTTGGCCGAGCGTGAAGTCGTCGCCGAAAATCGCCGTTTGATTTTGAGCGGTTACGGTCGCATGCTTCTTTGCGATTTTCACCGTGAATTTTCCCTCGTAGGGCGTTGCGCCCTCTTTGGTCAATCTGAAAGACACGACGTATTCGCCTGCGTCGACAAAGGACGGTCTGCCCGTTTGCTCTATGCCGTTCACGCTATACGTGACGCTCGTGCCTTCCTCGACTTCAACGTACACCTCGTGCGCGTTGCCGTCGTAAACCTGATTCGTGAGGTTGCGCACGGTGTGAGCTATCGTGATTTCTTTGATTTCGACGGTAAGACGGTAGGTTACGACATAGCAATCTTCGACGTTTTCGCCGTCTTTGTTGACGATAGACAGGGGAGTTGCAAACTCGAAATCTTCACCGAGCGCACCGTTTGCAACGTAGATTGCGATGTTGCCGCTCGTTGTTTGGATGCTACCGCCGAACACGTCGCTTTCAAACGCGTCTTTTACGTGCCCTGCCACGTCGAAACTTGCCTTTGCTCCGTCGTTGAACGCAAAGTTGTGATCTTCGTGCTCGATAACTACGGCGCGCTTCGTCACCGTGAGAGTGCCGGTCGTTAGGGTATATTCATAATTTTCGTTGTCGGTAATCGTCGGGGTAATCGCGTACGTCGTCCCGACCTTTGCGCCTTGTTTGTATGAGCATGACAATGTGATTGAAGGCACGTCGCTTTCGACAAAAGGCGTGTCCGTTGTGTAGGTGAAAGTCGGTGCTGCGTTTCCGTAAACTACGGTTGCGTCTTGCACCGTCAAAGCAATAGGCTTTTTCTCAACGATGAGATATGCGTCGTCCGAGTTGACGTTGACGATATAGTTTGCGTTCTTTTTGGCGTCCGAAGCCTCGGGCACGTTTGCGGAAATCGGATAACGTCTGACGCCGCTGCCTGGTTTGTAGTAGCTACAGGAGAGGGTGTATTCGATTTCGTCGTTGCCGTACAAGTCGTCTATCGTTGCCGTAAACGAGGGCGCAACATCACCGAAAATCACGCTCTTACCCTCGATTGTGAGAGTTGCGGTTTTCTTTTCCACAAACAGTTCGCTCGTGTTGGGTGACGTGTTCAAACAGTAGTTTTTGCTTGCCGAATCCGTAAGCGTTGCATCGATTCGATATTTTCCGATACCGTTGCCTTGAGAATATTCTGTTCCAAGCGCAATCACGTCTTTTATATCGTCGCCTGCAAACAAGCCTTTTGCCGTGACGATTGAATAGTCGGATACGAAAGCGTCACCGTAAGTGATTGTTTTGTCTTTCATCTCGATTACGAGAGTGGCGCGATTTACGGTGAGCGTGCAATTGGTGATCGTCAATTCGACGTTGGGATTTTCTTCCGCGGTTGCCTTGATATCGTAAGTTCTCGCCGAATTGCCGGCTTTGTATTCGCAAGAAAGCGCAAACTTTATTTCTTGACCGAGAACGTAGGTTACGTCTTGGGTTTTCGTAAACTCTTCGCCGTAGGTTACAAAATATTGTTTTCCGTCAAGAGTTTGTTTTGCCTTGTTTATCGTGACGGTGAAGCTGCCTTCTTCGGTCTTGTAGTGTTGACGAGAAATTTGGAAATATACGGTGTACTCGCCTGCGTTGACGAGCGTAGGAACGTCTGCGCTCCAAGCCTCGTCGTCGCTGTTTGAGGTTTTGTAAAGAACTTTGCAGTTTTCCGTGTTTACCGCAACGCCTTCGATTTTGGGCATCGGAAGGTTGTAAGTAAGCTCGATGTCGCTCGGTTGCGTATATACGATGGCCGCAGGGGTGATAGTCGCAACGACGTTTGCGGTCAACTCGTAATTTGAAGAAACGACGTTGCCGTCCTTGTCAACAACCGTGAGCGACACCGGCACCGATTCGTTTTCGTACGTGGCGGGGACGTTGCCCTTCGTTTCGACTTTGAGCGTTGCCGTATCGCCGTCCAAAAGTCCGTTTATCGACTCGTTTGAAAGGGTGGCGGAAAGGGGTGTTCCGTCGTATGCCTTTTCAAACGCAACGGAATCTTTTATAGTCAAAGCTTTTTTGTCGACGTTGATCGTTGCCGTTATCGCGCCGTTTTCACCGATGATATTGTAGTTGCTTGCAACAAGTCCGCTTAGCGTAATCGCATACGCGCCAACGCCCGAACCTTTAGAGTACGTGGTTGAAACCGTTGCGTTGCTCTTGTTTACGACGCTCTCGTTTTCGCCGTACTTAAAGCCGTTGAAGCGAAGCGTGTATTCGGGCAAATCTTGACCGTAAACGACGTTTATGTCGTCGATTATTGCGGTTAAAGTTGCTTTTTCGACTTTTATCGTTGCATAAGCGGTTGCCGACACGGATGTATAACCGTCTTTTGAAGCGGTGACTTTTACGCTTATTCGCTTATCGCCTGCCTGCACGTTTTCGATTGCGCAAGCGGTGTTGTCTTGTGTGCTTGCAAGAGCGTTGCCGTTTTCGTCAAACCACTCGTAAACGTAGGTTATGCCGCTCGGCGCGACGTCCTTATTAATGCTCGCGTTGCAAACTTCGCCGTAAACGAAAGAGGTTTTGTCTTGCGGATACAGCACGTTGATTTCGGGCGCAGACGGAGATTGAAGAGCGTACGTTGCGGTGTAAGTTGCGTCTTTTGCGTATTTTGCGTCCGCTTCGATTTCCTTGCCGTTTTCGTCAACCCATTTTGCAAAAACGAAGCCCGTCGGGATTTTGTCCTCGTATTCGTTCGTTTGCGGCAAAACGATAGTGTTGCCGACTTTTCCGCTTGCGGTCTTGACGACGTTGCCCTCGACTACGAAATTGACGGTGTAGGCGGTTTCTTTAAATGTGGTATTCGCATAGATTGCAAGGTCGCTCGTTACGCTTGAAAAATCGCCGTTCCAACCTACGAAGATTTCGTTTTCTTCAAGGCAATCCGCAATTCTTTCGGCAGTGGGCGCAACCGCGGCTTTTCCGTATTCGACGGTCGTGGTTTTGACAAGGGTATCACCGATGTAGAAGCTGACGGAGAACGTCTTGATTTTCCATTGAGCATAAAGAGTCGTGCCGAGTCGGATTTTGGACGGATCGAGAGGTTCGTTGCCGTCCTTATCCATCGTCCAACCCGCAAAATCGTATCCCACGCGCGCGTTAGGCACGTAAGTTATATTTTTGGGATCGACGGATTCGGCATGGATTTCGCTTCCGTCGTTGGCGTCGAATCCGATTAGCACCTTCGCCCCTTGCGATTGCGAGTCTTTGTTGCACGCAACGAATACGCTTGCGCAGATCAGAGCAATCACCACTGTCAACAAAACAGCGGTTATTTTTGTTTTTTTGTTCATTTTTACCTCCTCTTTCCCCAAAGAATAGGTCTTGAGTAGCCTCGCTTGCAAAGCAATCCTATCTTATACTTTGCAATCGTATCGGCATGCAAACGAGCATATTGCCGATAAGTTGTCTTTTGGTTGATTTCTATATAAATGCTTACTATTTCGTATTTTTCGTTTTATCAATAGTGCTTGCTTGCCGCGTTGAATTTGCTCGATGCGTCAAACATGACGAAGCGGAAGTTTTCGCCTCCTGCCGCCTTTGGCAACATTTCTCCTTGCATTTTGAGGTTGGAATCGCTAGAGTCTTTCAACACGCCTATGTTGACAAGATATTGTTTCATACTCTCGAACGTGTATTCGCTCGTGTCGAGGACGGAATAGTTTTTGCCGCCGCCGTAGAATGCGATGCCGCCGTGCACGTATTCTTTGCCTGCAAGACGGGATATGATATTTTCGTAGCCTTCTTGTTTGCACACCTCTTTGAGCATTTCGGGGATGTTGAGTTCAAGCCAGGCAAGGCCTTGTTGGTCGGATTTGAGGTTGACTTCTATAAGGGTGGAGCTGTCCACTTGCGCAAGCTCTTTCCAGTCGTCCAAAATCACGTTTCCCACAAGGCGCAGACGTGCGGGATAGCTTGTTGCCGCAAGCCCGTCCCAGCCGTTGAGATAGTTCAATCCCATCGTCGGCATATCCAGCATTGCGCCCGAGAAGTGACTTTCCATACCCACCGAGAAAAGACCGCTCGTGGACAAAACGCTGTCTTTGAGGGTTACGTCGGTGAGAATATAGTTGTTTGCGAAATAATCGTCGTTTGCGTATTCGTCGCACGCAGAGGTGTTGTGCTTGTCGTACGCTTTGCCGCTTGCGTCGGTGAAGGAGGGTGCAAGATTGGCGGCGTTGCCTCTCAAATATCTGTTCGTGCCGACTTTGAGGATAAATTCTCTTGCGGTGTGCAATCTGCAACCGTCTATTGTTACGCATATGCGTTCTTTTTGAGCGTTGACGGTGCCGGTTGCGTCAATCGAGCTTCTTCCGAACACTCTCATCGCGGTACGCCCGTTTTTGATACGGCAGTTGCGCACGGTTGCGTCGCACATAACTTCCAGTGTAGTACCTTTTTCGTTGAGAAGAGTAAGTTCGAGTTTGCTGTTGCCGTCGTCGTCTACGGTGTAGAGCGAATCGTCGTCGCAGCCCGCAAGAGTCAGATTGTCAAGCACGATTCCGTTTTTACGCACGAGGAAGGATATATTGTCTTGCGCCTTGACGGACGCAACGTCTATGCCGCCCATATTTGCCGCAACGAAGTTGAGCGGACCTTTGAAGAGCGCGTATGCAGGCACGGTGTCCGTAAGCGCGCCTCTCAAATTGGTGATATACTCCGCACTTATAAAGTGTCCGTTGCCGAACACGTCGTTTTCAAACTCGAAACACACGTACACGTCGGGTTGTTCTTGTCCGAGGTTCGTGTAGTACTTATAATCGCTCGTTGTCTTTATCTTTTTGACGTGTGAGAGCAATTTTTGCGTGGTTTCCGTTTCGGAGTAGAGCGGGTTGCCCTGTTCGTCGGTAAGTTTTTCGCCGAGGTAAATATCCTCTTGCAAAACGATTTGTTTGCCGAGAGCGGTTGCCTTTTTCAGTTCGTCGTAATCTTTTACGTACGTGCCGTTCACCGCATTGAAAGTGAATGACGCCGGTTTCACGCCGAAGCGTTCGCCGTAAATCCACTCCGCCGTTACGGTGACTTCACCGGTGTCTTTGACGATGAATTTTACGCCGTTCGCCGTCGTTTCGACCGAAAGAACGGAATCGTTCGAGGACTTGAAAACTATGTTTTCAAACGGATATGCGATTTCTTCTTGCGACGTATCTTTGCCCAACACGTTGTTGAAGAGTTTGGTGATATATTCCGCGGATACGATACTGCCGTTTTCGAACTTTTGGTTTGCGATTGCAAGTTTGCCGAGTCCGTGCGAGGCGGCGGTTTCGTTGAACATGAGGGAAGTGTACGGCTTTGTGACGATAAGGTTTCTCGTTATCGTTCCGCTCGATTTCACCGCGCCGTTTTCAATCTTTTGCCAATCGATATGCAATTTGGTTTTTCCGCTTGCGATTGCCGATATGAAGCAGTATTTGCCCGATTGTTCGCCTATTTGAGCAACCGTTTCGTCGGCTATGCGCCAGCTGAAACTCAAATCGTCGTCGGGGTCGGAAGACACGGAGAATTGAGTCGTCGTTTCGTCGAGCAACACAAGGTCGGCGTTGCCGTCCGAGTTTCCGAACGAGTACACCGAAAACGCGTAGTCGGCAAAGGACAGTTTGAAATAGTAGACGGAAGACGAGTTGATTCTTATCGTGTACAGCAAACCTTCTATGGGGGAGTTGACCGCTTCCGACAAAGCGACGTCGATTGCGTACGCGCTGTCGCTTGCTCCGCTCAATTTGCGCACCGTATATTCCGCGTCTTTTGCGCCGGATATGCGAATATCGTTGGATTCTGCGTCTTTGCTGTCTATATACAGCGTAAAACACGTCGTGCCCAAGGGCGCGGTTACGGTTGCGGTATCGTTTTTGTTTTTCGATGCTTCCCGACCGTTTATCATCACTTCGCCCGAGCGCGATACATTCAGTTTTATCGTCTTTTCCACGTCGTTGCCGAAAGCGTCTTTGACGATTATCGACACTATGCCGTCCGTTTCGAAGTGAGCGTTGATTTTGCCGCTGACTTCGTTGATTTTGATTGCGTCGCCGTTTGCCGTCTTGTACGTTGCGCGCACGTTGGTTGCGGTTGAGGGATAAAAATCTCCCGACAAAACGTAAGAACCGGCGGTGATATTCGCTTTGAAATCCGTGTCGTCGCCATCGAGCAGGGTGATAGCGTTGCCTGCATTGTCCAATAGCACGGGTTTGTAGGACAAAACGCCGCTCGAGCCTACGTTGAACACGACGCTGTCGCTGTATCCGCCGTCGTCGCTGGTGAAGGTGAGTTTTGCAACGCCCACGTCGTGAAGCGCAAACGAGCCGTCATCTTCCAGAGTGACGATACTGCTTTCTTCGCCGGTGTTTGCGTCGGTGACTTTGAGGGAATATTTTTTGTTTTTAGCCATGTACGGCAACACCTCTACGCCGAGGTCTTGCTCGTACATCTTGTTTTGATAGTTTGCAAGGTCGAAAGAGAACACGCCCACGCCCTTGTTGTTGATGACAAGTCCGTTTGCAGGGATGTCCGCAGATACGCTCGCCACCGAAGTTATGGCAAAGAGCGCAATCAAAAACACGAGGGGAAGAACGATTATGAGTGCGGTTACTATCTTTTTCATATCAGTCCTCCATATCCAGATTGTCGTACGCGCTTGACAGTTTCGCAAAGAAATATCCCAGCGCCGCCCCGAGCAGAACAAGGGGAATGCATATCGCTATCGTATAATCCGCCCATTTGGGAAGGGGAGAAGTCGCTCCGCCGTTGAGAAGGGGGATAAAAAACGACGCCAGCAGGGAAAAGCCCACGACGAAACTTGCAACTAGTCCTATTGCGATGATGGATGAAACCGTCGAGTTGGATTCCTTGATTTCGCCGTCGTCGGTTTTTGCAAAGTGGGGATGCCGTAAATCCAGTTTTGTTGCCACAATGATTTGCGCCAGAGCGTACAGCGACGCCGCAACAAACGTGATTGCCGCGTCCGCTCCCTTTTCAAGCCCGGTTGCGCCGAACACTATGCATGCAATCGCAACGCTTACTTCCGCAACGACGGAGCAGAAAGTAATTTTCGAGCCGAGAATGTACGAGGGCGAGAAAGGCAAAATCTTTTGCGTCATGGACATATATCCGTCGCGCGAGATGTTCGTGGAGCAGAAAGTGTTTGTAAGAGTCGAGTACAATATCACGATAAACGTGCATATCTCGAAACTTACGTCCGCTTTGCCCACAAGCCCTGCCAGCATACTCACCGAGATGTTTGCCGAGTAGTACGCCATAACGGGCATAACCGCCGCCGTGGTGAAGTACATATAGGCGTAGTTCGGAGTGCGCATGACAAGCAAAAACTCTTTTGCGAGCAACGAGCCGAAGCGAGAGTTGTCCACAAATCGCACCTTGCGCGTATGTGCGTGCGGCACGTGAATAGCAAGCCCGGAGTGCGACACTTTTATGAATATCGCGCGCACGACGAGCAGGCATATTGCCGCAAAAGCCACTATAAACGCCGCCAAAATGCCGAGATTTTTGCCCAAATCTCGTGCAAGCATAACGTTTGCAAACAGGTTGGCGGGGTAGTCGTATTTTGTGAACGAAAGGATAAACCTCATCGTTTTGTCGCCGAACAGCGACGTGATTTTTCCGCTTGAAATCAAGTCTTGCGCAAATCTGAAAACGTAGGAGTACAGCCAGCAAAAAAGTGCCATACCTGCCGTCATCACTATGAAAACGAAGATATAGTGCGAGTTGGCAAGGCGTTTGAGATAGTAGTAGGGAAGCACCACGATTGACGCGATACCGAGCGGAATTATCGGCAAAAGCAGAGCAACCGCAAAGGTCATTATGCCGTTGTACACGTTCAGCGTGTCCGTCGTGCAAAGGAAAGTGAAATTCAGCGTAGGCACGCAGACGAGAGCCAACACCGCTTGTTTCAAATATACCGCAGTGAGTTTTGAAAGGAAAATCTCGCTGCTTGAAAACGGCATGGATATGAGGATTGACAAATCGCTGTTTTCAAAAAGTGCGTGGCAGAGCGCGTTTACGCCGTTTATCACAAACACTACGACAAGCACGAAATAGCCCATAGACATAATTTCGTATTGTCTTGCGGCGATGTCGGGGACGCGATTGATTTTGATTTGCGTGTAGGTTGATATAAATCTTGAAAAGACAAAGACGAATATCGCAACCATCGCACCCGTAAGCAGCAACATCAAAAGTGCGCTTGTGAGATCGGGCAAACGTTTTTTGGAACGCTTGGCGGGAAACGCGTCAAGCAACTGCTTTTTCAAAAGGAGAGCGTGGTTTCTCATTTTGCCGCCTTTGCCGTGCGCGAGAGGAAGTACTCTTCCAGGTCGATGTCGGGATGTTCGCATTCGAATTGTTCGAAATAGAAATCGTCCGTTTTTACGCCGTTTTGAATAATGACGGCTCTGTCGCAAAGTTTTTGCACGGAGTTGATGTTATGAGAGGAGAAGAGAATACAGTTGCCTTGTTTTGCGTATTCCTTCATAAATTCGCTCACTCTTTGCGAGGTAAGCGGGTCGAGGCCGATCATTGGCTCGTCCATAATCCAAAGTTTGGGGTTGTGGATAAGGCTGCCCATCATGCAGATTTTTTGGCGCATGCCGTGCGAGTAGTCGTTGATGGTGTCGAAAATTCTGTCGCCGAGTTGAAACACGTCTTCGAGTTCCGCAAGGCGTGCTTTTCTGTCGGCAACGCTCACGCCGTATGCGTTCGCCATAAAGTCAACGTATTGTATGCCGGTGAGTTTGACAAAAACGTCGTGCTTGTCGCTGACGTATCCGAAAGTTCTTTTTGCTTTGACGGGTTCTTTTGCAACGTCGAAACCGTTTATGACGATTTCGCCTTTGGAATAGGGCAATATCCCCGTGATGCATTTCAAAGTCGTGGATTTACCCGCGCCGTTGTGTCCCAAAAGACCGACTATCTCGCCGGGATAGCAGACAACGTTCAAATCGTCCACCGCAGGTTTTTGAGCCGCATGGTATTGTTTTGTCAAATGCTTGATTTCCAGACAAGGCGGAAGGTGTTGTTCGCAATTCATAGTTTTGATCTCCCCTGTTCGTATCAACATGTTGCGTGCATGTGCGTGTAAGCGCAAATATTTATAGTTTGTATTATATATATCAAACCTGTCTCTTATACACATCTCCGAG
>ERZ1026968.45-NODE-45-length-78047-cov-9.328111_pt1 | contig 78047 bp, 65 predicted proteins | sample MGYA00519295_ERZ1026968 | MGnify/ENA primary metagenome ERZ1026968 (study PRJEB26926, sample SAMN06164480) | human gut metagenome | biome: ENVO:00009003; feature: ENVO:2100002; material: ENVO:00002003 | host: Homo sapiens | place: USA | collected 2012 ...
CCGCGATGATACCCGCCTTTGCCGCATCAACGATGTAATTGTAGTATCCGCTTGCAGAGATATCTGTGAAGGGATCCACAACGACATCCGCGCGGTCACGGACACGGATTCTCGGGAAGGGTCCTTCAGGTGCGTTGAAGGTATCGTCATAGGAGGCAAGTCCGGTAACGCTTACATTTTTGCCGACCTTGAGATCCTTGATATCGTTGTCCTTCGTGATATAGCCGTCGATGAACACGCGAGCCACGTCTCCGGCCGCATCCTTGACCATAATGGTCTGAACAAGGCCGTTTTCAAGTTCAACACTGGTCACTTGACCCCTGACGGTGACAAGAGAACCAAGGACGCTGCGGTCATTGATCTGCGCTGCGGTGACGTTCTTAGTAGTCACGCTGCCTTCGCCGATCTTCTGGATGGAGCTCACCTGAAGCTCCATCTCACCCTGATAAAAGTCGGTAGAGCCGGTGATGCGAACCTTATCGCCGATCTTATAGTCGCCTGCCACGGGGAAGCAGCAGATACCGGCGGTCGCGTCCTGAACGTAGATGCAGTCGAAGAATGCGGTATCCTTATCGTAGCCGGAGGCGTTGGAGGTAACTACGCCCTCGATGGTATACTTAATACCATTCTCGGTCTGCTTCTGGACGGTCGCAATATCGGTGACCTTCACGGGATTGACGTACTGAACAAGATTCTCACAGATCTTGTAGTTTGAGTAGTTCTTCTCAGAACCGTTGTCGGAAATAGTTGCCTGAACCTCAAAGTTTGACATGAAAGCAGCGCCGGAGACAATGATCAGGCCGCGATCCGCCAGCTGCTCAGAGGCCATGACCATCAGACGGCTGTCGCCCTCAGAAACATTGTACTTGGGAACACTGCTGCCGCCCAGACCATCGTTATCGGAGTCCTTGGAATAGGTGCTTACATGACCGTAAACCACAGGTGTTACCGTAGCGGGAACAGCGGTCGTCGCGTTTCCGCTGGCGTCCACAACATAGATGGAAGCGCCGCCGTACTGGCTGAACACCTCGGTATACAGGCGATCGTTGGGATGCTCAGGATCGACCTCAACACCCTCGGTCAGGAAGCTGTCGCCATAGGTGTTGAAGTACAGGCGCTGGGTCTGACCGCCGTTGAGGCTGTCGTCGTTAGTTGCATCGTCGGAGATGCGGAGGTTGGAGCCCAAAGCGGCCAGAACTTCATTCTGAGTGGCTGCCATGTGCTTGATATCGGGATTTCCTGTAATTGCAGGATAATTCTCGTAGTAATCCGACCAGCCGGCCAGTACCACTGCGCCGCCGGCCTTGTTGAAGTCGACGATCGCCTTGATCTCATCTGCGGAATAGGTTCTGGGATCGGACTGCGCGGCTTCGAGGCGGCGCGAGGGCGCGGTCAGGATCAGAGCCTTATACTTATCGTTGCTGCATGCTGCGATAAGCTCTGCGCTGGTCTTCAGCTCAACGGTGCGCACGGAGTAGCCCGCCGCCAGATTGCCGAAGTTACCCATGGAATCCTTATAGTTGCCCGCAACGTACTCATTGTAATGTGCCGCGTCAATGCCGATGTAAACAAGCTCGTTGGCATCGAGAACGTCAAGCTCGATATCCTTTGTGAAGGTGTACTCCTTGCCATCCTGCTCAAGAACGACGGTCACAGTGATCTTCATGAGCTTAGCCTTGTCGGGAGTGTACTTGAAGCTGATGGTTTTGTTCTCGCTTGCGCCGACAGTGACGGCGTCGGTCTGTGTGCCGATGACCTGGCTGCCGTTGGCGGTATAGGTCACGGACTTGATAACGGCTTCGGATGCTTCGCTGTTGAAGACTGTTGTCGTAAGCTCGAGCTCCTCGCCGGTAACAGGAGTGGATGTACCGCACTCAACTGAGGAAATTCCGAGCTTGAGGCTATCGCCGACCCATACGGGAGCGGTCACGGCAAGGTCGCCGTCGCCTTCAGTGACGCGGATGTAGTAGTAGCTGTAATCAGGATCGAGGGTCACGGAGAGATCGCCCTTTGCAAGCTCCGCAGGATCGGACCACGTGTGGATGGTCTTGCCGGAGTTGACAATGACCTCGACCTTGGAGATAGAGTCGGTTCTGTCGGGATCAGATACCTGAACGCTTACATCAAGCTTCTCGGGAACTTCGGTGATGCTGCTGCCGAGCTGCTGACCGTTTACGGTGTAGTAAAGCTCAAGGTTCTTATCCTCGGTGGAGTACAGGCGCATTGCTCTGATAGCATCGTAGATACCCTCTTCGGTGAAGTTATCGGTGAGGATTACATCACGCGCGTCGTTTGCGTTGCCCCACTTGCCCTTGTGGTTATCCTGGTTATTTGTTGGTGCAACATGCCAGCCCTTATCCAGCGCCATTGTGTAGTACTCATAGCTGGGATAATATCCGCCGGCGCCTATCTGACCTTCGCCGTTGCCGACCTCAACGAGGAATACACGGCTGTCGATAACCGCGTCCCAATAGCTGAAATCGGTGAAGGTTCCGAAGGTGGAGCCGGGATGGTTAAACTGGCTGAGGGAATCTGAGCCTTCAGCCTGGCTCAGCAGACTATAATAGGCCTTCATTCCTGCATCGCTGGTTTTGTTATTAAGAGTTGTGTTGTTTCTGGAAACAATGCCGGGGGTATTGAATGTATTGATATGGCCGGGGCCGCCGGACCATGTCATCTCAAAGCCCGCGATCGCAACGAGGCTTCCCGCGTTTTCTTCGTTGAACTTGGCGACCTCGCTCTTATACTCAGTCCATTTCTTCTGGCTGTCCGCTGTCGCCTGGCTCATATCATAGAGAGCGGCTTCAGGGTTTGCATTGCCGGAAGCGTCAAAGTAGTTGGAGTGGTCGGTAAATGCGACAAAGTCAACATTTGCGCTTTCGGGAAGATTCTTAACATACTCCAGAGCCTGCTGCACTGAACCTGAGCCGTCGGATACGCTGGTGTGGGAATGGAGCTGGCCGTAGTAGAGCTGGTACTGAGCTTCGCCGACAGTGAAGCTCCATGACTTTTCTGTGGTCTTACCGTCGGTGCGGGTGACGCTGACGGTGACATTCACGCGGCCGTCGGCAATGGCCTCTGCGGGAGTGTAGCTTACGACGCCCTTTTCTGCATCGTAAGAAGCTTCTACCTTAGCGCCGTTAACGGTCATGCTTACCGTCGGATTCTCGCCCGCGTTTGTAATGGAGGCGCTGATAACGGGCTTTTTATCGTCGCCGCTCTCGGAGCCCTGCGCGGGGGTAACGTTGTCTATAACGGGAGCGTCAATGACTGGGATGGTGACCTCCTTCACACAGACTATGTCATTCACGTCCTTAAACGACAGGGTCACGGTCATTGAATCGCCCTTGGCCGCAGCCTTTGCGACCGCAGTGTAAAAAACGCTTATATTGGCATCGGTCTTGCCGCCGGAAAAATTGGGTGTGAGAACTTCAACATCCACTTCACCGGCAGTTTTTTCGGTCAGATAGTTTCCGTTCTGATCCTTAACGCTGTACTCGAGCCATGGATCATCTATCGCAAATACGGAGCTGACTGTGATGGTGAATACGTAATCCTGACCGACATATGCTGCGGGGAGGCTGTCGGAAGTGATGATTTCGGGTGCGATAACGAGACCGCCGATCACCGTTACGCTCTCGGCTACCGGATAGAAGTAGAACGAATAGATGCTGTAATCGGTGACATTATACATGCTATAGGACTTATAGCTGTCAGCATAGTATTCCAGCCACTGGCTGTGGCCGCTGTATTTGGCGGTGCGGCTTTCCATCTCGTAGCCTCCGACTCCGCCGGAGCAGGTGCGCACGATCCAATCTGCGTCATTGGTCGATACGCCTTCCTCTGAGAAGTCCTTACTGTAGAAAGCGTTGTTGCCTGTGCCGTTTGAGCACAGATAGCCGTAGGTATCGTTCTTAAAGCGCATGTATTCACCGTTTTCCTCGACAGTGAACACAACGCCGCCGTTGCCGGGTACGGCCTTGCCGTCGGCTATCGTTGCCGGAGTGTTTGTAATGCTCTGGCTGTCGTTTTCCGCTGCAAGCACGCCCTTGGCGTTCTGGTTGTAGATAACTACCTGATCGCCATCATTGGGAAGTCCGGTATCGGGTGTTGGCTCTTCTGGTTCTTCAACAATCAGATAGAACTGCTGAGCAAAGAGAGCCTCGTTATTTCCTATCGCAGAATATGAGCTCCAGTTGCCCTTATCGTTATACCATTCAATGTAATTGCCTCTTACTGCATTCTTTATGTAGAAGCATCCCTCGGTGGCTGCGGTGCTGATTTCCCATGCAGTATTCACATCGTCAAGAGGCATGCTTGCAAAGTCATTGCCCAGAGAGAGCTTTTTTCCTTCCTCAGTCGAGAAGGTAACGCTCTTATCATCATTGACGCCTACTGTCCACACTTCGGTATTCTTGTAGCCACTGAGCTTCTCATCCTTCAGCTCAACGTCTACGCCGCTGTTATAATAGCCCGAGTAGACAGAAGAGAGCGCCTTGTTGTTTGCAGGATTGAAGATAACTACCTGCGCGCCATCAGTAAGTTCTTCAATGTCGGTAACAACATGGTTTACAGGCTTTTCACCAACCTTATAGATGCTGATAGCTTTCTGACTCGCGGAAGCGTAACAAGCAAAGAGAGGTGAACCGTTATTGGGGTTATACTGCATCGTCTTTCGAGAGTTTTCACCCTGTGCAACCAGCGAAGCAGTTCCGTCGGATTCTATGCTTATTACCCAAGAGGAATTAGCAGATTTTGCAGCCTCGGTTCTGAGCCAGTTGCTCTTAGATGAAGCAGCAAAAAGGTACCCGCTTCCTGTCGAGAGCGCATAGCTGCCTTCAACGGTGCCTTCCTCAAGTGTAAGTACCTGTACGGTGTCGCCAAGAGCAACTTCTGTTCCAGATTTGCTTACTGCAACACCTTCTCGGTTGTTGTCTTTCTGGTTTGTGCCTAAGGCATAATCATAATCCTTTGCGACAATTGCGATCTTATCGCCAACGGACAGTTTGGTCACATCGGTGACCAGTTCAGCATTAGCCGCAGGGTCTGCTGCAAATGCGGCCGTTGGCAGCAGTGTAACTACCATGACCAGCACTAACAGTCCCGCAAGCAGTCTGCTGCGTTTACTTGTCTTCATATAACACTTGACCTCCTAAAAAATATTAGATCATTTTAAATATTAGCATGTTTCTTCTCTTTGTTCCAGTGTAATTATCGTTAATTACGGAAATTCGGAATATTTTGTGCATATTAGCACTTTAGACGCCTTATATTTTGTGTTTCTTGACAAAACACCGCAAAATTGCTATGCTGAAAAAAAGCGCGATTGGAAGTGTTCAGCATAAATGAAAGTACTAATTGGGAAGAACAAATGGACGATAGCCGTTTTACTGGCCGCCGTTATCATTTTTATCGGCGCTCGCATATGGGCGGCCCCGCCATCTGATGAAAGCAGCGGCGATGAAGCCGTCGAATACGCCGAATACGATACCGGCAATGTTATTGAGATACTCTCAGACAGCACCGAGCAGGACGAAGCGTCCGACGGGGCGTACCGAGGCGACCAGCTTATGCTTGTGGAGGTGACCTCGGGTCAGTACGAGGGAGAGACATTGCAGGTATATAACTATGTAGGCCCGCTGTACGGCTCTCCGCTGAAGGTTGGCGACAGCGCCGTGCTTATCATTTCAACATATTCCGACGGCAGTCATAACGCAACGGTTTATGAATTCAACAGGACCCTTGCTCTTTCCGTAGTCGTCGCACTGTTTGTCATTGCCACTGTTCTGGTGGGAGGAAAGACCGGCGCTAAATCGCTCCTCGGTCTGATAATAACTCTTATCTGTCTGTTCTGGCTGCTTCTTCCTATGCTCATGAAGGGCTTCCCCACCCTGCTAACGGTGTTCCTTATCTGCGCCTACGTCGCCATTGTATCCTTCACGATCCTCGGCGGCGTGAGTAAAAAAACAGCCTGCGCTTCACTCGCTACGATCTGCGGTATTGCGATAGCCCTGCTTTTCGGGCTTGCCGCTCAGGGAATCACAAGGATCGACGGGCTCAGGCTTGCCGACGTTGAGCCTCTGCTCCAGCTAAGGCAGACCGGAACGCCGATCGGACTGCGCTATCTGCTTGTCGGCGGAATAATCATAAGCGCTTTGGGCGCAGTTATGGACGTGGCCATGAGCATCGCCTCCGCGATGAGCGAAATCCACAGCGTCGATCCGAAGCTGGGGCCCAGGGAGCTGTTCAGGTCAGGAATGAATATAGGCAGGGATATGGTCGGTACCATGACGAACACGCTCATTCTTGCCTTCATCGGCTCCAGCTTTGTCGTTGTCATTTATCTTTACTCCATCGGTCTGGAGCCCTATCAGCTGCTCAGTTCTTCATATCTTGCGATAGAAGTGATAAGTGGCATATCCAGCAGTATCGGCGTTATTCTTTCCGTGCCGATAACCGCACTAATCAGTGCATATATCATAGGTATCGGAAAAGCTTCACCTAAAAGGAAGTCATAACAAAAATCTCCAAGTCATTTAACACTGTGACTTGGAGATTTTTTAAGCTCAAAAACCGCGTAATTATTTATAATACGTGCCGCAGACACACCTTAACTTCTTAACTGCTCACTTTACTTTCCAAAATTGACGTCTTAAATTTTAGCGAAGAGTGAGTATTGAAAAAGTAATAAACAAAATCGACAGTCTTCGATTGAAGACCGTCGATTATTGGAGCGGGCAACGAGACTCGAACTCGCTACCTCCACCTTGGCAAGGTGGCGCTCTACCGGATGAGCTATGCCCGCACATGGAACGTATTAAATAGTACCACAAATTTTTTGTTTGTCAAGCACCAAATAAGCCGTTCCGATTAGTTTTTTATAGCTTTCACACTGCCAAACCGCTGTTTTCAACTGAAATCGCTTATATCTCCAAACCCCTTACCAAACACATTCTTTGCATCGCTGACAATAAAGAATGCGTTTTCATCTATATTCTTTATAATTCTGCGTATATCGGCGATCTGGGTGCGTTTTATAACGCAGAGCAGCACCTGCTTTTCATTGTGGGAGTAGGCTCCTTCGCCCTTGATGATGGTCACGCCGCGATGCAGCTTGTCGGTTATGTCCTTTACTATTTGGTCTTTATTCTCGCTGATGATATAGCAGACGCTCGAATTATCAATACCGTAAAGGACAAGATCGATCACCTTGGACACCACAAACATCGCTATTACCGCATACATCGCCGCTTCTACCCTGTCAAATATTGCCGCAAAGGCAATGATTATCACCGCGTCGGTCACAAGTACGATCGTGCCGAAGTTGATATATGGAAATCTCAGGCGAACAAACTTCGCTATAATATCGGTCCCGCCCGTCGTTGCTCCGGCATAGTAGATTATGCCGAGGCCGAAGCCCTTGATCGCGCCTCCGATGATACACGCAAGCAGCATATCGTCAGTCGGCGAGTAGTTCAGCGTCGCCAGAAGGTCGACAAGCAGTGAGGACAGCAGCATGCCCACAAGGGAGCTGATAATGAACTTTCCCCCGAAGTGCTTCCATGCAATGATAAAAAGCGGGATATTGAGCACAATGGTCATAATACCGACGGGCAGCTTGGTCAGGTAATTAATTATCATGGCGATACCGCTGATGCCGCCGACGATTATGGAATTCGGATAAAGGAAGAACTGAAAGCCCGCCGCAAACAGCGCCGAGCCCAATACCACAAGGGCATATTTTACTATATATTCTCTTAGCTTTATTGTTCTCATTGCATTTTTACCTCAATCTATAAGCGACATCTGGGTCTCTCCCCTGTCCTCCTCCTTGAGCAGCGCTCCTGCCGCAGGAAGGCTTCTGACGCGATAGCGCGAGACGTTCTTGATGACGGTATCCTCAAGAGGAGCGGCAGTCACGAGCTTATGATTTTTCTTCAGGCTCATCACAGCCACGCCCTGAGTGCTGCGGCTTGTTTTGAGCTGCAGCAGAGATGTATTGAACACCATGGCTCTGCCGTCGCTCGAGAACATCGCCACATTGATTTCCTCGGAAATCATGAACACCGCCGCCAGCGGGCTTTTATCGCTGTAAGCGTTTACAAGCTTTTTGCGGTTCGTTTTAGTCTCATACGTTGAAGTATCAAGACGCGCTACCTTTCCGTTTTCAAAGAACAGCAGCAGGTTTTTCCTGTAATCGCCAGGACGGATAAGGGATACCACTTTTTCGCCCTCGTCCATGCTCAGCTTGCCCGGCAGATATGTTCCCAGCGCTGAGGCCTTGGTATCCTCCATATCCGAGAGCTTTGTTTTGTATACCTGCTGTTTGTCGGTGAACACAAGAAGCTCCGTGCGGTTGGTCGCCTCGAAAGAGAGCTTGAGGCCGTCGCCGTCCTTATACTTCTGCTCGCTACTCATCCTGAGCGACAGGGGCGTTATCTTTTTGATGTAGCCTTCGTTTGACAGGAACACCGTCACGGGATAGTCCTCGACGGTATCCGTTTCCTCGTATTCCTCTATCTCGGAGGCATACACAATACCGGTTTTCCTCGGGCTCGGGTATTTTTTTATTATTGCCTTGAGCTCGCTTATTATAATGCCTTTTATCTTGCGGCGGCTCTTGAGCGTATCCTCCAGCTCGGCAATCGCCTTTTCAAGCTCCTCCGTCTCGGAGACGCGCTTGAGAATATACTCCCGATTAATATTGCGCAGCTTTATCTCGGCAACATACTCCGCCTGTATCTTATCAATGCCGAATCCCATCATCAGATTCGGTATGACCTCGCTCTCAAGTTCGGTATTGCGGATGATGGAAATGGCCTTGTCGATATCAAGCAGTATCTGCTCAAGACCCTTCAGCAGATGCAGCTTTTCCTTTTTGCGGCTGAAATCGAAATATACCCTACGGCGAACGCAGTCCATGCGCCATGCGCACCACTCGCTTATTATTTCCCTCACACCCATGACCTTGGGGTTGCCGGCAATAAGTATGTTGAAGTTGCAGGCGAAGCTGTCCATAAGAGGCGTGAGCTTAAACAGCTTCTGCATAAGCTTCTCCGGATCCGTGCCGCGTTTGAGGTCAATGGCGAGCTTGAGGCCGCTCAGATCCGTCTCATCGCGCATATCGTTTATCTCTCTGATCTTGCCGGCCTTTATAAGCTCCGCGACCTTGTCTACTATGGCCTCCGAGGTGGTGGAGTACGGGATCTCATATATTTCTATGATATTTTCCTTGGGTAAATGCCTCCAGCGCGAGCGCACTTTGAAGCTGCCGCGGCCGGAATTATATATCACCTCCATCTCGGCGCGGTCGTAAATTATTTCGCCGCCGGTCGAAAAATCCGGAGCCGGCATGGTAGCGAAAATATCGCATTCCGGATCCTGAAGAAAAGCGATCACAGTCTGGCATACCTCGCCGAGGTTAAAGCCGCATATCTGGCTTGCCATGCCGACGGCTATGCCCGTGTTGCCGGACACCAGCACGTTGGGAAATGCGGTTGGCAGGAGTGCGGGCTCCTTCATGCTGCCGTCGTAGTTATCGGCAAATTCAACGGTATCCTGATCAATGTCTCTGAATACCTCGGCGCATATGGCCGAAAGCTTGGCCTCCGTATAACGGGACGCCGCAAAGGACATATCGCGGGAATACACTTTGCCGAAGTTGCCCTTGGAATCGACGAAGGGCGTCAAAAGCGCGTCATATCCCTTTGACAGGCGCACCATGGTCTCATATATCGCCGCGTCTCCGTGTGGGTTTAGGCGCATGGTCTGGCCCACAATGTTGGCGCTTTTTGTCCTCGCGCCGTTTAAAAGCCCCATCTTGTACATAGTGTAAAGCAGCTTCCTGTGCGAGGGCTTGAAGCCGTCGATCTCCGGTATTGCTCTGGAGATAATAACGCTCATCGCATAGGGCATATAGTTTTGCTCAAGCGTTTCCGTTATCGGCTGCTCCAGCACCTCGGCTCTCAGGCCGACGACGTTGGGATTATCGAATTTTTTCTTTTCGGAAACTTGTTTCTTAGCCATAAATTATCCTTTCAGCGCTTTTTCCCCTTGCTTTTTACGCCGGTTATCAGATTTCGCCTGCAGCGCGGGCAGTTAACGGCCTTAAACAGGCCAAGATATACACGCTTACCGCAATTTGGGCATTTGCAGTACAGGAAGATCACCACGAAAGTCAGGACAAAGAACAGTAAGGACAGGATCGGCGCGTACAGCGCCATTACGCTGCCAGTACCGCTTGCAACCGCACTAGCTACGCCGAACACTATGCACATGGCAAGAAGCAGCTTTACAAGATTTCTTGCTTTATCGAATTTCATTTTCTCACCTCATCAGGAGATATCGGCCATATCAAGGTAAAGATAGCCATTTTCCGCAATGTGATTTTTTCTGCCCGCAAGATCGTCTCCCAGAAGCAGATCGAATACCTGTGACATATGCTCGGCATCCTCGGGCATGACCTTTATAAGTCTGCGGGACTCCGGATTCATAGTAGTCATCCACATCATATCAGGGTCGTTTTCGCCGAGGCCCTTGCTGCGGCTTATGGTCGCCTTTGCGCCCTTGAGCGAGTCGATTATCTCCGCCTTTTCCCTGTCTGAGTAAGCAAAATAGGTCTTGCCCTTGCTCTCTATCTCATACAGCGGTGATTCGGCAATGTAAACATAGCCTTCGCGGATAAGCGTCGGCACAAGTCGGTAGATCATCGTGAGTATAAGCGTTCTTATCTGGAAGCCGTCGACGTCGGCGTCGGTGCATATTATCACCTTGTTCCAGCGAAGGTTATTGATGTCAAAGGCGTTTATCTCCTTCTGCCCTTTTGCCTGTACCTCAACGCCGCAGCCGAGCACCTTGAGCAGGTCCGTTATGACATCGCTTTTGAAGATTCGCACATAGTCGGCCTTAAGGCAGTTCAGGATCTTGCCGCGGACGGGCATTATGCCCTGAAAATCGGCGTCGCGCGAGAGCTTACAGGCGCCGAGAGCGGAATCGCCCTCGACGATATATATCTCCCTCTTCTGAGGATCGCGGCTCCGGCAGTCGACAAATTTCTGAACGCGGTTTGCGATGTCTATGCTGCCGGAGAGCTTTTTCTTCATACCCTGACGGGTCTTCTCCGCCGCCTCGCGGCTGCGTTTATTGACAAGCACCTGCTCGGCGATCCTGTCCGCCTCGGGCTTATTTTCGATGAAATAGACCTCGAGCCGCTCCTTGAAGAAGTCCGTCATCGCTTCCTGAATAAAACGGTTGGTTATTGCCTTCTTCGTCTGATTTTCGTAGGACGTCTGTGTGGAGAAGCAATTGGTTACAAGTACAAGGCAGTCGGCTACATCCTGAAAGCTTATTTTGCTCTCGTTTTTCTGATACTTGCCGATCTTCTTTATGTACGCGTCGATCGCGTAGACAAAGGCGGTTCGGGTCGCCTTCTCGGGCGCTCCGCCGTACTCTAGCCACGAGGAGTTGTGGTAATACTCGGTCATGCTGACCCTGTTTGAAAAGCAGAACGCCGCAGAGAGCTTGACCTTGTATTCGTCCTTATCCTCCCTGTCGCGGCCGCGGCGCTCGGCGCTTATAAAATACGGCGCGGTAAGAGGCTTATCGCCGGCTATCTCATTTGCATAGTCGACGATGCCGTTTTCGTAAACATAATCGGTAACGTCGAACTTATTCCCGTTCTGGTTGCGGAAGCGGAATGTCACGCCCGCGTTCACTACCGCCTGACGGTGGAGGATGTCGCGGAAATACTCCTCGGGAACGTCTATGTCCGTGAACACCTCAAGGTCGGGCCTCCATCTGATGGTGGTGCCGGTCTTTTTCCGATCGGCGGGGCTTACGATTAGCTCCTGCCCTTTCTTGCCCGCCGGCTTGCCTTTTTTGAAGTGCAGCTCGTATTTATTGCCGTCGCGCCAGACAGTAACGTCCATATATTCCGATGAATACTGTGTCGCACAGGAGCCGAGACCGTTAAGGCCGAGGGAGTATTCGTAATTCTCCCCCTCGTTGTTGGCGTATTTGCCGCCGGCATACAGTTCGCAGAAAACAAGCTCCCAGTTATAGCGCTTTTCATTTGCATTCCAATCGACCGGACAGCCTCTGCCGAAGTCCTCGACCTCTATGGACTTGTCGGCATAGCGGGTAACTGTTATTATATTTCCATATCCCTCTCGTGCCTCGTCTATGGAGTTTGACAGGATCTCGAAAACTGCGTGCTGACAGCCGTCGAGGCCATCGGAGCCGAAAATGACACCAGGGCGTTTTCGCACCCTGTCGGCGCCCTTTAGCTGAGATATGCTGTCGTTGCCGTATTCCGCGCTGATTTTGCTCATATTCGATATTTCCTCTCAGGTACAACATCTTGTGCCGGTACATGCACATGCTTCTTCCAATTTCAGATTATATAGTATATTATACATTTCAGAAAATTGCAAGCAAAACGGGGACAGATTCCCATCTGTCCCCGCCGTCGGACAATATTTGCTTTTACGCTCCGTCCGGCTCGACGAAATTATGAATGTATCCTTATTATTCAATAAGTTTTTACATCCCGTCCGACTTGTCTTTTGAGACTTCTATCTGCCGGACTTGTTCGTCTGGTTCTATTATGTGACTAAAGCGCGCTTTTAATCATGGTAATATCTCTCTGTAAAAAGTTTAAAATCGGACAGCCCTGAATATAATATTGAGAAAAGACAAGGAGTTTTTTTCATGACCAAAAAAGAACAAAAACGGCTCAAGGCCGAGTATCAGCGCAGGCTGAACGAGCTGGCCGGCATACGTCAGCAGCTTCGCTGTGCATACGCGGCATTTGACAATACGACAGATCGTGATATGATGGATGCGTGTATATTTGAGATCAACGCGCTCAAGGCAAGATATAACGGCGCTGTGATCAATATCAAAAATTTTTATCAATAGGAGGCAAGATGGATATTCTCCAAACCATAATTTATGTTGTCATCGGGGTTTTGCTACTATGGCTGATAATAAAGCTCTTCTCAACCCCGATCAGATGGGCTTTAAAGCTGCTGCTGAATGCTCTGCTGGGCTTCATTATGCTGTTTGTATTCAATTTTCTCGGCGGCTTTATTGGGCTTAAACTCACGGTAGGCTGGCTGAGCGCGATCGTTGCGGGAATTCTCGGGATACCCGGAATAATCCTGCTGCTACTCATCGAAAACTTTTTCTTATGATTATATACATAAAAACTCAAGGCCAAATGGCCTTGAGTTTTTACTTTAGAAGCTTAAGTGCTTCCGATATTTCTTCAAATTTCATACTGTGCGATGCTTTAACGAGGACCGCATCGCCCTTCCTGATAAGCTTCGGTAGCTCTTCAATAAGCTCCTCATTTGTTTCAAAATGCAGCGAACCTATATCCTCCGCCGCCTTACAGGTGCTCTTTGAAAGCTCGCCGACACACAAAAGCAGAGCTATGCCATTATCCGCGGCATACCTTCCCACCTGCGCGTGAAGCTCATCCTGGTTTTCCCCCATCTCGAGCATATCTCCAAAAATGCAGACCTTGCGGCCGGAGCTTTGGGAAAGCGAATCTATTCCGCACATAACGGAGTCGGGATTTGCATTATAGCAGTCGTCAACAAGCGTAATAAAGCCAGTGTCGGCAATGCTGGCACGTCTGCCAACAGTCTCATAATTTGCGATGCCGGCAGCGATCTCCTCATCCGTAAGCCCGAGCTTCAGCCCCACTGCGGCTCCCTCGAGCGCGGCATAGACCATATGCTTTCCGTACGCGGGTATATAAGCTCGGATCCTGCGCTCCCCGCTCACGATATCGCAGCTCGTTCCATGCAAGCCGTCGCAGCTAAGATTTTCCGCCCTGACGTCAGCATCGGGGTCAAGTCCAAACGATACTCTTTTCTGCCTGCACTCATAGGATGCCAGCAGATCGTCATCAGCGTTTAAAAACAGCGTCCCGTCCTCTGGGATAAACTCTGCCATCTCGGTTTTTGCCTTAAGCACACCGTTTCTGTCGTAAAGGCGCTCAAGATGCGCATTGCCGATGAGGGTATAGACCGCCATGGTCGGGCGCACGATCTTTGCAAGACGTCGCATCTCACCAAAATCAGATATACCCATCTCGACGACGGCAGCCTCGTGCTCGGGATCAATGCGAAAAATAGTCAGCGGAACACCAAGCTCATTATTGAGGTTCTTCTCGGTTTTAAGCACCTTATACCGCGATGACAGGACCGCCGCGATCATTTCCTTGGCAGTCGTTTTGCCAACAGAGCCTGCGACGCCGATGATAGGGATATCAAAGCGCTTGCGGTAAGCCTCCGCAAGATCTTTCATAGCCTGCGCGACATCCGCGACGACTATAACGCTGCCTGAAACGCCCTCGGGAGCAAATTCCGCAAGGCAACACACCGCGCCGAGCTCAAAGGCCCTTGCAATGTAATCATGTCCGTCAACATGCTCGCCCCTGAGGGCGGCGAACATCGCGCCGTTTTCAACCTTTCGGCTGTCGATGGCAACGCTGAGTATCTCCCGATCCGCGTTTATTTCGTTTATAAGCCTGCCGCCTGCTATCGCGGCCGCCTCCTTAACGCTTATGCCTCTCATTTATACTTCTCCATTGACACGGCAATGATCTTTTCGCAGACCTCGCCGAAGTCCATACCCTGAGCCGCTCCCATCTGCGGCACGAGGCTTGTCGGCGTCATGCCGGGCAAGGTATTTGCCTCAAGGCAGTAAAGCTGTCCGTCGCTCTCGTCCAGCAGGAAGTCCGCGCGGCAATATACGTCTATCATTAGCGCCTCGGCGACGCGCTCGGCAAGGCGCTGCACCCTGTCGGTCTCATCAGCGCTTATGGGCGCGGGACAAAGCTCCTCGGTAAGCCCCGCCTGATATTTGTTCTTATAATCATACCATCCGTTTTTCGGGATGATCTCAATGACAGGCATCGCCTTACCGTCGATTACTCCGACGGTAAGCTCGCGGCCTTTAACATACTTTTCGACCAGCACACGGGCTTCAAACCTGAAGGCAAACTCAAGCGCCGAGTTATACTCATCCCTGCTGTGAACAATTGAAGTGCCCACGCTCGAGCCGCCGCTGCACGGCTTTACGACGCAGGGGAAGCCCACATCCGCATAGCTTTCCGCGCCTTTATCGAGCACGATACCGAAGGGAGTTGGGATCCCGTTATTGCGGAACATTATTTTTGAAAGCTCCTTGTTCATGGCGATAGCGCTGCCCAGATAGCCGCTGCCTGTATATTTTATGCCGAACATATCAAACGCAGCCTGCACCTTGCCGTTTTCTCCGTCCTCGCCGTGGAGGGCAAGAAAGCTGATATCTGCCGCTTTACAGATCTCGATAACATTTTTGCCTATCCGGCTGCCGTCGCTTTCGGCAAGCATTTTTTCAATATCCGGTGTCTCCTCACGGACGGAATAATGAATATCCTCCTGCTCGCGCTCGAACAGCTCTGCGGGGTCTGCGTACTCTCCGCCGTAACCGTAATACAGATCAATGAGCACGACCTTGTGTCCTTTCTCTCGCAGCGCCCGCGCCACACAGCTTCCGCTGGTTATGGACACATCGCGTTCGTTTGAGAGGCCGCCGCATACAACTGCTATCTTCATAACTATGTTCCTCCTGCATATATAACGTTTGGATTATACCATAGCAAAGCAAATCATTCAAATATATATTGAAAAAATGTAATGATGTATGTTATAATTCGTTTTTGTAATCTGATAGAAGGTCGTATTGTTTATGAATTATGTCGTGGTCGATTTAGAGTGGAATCAGGCGATGAGCTCAAAATCCTCCGTTTTTAACAAGCTCCCCATAAAACTGAGGGGAGAAATCATCGAGATCGGCGCTGTTAAGCTCACCGAGGACATGCAGCCGGCAGAGGAGTTCACCGTGGACGTAAAGCCCGTGTACTTCAAAAGAATGCATTACAAGGTAAAAAAGCTCACGGGCTTTGACAAGGAGCGCCTTGCGCTTGGGCTCAGCTTCCGTGACGCTTTTGAAAAATTCAGGCAGTGGTGCGGCGATGACGTTACCTTCCTAACTTGGGGCTGCGATGACCGCGGTATCATGGAGCAGAACATTATCATCCATGATCTTGACTGGGATTGGATAGCCGGCTGGATAAATCTTCAGCTTATATATAATATGCAGACCGACGGGGACAAAAATCAGAAATCCCTCGCTACCGCAATGGAGCATTTCGAGATAGAGCAGACGCGGGTCGCCCACGACGCCCTCGGCGACGCGTACAACACCGCGCTGATATGCTCGAAGCTCAACATGGAGGAGGGACTTGCCCAGTACGACACGGCCGCCCGAATGCTCGCTACCAAAAGCCGGAAGGAAAGCTCCGACAACAACGGTCCCGACGCGCTGGAGCACCTTGTTTTCCCCGGATATATATCCAAGTCCGACGCTTTTGCCGACGAAAAGCTTGCAAAGATAAGCTGCCCCAAGTGCTGCGGCGCGCTCAGCGCCCAGCGCTGGATCAATCAGGGTGATCAGCGTTATATGAACGTATTTACCTGCCCTGAGTGCGGCTCATTCCTTGTGAGACTGAAATTCCGCAAGCAGGAGGACAATACCTGGTCTGCAAACCGGCTCATCTACGAAGTTGACGACGGAATGCTGGATTTCTACCGCAGCAAGGCAGCTCTCTCCCGCAGGCGCGGCCGCGGCCATTCCTCAAGGAAAAACCGTCCCGCGAACAAGCAGTAACATAAAACTCCCGAGCCAGTTTAGCGGCATCATTTAGTTAGGTGCAAGTCTTTAGACTTGTACCTTTTTTATTTTCAGGAAATAGATATGTTATTTTTTGAAATAGAATTAAATTATTTTAATTTCTATATTGACATAGTAAGCGTCTTGTAGTATTATTATGCCGAGGTGATTAATGATGCAAAAGCCGCTTATTGAATGCCCTGCTTGCCACGGAGAGCTCCACATATCCGCACTGCGGTGTCCTGATTGTGGTATGGAGTTAAAAAACAGCTTTGAATTAAGCCAGTTTGATAAACTGAGCAACGACCTTTATTCCTTTCTCGTTGCTTTTCTCCGTTGCAGAGGTAATCTGAAAAATGTTCAAAATGATTTGGAAATTTCATACCCTACTGCAAAGAAAAAACTTGATGATCTTTTGACCGCTTTGAATTTAACTGAAGAACCAGAAAATAATCTAATGGAATGGGAAGAACCCGATATGAGTAAATGGTTTTTTGACAGCAACAGCACAAAGGCATCCGAAATCATAAAAAACAAGTTAAAGGAAAACGGCGGTAGAGCCGTCGTTCACACTGCAAGCGGTCTTCCATGCGAGATCCGTATGGCTGCAGACGGCGTGTCATTTTTGAGCGATAAGCTGCCACTTAATCCGCCATTTCGCTATGACGTGTTCGATAAGGTAGTCGATTTGCTTGTTGCAAACAATGGCAGAGCAAGAAAAGGGAATGGTAGAAATCATCGGCTTGGCGATCCGGATTGTGATGAAACTACCGTGGTCGGGTATATTGGAAAGCATTATTTTAAGAAAGAAGACGGCGAATCAGTTCTTGACCCTGTTTTTGTTCTGGCTGCCGTTTTGGAATGGGCTGAAATTGCAAGCAATGGGCGCGGGGAACTCTCCCTCACTGCTTCTTACAGGGCCAAGCTATGATAAGCCTTTTATCTGCTGTTATAGGTTTTTTGTTTTCTGTGACAAGACTCTTACTGTTTTCTTTCTTGAGCTTTTTCGGCAATCTATTATTCGGGCGGAACAATTATTAATAACAATTCTTTATATCAGCATGTTAAAAAAGCCTATCTCTCAATTTAGGTTAATTGAGAGGTAGGCTTAGCTTCATAATGTAGTTTGTAACGTTTGCTTAGGTTAAGCAGGATCAGTCCTGCTCCCAGTTGTGCCAGACGTTCTGCACGTCGTCATTATCCTCGAACATATCGAGCATTTTCTGCATGTTCTTGATATCATCCTCGTTCGTGAGCTTTATATAGCCGTTCTGAGGCAGCATCTCGACCTGAGCAGACAGGAGCTTATAGCCTGCGGCGCTTATCTTCTCGGCAACGGGGGAAACATCGTCGGGCTTGGTGTAGACGACGAAGGTCTCGCCGTCAGGCTCAAAATCGTCCGCTCCAGCGTCAAGCACTTCCATCATGACGGTATCCTCGTCAAGCTCCTCGTCCTCGTTATCAATGACGATAACGCCCTTTTTGTCAAAGGACCATGACACGCAGTTGGCCGCTCCCATATTCCCGCCGTACTTATCAAAGTAATGGCGTATCTCGCCAGCGGTGCGGTTGCGGTTGTCGGTCATCGTCTCAACAATAACGGCGACGCCGCAGGGGCCGTAGCCCTCGTAAACGATCTTCTCATAGCTGTCGGTATTGCCGGCGCCGAGAGCCTTATCAATAGTGCGCTTGATATTATCGTTTGGCATATTGGCGGCCTTCGCCTTGGTTATGACGGCCGCAAGGCGGGAATTGTTATTGGGGTCGCCGCTGCCGCCCTCCTTGACCGCAACGATCATTTCACGGGCTATCTTGGTGAATGCCTGCGCCCGCTTGGCGTCAGCTGCGCCCTTTGTTTTCTGTATGTTATGCCATTTGGAATGTCCGGACATATGTTCAACAGCTCCTCTTACGTATAATTACAAATTAACGGCAATTATTTTATCACAAACTATTGCCTGTGACAAGAAGAAATTACTTTATTCTCCTACACTCAAGGTAGTAGCGCTTATCGTTGCCGTGACCGACGGAAAAGCTCTTCTTCGGAAACGGTCCGCTGCTCATAACTGATTTGAACAGGTCGGATTTTTCCATGCGCGGAAGCAGTATTCCCGCGCAATCTGCTCTTTCCGACATGCTTATGCACTCATTATCGCCGTGGATATAGTCGATCCTGCCGCCGTGACGGGCTATAAACGCCTTGCAAAACTTCTCGCAGCTCCCGATAAGCTCGCCTATCGTCATACCGGAGACGGAGACAGTTTCCCTGCCCGCGCCGGTTATAAGGGTAAAGCTTTTACCCTCGCCTGTTTTACCGGCAAAAAAGCTTTTTGCCTCGCTTATGAAGCTTTCAGGCTCCGTATCGAAAATCATCTTATGTATGGGCTCAAAGCTTATGGCATCATCATGTATATTAACAAGCTCCGCAATGGCGTATCGCGCTGGACAGTTTTCCCATTCGCTTTCCGTAAGCTGCGATCTAATGTTCTCCCAGTGCTTTTTCGCCGCTGCAAAACTGTGGTTCCCATCTCCCATTGCAAAGATCATGGGATCGGCCGCAGCGCCGTATTTTCTCGTGAGTTCCCGCGCATCGCCTAGTTTTTCCACCGCGCTTTCCAACGCCTTGTTATCCTTGACGAGCCAGCCGCTTATATGTCCGCCGCGCTGCATAAGCTCAAAATCATACAGCTTTTCGCCTTTTTCGACGGCGCCGAGCACCGCGTCGTCCGGGTCATCCATGAAGATCATGATGTGCGGCATCTCAAGCAGCGCCTTTTCGCGCACCTTGACTCGCGGCGGCAGCCGGTCCTCAACCGTATACTCGGTGGCTCTTATAGGGGTATGCGTGCCCTCGACCCAGTCATATGCTTCAAGATCAAAGGCCCCGACTATGCCGCGCCGCAGCATACCGTTTTCAAGCCTGCGCTCCACATAGACACAACTGTCCTTATACTCCTTAAATATGCCGCCGCGCAGATACTCGGCCATGGTTTCGTTGATCCTTTCGCTCTCAGCCTCGGGATCCTTGACGCCAAGCTCCGCCTCAGGCAGGATAAGCCTAAGCGCCGATGGCTTATCGCCGACCGTCTCATACACCTTCGCCCAGTATTCCGGCTCGGAGGTAAACTGGTCACAGGCCACGACACTCCACATGTACATATCGGTCTGAGGAATAAGTATGTCGGTTGGTCTGAATACCTGCATCAAAGCACCTCCAATGCGATCTGTGTCCACGTTTCCATGCTGTCGTAATTATCCCTCAGCTCGGGCAGGGTCATCCACAGGCCTTCAAGCTTCTCGGTCTCTCTAACAAGCACTTCGCCGTCGACATTAAGGGTAAAGCACGCGCCCAGATGAACGCTTCCGACGCTGTTTGAGTCATCGTTTATGAAGCCGCAGGACACAAGCTCCCCGTGCTTATCAAGTCTGACCTCCTCATGTATCTCGCGCCAGAGGCCGCACATGAGCAGGTTTCCGTCTTCATCAACGGGGTTAATATGTCCGCCGATACCTATGGATATCTTGCCGTGAAGTCTCGCTTCGCCGCCTTTATTAAGTCTGCGGGTAACGAACACCTTATCGCCCTGAAGCAGAATTACATAGGGGATTATCTGCTTATAATCCGGACGCTCCTCGGCCTCGGGGCGCGGCATGAATTCATGCCCGTTCATGATCACGTCAAGCAGCTCCTCGGTATTATCGCGGATGAGCCCGTTTCTGCCGCCTATATACTGCTCGAGCTTTTCTCTTTTTATAACTAATACCTGTTCCATCATTCTTCCCACTTTGCGGCTCTTTCAACTGCGCGGAGCCATGTTTTATGCAGTTTTTCAGCCTTTTCAGCCTCCATCTGCGCTTCAAAGATCATGTCGGATTCCCGTATCGCGGCAATGTCGCCGATATCGTTCCACACGCCGACGGCAAGTCCCGCGAGGAATGCCGCTCCGAAGGCTGTCGTCTCGACCATCTTCGGCCTGTCGATCGGCTTGCGCAGTATATCGGACTGGAACTGCATCATAAAGTTATTCACCGATGCGCCGCCGTCAACACGCAGGACGGAAAGTTCCTCGCCTGCGTCCTTTTCCATGGCGTCGAGCAGATCTTTGACCTGATAGGCGATGCCCTCAAGGGCTGCCCTGACGATATGAGCCTTTGTTGAGCCGCGGGTCAGGCCGACTATCGCGCCGCGCGCATACATATCCCAGCGCGGCGCGCCGAGGCCCGTAAAGGCCGAGACAAGATACACTCCGCCGTTGTCGGGAACGCTGGCGGCAAGCGCCTCGCACTCGGATGAGGTAGCAAGCATTCCGGCTTCGTCACGCAGCCACTGGATTGAGCTTCCGGCATTGAAAACGCTGCCCTCAAGCGCATATGTCGTCTTGCCTCCGATAGACCAAGCTACGCTGGTAACAAGCCCGCTGGAGCTGCGGACGGACTGATCGCCCGTGTTCAGGAGCGTGAAGCATCCCGTACCGTATGTATTTTTGGCCTGACCGCGGTCAATGCAGCCCTGACCTATGAGCGCCGCCGCCTGATCGCCCGCACTGCCGCAGACCGGAATACCCGCCAGCATCTCAAGTCCCGTAAGCCCTGGAGCCACATTGCCGTACACCATCGATGACGGCACCGGAGTGGGCAGCATGGACATCGGTATCCCGAGCTTTTCGCAAAGCAGCTCATCCCATTTGAGCTCGTCAATGTCGAATATCATGGTGCGGGAGCAGTTAGAGTAGTCCGACACATGAGCCTTACCGCCCGTCAGATTCCAGATAAGCCATGAATCGACATTACCGAACAGCAGCTCTCCTCGCTCGGCGCGCTCTCTCGCCCCCTCGACGTTGTCGAGTATCCATTTGATCTTGGTGCCGGAAAAATATGCGTCGATGAGAAGCCCCGTCTTTTCGCGGACATACTCGCCGATCCCCGACGCCGTCAGCTCATCGCAGATAGAGGCTGTGCGCCTGCACTGCCACACGATCGCGTTGTAAACGGGCTTTCCTGTATTCTTATCCCAGACGATAGTTGTTTCACGCTGGTTTGTGATGCCTATTCCCGCGATATCCGTCGGTGAAAGTCCGCTTTTCTCAAAGGCCTCCGCCATTGCGCGAAGCTGAGTTTCAAGGATCACCATGGGATCGTGCTCGACCCAGCCGGGCTCGGGGTAGATCTGCGGAAAAGGATACTGTGCAATAGTGACGGGAGTACCCTTTGCGTCAAAAATTATCGCTCTTGAGCTCGTTGTTCCCTGATCGAGAGCTATTACATAGCCATTCATATCTGTTCCTCCCATTTTATGTATTGACGTAATTATTTTAATGCGCTAATATTATTATGTACTATACTATAACATAGACGGGAGATTTTTTCTATGCCAACTTTTAAAGATTCTGTAACTACATTTAAAGATTTTTACTTTAACTCGAGCACCGGTAAAAATAAGATCCACGCTCGCATGTGCGTTCCCAACGGCGAGGTACGCGCAGTTGTACAGATAGTTCACGGAATTGCCGAGCACATAGAGCGTTACGACGACTTTATGAGCTTTTTGGCGTCAAACGGCTTCGTAGCCGTCGGCACCGACCACCTCGGTCATGGCAAAAGCGTCGAAACCGAGGATCAGCTCGGCTTTTTCGCCGATAAGGACGGCTGGACGCATGTCGTAAACGATGAGGAGATACTTCGCCGCGCAATGAAGGAGAACTATCCTAACGTTCCTAAGATAATTTTCGGGCACAGCATGGGCAGCTTTATCACAAGGACGCACCTTATCCGTTTCCCCGGCGCCTTCGACGCGGTCATCATAAGCGGTACAGGCAATCAGAGCCATGCCCTTGTATTCGGCGGACTGACTATGGGCAATCTTGTAGTCGGGCTGAAGGGCCCCCATCATTACAGCAAGCTTCTGAACAATATGGCTTTCGGCAGCTACAACAAGATCTACGACAAGACCAGAACCGAAAACGACTGGCTCACACGCGACGAAGCGCAGGTCGATAAGTATGCAGCCGATCCTCTCTGCGGCTTTATACCGAGCTGCAGCCTGTTCAGGGATATGATGACCGGAATAAAATTCGTGACTACCCAGAGCAATCTTGAGAAAATGAGCAAGGACATCCCCGTATATTTCATGTCCGGCGATATGGACCCCGTAGGCGAGTGCGGCAAGGGCGTCAAGCTTGCTTATGAAAACTTCAAAAAGGCCGGCGTAAAGGACGTTTCGATCAAGCTCTACAAGGGCGGCAGACACGAGATGCTCAATGAGATAAACAAAGACGAGGTCTATGCCGATATCCTCACGTGGATAAACAGCAAGATATAATCACGAAAAAATGCCATGACGCTTGTCATGGCATTTTTTAGGATTTTCATATTCTCATTTCCCTGTTTCGCAGGAAGTTCATCATGCCGTCCTGCATGTTATCAAGCCGCGTCAGAAGCTTCCCCGCGCCATGGGCGGCGCAGGCTATGGGATCGTCCACTATCATTGTCCGGATATGCGTGCTGGCCTCAATAAGCTCGTCAAGACCATATATAAGACTGCCGCCTCCGGACATGATTATTCCGTTATCGCCAAGATCTCCGATGAGTTCGGGAGGTGTGCGCTCCAAAACGGCATGGATATTCTCAAGGATAAGCTGCGCAGGCTCGCGGAGGGCGTCCACAAGCTCCGAGGAGGATACAGAAACAGTTTTCGGAAGCCCAGTCATGAGGCAGCGCCCCTTGACCTCCATACTGTCAAGAGCGTCTGTCCTCGGCATGACTCCTCCAATATTTATCTTGATCTCCTCAGCTGTTTTCACCCCAATGAGCATATTGTGCTTTTTCTTGATGTATCTGATTATCGCCTCATCGAAGCTGCTGCCCGCCGTTTTTATTGACTCGCATTCAGCAACGCCGCCCATGGATACGACTGCTATCTCCGTTGTGCCGCCGCCTATGTCGATGACCATATGGCCGTCGGCTTTTTTAATATCCACACCCGCTCCTATAGCAGTAGCTACAGCGGTCTCAACGAGATACACCTTGCGGGCGCCGGCCTCTATGGCAGCGTCGATGACAGCCCTTTCCTCAACGCCGGTGATGCTGCTTGGAACGCACATGAGCAGTCTCGGCTTAAAAAGGCTGAAGGATGTGATCCTGCTGACGAGCTCGCGCAGCATCAGCGCCGCCATGTCATAGTCGGATATAACGCCCGATTTTATGGGATGTATCGCAACAACGTTCGCAGGGGTGCGGCCAAGAGTCTTATTAGCGTCCTCGCCTATCTTGAGCATCTTGTCCTTGACCTTATCCACAGCGACCACGGTGGGCTCACGAAGCACAAGACCTTTTCCCTGGACAAAAACGAGGGTATTTGACGTACCCATATCGACTGCAATGTCTCTTTCGTATATAACCATTTTTCAGCTCCAATCTGCCGCTCCATTCCTTGTACGCGGCGATCATTGTTCATATTCTTTCCTGTTTTCCCAAAACTCAGTCCTCATGCCTGGCAAGAGTCGCACAATAAACGGACTTAGCTCCGGCTTTCTTAAGCATTCGCGCCGCCTCACTCAAAGTCGAGCCTGTTGTAACTACGTCGTCCACAAGGAGAATGCACTTACCCTTTACCTCGGCTCCGTCTGCAAGCTTATATGCTCCGACCACGTTTTTGCTGCGCTGCTTTAAGTCGCGTATGCCGGACTGAGCTTTATTGTTCTTTATCTTTTCAAGAACGGCGACGCATGGCAGGTCTGTACGTTTTGCGATCTCCCTTGCGATAAGCTCCGACTGATTATATCCGCGGCTGTGCTGCCGCTTTCTGCTGAGCGGTATCCATGATATCACATCAATGCCGCCGCAATCAAGGTTATTTTCTACGCAATCGGCCATGATCGCGCCGTATCTTGCTGAATATGCCGAGCAGCCATAGAATTTATATCTGTGAACCGATTGTCTGACCTTGTCCTTATAGTACAGGGGCGATACGCACTTATCAACAAACGCAAATTTCTGATATATGCCGTCTCCATTTGTGTACGGCAAATTCTTTTCGCAGTCAAAGCATATATCCGTGTTTTCCAGCACGCTATCGCAGAAAACGCATTTCCAGGGAAAAAGCAGCTCGGAGATGTATCTAAGAATTTTCATCGGCAAGTCTTATGCGCAGGGCGCTGTATCGCCTTGATTGCTTGTGATTATCTATCATTCTGTGGGCAACGGCGTCATCACCCACCATGATGAGCAGCTCCTTTGCACGAGTTACAGCGGTATACAGCACACCTCGGGTAAGCAGCATCTGAACTCCGGCGTTGAGAGCCAGAATGACCGCCCTGTATTCGCTGCCCTGAGATTTATGCACCGTCAGCGCCCATGCGTGCTCAAGCTCATTGAGCATCTCAAAGCCGTAGTATGCTAGCCTGTCCTCGTAATCCACACATATAGTCTCGGAAGCGGCGTCGATCTCGGCAATAACACCTATATCGCCGTTATATATGCCGGTGCCCGTATGCCCGCTCCTGCTTTTCCAGATGATATCGTAGTTATTCTTTATCTGTATGACCCTGTCGCCCTCACGGAAAACGCTTTCGCCGAACTGTTTCTCCTTTTTACCCTCCTTGGGGGGATTGAGAGCGGCCTGAAGGCGCTTATTCAGATTTACCGTGCCCGTCTCACCTTTTCGGCTCGGCGACAGCACCTGTATCTGATTGGACGGTATCTTCATATTCTCCGGCAGCCTACGAGAGCACAGCTCGACGATTGTGTCCACGGCAGAGCCGCCCTGGAGCCTCTTCAGGCGGAAGAAATCGCCAGTGTTGGCCTCAAAATCCGGATGCTCCCCCCTGTTTATCATATGCGCGTTTCTGATTATCCTGCTGTCTCCCTTTTGGCGGAATATCTCAGTCAGGCGCACAGCGGGGACGATCCCGCTGCGGATGATATCGGAAAAAACATTCCCCGGTCCAACCGAGGGAAGCTGGTCTGCATCGCCCACAAGCAGCACCCTGCATTCCGGCCTCACCGCCGAAAGGATAGCTTTCATGAGCGTTATGTCAACCATCGAGCACTCGTCTATAATGAGCGCACCGCAACTGAGCTTATCTTCCTCGTCCTTTGTGAATACGACCGTTTCGCCGTCCTCGGACATTTTAGCGCCCAGCATTCTGTGTATAGTTGCGGCCTCCCTGCCGCTGAGCTCTGTCATGCGTTTGGCAGCTCTTCCCGTCGGGGCGGCAAGGAAGGTCTCGATCCCCAGCTCATCATACAGGCTCAGGATACCCCTGAGTATTGTTGTCTTACCGGTTCCCGGGCCGCCGGTTATCAGCAGCATTTGGTTTTTCATCGCAAGCTCGATGGCTTCTTTCTGCATGGGGGCATACCGGATGCCGTTTACGTTTTCAAGACGTGTGATGAATTCATCAGCCGCGAAGGGTGGGCGAAACTTGCGCCTGCTCATTGCTCTCAGCCTGTCGGCTGTGTAGCTTTCGTCCTCATAAAGCCTTGCAAGATAGCAGGCCTCGAACCCTGCGACGGTATCGCATTCGATATCACCCGCGCTGCCCAGACTGTCAATAGCCTCCTCGACTTTCTCCTGCGAAACGCCTATGAGCTGAGCCGTAGCAGGAACGAGCTTATTGCGCGGGATAAAGCAGTGGCCGTTGCCGGAGTTATGAACGAGCTCAAATATTACGGCGGCGCACACACGGTTTGCGCTGTCCCCCTCAATGCCGAGCTCGAGGGCGAGGCCGTCGGCCTCGGCAAAGCTTGCACCGATGTGGGACGACGATAATATGTAGGGATTTTCATGGACGATCTCAATTGCACAGTCGCCGTAAAATTTAAAAAGCCGCAGAGCAAATATCGGCTGGATGCCGTATGAGCACAGAAACTCCGTCAGCCTTCTTACGCCCGCCTGCTTCTTAAAACCGGCGCTTATCTCCTTAGCCTTGCTCGGCCCGATACCCTTTATCTCAGCAAGCTTTTCCGGCTGCATTTCAAGTACATCGAGGGCTCTATCGCCGAATTTATCAACGATCATGGCAGCCGTGGCAGGGCCTATGCCCTTTACGGTGCCGCCGGCGAGATATTCATATATGGCGTCGGCTGATACCGGCAGCACGCGGTTGCACTGCTCGATCTTAAACTGTCTGCCGTGCTGGACATGCGTCATCCATGTGCCCTCGGCCGAAATATTCTCGCCTGGGGCAACATACGGAAGGCAGCCGACCGCAGTAATCGTTTCACCATTTTCGGTCAGCATGCGCACTACCGCGTATCCGTTCTCGTCATTTCTGAATATTACTGAGCTGACGGTACCGTTAATTTCACTTAATTCAACCATTATCTTACTCGTCCTCGGTATAGTAAATGCATCTGTACTCGGCCTCATAGTGCCGCGCGATATGGCGTGTGAGCTCGTCGGGCTCGTGGGCGATAATACGGATATTTGCCTTTAGCGTTCCGTTTTCTCTAAGCCACAGGAGCCCCCTGAGCGTCTGCTCCAGCGAGGGCTCTGCACCGCTTATTCGAAGGTCAATTTCGATATCCGTGCCGCCTCCGGTTTTCACTGGGGTGAGCAGCACGCCCTTGAGAGCCCAAATGATAAGCATAAGTATCGCGGCAACAATAAATCCGATTGCAAAATTCAGCGTCATTTCTTCCCCTCCCCCATTTATTTTATGGGGAAAGGCGCGATACGTTAAAGAATTTTTCTCAGAAACTGTCCCGTATAGCTCTCGGCGCACTCGGCGCAGGCCTCGGGAGTACCGGCAAATACAAGGCTTCCGCCTCCATCGCCGCCCTCAGGCCCTAGGTCAATTATATAATCGGCGACCTTGATGACGTCAAGATTATGCTCAATTATGACGACTGTGTTTCCAGCGTCGGCAAGCTTATCGATTATCTGAACCAGCTTATGCACGTCGGCCATATGCAGGCCTGTTGTAGGCTCGTCAAGGACATATACGGTCGAGCCGGTGCTTCGCTTTGAAAGCTCCGCAGCGAGCTTGACGCGCTGCGCCTCGCCGCCGGAGAGCGTAGTGCTGGACTGGCCGAGCTTTATATACCCGAGCCCTACCTCATTGAGGGTATCGAGCTTTGCTTTTAGCTTCGGCAGATTGGCAAAGAAGCTGCAGGCCTCTTCAACGGTCATATTTAGAACTTCGTGGATGTTCTTGCCCTTATAGCGCACCTCAAGGGTCTCGCGGTTATAGCGCTTTCCCTTGCACACATCGCAGGGCACATAGACGTCCGGCAGGAAATGCATCTCGATCTTCTGCAGTCCGTCGCCCTTGCATGCCTCGCAGCGCCCGCCCTTGACGTTGAAGGAAAAGCGGCCCGAGTTATAGCCGCGCAGCTTTGCGTCCTCGGTCGAGGCGAAGAGCTCGCGGATGTCGTTGAAAAGCCCAGTATATGTCGCGGGGTTCGAGCGCGGAGTTCTGCCGATGGGGCTCTGGTCGATATTAATGACTTTGTCCACATCCTCAAGGCCAAGCACCTCATCGCATTTGCCGGGCTTTATCTTTGCCCTGTTCTTCTGCTGGGCTATGGTTTTATACAGGATCTCATTGACAAAGCTTGATTTGCCGCTGCCGGACACGCCGGTCACACAGGTGACAACGCCCTTGGGTACCGAGACATCAATGCCCTTTAGGTTATTCTCCCGTGCGCCGCGCACGGTAATGAATCCTTTGTCGGTGATCCTGCGGCTTGAAGGCACAGGTACCTTTTTCTTCCCGCTGAGGTACTGACCCGTGACAGAGCGTGGGCAGGCACAAATATCCTCAACGCTGCCTGCGCACACTACCTCGCCGCCATGTATTCCCGCCGCGGGACCGATATCCACGATGTAATCCGCCGCACGCATCGTGTCCTCGTCGTGCTCGACGACTATCAGCGAGTTTCCGAGGTCGCGGAGATCCATAAGCGTTTTCAGCAGCTTTTCGTTATCACGCTGGTGAAGCCCTATGCTGGGCTCGTCAAGGATATACAGAACGCCGGTCAGCGAGGCTCCGATCTGGGTTGCAAGCCTTATTCGCTGGCTCTCTCCGCCGGACAGGGTAGCCGCCCCTCGGGAGAGGTTAAGATACTGAAGTCCGACATTCCTCAGAAAGCCCAGACGGACTTTTATCTCCTTGATAATGCGCTCGGCTATTATTTTTTCTTTATCTGTCAGCTCAAGGCCGTCAACAAACTCCATGGCCTCGTTTATTGACATATCGCCCATCCGGGCAATGTTTATTCCGCCGACGGTGACTGCAAGAGCCTCCCTGCGAAGTCTGAGGCCTCCGCATGAGGGGCAGCGTATCTCGGACATGCATTCTTCTATCTCGGCGCGCATCGCGGGGCTCTGCGTCTCGTGATACCTGCGCTCAAGATTATTGCATATGCCCTCGAAGGGACGAGAGAATTTCCCCGAAAACGAGCTGTTTTTACGCTCTCTTTCATATGCGAGCTCAAGGGTTTCGCCCTTGGTGCCGTATAACAGCGCCTGTCTGGCCTCGTCCGGCAGCTCGCGTATGGGGGTGCTGAGCTTAAAATCATATTTCTTTGCCAGCGCGTTATAGTACATCGCGGCTATCGAATCGCTGCCTGAGCCCCATCCGGTGGCTTTTATCGCGCCCTCGGCTATGCTCAGGCTGTCGTCGGGAATGATGAGCTCCGGGTCAATAAGAAGCTGCACCCCCAGACCGTCGCAGGTCGGGCAGGCTCCGTAGGGCGTATTGAATGAGAACATCCGAGGTGTGAGCTCCTCTATCGATATTCCGCAGTCCTCACAGGCGTAGTTCTGCGAAAACAGCACCTCCCTGCCCTCGCTTATGATATCGGCGATGACAAGGCCGCCGGCAAGCGAGGCCGCAGTCTCCACAGAATCGGTAAGCCTTCTTACGACCTCCGGCTTTATGACGACGCGGTCGACTATTATCTCAATATTGTGCTTTTTATTCTTATCGAGCTTAATCGTCTCCGACAGCTCGTACAGACTTCCATCCACTCGAGCTCTGACATAACCGGATCTTCTTGCATCCTCAAATACCTTGAGGTATTCGCCCTTTCTCGCTCTGACCACGGGCGCCAGTATCTGAAGCTTTGTGCCCGCCGGCAGCAGCATGAGCTGGTCGATTATCTGGTCTATAGTCTGCTGGCGTATCTCCTTGCCGCATTTCGGGCAGTGGGGCTTGCCTATGCGAGCCCACAGCAGACGCATGTAGTCATATATCTCGGTCACGGTGCCCACGGTCGAGCGCGGGTTACGCGAGCTGGTTTTCTGGTCAATTGAAATGGCCGGCGACAGCCCCTGAATATGGTCGAGGTCGGGCTTGTCCATCTGGCCGAGGAATTGCCTTGCATACGATGAAAGGCTTTCTACATAGCGTCGCTGACCCTCGGCGTAAATTGTGTCAAAGGCGAGGCTGGATTTGCCGCTGCCGGAGACACCCGTCATGACGACAAGCTTATTCCGAGGGATATCAATATCGACGCTTTTAAGGTTGTTGGCTCTTGCGCCTTTTATCTTTATATACTCATTCATTTTCACTTACCAGATCCGCATATGCGCCGCGGGTCAGTTTTACCAATTCAGCAGGCGCAAGCTCCACCTGATAGCCGATCCTTCCCGCGCTCACCATGATCGTGGGAAGAAGCTCTGCGCTGCCGTCATAAAATGTCCTGTACTGTTTTCTCATGCCTATGGGAGAGCAGCCGCCGCGCACATATCCCGTAAGCCCATTAATCTCGTTTACATGTATCATGGCGATCGACTTCTCACCTGACGCTTTGGCCGCTTTCTTTAAGTCAAGTTCGCCCGTTACGGGGATGACAAAAACATATATGCTTTTGCTCGCTCCTCTGGCGACAAGAGTTTTGAATACCTGAGCCGGATCCTGACCGCAGATTTCCGCGACAGTGAGCCCGTCCACAGCCTCACCGCCGTGTGGGTATTCATGGGGAATATACTTTATCTTTTTCTGCTCAAGCAATCTCATCACGTTTGTTTTTTGCTCTTTCATTTCATCACCGCCAATTGGTTTGTTATACCATGAACGATCGATTCATTGTATAATATCAGCACAGCGGATATTATACCCTGTAAACTCTAATCTTTCAACACAAAAAAGACTTCCGGAAAAGTCCGGAAGTCTGTAAATTTCGACGATTAGTCTTTCTGGAAACGCGCCAGAAGGTTTTCGGTGCTGTTGTCCATGATCTTGTAGAAGCGAGCCTTTGCGCTGTCATCGATCTCCGGCATTCCAATATCACACCATTGGGAAATGATACCCACTATACCGTTAACGTAGAAATCGCAGACAAACTCAAGATCACCCCACTCTATATTCTTGCCATCGGCAACTATAGCCGCAAAGGCATGATATACGTTATGCAGCCTGCGCTTCAAGTATCGGAGCAGATATGCGCGGTTCTGGGAGTTGAATATATTAAGCACAAACGTCCTGTTATCGGCAAGGTAGGTAAAGAATGCGGCAACATTCTCCTTCCATTTTTCATAATGGACCTCCGTAGGAAGGACTCTGTTCGCATCCTCTTCAAACACCCACTCCAGCAGATCGTAAACATCATCAAAATGATAATAGAAAGTCTGCCGGTTGACGCCGCACTCCTCTACCAGATCCTTAATCGTTATTTTATCAATGGGCTTAACGGCGAGCATTTTTTTCAGCGCATTACCTAAAGCTTCTTTTGTTGAACTTGCCATTTTTGTACCCCTTTCTTTTTATGAAAACAAATATATCACACATTTTTCAAAAATGATAGATGAATATTTAAATTTTTATCAAAATGTGTTTAAATATAGTCACATATTCTACCTAAATCGGAGCTCGATAATGAATTCATTCAAAATTATCACAGGAAGATATGCACCAAGCCCCAGCGGTATACTGCACTTGGGGAATATGACCACTTCCCTTCTTACATGGTTGGACTCACGAAGCGCCGGCGGCAGTATCGTGCTTCGCATGGAGGATCTTGATCCTGAACGCAGCTCGGCCGCCTTTGCGTCTCAGATCGCCGCAGACTTAAAGCTCCTCGGTCTGGATTGGGACAGAGGCTATCCTCAGCACAAATATTCCCAGAGCAATCGAACTGAGCTTTACGAGGATGTGTTCGGGATTCTCATGCGGCGGAATATGCTGTACCCCTGTTATTGCAGCCGAAGCGAGCGCCTTGCCGCTTCCGCGCCCCACCCCGGAGAGGTGTACAGAGACCCCTGCTGCAAGTGCAGATATTTGAGCCGCCTTGAGCGGGAGGAGCTTGAAGCCAAAGGCAGAAAGCCGGCATGGAAGGTAAAAGTTCCGGATAAGCGCATTTACTTTGCCGACGGACACTACGGCGCGTTTGAAGAAAACCTTGCCGCCGGTGGTGACTTTATAATCAAGCGCTCAGATGGTGTTTTCGCATATCAGCTTGCCGTTTCCTTTGACGATATGGATATGGGCATAAGCCGCGTAGTAAGGGGAAGAGACCTGCTCGATTCAACGGCAAGGCAGATATGGCTAATATCCGAGCTCGGTGGCAGGCCGCCGGAGTACTGCCATGCCCCGCTGCTCGTATCCGGCGCAGGTAAAATGTCCAAGCGAAGCGGCGAGCTTAATATGGAGTATCTTCGCACCCGATTCTCACCGGAGGAGTTTCTCGGCCATATGGCACGGATTTTAGGCTTATCGTCAGGCGCTCCAACGAGCGCGGAGGAGCTTTTAAACGTCTTTTCGTGGGACAAGATAAGCAAAAACGATATTATGATATAAAAATATCCTGCCTCACGGCAGGATATTTTTAACGAGCTCAGAATTTTATCTCCTTACCCTCTTTTCGCCACTGACGGAATTCGGCGACAGCGGTGAACAGAGCGTCCGAGGAGGAGTTGACGGCGGTCTCAACAGAGTCCTGAATTACTCCGATTATGAAGCCGACGCCGACTACCTGCATTGCGATATCGTTGGAGATACCGAACAGTGAGCAGGCCATAGGTATCAGCAGCAGAGAGCCGCCCGCAACGCCGGAAGCACCGCAGGCGCCGAGAGCCGCCATGACGCTCAGCAGTATGGCCAGAGGCAGATAGACCTCGATACCCTGAGTATTGACCGCAGAAAGGGTCATTACCGTGATCGTCACCGCCGCGCCGGCCATATTGATTGTGGCGCCGAGCGGAATGGACACGGAATATACCTCACGATTCAGCCCCAGCTTCTCGCACAGAGACATATTGACAGGTATATTTGCTGCGGAAGAACGGGTGAAGAACGCGGTTATGCCGCTTTCTTTGAGGCAGCGGAACACAAGAGGATATGGATTTTTATGGATGCATATGAATGCCATGATGGGGTTGATAACAAGTGCGGAGATGAGCATACAGCCGACGAGGATAAGCAGCAGTTTGCCGTAATCCTTGAAAATTGCCATGCCGCTGCTCGAAACGGCGTCAAACATAAGTCCCATGATGCCGAAAGGAGCAAGGTTGATTACCCAGCGCACAGCCGTGGAAACCGCGTCCGAGCAGTTGGCCATGAATATCTTTGTCGTGTCGGCCGCCCCGCGCAGTGCGACGCCCAGAATGATAGCCCAGAAAAGGATGCCCAGATAATTTGCACTTGCAATCGACGCCACGGGATTGGAGACTATGTTGCCCAGCAGGCTCTTGAATATCTCGCCAATGCTTTCCGGAGCGGTGCTTTCCGCCGCATCGGCAAGCTGCTGAAGCGTTACCGGAAAAGCGGTACTTGCAAGCACTGCAACCACAGCGGCAAGGAAAGTCGAAACGAGATACAGAACAATGATGGTAATGAACTGACTGCCCATTTTCTCTCTGGACTGCGCCAGAGAGCTTGCGACCAGCACAAACACCAGCACCGGCGCTATGGCCTTCAGCGCGCCGACAAACAGGGTACCGAGCATGGATATCCATGCTGCCTCCGGAACAATGAGCGCCAGAACGAGGCCTATAACAAGACCGATTACTATTCTCAGCACAAGGCTGACACTGTTATACGCTTTAACGATTTTCATAACGAAATTTACTCTCCTATGCTATATTTGAGATACTCCCAAAATCGCCTGAACAGTTTAACAACTGGCGACAGCTGAGTCAACATCAGAGCTAAAATTCGTCATTATCCACTAAATTGCTAAGATTTGTTTGTGCATAACGTTATACCGGAAGTATATACTTGACCATAAAAAGAAGCATTTAACCCGTCTGACAGGCATAGGATGTACAAAGCCTTTCGGGAGGGATATAAATTGAAAAAATTTCTGGATAAAATCAAAAACCGCAAAGCGGTAGTATCGGCGCTGTCCCTTGTCCTGCTGCTGGCAGTGATATTCTGGGCTACTAACAGCCCCGCAGTCATCGGAGTATCCGCAAGCGAGCGCCAGCTTCCCATTTACTGTGTTCAAAGAGACGATAAGACCGTGGCGCTGTCCTTCGACGCCGCTTGGGGCAATGAAGATACACAGGAGCTTATAGATATACTCGCCAGATACAACATAAACGCGACCTTCTTCGTCGTTGGAGAATGGGTTGATAAGTACCCCGAGTCAGTCAAAGCCCTGCACGACGCAGGTAATGAGGTCATGAGCCATTCCGATGACCACGCTCACTTTGCCGAGCTCAGCGCAGAACAGATAACCGCAAACATAAACGCCTCAAACGACAAGATAGAACAGGTCACCGGCGTGAGACCCACCCTTTTCCGCTGCCCTTACGGCGAATATAACGACACCGTTATCAATACCGTAAACGGAATGGACATGACAGCCGTGCAGTGGGATGTTGACAGCCTCGACTGGAAGGGTCTTTCCGCAGACGAGATATCAAAGAGAGTACTAAACAACGTTAAATCTGGCAGCATCGTGCTGTTCCACAACGCAGCCGAAAACACGCCCGAGGCTCTGCCCACGATCATCGAAGCTCTGCTTGCCGACGGCTACACCATAGTTCCCATTTCTCAGATACTTCTCACCGGCGACTACACTATTGACAATACCGGAATGCAGTGCCCATCAAAAAAATAAAGTCAGCCCTCGTGTATATCTGACACGAGGGCTGTTTTTATTACAGCCGTAAATGCCGGCAATTCACAAAATTATTAAAAAGTAATGTTTTTTTTAAAATTTATCCCCCAGGGGGGCTTGTTAACGTTTTCTCAATATGGTAGCTTAAATATGCAAATGAAGTCTCAGTTGATTTTATAGATTAAAAAGCTGGGGTCTCCCCGGAAATGAGGTTTGGATATGCATATGGCAGATGCGCTGCTGGCTCCTGCGGTCGCGGCAACAATGTATGTGGCATCCGGTGCTGCAGCCGGATTTTCCGTTCACAAACTCAGGAAGGATGACGAGGATTCCAAAAAGCTTCCCGTTATGGCAGTATCAGCGGCACTGGTTTTCGCCGGTCAGATGATAAACTACACCATACCCGGCACAGGCTCATCCGGACATATGTGCGGCGGTATGCTGCTTTCGGCTCTGTTGGGGCCTCAGGCGGGACTCCTTTCTATGATTGTCATTCTGACTATCCAATGCCTGTTCTTCGGCGACGGCGGTCTGTTGGCTTTGGGCGCCAATGTATGGAATATGGCGTTTTACGGCTGCTTTGTTGGCTTCTGCCTCATATGGAAGCCGATCATGCACAGCAATTTCTTCGGCAAAATGGGCTCTAAGGCCGGTCAGAGAATGAAGATTATTGTGGCTTCGATCCTCGGCTGTGTCATCACGCTTCAGCTTGGAGCGTTCTCCGTTGTTGTGGAGACCTCTCTTTCCGGAATAGCCGAGCTGCCCTTCGGCGCATTCTGCGCGCTCATGCAACCGATACATCTTGTGATTGGTCTCATTGAGGGTGTCATAACTGCCGCGGTCCTCACATTCGTCTACGAGTCAAGACCCGAGCTTATAAAGGAAGTTGATACCTCCGACGGCGCTGTCTACAACAAGCGCTCTCTCAGAACAGTGGTCGTAATCCTGATGGTTGCCGCTGCTCTTACAGGCGGCGTACTTTCCCTGTTTGCAAGCTCCAATCCCGACGGGCTTGAATGGGCGCTTTTCGGAAACAGCGAGGCCGGTTACGGCGAGAACATGGGTCTGGATGAAGATGAATACGGCATTTCCAGTAATGCCGCCGATAAAGCGGCGGCTGTACAAGAATCCACCGCCTTCCTTCCCGACTATGCCTTTGCCGACAATGACAGCGCTGCGGGCACAAGTATCTCGGGGCTTGTGGGTTCGGCAATGGTCGCTGCTGCCGCTGTCATAATATGCGCTGCCGGTAGATTTTTCAGAAAGAAAATATCGGCTGCCAAATAACCGTTAATCAGATCTTTCAATACACTCCCCCCATACATTAGGGGCGCCTCCAGGGCGCTCCTTAATGTCATTTCAGGAACTGACTATGAAAAAAATCGACCACGCCATAGTTGAATTCAAGGAAATGGACGAGATGGCCAACCGCTCATCTCCTATCCATGAACTGAATCCGACGGTAAAGCTTATCGCTACAATTGCTTATATTTTCTTTGTCGTATCCTTCGATAAATACGATCTGAACGGGCTTATCATTATGGTGCTGTACCCTATCGTGATGTTTGAGCTCAGTGCAACATCCATCGGCGCTTGCTTTTACAAACTGAGATTTGTCCTTCCCATTGTATGCGCCGTGGGTCTGTTCAACCCGTTTTTGGATAAGGCGACTCTGCTTACTATAGGAAATGTGGCTGTTTCCGGCGGCGTGATATCCATGCTCACCCTTACGCTCAAAGGTGTTTTCTGCATAATGGAATCATTCGTTCTTGTCGCCACAACATCCTTCGATTCCATCTGCTCGGCACTCAGGCGGCTTCATATTCCCAGCTTTATCGTTACGCTTCTGCTGCTGACTTACAGATACATCTCCGTCATGATGGAAGAGATCTCGATAATGACGGATGCATACACGCTCAGAGCGCCTGGTCAGAAAGGCTTGCAGTTTTCTGCCTGGGGATCATTTCTCGGCCAACTTCTGCTAAGAAGCATGGACAGAGCTGAGGAGCTTTATTCCAGCATGCAGCTTCGGGGCTTCAACGGAGATTTTCTCTATGCCGTGTATAAGCCGATGCGTTTTAAGGATATCATGTTTCTTTTTGCGTCGCTCGGGGCTTTTGCATTATTTAGATTTGTTGACATTACATCTTTTATCGGTCAGTTGGTCATGTGAGGTGCTGATATGATTGAATTTAAGAATGTATCCTTTTCATATGAAAAGGAGCGTCCAATACTTAAGAATATGTCCTTCCGCATAGATAAAGGCGAAGCCGTGGGGCTTATCGGCGCAAACGGCGCGGGGAAATCATCCATGCTTAAGGCGCTGCTTGGATTACTGCCGCATGAGGGCGAGATACTCGTAAACGGTATTCCACTGTGCAAGCAGAATTTGGCTCAGATACGCCATGTTCTCGGTTTTGTTCTGCAAAACTCCGACAACCAGATGTTCATGCCCACGGTTTACGACGACATGATGTTTGGGCTTCTCAATTACGGAATGACCAAGGAAGATGCGGAGCGCCGCGTGGACACTGTACTGGAACAGCTCGATCTTACACAGCTTAAGAACAAGTATAACCACAAGATCTCGGGCGGAGAAAAGCGCATGGCGGCAATTGCTACAGTCCTAGTCATGGAACCTGAGGTCATCATAATGGACGAGCCCTCCGTTTCGCTTGATCCGTATAACCGCAGGGCAGTGATAAATGTGATTAACTCCCTTACACAGACAAAAATAATCGCCTCTCACGATCTCGATATGATCATGGAGACCTGCCGCAGGGTAATTCTCATTTCTGACGGGCAGATTGTCGCGTCCGGCGATACCGATGAAATACTGCGCAATAAAGAGCTCCTTGAGAATAACAGGATGGAACTGCCGTTTGGTATTGCTTACGCGCATAATTGACAGATTCAATAAACACAAAAACCGACGCGGGCTTTATATAGCCTGCGCGGTATGTTAAGAGAAAAAGATACCAATGAAAAAAGCACTTGCCTAAGCAAGTGCTTTTTTCTGGTCCGAGTGACTGGAGTTGAACCAGCGGCCTCTTGAACCCCATTCAAGCGCGCTACCATCTGCGCTACACCCGGATTTCCAACGCCCAATTATATTAACACAATCAGTTGATAAATGCAATACCTATTTTAAATTTTTTCAAAAGTTTTTCCGTTTCACATTGTCCCATAACTGATAAAAGGAAAGAAACCTCTGCGCTGTTAAATGCAGAGGTTTTCTCTCTTATTCTTACAGATAGAAAGCAGGTTCCTTTCTGTCAGAGCACAGCTTCTTCAGCGTGGCGTGAGCAGCAAGACGCATGGGCGCAGGCACCTTGCGGGAATCTGTCGAGCATATGCTGACGCAACGCATGCAGCTTATGCAGAGCTTAGGCTTGGTTTTCATACGCGCTTCGCTGATGGCGTTGGCGGGACAGTATTTAAAGCAGATACCACATCCTATGCATTCCTTGGCAGGCATTGGGTACAGAGGAAGTGATTTGGCCTCTTTGCTTGCATAGTTGGGATCGCCAGGCATTTTGACCTCTGTGAAGCTGTCCTTTTCCTTCAGCCGCTTCAGGAAGTCAACAAGCTTTGCTCTGTCGCTCGTATCAGGTCTTCCTGCTCCGAAGCGTGGATCGATGGAGTGAGGCGCAATCATCTCGCAGCCGGCAACCGTTACAAAGCCCTGCTTTGCTGCAAGCTCGCTCATCTCAAGCAGTGCGTCGTCAACGGCGCGGTTGCCGTAAACGGCCACGGGGACGCATGGGGTGTTGTTGCCCTTTATTATCTCCATGCGATCATACATGGGCTTGGGTATCCTGCCGGCATACACGGGGAAGCAGAAAAACGCGAGGGTATCATTAGTGAGCGATACGCTCATGCTGGGGGTCGTTATCTCCTGCATGGGTGCGTCGCCCAGCTCTTTACTGATGATATCAGCGACGGATTTGGTGCCTCCGCAGGGGCTGAAGTAAAAAATTGCATATTTCATTTTTTCACATTCCTTTACTGTTGTCTTTTTCTGAACACATTGTATCATAGATTACAGGCTGCGGCAAGAGCCTTTTATCAGAATGCAACAGGCACAAAACCGTTTCCGTCAAACTCCCATACCTCTGTGAAGCCGCAGGAGCGCGCAAGAGCATCGGACAGCTCAAAGCCCAGGGTAATGCCGCTTGCCGAATGTGCGTCGGAGCTTATACAGATCCTTCCGCCGATCTGATTCAAATGCCGTAGAAGCTCTTCCGAAGGGTACGGGCTCGTTCGATAGCCGCGGCTCATCGCGCCTGTGTTTATCTCGAATATCTTATCCGCCGCACACAGCTTTTCCATGGCTGCATAGGCGGCGTCACGGAAGTACCGCGCCGAGGTATCGTACAGCCGCTCCTGCTCGTTATATTTTGTGAGCAGATCAAAGTGTCCGACTATGCCTATCTCATCAAATTCTGCAACCCTGCTGAGATTTTCAAAGTATGCCTCGGCTGCGCCCGCGGGGCCGCCGAAATGCTCTATCAGCAGCTTGTGATGCTCAAGGTCGAAGTCCTCGTAGAAACCTTCGACTATGTGCCCAGATCCGATAATATAATCATAACCCTCAAAGCTTGCCGGAACCGACAGATCATATTCCATACCGCAGTAAAGCTTTATCTTTCCCTCATATACAGCCTTGAGCCGAGCCATTTCCACCTTAAAAGGAGCCTCATTTTCGGCGGGCATACACCAGATCTCTCCCTCTATGGGTATGTGAGCGCTTATGCCGAGGGAGGTAAGGCCTGCATCTATGGCGGCAAGCACCATCTCCTCGGGTGTGTTCGCTCCGTCGTCAAAGCTTGTGTGGCAGTGAAGATTTTGTCTGACCATATTTATCCCACCTTAACACAATAGGTGCGCATGGCTCGGGTTCCGACCACGGCATAATTGCCGTACATGGCCGGCGACGCCTCGATATTGCCTCCGAGATTCAGATAATCAAGCTCTTCGCCGGTTTTGCCGTCGAGCAGAAACATATTGAATCCGGAGTTGCAGTATATAAGATAGCCGTTTCCGTCATCATCATAAAAGTCCACGGGAGAGCTCCAGCTATACATTGTGGTCTCCTTCTTCCATACCTCCTCGCCGGTCTCCTTATCAAGAGCCACCAGCGTGCCGGAGCTTGCGCCGGGAGTTCTGGCAATGGGTACGAATATCATATCCGACAGATTGTTCTTACCCACCGCTATGGTGCCCTGGACGCCGCCGGAAAGATCCTGCACCGTATAGCAGGTGTAATCTGTTCTCCAGACTATCTCACCCGTTTCCGCGTCGATCTTCCAAATAGGTATATTCGCCGTGGAGTAGGAGCGCCAGCCGTAATGGAAGGATGTGCTGATATATATGTAAGGATGTCCGTCCTCAATGTCAACGACCGGCGAGCAGTTGGTATCGTCCAGAGTATCCTGCACCCATACGAGCTCAAGCGTGTTCAGGTCAAGACACATGAGATTGCCGCCGTTATCGGCAAGGAAGATATAATTATTGATCACAGCCGCGCTTGATTCAACACCCAGCCAGTATCGGGAGCCGCTGCGCACACCGCTATACTTCCACTTCACGATGTTATCCGGGTCAACGGACAGTTCGCCCGTCTGCTCGTTATATTTTGTATTGAGGTGGATGATGTAAAGTATTCCGTTCTCACTCGGGTAAATTAGCTGATCCGTTTCAGCGCTCACAAGGGGCGATGAGTCAAACATATGCCAGCCGCGATTTGCAAAGGTCTCGTTGTGACCAAACTCAAACATCACGGTGTTGTCAATAAGATTTACCACGAAAGCTCTGGAACGGCCGTTTACACTGTCAACGCCTGAACCGACGTACAGTATTGGATAGCCTCGGGGGTCGAGAGCTCCCGCGCCCTTGAAGTTAAAGCCCAGATTGAGCGGATCGCGGGTATATTCACCCGTAGTGAGCTCATAGAAGTACACATGGCCGTCGAGCGTGCAGTAGACGACCTCCACAAGATCCTTTTTCTCTCTGGCCCAGTCGTACATAGCCGTCATATTCTTGCGGGTATCATCGGGCCACTTAACTATAAGGGGCTGACCGGTCCAGCCGCTGCCTGACCAATAGCTGCCGTCGGTATCGCTCAGTCCGCTCGTGCTCTTTGTCCAGAGCGTCGATATAGTTTTGCTGCTGACGTCGGCGGTGCCGTAGGCAGCTCCGCTGCGGAAGTTGTTTCCGCGGAAGCCGATGACGCCTTCAAGCTCCGTATATCTCTCCGGCAGGTCGAACAATATCTCGTACTCGGACGTATAGTCCTCCACTACCTCGCCGTCCACCATTACGGCCGTGCTTGAAATGAGCTTATTGGGGCGGGTCTCCTCAACGGAATGAGGCTCGAAGTCGGGCAGGCCGACCGGTGTCGGAGTAGGCTCCGGAGTGGGCGTAGGCGTGGGCGCCGCAGTGGGCGCGGCGGTCTCCTTCGGAGTATTGAGCTCATCATTTGCCTGAATGCCGCGGACAACTATCCATCCCAGGAGCGCCAGCAATATAACGAGCACCAGCACTTCCGCAATAATTACTGCCGTATTTTTCTTTTTCATCTCAAAATCCCGCCTATTTTAATTATTCTGTAAAATGCACGTGATTGTTGATATGCTCCTCGCAGAAGCAGTGGTAGCCGGCGCATCTTGAGCAATATCTGAATTCAAGATTCGGGAAATCCGTATCCGTTCTGCCGCAGACAGAGCATTTGTGACTGTAGTTCTTCTGGCGCTGCTCGTACTTGATCTTCTGCTTTTCACGATTGAAATTGACCGTTGTCTTTCTGTATCTTGCTCTTACGCTGCTTATTGAAGATATAAGGTCGGCTCCGAAGAACACAAAATAATTCAAAATAGCGATCAGCGGCAGCAGGTTGAAGGGGAACGGAGACACAAGCATCGCGTAGAGGAAGAAAGCCGCGTCAACGTATGCAAGCCATTTGATCTTTACGGGAATTATGAACATAAAAAGCACCTGCGTGTCAGGAAAAAGGGTTGCAAAGGAGAAGAACATCGACAGGTAGATATAATATGTTCCTATATTCACGCTCTGCTTTGTTATGAAATAGATGACAAGGCCATAGATGACCGTCATAAGTATGCCGCTGAAAATGAAGATGTTGAACCTTGGAGTTCCCCACTCTCTTTCGAGGGTGCTGCCTATCCAGTAGTAAAAATAGAAAAACAGCAGCGCCCACATACTCATGTCCTGAGGGATAAAGATGAAGGTGATGAGCCGCCAAACCTGTCCTCTAATTATGAGTTCGGGTGAAAACGAGAAATAGCTGAGCAGCGTTTTGCTCTCGTCCATAATGCTCAGCAGCCACACCGCAAGACTTATGACAACAATATAAAGCATCAGATTTGGTATGCCGAAACGGGGATGCTTATAACAGAACATATCGATTTTTTTGTTGAGCTTTCTCATGCTTTTTTTCCTTTCGGAATTCAGAGTTATAATTACTGTGTATTATATCCTACATCGAAAGCAGAGTAATGTCCACAAAAAATTTGTCGCAGGCATAACTTTTCACTTTAAGTTTTTGCAATTATATGTTAGTATATATTCTGTATTATTGTGTACACAGGTGAAAAAATGCTTAACAAAGAAAACAGCTTTGAAATCAAAAACGAGATCATAGAGGGGCGCAACGCAGTTATTGAGGCTTTGCGGGTCGGAAGAAGCATCGATAAGATCTTCATTGCCAAGGGAGAGACAGATAAGACCCTCGGGCATATCGCTTCAAAGGCCCGTGAGGCGGGCATAGTCGTCGCCGACGCCGACCGCCGCAAATTGGACAACATGAGCGTTACCAAGGCGCATCAGGGCGTTATCGCCCTTGTAGGTGTAAACGAATACTGCTCAATAGACGATATCCTCGCTCTTGCCGCAGAACGAAACGAAGCGCCCTTCATCATCGTATGCGACGAGGTCAGCGACCCCAGGAACCTGGGCGCCATAATCCGCAGCGCCGAATGCGCGGGAGCGCACGGGGTAATCATACCTAAGCGCAGAAGCGCCGGCCTCACGGCCATCGTGGGAAAAGCCTCGGCGGGCGCCGCGGAGCACATGAGGATCGCAAGAGTCTCCAACATCCCCGCGGCTTTAAAGGAGCTTAAGGATAAGGGGCTGTGGGTATACGGCGCGGCAGCCGGCGGCTCAAGCGAGTTCTGGGGCACGGATTTTACAGGGGCCATGGCTCTTGTCATCGGCTCCGAGGGCGACGGCATCGGCAGGCTTGTGCGGGAAAACTGCGATTTTATCGTTAACATCCCCATGGTAGGCAAGATCAATTCTCTCAACGCCTCCGCCGCCGCATCTGTAATAATGTATGAGGTTCTACGCCAGCGGAGAAGCTGAGTACCCCGAGGGAAAACATATGAATATAAACAATAATGATAATTCCAACAGCACATACGAGTTCGATATCGACAGCATCCTTCTTGAATTCGGCTCTCTTAAGGAGGAGCCTGAGTCCGAAAAGCCGGTTTTTGAACCGAGGCTCCCTATAACCTACAGCTCAGACACGGGGGATGACGTTTTCTCCGCCTCAATAGAGGACGGAGGCAGCTATGATGACGAAGACTTCAGTATCCCCTTCAAGGAACTGGCCTCCGCTTTAAAGGAGTCTGACGAAGAGCCTCCGTTCGAGCCTTCCGGCTTTGATTTTGATCCGCATAAAATTCTGATGGAATTCGAGTCGGACGATGATTACGGCCTTGAGAGCACGATCGACCCCTCCGCCATAAAAGCCGAATTTGAAAATGACGATACGGCTCCAAAGTCCGCTCCAAAGCAGAGCGCGGTCTCTCTAGAACCCGAGCAAGAGGTTTCCTATGCGCCGAAGCCGGTAGATCCCGTCTCGGACGATTTTATTGAGAGAATTGTTAAAGAGTTTAAAGCCGGTCAGGAGAGTGCCGAGACGCCGCAGTCCGAGTCCGAGGCGGAGATCAGGCCCGAGGATAAGCCCGTCATCTCTGCCGAGGACGAGCCGCCGGTTGACATAATGTCAGAACCTACACAAGAGCGTCCCGAGGTCAAAGACGAGCCAGAGGCGGAGCTCATAGACGACGCGGAGGCTCATTATGCCGAGGCGTACGAGTACGAGGAGCCGCGGGAGGAAAAGCGCGCCAAGCCTAAGCCGCGGAGCAAAACCTTCCGCGAGACCGTGGCGGTCCCCGTGATCTCCGCTCTTGCTTTTATTGCCATTAAGATCAAGCAAAGCCAGCTTTCCGTGGGAGCTGCAAGCTATGAAACCGAGGATCTCGGCGAGGAGATGCCCCCCGACAAGGCGGCGAAGTTCTATTCCAAGCACATTGCCGGCCTGCGGCTCAGGACGCGGATTGCTTTTATCCTCAGCGCTGCCATGATATATATTTCATATGGCCTGCCCTTGGTGGGACCTTTGACCGACGTCGGTGTTAAGAGCGCCGTATGCCTTATTCTTATGCTGGCAGTAATGCTCTGCGGCCTTGATATAATCACCACCGGTATAATGAGCCTTGTACGCTTCAAGCCGCACGCCAGCGGCCTTATCGCCGTATCCTGCCTGCTGTGTGCGATCGACGCTTTCGTCATTGCCTCCGGCGGAAAGAGCAGCGGACTTCCCTTCTGCGTTATCCCCGCGCTTACAATCTCCTTCACCCTGCTCGGCTGCGTTCTGAACGCCAGAAGCAACCGTATCGTGTTCAATACCGCCGCATCGGCGAGGCGACCCTTTACTCTCACCGCCGAAGCTGCCCTGTCCGGCGGGGATATCACCCTGTTGAAATCATTGAAAGCCACTGAAGGCTTTGTACGGCGCACCGAGGAGGATGGTCCGGACGAAGCGACTTTCGGCCTTATGACACCCTACCTTATCGCGGCGGCGCTTGTGCTCAGTCTGGTCTCGGCTGCCATCGGCAAGAATTTTGCCGGTTTTGCTCATATACTTTCCGGCATTTTTGTCTGCGCGGCCCCCATCGCTATGCTGATAACCTTCCCCCTGCCCTTCTTTGTGTCCATTAAGACGCTGATAAAAAAGGGCTCTACCATTGCCGGCTGGTCTGGTCTTTACGATATAGGTAAGGCCAGACACCTTATAATCACGGACGTTGACATCTTCCCCAGGGACTGTGTCAAGATAAGCAAAACCCGCATTCTCTCAGGCATGAAGCCAGAGAAGGTCATTTCCTTCGCAGCCAGCATTATTTCCGCTTCCGGAAGCGCCCTTGTTCCAGCCTTTTCAGAGCTTATGCGCAAAGGCAACGGCAGTCTCCTGACGGTCGAGGCTTTCTCCGTTCACGAAAGCGGCGGACTTATCGCCATGGTCGACGGAGAGGAGGTCCTATGTGGAAACGCCGGATTCATGCGGCTCATGGGAATGCACCTTCCCGATAAGTTCGCCGTCAGGGACTGTGTTTATGTAGCGGCCTCCGGCTCCATATGCGGCCTGTTTGAGATGGAATACACCCCCACGGAGGCCGTCAAAAGCGCCCTTGAGGCTCTCATGAGTTCCAACCGCCACCCCATATTCGCCATCCGCGATTTCAATATCACTCCGCAGATGCTTTCCACCAAGTTTGACATCGCTACGGACGGCTTTGACTTCCCCGCATACTCGGAAAGATACGAGATATCCGGCGCCGTTCCGGCAGAGGGCAGCAAGCCCGCAGCGCTCATATCCCGAGAAGGGCTGGAACCCCTTGTATCCCTCGCAGATCACGGCAGAGCGCTGTACGGCAGGATACGCCTAAACGTCATGCTCAGCGTGCTCAGCACGGTGATCGGGGTCGCGCTCATGTTCATACTGAGCCTCAGCGGCACCCTGAGCGTCGTCACCGCCCTTACATACCTGCTCGGCTGGCTTCTGCTTGCGGTCATACTGAGTTTTACCGTCAATACTCAGTAAAAAACAGTTGCCATAAATATATAATCAGTGTATAATAAATCGATTGCGTTTTAAGCGATTTAAATTTTATAGTTTACAATATATCAGAGAGGAAGCAACACATGAGCTACGAAACCAAGAACATCCGCAACATCTGCTTCATGGGTCACGGCAACAGCGGTAAGACCAGCCTTGCCGAGAGCATGCTGTTCAGCACCGGCGCTATTGACCGTATGGGCAAGGTCACCGACGGCAACACCGTCTGCGACTACGACGCTGAAGAGATCAAGCGCCAGATTACCATCGCGACCTCAGTCGCTCCCGTTAACTTCGGCGGCTGCAAGATCAATGTACTCGACTGCCCCGGCTACTTTGACTTCGTTGGCGACGTTCTCGCCGCTATCCGCGTTGTTGAAGCCGGCGTTATCTTCTGCTCGGCCAAGGACGGCATCACCGTCGGCGCAGAGCGCAGCTGGAAGTATCTGAAGGCCGCAGGCGTTCCCGCGATCTTCTACATCTCCAAGCTGGACGAGGAGCACGGTGATTTCGATACCGTTCTTTCCGCGCTTAAGGAAAAATACGGCGCGTCGGTCTGCCCCGTTATTATTCCCATGTCCGACGGCACAGGCGTTATCGATCTGGTGCATAACGTTGCTTACCAGACCAAGGGCGGCAAGACCGCCAAGGTTGCGGTTCCTGACGCCGACGCAGGTAAGGTCGAGGATATGCGCATGGAGCTTATGGAGGCTGCGGCAGTTACCGAGGAGCTCATGGAGAAGTTCCTCGATACCATGGAGCTTACCGATGACGAGATCGCCGAGGGCATCAAGGCCGGTCTTGTAGAGCGTAGCGTTGTTCCCGTTGTCTGCGGCGCAGCAATGGCAAATATCGGCACCGAGGCCGTCATGCAGGCTGTCTGCGATTATGTTCCCGCTCCCGCAGATAAGTCCACAGAGCCTGTCAGCGGTTTTGTCTTCAAGACCGTTTCCGATCAGTTCGGCAAGTACAGCTTTGTTAAGGTCATAAGCGGAAAGATCACCGCCGACCTCACTCTCCGCAATGTCCGCGCTTCCAGCAATGACAAGCTCGGCCGCCTGTACACCGTTTCCGGCAAGAAGACCACCGAGGTCAAGGAAGTCTGCTGCGGCGATATCGTTGCCGTCGGCAAGATGGACTGGAAGACCGGCGATACCGTGTGCGATCCCAAGAACGAGGTCGAGTTCCCCGCGCTTGAGATACCCGATCCCTGCTACTCCATGGCTATCTCCCCCAAGACCAAGGGTCAGGACGACAAGGTCGCCGGCGGTCTTGCAAGACTTAATGAAGAAGACGTTTCCTTCACTCTCGTGAACAACGCTGAGACCCATCAGATGGTCATCTCCGGCGCAGGCGACATTCAGGTAGACGTTCTCTGTGCAAAGCTCAAGTCCCGTTTCGGCGTTGAGACCGAGCTCAAGCCCGCACGCGTCGCTTATCGTGAGAAGATCAAGGGCCGCGTAGAGGCTCACGGCCGCCACAAGAAGCAGTCCGGCGGTTCCGGTCAGTTCGGCGACGTTTGGGTACGCTTCGAGCCCCAGGACGAGCAGGACGACATGATTTTCGCAGAGGAAGTGTTTGGCGGCTCCGTTCCCAAGAACTTCTTCCCCTCCGTTGAAAAGGGTCTGCGCAACGCAGTCCAGAAGGGCGTTCTCGCCGGTTATCCTCTGGTCGGCCTAAAGGCCACCCTGTACGACGGCTCCTACCACCCTGTCGACTCCAACGATATGGCGTTCCAGACGGCCGCCCGCCTCGCCTATCAGGACGGAATTCCCAAGGCCAAGCCCACTATTCTTGAGCCTATCGGTCTGCTTAAGGTAACCATTCCCGACGCAAACCTCGGAGATATTATGTCCGATATCTCCTCCAAGCGCCGCGGAACCGTTCTCGGAATGAACGCCGAAGACGGCATGCAGATAGTTGAGGCTGAGGTCCCCATGGCAGAGATGAGCTCCTACACCATTGACCTGCGCTCCATGACCCAGGGTCGTGGTTCCTTCTCCTGCAAGTTCGTTCGCTATGAGGAAGCCCCCGGCAACGTTCAGCAGAAGGTTATCGAAGAAGCAAAGGCTCTGGCTGAGGCCGAATAAAAAATACGCGGTGGGCTAAAGCCCACCGCTTTTAAATGATCTGTTATGAAATTTAAAATACCTAAAATAAAAATACAGCCGGCAAAAACGAATGAGCCGGAGGACGCCGTAGCTGCCGATAATCCCGACGAGATCTTTGAGGAGCTTGAGCAAGCAGCTTCCGCAGACTATGCCGAGCAGCCGCCCGAGCCGAAGGCTTCCTCCTTTTCTATCAGCGAAGCACAGCTCAGGAAGGTCTGGGCCTGTGAGATAGCTTTCGGCCTTCTTGCCTCAGTTGCCGCTGTAATCATTGCTTTTATCGGATGATACTATTTATAATGTTATAATGCAAAACGCTGCCGCCTGTTCATGCAGGAGGCAGCGTTTTGCTCTTATGTTCAATTATCTGACTATCGCCTTAATAAACGCGGGCTTTTCAACCGGCTCGGGAACGATGGTATAGCAGCTGCGCAGAAGCTCGGCAGCCTGCTCCGCTTTTTCAGCAGAGCTTGCATGAATAGTACCGAGGCTCTCCCCTGCCTCGACCCTGTCGCCTACCTTTTTATTGAGGATCAGGCCGACGGAAAGGTCGATATCGCTCTCCTTGGTAACTCTTCCGCCGCCGAGATGCATGGATACAAGCCCGACGTCAGCAGCGGAAATGTGCTTGACATATCCAGTCTCCCTGCATATCGCCTCGTATTGTACAGGAGCCGCAGGCAGCAGATCGGTGTTGAAGACTGCGTTTTTATCGCCCTCCTGCCCCTCAACAAGCTGAGCGAGCTTATTAAGGGCGGAGCCGTCCTCTATGCCTCGGATGAGCATCTGTCTTGCCGCGTCGTCGTTTTCGGCTATTCCCGCCTCTGTCAGTATACAGGCTCCGAGAGTCAGGCAGAGTTCGAGCAGCTCGCCCTTTTTCTCTCCGCGCAGGACCTTGATGGCCTCCTTGACCTCAAGCGCATTACCTATTGCATTACCCAGAGGCTCGTCCATGTCTGTAATGACGGCAACGGTCTTTTTGCCCGCCATTTTTCCTACCGCCGTAAGGTTTTCGGCAAGCTCCTTAGCGTCCTCAACGGTCTTCATGAACGAGGCTCTGCGGCGCGGTGCGTCGAGCACGATGACGTCAGCTCCCGCCGCAAGCTTCTTGGACATGATGGAACTCACGATAAGCGGTATGCTGGGAACGGTGCCGGTAACGTCACGCAGGGCGTACATCTTCTTGTCGGCGGGGTCAAGATCGGCGGTCTGACCGGCGATGGCAATACCGAAGTCGTTCACATTGGCCATGAAGGTCTCCTCCGATATACCGGTGTTGAATCCTGGGAAACTCTCAAGCTTGTCTATGGTACCGCCGGTATGGCCGAGGCCGCGGCCGGACATCTTTGCTATCTTCACGCCCTGTGCCGCCACCATCGGGCAGAGTATCAGGGAGGTTTTATCCCCGACGCCGCCGGTGGAGTGCTTATCCGCCTTGACGCCATTTATGCCGCTCAGGTCAAGTGTTTCTCCGGAATTCATCATAGCCATGGTTAGCTCAAGGGTCTCCTCCCTGTCCATACCGCGGATGAGGATCGCCATGAGCAGCGCCGACATCTGATAGTCGGGTATCTCGCCCTTTGTGTATCCGTCCACAACAAATTTTATCTCTTCCGCACTTAGCTTAAAGCCGTCACGCTTTTTAACGATTATATCAGTCATCAGCATTGCCGATACCTCCCAATTATGAATGACATAATTTTAGCACATCTGTACGGAAATTTCTACATATATTATTTTTTTCTTTTTCCCTGGAAAATAATATATTCCCTGCCCTCGATCACTCTCAGCAATTCACGGCCTGCCCTGAGTCTTTTGCTGTCCGCTGGGATCGCGATCAGTTTTTTTTCTCCGTCGCAGCCGACAAGGCAGTTTTTCGGGCCGAGCCGCCATAAAATGTCGCCTTCCCGCTCAGGCTCTTTCGTTTTTACCTCACGGTCGGCCGCGTATTCAAGCTTCTTCGGGAAGCCTTTTAGTCCCGCGCGGCTCACTCGTCTTACAAGCCTCAGGCCGCCTCCCTGCGGCTGCATCGTGCCGAGATATGCCTTACTTTCGGAGCCGAAAGCATAAAGCTTCACGATGCCTTTGGATTTATCGCAGTGAGCGTCGAACACGGTCATCAGTCCATCCGCGTAAACTCTCAGCTCTCCTTTTTTATCGCCGTCTATGTAGATAGGGTATTTATCCATGCTGCGCTTGCCCCCTTAGCCTAAAAGCTATGCAAAACGCCCCGAGAATTATCTCAGGGCGTTTATCTCACAGGCCGAAGCTGACCGCTATAGCGTTGTCGACCTTTGTCATGGTATTATCATCGAGCTTTCCCATGCGCTCACGCAGGCGGGATTTGTCGATAGTGCGTATCTGCTCCAGAAGGATCACGCTGTCCCGCGACAGTCCGACGCTTTGGGCGTTCAGTTCGATATGGGTGGGCAGCCGTGCCTTGCCGGTCTGACTTGTTATGGCAGCGGCAATAACCGTTGGGCTGTGCTTATTGCCGGTGTCGTTCTGAACAATGAGCACTGGGCGCATACCGCCCTGCTCCGAGCCTACAACGGGGCTCAAGTCAGCATAATAAATATCTCCACGTTTGACTATACTCAATTTAATTCACACTCCGAATGATAGTCGCCCGCTACATTTTATGTAGTGTGCTGATTACATTCTCCCACAGTGAATTAAATTTTATACATCATGGGACATAAACTCTCGGTACACGCTTGGACACAGCGCACAGAAGCTCGTAGGGTATCGTACCGGCAGCCGAGGCAAGGTCGAGGATAGAAGCATGCTCTCCGAAGAGTTCGACCTCGCTTCCGACTGATGCGTTGGGAATATCGCTTATGTCTATCATGCACATATCCATGCAGATGTTGCCCCTTTGCGGCGCAAAGCAGCCGTCCGTGAAAAAGCAGCATTTGTTTGCCGCAGCCCAAGAAAGCCCGTCGGCATATCCGGCCGCCACGACGCCCATGCGCGTGCGCTTTTTCGTTACAAAATGCCTGCCGTAGCTTATGCAGGTATCCGGCTCGTAATATTTAATGGTACTGATCGTACTGACCATTCGCATAGCGGGCTTTAAGCCTAGCCTGCCGTTATCACCGTAGCCGTAAAGAAGCAGCCCCGGGCGAACCATATCCAGCGCCATGCCCGGGTGATTGATAACGGCGCCGCTGTTAGAGCAATGGCGTATCTCGAAGCTAACGCCCATTTTCTCGGCTGCTGCTATCACGTTGCAGAAGAGCTTAAACTGCTTTTGAGTATACTCCATATTGTCCTCATCGGTAAAATCCGATACGGCAAAATGCGTGTACACTCCCTCGACGTCGAGGTGCGGCATACGGCAGGTGCTGACAACATTCTTTACTCCCTCATCAAAGTACGATCCGGCGCACAGATATCCCAGTCTGGACATACCTGTATCCAGCTTTATATGGATCTTCAGGCTACCGCCGAGGGCACTCGCCGCTTCCGAATACTCAATGGCCTTTGCTTCGCAGGACACAGTCTGAGTAAGCTCATTGTCAAGCAGCGCCTTGACATACTCCGGCGGAGTATGTCCGAGTATGAGTATGGGCATATTCACGCCGCTGCGTCTCAGCTCCAGCGCTTCATCAAGGCAGGCAATTGCGAGGTAATCCGCCCCGCACTTTTCAAGGCGCTTAGCCACCTCGACCGCGCCGTGGCCGTAAGCATCGGCCTTGACTATGCCAAGAAACCTCGTGCCCTCCGGCAGACTGCGCCTTATGCTGCGGTAATTATGTTCGATATTATTCAGACTCACTTCGGCCCATGTTCTCTTTTGCAGATCGTTCATTTCAGTTAACTTCCCAATCGCTTATCTCAATGAATATTACGGTTTGCTCCTTATAGCATATTTCAGCGTTCAGGGGCACGAGCTCACTACTGAGCCACAGCGTCACGAGCATATCGTCCGACGGTACGAGCCTTGCGGCTATCATATCGTCCTCGCACCATGTGATGTCGACATGCGCATCGCTTATGGAGCGCACAAGCAGCGGCAGCGCCGACATGGGACTGAGCTCCGTGTCGCCGAAGGAGCCGATGTCAAGTATGGCGCCGTCGTACTCAAGGCTCAGAGCGTCGCCCGTTACGTGCGCTTTAATTCCAGCTACCGTTTCGGGCTCGGTTATCTCAACCTCGGCGCTCTCCGCAGTCTGAGCATATCGGAGCGTAAATTCAGCCGTTTTATCGCTGTACTCGGCCCGCACACCGGCGCTGAAGCTTACTGTCTCGGCTTCCGAGACTCCTTGTACAAACTGATTGAAGCTCTCCTCGCCGGTATCCGCGCAGCCGCAGAGCAGGACGAGGCTTATCATTAGCGGAAGCAGTTTTTTGATCATGGACTTCCTCTCCTCAATCCATTATATTATAGACGTTCTCATTTCATTAGTCAAATTTTATCTTGACTTTTCTCTCAATGTGGGCTTTAATATCATAGTAAGCATAAGACGAGCATACGAACACGCCTCTGCAAAGCATTTTTGCCCTTTATCTTCGTTATCGTCCTTGAAATACGCCAGTATTCCCGCGTTCTCTGCCTTGATAAAGGACAAAAACTCAATTGCAGAGGTCAGGGATTTTTAAGCGAGATAGCGTTGGTGCAGTCAAGGCTTCGCGATTGAGGAAGGCTTTGTGCCTTGTGATTGATCGAAACGCGGTCTGCGCCTATGATATCCGCTAAAAAACGGGTTCGTATGTTCGCCTTATGCTTAATCGAACACCTGCCGCCTGACGTAGGCTCTTTCCGGTGCTTTTTTCCATTTTCGTCTTGAGGGGCGGCAGCCCATCTGCATCTCAAAAGGAAAAAATCCCTCGTAAATTCCTCCGTGCCAGGTGCTTCACAGTTTTGAAGCAGAGATTTTTGTTCTCGCAAAGGGCAAAGCCGCAGGGAATACTGACGTATTTTCAAGGCTTTTCACGAAGCGAGAGCAGAAAAGCTCGCTTCAAAACCGTCAGGTGTTCTGCTCCTCTATGCTTAATATTATTGCGATGATCGGGAAGATAACACTGTAAGCTCCAGTCAGAGAATGGCGGCCGACGGCTGTAAGCCGCCTGTGGTGCCGGTATTTAGTTCGCCCGTGAGCTCCGGCTAATCCCCGGCGGCGGCTCCGTTATAGCCACGAAGCGCGATGAGCATCGAATTTGGGTGGTACCGCGGAAGATCTGTCTTTCGTCCCTCTGGGGCGGAGGACTATATTTTTTGATGAAAAAACAAAGTAAGGAGAGACACAATGAAAGCACTTATGCAGGAGCTTAAGGACAATGCTCTGAAGGCTATTCTTGACGCCGACAGTCTGGAAAATCTCGAAGCTCTCAGAATCAAATATCTCGGCAAAAAGGGTGAGCTGACTGCTATTCTCAAGCAGATGGGTAAGCTTTCAGCCGAGGAGCGCCCGGCTATGGGCCAGCTTGCAAACCAGCTCAGAGCAGAGCTTGAGAGCTCCATAGAGACGACCCGCACAAGGCTTGAGGCGGCGGCTCTTGAGGCAAGGCTGAAGCTTGAGGCGGTCGATGTCACCATCCCCGGCGATGAGCTGAAGCTCGGCCACAAGCATCCCATGTACAAGGCGCTTGACGAGATAAAGGATATATTCGTGGGCATGGGCTTTACCGTGCTTGACGGCCCCGAGGTAGAGCTTGCCTCATATAACTTCGATAAGTTAAACGCCGAGGAGGGACACCCCTCCCGCGATTGGTCGGACACTTTCTACTTTGACGAGGACAGCAGAGTCATGCTTCGCTCCCAGACAAGCCCCATGCAGGTTCGCGCCATGGAAACCATGAAGCTTCCCATCCGCATCGTCGCTCCGGGCAGAGTTTACCGCAAGGACGAGGTCGACGCGACCCACTCCCCTATGTTCCATCAGGTCGAGGGCATGGTCATAGACAAGGGCGTTACCATGGCTGACCTCAAGGGCACTCTGAACCTTGTTATGGAGCAGCTTTTCGGCGAGGGAACTGTTACCCGCTTCCGCCCCCACCATTTCCCCTTCACAGAGCCGAGCTGTGAGATGGACGTTCAGTGCCACAAGTGCGGCGGCAAGGGCTGCCCCACCTGCAAGGGTGAGGGCTGGATCGAAGTCCTGGGCGCTGGAATGATCCACCCGAGAGTGCTTGAGATGAGCGGCATCGACAGCGAGGAATACACCGGCTGGGCCTTCGGTATGGGTCTTGAAAGGCTTGCAATGCGCCGCTTTAAGATCTCCGACCTGCGTCTGATATTTGAAAACGACATCCGCTTCTTGGAACAGTTCTAAAGGGAGGATAAAAAATGAATTTAAGTAGAAAATGGCTTACAGAGTTTGTTGACGGCGTTTCCGTCTGCGATATAGACGACCGCGAGTTTGCAGAGGCCATGACCCTCTCCGGCTCCAAGGTCGAGACCTACGAGGATCTCGGCGCAGAGATAAATAACGTTCTGGTTGGCAGGATACTCTCCATGGAGAAGCACCCCAACTCCGATCATATGTGGATATGTCAGATAGATACCGGTGAGGCCGAGCCCGTTCAGATCGTTACCGGCGCATGGAACATCCACACCGGCGATCTTGTTCCCGCGGCTCTGCACAATTCACTGCTGCCCGGCGGCAAGAAGATCACCAGGGGCAAGCTGCGCGGCGAAACCTCAAACGGCATGCTGTGCTCCCTCAGGGAGCTCAACCTTGATGAGCGCGATTTCCCCTACGCTGTTATCAAAGCCGCCGCGCTTTTAAACGATTATCACCCGCTGGACGCCGAAAGGCCCTCAATTCCAGCAGATATCAAGGCCGGCGACAAGGTTTTCGGCCCCGTAGTCGCCGCAAAAGCCATTGCGGTCGAGACCATAGGCGTTAATATATATAAATGTACGCTCAATATCGGCGCCACAGAGATTGCCGTGGAGACCGGTTGTCAGAACATCCATGAACGCGACATGGTGGCATACAACACCAGGACCGGCAGCATCTGCACTCTCGACGATCTGCATGCACAGCAGGCCGAATTCCCACACTGCATCCCCGACGGTATTTTCGTCCTGCACGAGGACGGCGTAAATCCCGGCGACGATATAAGACCAGTCATTGGCGCGGACGACCACGTTATTGAGTTTGAGATTACCCCCAACCGCCCCGACTGCCTGTCCATTATAGGCCTTGCCCGCGAGGCTTCCGCTACCTTCGGCAAGGAGCTGAAGCTCCATGAGCCTCAGGTAAAGGGCGGCGCGTACGGCAAGCTCGATGAGCTTCTCAAGGTCGAGGTTCCCGCCGAAGATCTGTGCCCCCGCTACACCGCGCGTATGGTGCGCAACGTCAGGATAGCTCCCTCACCCAAGTGGATGCGCGAGAGGCTCAGATCCATGGGCGTAAGGCCTATCAACAACATCGTCGATATCACAAACTATGTTATGATGGAATACGGCCAGCCCATGCACGCTTTTGACTATCGCTATGTCAAGGGCGGCAAGATAATCGTCCGCCGCGCCGAGGACGGCGAGGAGCTCACTACCCTGGACGGCAATGTGAGAAAGCTCAGAAGCAGCATGCTCGTCATCGCTGACGACACCCGCGCCGTTGGCCTTGCCGGTATCATGGGCGGCGAGAACAGCGAGATCGTCGCCGATACTGTGGACGTCGTATTTGAATCTGCAAATTTTGACGGCACCTGCATCCGCAAGGCCGCTCTCGCCCTCGGTATGCGCACCGAGGCCTCCGCAAAGTTTGAAAAAGGTCTTGATTCCCTGAACACCCTGCCGGCCGTCAACCGCGCCTGTGAGCTGGTTGAAATGCTGGGCGCAGGCGAAGTCGTGGACGGAGTTATAGACGTTGTAAACAAGCTTCCCGAGCCCACTGTTCTGGCTCTGCGTCCTGATAAAGTCAACTCGTTGCTTGGTACTGATGTTTCTGTATCCCGTATGCAGAGTATTCTCAGAAGTCTGCAGTTCGGCGTTGACGGCGAGACGATCAGCGTTCCCTCTTGGAGAGCGGACGTCGTCCACTATTCGGATCTTGCCGAGGAGGTCGCGCGCTTCTACGGATATAATAACATTCCCTGCACGCTCGTCCACGGCGAAAGCACGCTCGGCGGCTACTCTGCTGAGCAGCTCCTTGAGCAGCAGCTCGGCGCTCTCTGCCGCGCCGCCGGTTATGATGAGATCATAACCTACTCCTTCATCTCCCCCACCTATTACGACAAGATCCGCTGGGCCGCTGATGATCCGAGGCGCAAGAGCTTCAAGATCCTCAATCCGCTGGGCGAGGATACCTCCATCATGCGCACAACGACCCTGCCCTCCATGCTTGAGATCCTGACGCGCAACTACAATTTCCGCAACAAATCGGTCAAGCTCTATGAGCTGGGCAGAATATATAAGCTCGGCGGCGAGGACGGGCTTGCCATAGAATCCAAGATACTCACCATCGGTGCCTACGGCACAAACGCGAGCTTTTTTGGGCTCAAGGGACTTGTTGAGGCCGTCATGAAGGATATCCGCGCAAAGGACGTCCATTTTGAAGCCTGCACCGATAATCCTTCCTACCACCCCGGCCGCTGCGCGACGGTATGGGCCGGCTCCGACTGCATCGGCGTGTTTGGCCAGGTACATCCTCTGGTAGCCGCAAATTACGGTGTCGACGCGGAGTTTTACTGTGCAGAACTTGCTCTTGGCGAGCTTATGCTCGCCCGCGGCGAGGATCCCATATATACGCCTCTGCCGAAGTTCCCCGCCGTCACCCGTGATATCGCAGTGGTCTGCGACGCTGCAATTCCCGTTGCCAGGATCATCGACTGTATCCTTGTATCAGGCGGAGAGTATCTCAAGGACTGCAGCCTGTTCGATATCTACACCGGCAGCCATATCACCCCGGGAAAGAAGTCCGTCGCCTTCTCGCTCACCATGAGATCCGACGAGCAGACCCTGACTGATGATCACGCCGAGGAGATTATGAGGGCCGTTCTGACGGCGCTGGAGAAGAAATTAGGCGCAATTATACGATAAAAACGCCGAATTATTGCATTAGCATAATTATTTACAGCATATTTTCTTTACAAGCACGCATAAACTGGTTATAATGATACCAAGAAATTATTTTGACCGAGGAGGGATTAATTATGGAAGACATAACAAGGAAGTTCACAGTTATCGACAGCAAGACCGAAATGAGAGAAATTCTGTCGTCCGTATACAATTCTCTGAAGGTTAAAGGGTATAATCCTATTAACCAGCTTGTCGGATACATTCTTTCCGAGGATCCAACCTACATTACGAATTACAATAATGCCCGCAGCCTGATCTGCCGCATTGACAGAGACGAGCTAATGCACGAGCTGCTCACAAGTTACCTCGGAACTGAAAATGGACAATAAGTAAAAGAATTCCCGTTCGTATTGAACGGGAATTTTTAATGCTCGGTTAAGGCTTATTTGAAAAAATTCTTTATATGCCGAGTTGCGGTATAAAAAACGAGCATTTATGTTCTATCCGTTTTGTCTTCAGACGGATATAAGCGGGATTTATAAATATTGTGAAATATTTATCGTTAACAACTTGACAATACGTTGTAGACTTTGTATAATTTCTTCAAACAGACAATACACTTATCTGGTATTTGTCGTGTTCAGGGAGTCTTCACTACTTTTACAAAAGGAGGCAGAGATGAAAACAGACCCTAAAATGCTCGACCGCATCTTAGATGCGCATAATTGCGATAAGCTTAAAATGATTGCAATCATGCAGGACATTCAAAAGGAGCTGCGCTACCTCCCGCAGGACGCGCTGCTTTATGTTGCAGCCAAACTAGGCGTAAGCAGATCCGATATCTACGGCGTTGCTACATTCTATGAAAACTTCTCGCTTGAACCGAAGGGGAAGTACATAATCAAGTGCTGCAACGGAACGGCATGTCACGTCCGCAAATCCGATGAGGTACAAGATGTGCTCTACCGTGAAACAGGCACGAGCGCTGAAAACAAGACCAGCGACGACATGCTTTTTACTGTTGAGCGCGTTTCCTGTCTCGGCGCCTGCGGGCTTGCCCCAGTATGCACCGTAAACGATGTTGTTCACCCCGCTATGACCCCCAAGAAAGTACGCGAACTCATCTCTTCTCTGAAGGAGGCTGAAAAGACATGAAGATAACTTCCAGAGCGGAGCTTGAGCAGTGCAGACAGCTGTATAAAAAAGCTCTGGCCTTACAATACAAGCAGGTCGTGATCTGCGGCGGTTCAGGCTGCGTTGCCGGCGGCTCGCATAACGTCTATGCAAGGATGAAGGAGCTCATGGAGGCAAAGGGTCTCAAGGTCGATGTTAAATTGCAGCATGAGCCTCACGGAGAAACGGTCGGGTTAAAGCACAGCGGCTGCCACGGCTTTTGCGAGATGGGCCCTCTTATGCGCATTGAGCCTATGGGGCTGCTCTATATCAGGGTCAAGGTCGAGGATTGCGAGGAGATAATCGAAAAGACCATAGTAAACGACGAGGTCATCGATCGCCTCGTTTATCATCAGGATAACCGATCCTACTGCCGTCAGGAGGATATCCCCTTTTACCGTCAGCAGACCCGCGTGGCTCTCGAGCACTGCGGCCACATAAACGCCGAAAGCGTCGAGGAATACATAGCCGCCGGCGGTTATTCGGCCCTCGAAAAGGCTCTGTTTGATATGCGGCCCGAGGATATTATCAAGGAGATATCCGGCTCCGTCCTGCGCGGCAGGGGTGGCGGCGGCTTTCCTGCCGGCAAGAAGTGGGCGCAGGTCGCCGCCCACAGGGACGCACCGCAGAAATACATAGTCTGCAACGGAGACGAGGGAGACCCAGGCGCGTTCATGGATCGTTCTGTCATGGAGGGCGACCCGCACAGGATGATAGAAGGCATGATAATCGCAGGCATAGCCTGTGGAGCCACCGAGGGGTATATCTATGTACGCGCCGAATATCCTCTCGCGGTTGAAAGGCTGAAGCTCGCCATTAAAGACGACGAGGAGCACGGAATACTCGGCGATGACATATTCGGTTCGGGCAAAAGCTTCCGCCTGCATATAAGTAAGGGCGCGGGCGCATTCGTCTGCGGCGAGGGCTCGGCGCTCACGGCCTCTATCGAGAGCCACCGCGGTATGCCGAGGACAAAGCCGCCGCGCACGGTGGATGCCGGCCTATTAGCCTCCCCCACCGTTCTTAACAATGTCGAGACATTTGCAAATGTTCCGCCCATCATAAGCCGCGGCGCCGAGTGGTACCGCTCGATAGGCACAGAAGGCAACTACGGCACCAAGGCCTTCGCCCTGACCGGCAACATAAAGCACACAGGTCTTATAGAGGTGCCTCTGGGCACAACGCTGCGTCAGATAATCTTTGATATAGGCGGCGGCACCAAGACCGGAAAGTTCAAAGCGGTTCAGATAGGCGGCCCCTCGGGCGGCTGCCTCACCGAGGAGCACCTTGACCTTCCTCTCGATTTCGACTCATTGAAGGAAGCCGGCGCGATCATTGGCTCCGGCGGACTTGTCGTCATGGGCGACGACACCTGCATGGTAGAGATAGCTCGCTTCTTCATGAACTTCACAAAAAAGGAATCCTGCGGCAAGTGCACTACCTGCCGTGAGGGAATACCTGATATGCTGCGCATACTTGAGGGCATCACCAAGGGGCAGGGTGAGCTGGAAGATCTCGACAGGCTGGAGAAAATCGCAAAGACGGTGCACACCTGCTCGCTTTGCGGCCTCGGCAAGACTGCCACCAACCCCGTATTGAGCACGTTGAAATATTTCCGCGACGAATACGTTTCCCACATCGTGGACGAAGTCTGTCCCGCCGGCCAGTGCACCGGTCTCACCCGCTACTGGGTCGATCCGGACGTCTGCATCGGCTGCGGCAAGTGCAAGATGAACTGCCCAGGCGATTCAATAACCGGCGCCGTTCGTGTGCCGCACGTAATAGACACAAAGAAGTGCCTGCACTGCGGTCTTTGTATGCAGCTGTGTCCTGTCCGCGCCATCAAGGAGGTTTGAGCCGATGAAACGCATGATAATCGACGGTATAAGCTGCGAATTTGAAAATGAGCACAATGTGCTCGAGGTTGCGAAGAAAAACGGTATAGACATACCTAATCTCTGCTACTGCGAAAATCTGTCCATCTACGGCGGCTGCCGTATGTGCATCGTCGAAGACGGCCGCGGCAAGATCGACACCGCCTGCACCATAATCCCGAAAGACGGCATGGTAATAAACACCTTCACAGAGGAGCTTACCGAACACCGCCGCATGATACTTGAGATGCTGCTCTCACGCCATAGAGCCGAGTGTACCACCTGCGATAAATCGGGCAAGTGCCGTTTGCAGGACTATGCCCGCCGCTACGGTGTCGACGCCGTTAGCTTCCCTCTGCATTACAGCTCAGAGCCCATAGACGTCTCCTCCCCCTGCATCGTCCGCGACCCGTCCAAGTGTATACTCTGCGGCAAATGTGTTCGCGTGTGCTCCGAAGTGCAGAACATCCATGCGGTTGACTTCGCTGAGCGAGGCAACGAAGCATATATCTCCTGCGGATTCGGCGGAAAGCTTGAAGACACCTCATGTGTCGGCTGCGGTCAATGTGCCGCCGTCTGCCCGACCGGCGCGATCACGGTGAAAAACGATATACCAGAAATGCGCAAGGCTCTGTTCGACAAATCTAAGAAGGTAGCAGTCCAGGTTGCTCCCGCAGTCAGAGTAGGCTTGGGCGAGGAATTCGGGATTCCTGCCACGGAGCCTGTCATGGGTAAGATCGTCACAGCGCTGAAGCGTCTCGGCGCAGACTATGTCTTTGATACCTCACTCACAGCAGACCTCACCATCATGGAGGAATCTGCCGAGTTTATGCGCAAGCTTGAGATGGGTGCAAAGCTTCCGATGTTCACCTCCTGCTGTCCGGGCTGGATAAAGCATGTTGAGAATAAGCATCCAGAACTCATGCCGCAGGTATCGACATGCGGCTCTCCTATGGAGATGTTCGGCGCCATTATCCGCAGATACTTCAGAGGTGAACGCGTTTTCTCCGCCGCTATAATGCCCTGCACTGCGAAGAAGGCAGAGGCAAAGCGTCCCGAGCTTGAAAAGGACTGCGAGCGTCTGATAGATCTCGTACTCACAACACAGGAGCTTGCGCGCATGATACGCGAGGCGGGCATTGATTTCAAAAATCTGCCCGACACCGAACCCGACGCGCCGTTTGCGCCGTACACCGGCGCGGGCGTGATCTTCGGCGTGACCGGCGGCGTGACCGAGGCGGTCATCCGTCACGTTCTCCGTGCAACCACAGACGAAGCGATAGCCACGACTGCCGAGTGCGGAGTACGCGGACTTGAAGGTATAAAGGCATTTGAAGTCACGGCGGGCGATACCTCTCTGCGCATCGCTGTCGTAAACGGTCTGGGCAATGCCGATAAGCTCATCAAAAAGATCAAGAGCGGCGAGGAGTTTTTCCACTTCGTCGAGGTCATGGCCTGTCCGAACGGCTGTATAGGCGGCGGTGGTCAGCCGCCTGCCTGCAATGAGCAGAAGGCAATGCGAAGCGAAGGCATCTTCAATGCCGACAGGCAGTGTGAGCTCAGATCCTCCGAGCAGAACCCCGTGCTCGAGAGCATCACAGAGCTTCTCTGCGGCAGAGAGCATGAGCTTCTGCACATCCACTATCCCCTGCACGGTCAGCATTGATATCTGAAATGTAAGCCTCGGCGTGATCCGGTGATCACGCCGAGGCTGATTAATTCTGATTATAAGTGTTCCCAGTCAGCTTTTGACTGAGGAAAAATAAAATCGACAAGATCCTTGTGGATCTTGTCGATTTTGGCAGCGGATGAAGGATTCGAACCCTCACAAACGGAGTCAGAGTCCGGTGTGCTACCATTACACAAATCCGCTAAGCGCAGAAATTATTATACCCTAAATATTGCATTTGTCAATACTAAAATCAGTTTTTTTGAAAGAAAAAAGGCGATGAAGCATCATCGCCTTTTTCGGATATTTTATCAGACCTTGAAGTTGACGGATGTGGATCCTTCGTCCTCCTGACGGAATTCATAGTCCTTACCGGGCAGTATAGCGTTGAGAGCTATGCCCACGATGGAGGCAACCGCCAGACCGGAGAGCGACACGATGCCGAAGGTGATGCTGCCCACAGAGTAGTTGATGCCGATCGCAAGCACCAGAATGAGCGCCGCGACGATAACATTACGGGTGTTGGAGAAGTTGACCTTGTTCTCCACGACGTTGCGGACGCCTACTGCGGAGATCATGCCGTAGAGGATGAGTGATACGCCGCCGATAGTCGCCGTAGGCATCGCGGTGATAAGCGCTGAAAACTTAGGGCAGAAGGAGAAAGCGATCGCAAAGACGGCTGCAATGCGGATCACACGGGGGTCATAGACCTTGCTCAGCGCCAGAACGCCGGTATTTTCGCCGTAAGTAGTGTTTGCGGGAGCGCCGAAGAGAGAAGCCAGTGTGGTCGCAAGGCCGTCGCCGAGGAGGGTGCGGTGGAAGCCGGGCTCCTGCATGTAGTTCTTACCACAGGTGGAGGAGATAGCGCATATGTCGCCGATATGCTCGACCATTGTCGCAAGGGAAAGCGGTACGATGGTAAATACGGCGGACCAGAGCATGCCGGTGTCAACTTCCATATTAAACAGGTGGAAAACGCTGTTATTCCACACTATGGGAAGTCCGAGCCAATCCGCCTTGGATACTTCTTCAACTACCGCTGCGCGGGAGGCAGGGTCAAAGATGACTGCGAGAATATAAGATCCGATAACGCCGAGGAGTATGGGGATGATCTTCGTCATGCCTTTGCCCCAGATGTTGAAGCATATGACTATGACTATAGCCGCGATGGCGATGAGCCAGTTTGCCGAGCAGTTGGTGATCGCGGATGAGGACAGGATAAGGCCTATGGAGATTATGATGGGGCCCGTTACTATGGGCGGGAAGAAGCGCATTACCTTGCGCACGCCGAACGCCTTGAACAGTGCCGACAGGATAACATACATAAGTCCCGCGCAGGCAACGCCGAAGCAGGCGTAAACAAGCAGATCGTTGTTATAGATGGCATTTCCGGCAGCGTCAGTACCGACGGTGCGGATGGCATTGTAGCCGCCGATGAAGGCGAAGGAGGAGCCGAGGAAGGCGGGGACCTCTCCCTTGGTCAGCAGATGGAACAGCAGGGTGCCGAGACCGGCGAAAAGCAAAGTCGTTGCGATGTCAAGCCCTGTGAGCATCGGGACAAGCACAGTTGCGCCAAACATTGCAAACATGTGCTGAAGTCCGAGAACCAGCATTTTAGGCTTGCCAAGGGTGCGTGCGTCATACACGGGTCCATTAATCACGGTTTTTTCTTTCATGATTGTACCTCTCTTTGTGTAATTTATTATTAAGGCCTGTGCCTTTAATAAATATGGTCAGTCAAGCTCCATCAGATACACGCCGGTCTCGCCGTCATATTCCGGAAGCCTTACTTCAATAAGCTCAGTGCGGGAGGTGGGTACGTTTTTGCCTACATAATCGGCTCTGATGGGAAGCTCTCGATGCCCCCTGTCCACCAGCACGGCAAACTGGATGCTGCGCGGCCTGCCCGCGGAAAACACCGCTTCGATCGAGGCTCGGGCCGTACGCCCTGTATACAGTACATCGTCCACAAGAACGACGTCCTTATCGTTTACGTCAACGCCGATATCCGCCTTTCGGATGACCGGCGACTCGCTTTCACGTATAAGGTCATCCCTGTAAAAGCTTATATCAACGCAGCCGCATGGCACCGATATCTCTTCTATCTTCTCTATATTCGAGCAGATGCGCTCTGCTATCGGTACGCCGCGGCGGCGTATGCCCACCAGCACGACATTTTCAACGCCCTTGTTCTTTTCGGTTATCTCATGGGATATCCTCATAAGGGCTCGGTTCATGGCCGCCTCGTCCATTAGTCTTGCCTTGAGCTTCATATTCTCACCTCAAAAAGAAAATCGCCCTGCCGGAGACCGACAAGACGCACAACATCATGGCTATACCCATGTATAGCAACGCCATATGAGCGATTTTGCCGGTTTCTCTGAACCGTCTTTAAAAATCTTTTCCCGCAGATTATACTTGCTTATTCACAATTTTGCAATACCTTATTTTAATTTCGGTCAATATGACAAAACCCGAGGCATAATTCCTCGGGTTTTAGTAAAAAGCGCTTATTTAGCAACCGAATATATGTCCTCGCGCAGATGCAGGAAAGTCGGAAGCTGCCGCCGCACAGAGTCGACCATATTGAGATCGACATCGCAGTACAGTATCTGCTCAGTCTCATCGCAGCTTGCTGCGATCATACCGAAGGGGTCTGCCGCCGTGGAATGACCCCAGCATTCATAGTCAAAGCCCTCATACCTTGCCGCCGAGGCTCCGACATAGTAAAGCTCGTTATCCATGGCTCTTGCCCGTATCGTAAGCTCCCAGTGCTTAGGTCCCGTCGTCATATTGAACTGAGCTGGGCAGAATATAAGCTCCGCTCCCCTGTTTGCCATAGCGCGCACAAGCTCAGGGAAGCGCATGTCAAAGCATATAAGAACTCCCATTTTGCCGTATTCTGTATCAAAGACCGTTATATCCTCTCCGGGAGCGAAATTATTCGACTCTTTAAAGCGTATACCGCCCTCAATATCGACGTCGAAAAGATGTATTTTCCGGTGGCGGGCTATCTGTCTGCCGGACTTATCGAAGACAAAGCAGGTGTTGTACAGTTTATCGCCCACCCGCTCAGGCACCGAACCGCCGATAAGGATAACTCCGCTCTCCCGCGCCCAGTGGGACATGGCTTCCGCTGTCTGCCCCCTTTCCGCCTCGGCAAAGGGACGGAAATATTCTTTCGAGTATGGACAATTCCACATCTCCGGCAGGGCAACTACCTTGGCTCCGTTTGCTGCCGCCTCCTTTATCATGCGTTCTGCCTTATCCATAGTGAATGCCTTGTCAAGCTCGGTGCGGATCTGTATTACAGCTATTTTAAATTTGGGCTTCATCTAATCACCTCAAGATAATCGGCAATGTCAAAGGTTTCGGTCGCAGCATCCTTGCGAAGATACAGCGGGTGATGCGGATGCCCCTTGACAGACCGTTTGCCGGCGCAGAACCAGCTTGCGCCGTACTTTTGCCCCAGCGCCACCATATCCATAACGCAGTCTCTGAGATAGGCGCGCTTTTCTATGATCGTGCCCCACGCCGCCCAGATTGCCGGGGAAATACCCTCCCCCACATTCTTTAGTATGTACTCAAAGGCTAACATATTCTCATGATGCAGCTTTAAATTCAACTCTCTGTCCATGTCGTCGGGATTTGTTGCCCTCTGGGCATAGACATTGAACATTATCCAGCTATCATATCCGTTCGCCGAGGAGATGCGAGCAACGCTCTTCAAAGTGTTGTCAAGGTCGTCGGGCGCGGCGGTGGAGGGGTTGATGCCTATGCAGATAAGGGGGTTGCTTCCCCGAGTGCCGAGGATATACCGGTAATCGGCATAATAATCGGGCACATACAGCCATTTGCCGGCATCATAGTCTCCCCTGCCGCCCGAATTTAACAATGCCTCCTCAAAGCCGAGGATATCAAGCTCGTAGCTTTCACAGGCAGGGATATGCATTACTTTACGGCCTCAAGCAGAGCGTCTGCCCGATCTGTATCCTCCCACCTGACATTGAGGTCAGTGCGGCCCATGTGACCATAGGAAGCAAGCTTTCTGTATATAGGCTTTTTAAGCTCCAGATCTCTGATAATGGCGGTAGGTCGCAGGTCGAACACTTTGTCCACAGCCTCTGCAAGCTTCTCGTCCGGCACGCGGCCTGTGCCGTAGGTGTCTACCATGACGGATACGGGACGTGCAATGCCGATGGCGTAGGCAAGCTGAATAAGGCACTTATCGGCAAGCCCCGCGGCCACTATGTTTTTCGCAACGTAGCGGGCCGCATAAGCGCCGCTGCGGTCTACCTTGGTGGGATCCTTGCCGGAGAATGCGCCGCCGCCGTGGGGAGCGCTGCCGCCGTAGGTATCAACGATGATCTTTCTGCCGGTAAGACCCGAGTCGCCCTGGGGACCACCGATCACAAATCGGCCTGTTGGGTTTACATAATATTTTGTCTCATCATCCAGCAGCTCGGCCGGTATGACCGGCTTTATGACAAGCTCTATCATGTCGCTGCGGATCTGGTCGAGGCTGACCTCGGGAGAGTGCTGGGTGGAAAGGACAACCGTATCGACGCGAATGGGCTTACCCGCTTCGTCATACTCAACTGTGACCTGAGTTTTGCCGTCGGGACGCAGATAGTCGACCATCCCCTGCTTTCTAAGGTCGGCAAGGCGCTTTGCCAGCTTGTGTGACAGGCTTATTGCAAGAGGCATAAGCTCGGGGGTCTCATTGCAGGCATAGCCGAACATCATGCCCTGATCTCCCGCGCCGTTGTCAAGCTCTAAGTCCCCTGCTTCCTTCGCCTCAAGGGATCTGTCAACGCCCAGGGCTATATCCGCCGACTGTTCGTCTATGTTTGAGATGATGCCGCAGGTATCGCAGTCAAAGCCGTACTTTGCTCTGTCATAACCTATATCGCGTATGACGTCTCTTGCTATCTTGGGGATATCTATATAGCAGCTTGTGCTGATCTCGCCCATAATGTGTACAAGGCCCGTGGAGACCGTGGTCTCGCAGGCTACTCTGCCGTCGGGATCTTTCTCGAGGATCGCGTCCAGCACCGCGTCAGAGATCTGGTCGCAGATCTTATCGGGATGCCCCTCGGTAACGGATTCGGATGTAAACAGTCTTTTGCTCATTTTCTTTTCCTCCTGAATAATTTCAGAACACCTGCAAATGAAAAACTCCGTCGCAGCCGACGGAGCAAGATATCTTGGTCATAAGCCTCATCTTTCGATAATCACCGCCGGATTTGGCACCTTGCATACGCAGGTTGCCGGGCTTCACAGGGCCGTTCCCTCCACCGCTCTTGATAAGGTGTTCAGTTTTCGTACTGCATTATAACAGATAGTTATGCTTTGTCAAGAGAAAATCACAAAAAATCGCAAAATCAACTTCATGCAACTTTACCGCGGCGCATATTCAGCATGAGGATAAAAATTCTTGACATTGGAAACGGGCTATGCTATTATATTTTAGCGGCTATGTGCAGAAGTACCCAAGAGGCCGAAGGGGCTCCCCTGCTAAGGGAGTAGGCGTGTAAAAAGCGCGCGAGGGTTCAAATCCCTCCTTCTGCGCCATATAGTGTAAAATCCCGAAGTCGTTGAAGCTTCGGGATTTTCTTTATCAATGCAATAGCGAATTCAAGCAATTATTAAATTTCCAAAAAAGGAGATGCCGCCATGCTTTTTATTCAATACCCTCCCTGCTCTACCTGCCAAAAGGCAAAGAAGTGGCTGGACGAACACGGACTTTCCTACACGGATCGTCACATCAGGGAGCATAATCCCAGCTATGAGGAGATTAAGTCATGGTATGAAATGAGCGGCCTGCCGCTCAAGCGCTTTTTCAACACCAGCGGCCTGCTGTATAAATCCATGAATCTTAAGGAAAAGCTCCCCACCATGTCCGAGGACGAACAGCTTCGTCTGCTTGCGACCGACGGTATGCTCGTAAAGCGTCCCATAATCGTGAACGGCAGCACTGTCCTGACAGGCTTCAAGGAGGCAGAATGGACGCGCCTGCTGTAAGAAGTTAGTTTTACCTAATTGAATAAAAGACCGCTTTGCAGACATACGAAAAAGCGCTCCCGTCTGGAGCGCTTTTTTCAGTTCTGCCACTGATATTCTTTCATATCCACATGCCTTTCATCTTCAAACCCAACGCCCTCATGCACGAGTAGCACCTTCTGCTCTTCCCAGCCTGGGACCAGCCGGCCGGAGCGGTCAACCACTCTATGGCAGGGAAAATCACCGTAAAGCCCCGCCATGCTAAGCACTTTGCCCACCAGTCTGGCGTTTTTATCCATGCCGATAAGGCGGGCTATCTGGCCGTATGACGCCACCTTGCCCTCCGGTATCTCTCCCACAGCATTAAGTATCTCGTATATAAGGTCATCGTCCAAAACACGTTTCATGAGTACATTTCCACACGCCGCAGCGATAAATACGGTCGCTTTGCCTTTGTCTTTACAGTCGGATCTCTCGGGATAGTGCCGGTCAAAGCAAGCCACGACGCCTACGGTGAAGATCCTTAAAATTTCAATTTGCTTGGCGATTTAAATCCCCGATAAACCAGAATTTACCTTCGTGTTCCATCATCAAAAAATGTCTTTTTCAATGCAGCTTCTGTTGGAAAAATGGAAGCTATCAAAACGATAACTTGAATTGTGATAAGAATTATTCCAACAATTCCAATTACATCTTCATTGCTATGGAAAAAAGGAATCTGTATTAAAATAGATGGAAACAACATTATCAAACCAATTTTCCACCAAAGGCGTCCGCAATAGTTGTGAGCAAATTTCCAAGTATCCATGTTTTTCATTGAACGCCCTGTTCTATATCCATATATACCATTTATCTCTTTAGGACAATGCTGCCACATCAATCTTCCTGCGATGATCAAAATAATGGGAGTTATTAAATTGCATACAAACATAAACCACCAAAACCACATATCGTTTACCTTCACAAATTCCCGATTTTTAGAACTGTTTCTCCAGTTGAGCAATTCTGTGGCAGAAACTTTTTCATAAAGAAAACTGGACACCAATCGTGATTTATCTATTGTATCAAAATTGGTGTCCAGTTATGGTGCCGGTGGCGGGAGTCGAACCCGCACGGTGTCGCCACCAACGGATTTTGAGTCCGTCACGTCTACCAATTCCATCACACCGGCATGCTGACACATTATAAACCATTATCGTTACTTTTTCAAGCACAATTCTCATTGTGTAATTTTTTGTTCCTACTTTATAAAATTTTTGCTCTTAACACTACCATATTTGAAAATTATATGTTACAATAATTAAATGTAAAATTATAAAGAAAGAGGCATAACCATGAAAAAGATACTCGTACTTGAGGATGAACCGAATATCCGTAGTTTTGTGGTAATTAACCTCCGCCGCAACGGATATGAGCCGATCGAAGCCGAAAACGGCATGGCAGCTCTTAGCCAGCTTGAGAAAAATCCTGATATCAGCCTCGCGCTGCTTGACGTCATGCTTCCCGACATCGACGGATTCGAGGTCTGCCGCCGCATTCGCGCCTCCGGCTCCAAGATCGGAATAATCATGCTCACCGCAAAAAGTCAGGAGATAGATAAGGTCACCGGCCTCATGACCGGTGCTGACGATTATGTTACAAAGCCCTTCTCCCCCGCTGAGCTCACAGCGCGCGTTGACGCGCTTATCCGCCGCCTCGGCAACGACGCAAGCGACAAGCCCAGCTACGAGATCGCCAGCGGTCCATTCCTTCTCAACACCCGCAACCGAACGCTTGAAAAGGACTGCAAGCGCCTGAAGCTCACCCAGATAGAATACCTGCTGATGAAGCTGTTTATGGAAAACCCCGGCAAGGCCATGTCCCGTGAGGATATCCTCAGGGCTGTCTGGGGCGAGGATTTCTCCGGCGAGCTCAAGACCGTTGACGTCAATATTCGCCGCCTTCGCATCAAGATCGAGGCCGACCCCACAGAGCCGGAATTTCTCACCACGGTATGGGGCTTCGGCTACAAATGGGGCTATTAACGCTTTAGTCTATCCCTTGGAAGTGTTCAATGTTCTTTAAAAATCTGAAATGGCAGCTCCTCGCGTCGAGCATTGCCGCCGTCATACTGACCGCCTGTTTCATCGCCCTGGCGGCCAACGGCTTGATAATACCGGCGATAATCCTTGCTGTGATTATAGGCGCGTACATAGTTCTTGTCAACATCTGGTTTGATTACTACATCACGAAGCCCATACAGGCTCTTACCGAGTCTGCAAAGCGCATCGCAAACGGCAGCTACGGCACGCAGGTGCCGAAGGCCGGAGACAACGAAATAGGCCAGCTCACCGATGAGATAAACCAGATGTCCGAGAAGATCGCCCAGTCTGATAAGACCACCGCTGAGTTCATCTCTCAGATCTCACACGAGCTGCGCACTCCCCTGACCGCTATTCTCGGCTGGAGCGAGACGCTTCAGTACGATCCCGCGATCCAGAGCGATTCACTGCGCGGCGTTAAGATCATTTCAAAAGAGGCCGAGCGTCTGACCGGTATGGTCGCCGATCTGCTCGAATTCACAAGGATACAGGACGGCAGATTCAATCTGCGCATCGAGCTTGTTGATCTTACGGCCGAGCTTGAGGACTCGCTGCTCACCTACGGAAATCTTATGCAGGAGGCGGGTATAGAGGTCAACTACACCGCGCCAGAATACGATATCCCGCTCATTTCCGGCGACCCTGAGCGTTTGAAGCAGGTTTTTCTCAATCTGCTGGACAATGCCGCAAAGCACGGCGGCGACGGGGGCGTCGTGGACGCAAGCCTCACGCTCGATAAGAGCTATGTCGTCATCGAGATCCGCGACTACGGCCACGGCATTCCCGCAAAAGAGCTCCCTCACGTTAAGGAGCGGTTCTACAAGGGCAGCTCCAAAAACCGCGGCAGCGGCATCGGCCTTGCCGTGTGCGATGAGATAATCACCCGTCACGGCGGCATTCTGAGTATCTCAAACGCACAGGGCGGCGGCTGCCTTGCGCAGATCAAACTTCCCTTATCCGAGAATTGAGGCACATATATGTCAAATAATGATAACAATAAGAGCTGCGGCTTCCGCACCTCCATCGGAGGGCAGGCGCTTATAGAAGGCATCATGATGCTCGGCCCTAGAAAGCGCGCAATAGTTTGCCGCGGTCAGGACTGTCTGATCGAAAAGGTTGAGGACGTTACCCCTCTGAAAGAGATATCCCCCATCCTCGCATGGCCGCTCATTCGCGGCGTCGCGGGATTTTTATCCTCCATGGTAAACGGTGTGAAAGCGATATCTTACTCCGCCGACCAGCTTCCGGAGGATATGAAGGCTGAGCCGGACAAGCTCGATCTTTGGATCGAAAAGCACTTTTCCAATGAGACGGCGCAAAAGCTCATTATCGGCGTCGCTGTGGTTTTGGGCATCGCTCTTTCCCTGTTTCTCTTCCTGTTTCTGCCCACATTTATCGTTGGCCTGTTCCCTGCGATCAAGGCCGATTTTTACTGGCGAACGCTGGTAGAGGGCATACTTAAGCTTATGATCTTCTTCCTGTACCTTCTTCTATGCTCAAAGATGAAGGACATGAAGCGGCTGTTTGCATACCACGGCGCGGAACACAAGACGATCTTCTGCTATGAAAGGGGGCTCTCCCTCACTGTTGAAAACGTTCGTCCGCAGCCGAGGCTGCACCCACGCTGCGGTACAAGCTTTCTCTTTGTGGTTATCATCATAAGCATCATCGCCGGCTCCTTCATCCATGTTTCCGACACATTCGCTCGGATGGGGCTCAAATTCCTCATACTGCCGGTCATCGTTGGCATCAGCTATGAGCTAAACCGCTGGGTGGGACGGCACGATAATCTGCTGTCCTCCGTTCTTTCATGGCCGGGCAGACAAATGCAGCGCATAACCACCAATGAGCCCGACGACGACATGATCGAGTGTGCGATCCGCGCTCTCGAGCTTGTTATCCCCGAGGAAAAAGGCAGCGACGCCTGGTAATCCATCCCCTGCAAAGGACTTTTGAAAATGCCAAAGACATATAACGATATTTATTTTGCAGTCAGAAGCAGGCTTCGGGATAGCGGAGTTGAAGCCTTCGGCCTTGAAGCCCGCATACTTTTAGCTGCCGCTGCTGATAAAACAACGGAACAGCTCATGTGCGATATGTACCTGTACACCTCGCGCGAGATCGAGGAAAAGGCGATTAGTATGCTCGAGAGAAGGCTCTCGGGCGAGCCTCTTGCGTATATCGCCGGATCGTGGGAGTTCTACGGTCTGCCGATGACGGTCACACCGGATGTTCTCATACCCCGTATGGACACGGAGATCATGGTTACCGCCGCCGTCGACGCCGTGAAAAAATTCGGCATGAAAGGCAGGGTCCTCGACCTGTGCTGCGGCAGCGGCTGCATAGCCTGTGCCGTCGCATCCGAGCTCCCCGCAACGCGGGTCGTCGCGGCCGACGTAAGCTCCGCAGCGCTTGAGGTCTGCCGGAAGAATATTAAAGATAACCGTCTGATATCGAGAATCATCCCCATGCACGCCGACGCTACGACGTGGCCGCCCATGAGCATTGGGAGCTTCGATATTATTCTATCCAATCCGCCCTATATCCCCTCACGGGAGCTCATCGAGCTTGACTGCTCGGTGCGTGACTACGAGCCGCTCAACGCGCTGGACGGCGGCGAGGACGGCTTGGATTTTTACAGAGCTATCATCAAATACTGGACCATCACCCTGCGGCCGAACGGCCTTATCATGTTCGAGGTCGGCGAGGGGCAGGCCGACGATGTAAAAAGGATGCTGCTTCGGGCCGGCTACGTTTCCGTTGACAGCAGGCTTGACACTCTCGGCATCGAGCGTGTCGTTATCGGCAAATGGAAAAATGAATTTTGATTTATATGAGGTGAATCACAATGGCTGAAAAGAAAAAGACTCCCATTTCCACCCACTCTCAGGTAAGTGACAAGAAAAAGGCTCTTGAGACCTGCATTGCCCAGATAGAGAAAAACTATGGCAAGGGCGCGATCATGCGCCTGGGCGACGATATCCCCGTAAACGTTGAAGCCCTGTCCACGGGCTCGCTTTCCCTTGACCTTGCGCTGGGCATCGGCGGAGTTCCCAAGGGTAGGATCGTTGAGATATACGGCCCTGAAGCCTCCGGTAAGACCACACTCGCACTTCACGTCGTCGCTGCGGCTCAGAAGGCCGGCGGCGAGGCTGCGTATATAGATGTAGAACACGCTCTTGAGCCGGCGTATGCCCGCGCTCTGGGCGTTGATATAGACAGCCTTCTCATCTCCCAGCCGGATACCGGTGAGCAGGCGCTTGATATTGCAGAGAGCCTTGTGCGCTCCAGCGCGGTAGACGTTGTTGTCGTGGACTCCGTCGCAGCGCTTATCCCCCGCATCGAGCTTGAGGGCGAGATGGGCGATTCCGTTGTCGGCGCTCTTGCAAGGCTCATGTCGCAGGCTATGCGCCGTCTGGCGGGATGTATCTCCAAAAACGGCTGCACCGTCATATTCATAAACCAACTGCGTCAGAAGATCGGCGTTATGTACGGAAACCCCGAGACTACCCCCGGCGGACTTGCTCTTAAATATTATGCCTCCGTCCGCATCGACGTCCGCAGGATCGAGACGCTCAAGGTCGGCGGCGAAATGATCGGAAACCGTACCCGTGCAAAGGTCATAAAAAACAAGTGCGCTCCCCCGTTCAAAGAGGCCGAATTCGATATTATGTACGGTGAAGGCATCTCCAAGGTCGGCGAGATAGTTGACCTCGGCGTCAAACTTGATATCATCGATAAGGCCGGCGCATGGTATACCTGCAACGAGCAGCGAATTCAGGGCAGAGACGCCGTTAAGGACTATCTCGTTCAGAATCCCGACGTATGCGAAAAGATCGAGCAGGAGATCCGCGACAACGCCCACAAGCTCATGTCGCCGCAGGCACGCAAGGCCGCTCAGGCCGCCGGAAGAGCCGTTGACATCAGCGCCGATGATTTTGAAGGCTGAGTAAGTTGAAGCTTATCGAGATAAAGCAGACCTCTCCGGAGCGCTTCACCCTGATTTTTGACGACGGAAGACAGCTTAAAAGCTCACTGGGCGTTATAACGGAGTTCTTCCTGCACTCCGGTGCAGCGCTAAGCGAATCTGAATATGACGAGCTGTATTCCGCTTCCGAGCTCTCCCTTGCCAAGGCAAGGGCTCTGCGCATAATAAACACCCGTCCCATGTCCCGCAAGGAGATGTACGACAGGCTGATAGCCAAGGGTGAAACTCCCGGAAACGCGGAGCTGTGCGCCGACTGGCTGTGCGATATGGGGCTCATAAACGACCGCAGCTACGCAGGCTCCGTCGTGCGGCACTATGCAGCCAAGGGCTACGGGGCCTCCCGAATAAAGCAGGAGCTCAGACGGCACGGACTAAGCCATGAGCTTTGGGACGAAGCTTTGGAAGCGCTTCCCGAGCAGGATGAGTATATCGAGCGCTTCCTTCGATCAAGGCTAAGCGATCCGGAGGACAGAGCGCAGGTCAAAAAGGTTTCCGACGCCTTGTTCAGGCGCGGCTATTCATGGGAGCAGATAAAGCACGCTCTCAATAATTTCAATTCTCAAGAGGACTATTGATGGACAGAACTATCGCCCTGATCTCTCTGGGCTGTGCAAAAAATCTCGTTAACAGCGAGCAGATGCTCTACCTTCTGAGTGAGGCAGGCTATACGCTTACCCCCTCCCCCGACGGCGCCGACGCCGTTATAATAAACACCTGCGGCTTCATTGACGCCGCAAAGAGCGAGGCCATCGACGCCATCCTCGAAATGGCAAAGCTCAAAAACATGGGAAGGCTGGGCAGGATAATCGTCACAGGCTGTCTTACAGAGCGCTATAAAAGCGCGGTAACGGAGGAGCTGCCCGAGGTCGACGCCATCCTGGGCGTCGGCAGCTTCGGCGATATTGTGGACGCAGTTAACGCCGTATTTGAGGATAAGACGGTGAGCATGTTTGCCGATAACAGCGCTCCGGTGGATGAGATCCCCAGAGTTGTCAGCACGGGGCCCGCATGGGCATATCTGCGCATCGCCGAGGGCTGTGATAATTTTTGCGCCTTCTGCGCCATACCGTATATACGAGGAAGATACCGCTCAAGAACGATGGAGAATATTCTTGAGGAGGCAAATGATCTGGCGCGTCACGGCGTTAAAGAGCTTATCGTTATTGCGCAGGATATAACCCGTTACGGCACCGATCTTTACGGCAGGCGCAGCCTTGCCGAGCTGTGCCGCAGGCTGTCCGCGATCGACGGCATACAGTGGATAAGACTGCACTATACCTACCCCGATCAGTTCGACGATGAACTCATCAATGAGATCGCCGCTAACGGCAAGATCGTCAAGTATCTGGACATTCCCATTCAGCACATAAATAACGGCATTCTTAAGGCCATGAACCGCCGCGGCACCGGCGACTATATACGGGCTCTGTTCAAGACCCTCAGGGATCGTATCCCCGGCCTCGTTCTGCGCACAAGTCTCATAGCTGGGCTTCCCGGCGAGGGAGAGGCCGAGTTCGAGGAGCTGTGCGAGTTTTTAAGAGAAGCCAGGATCGAGCGTGCCGGAGTATTCCCCTTCTCCCCCGAGGAGGGCACTCCCGCTGCCGCCATGGAGCATGTTGACTTCAACGAAGCTCAGCGGCGAGCCGAGCTCATCATGGATATTCAGGCTCAGATCATGGACGAATTTGCCGCATCGCTCATAGGCAAATGCCTTCCGGTCATTTGCCTTGACTACGATGAAGATCAAAAGATGTGGACCGGCAGAAGCTGCTACGATTCGCCGGATATCGACGGACTTGTTTATTTCGACGGTAACGGCGGCGAGGGAAATATCGTTAACGTTACAGTTACAGACGTCACCGAAGACGGAAACCTTATTGGCGAGGAGACATAATATGAATACCACTGCTAACAAAATTACCGTTTTGAGAATTATCCTTGTTCCTGTTTTTATGGTCCTGCTCTATCTTGAGCACTCTTACTGGGCGCTGGCGATCTATATAATCGCCTGTATCAGCGACTTTGTTGACGGCAAGATCGCAAGAAAATACAATCAGGTCACAGATTTCGGCAAGTTCATGGATCCCCTTGCCGACAAGATGCTCGTTCTGGCGGCCATGTGCTACTTTGTCGAAACCGGCCTTATTCCAGGCTGGGTCGTAGCGGTCGTGCTGCTGCGTGAATTCGGCGTATCAGGACTCAGACTCCTCGCCGTCGAACAGGGCATCGTAATAGCCGCCGCATGGTCAGGCAAGATAAAAACCGGCGTCACCATGGTCGCTCTTGGTATTCTTATGCTTGCCGATCAGCCCTGGTTCCCCGCGCCCGACCTTATTGCGGTCATCTGCTGGCTGCTTATACTCGTCACCACTCTGTATTCAGGCATAGAATACTTTGCAAAAAATATCGGTGTATTTAAGCGCTGCCCTTGACATAAAATACTCCGAGTGTTAATATTTCTATTGGCTGTGAACGGAAAAAGTACTTCTCCCTTCACCTCTCAGAGAGGCCTTGACATCGGCTGAAAGCAAGGCTGCGGTGACAAGAAGGAAATGCGTCCGGGAGCTTCGGGGGAGGAAATGCCTCCGCGTATGCCGCGTTAAGGCAATGTTTAAGTTATAAACGAGAGTGGAACCGCGTATAATACGCCTCTCATGGCTTTGCCATGAGAGGCTTTATTCTTATAAAGGAGATACAACATGAAGCTTTATAACTCCGCAAGCCGTAAAAAGGAGGACTTCGTCCCCAATCATCCCGACATTGTGAAGATGTACACCTGCGGCCCTACGGTATATCACTTTGCGCACATCGGTAATCTGCGCTCCTACATCATGGAGGACGTTCTGGAAAAGCATCTGCGCTATATCGGCTATAACGTTAAGCGCGTTATGAACATCACCGACGTCGGCCATCTCACCAGCGACGCCGATGAGGGCGAGGATAAGATGCTCAAGGGCGCAAAGCGTGAGAATAAGTCCGTTATGGATATCGCAAGATTCTACACCGACGCTTTCTTCTCCGACTGCGAAAAGCTCAACATCAAAACGCCCGATGTTGTCGAGCCCGCAACTAACTGCATTGACGAATACATCAAGATCATTACCAAGCTTATGGACACCGGATATGCCTATTTTGCGGGCGGTAATGTATATTTTGACACCTCGAAGCTCGAAAAATACTACATTTTCAATGATTTCAATGCTGACGATCTTGACGTTGGCGTACGTGAGGGCGTTGAGGAGGACACCAATAAACGCAACAAGAACGACTTTGTTCTCTGGTTCACCAAGTCGAAGTTCGAGGATCAGGCGCTGAAATGGGACTCCCCATGGGGCGTTGGATATCCCGGCTGGCATATTGAATGCTCCGGCATCTCCATGAAGCATCTGGGCGACGACCTCGACATACACTGCGGCGGGATCGACAACGCCTTTCCCCATCACACCAACGAGATCGCCCAGTCAGAGTCCTACCTCGGCCATAAGTGGTGTAACTACTGGATGCATGTGCTGCATCTGAACACTAACTGCGGGAAGATGTCTAAATCCAAGGGTGAATTCCTTACTGTTAAGCTTCTTGAGGATAAGGGCTATGATCCCCTCGCCTACCGGCTGTTCTGCCTGCAAAGCCATTACCGCAAGTCACTCGTATTTTCATGGGAAAACCTCGATAACGCTCAGGGCACTTACCTGAAGCTTGTAAACCGCATCGCGGGGCTGAAGCCGGCAGGCGAAGCACTCGACGGCGAGGCTTTCAAAGCCCTAAGGTATAAGTTTGTTGCCGCACTCGATAATGACCTTAACACCTCTCTTGCGGTAACTGCCCTTTATGATGTGCTGAAATATAAGACCAATGATGATACAAAGCTTGCCGTTATCTCAGATTTTGACAGGGTATTGAGCCTTGACCTCATCAAAAAGTCCGAGATCAAGCGCGCAGAGCTCAAAAAGCAGGCCATTTCCGGCAGCGCGGAGTTTACCGTCATATCAGAGAGCGGTGAAGCGGACGCTTCAGTTGAGGAGCTGCTCAAGGCACGCGCTGCAGCTAAGAAGGAGAAAAACTTCGCCGAGGCTGACCGCATCCGTGATGAGCTCAAGGCAGCGGGAATTGAAGTCACCGATATCCCCAACGGCGCAAAATGGAAAAGAGTTTAAGCTTAACTTGCTGAAATACCTGACCATATGTGGTGGTCAGGTATTTTTTAAACATAAAAATGAGCCGCTCTGTTGGAGCGGCTCATTCTTTAATGTAAATCAGAACTTTATGTTGGCAGGCTTCCTGTCAAACATAGTATTAACCTGCTTGTATGCCCAGCCAAGCACCTTCTGATCGAGGTTCCAGAAGTAAACTACGAACAGTAAAGCAACGGCACTAAAGCACACTTTTGCAGCACTTTTGCAAACTTTGCACATAAACATATGCTCCTTTCGAAAAATCGGAATTCAGCTATGTATTAGCGAATTACTTCTTTGCAAGACCCTTCTGGCGTGCATACTCGGCAGCGCCCAGCGCG
>ERZ1026968.46-NODE-46-length-77334-cov-9.620026_pt1 | contig 77334 bp, 77 predicted proteins | sample MGYA00519295_ERZ1026968 | MGnify/ENA primary metagenome ERZ1026968 (study PRJEB26926, sample SAMN06164480) | human gut metagenome | biome: ENVO:00009003; feature: ENVO:2100002; material: ENVO:00002003 | host: Homo sapiens | place: USA | collected 2012 ...
TCTACACCTATTAAGTCGTCGGCAGCGTCAGATGTGTATAAGAGACAGTCCATATCCTGCATATCGCGGTAATGATCCTCGAGGGTCTGGCACACGCTCTTGAACTGCGCGAACGCCTCGGGGAACTTCTCTGCCATCTGAGCGATGGGCATGGGGGTGCGAACGCCTGCGACGACGTCCTCGCCCTGTGCGTTGGTGAGGAACTCGCCCATGAGCTTCTTCTCGCCGGTGGCGGGGTCGCGGGTGAACGCAACGCCGGTGCCGCAGTCGTCGCCCATGTTGCCGAAGGCCATCATCTGCACGTTGACGGCGGTGCCCCAGCTATAGGGGATATCGTTATCGCGGCGGTATACGTTTGCACGGGGGTTATCCCAGCTGCGGAACACGGCCTTGATAGCGCCCATGAGCTGCTCCTTGGGATCGCTGGGGAAATCTACGCCGATCTTTTCCTTGTACTCGGCCTTGAACTGGCCTGCCAGCTCCTTGAGGTCGTCTGCGGTAAGCTCAACGTCCTGAGTCACGCCGCGGGCTTCCTTCATCTCATCAATGAGCTGCTCAAAGTACTTCTTGCCGACTTCCATGACGACGTCGGAATACATCTGAATGAAGCGGCGGTAGCAGTCCCACGCCCAACGGGGGTTATTGGACTTCTTCGCCATGACCTCGACGACCTGCTCGTTAAGACCGAGGTTCAGGATGGTATCCATCATGCCGGGCATGGAAGCGCGCGCGCCGGAGCGGACGGAGACGAGGAGAGGATTTTCAAGGTCGCCGAACTTCTTTCCGGTGATGCCTTCCATCTTCTCGATGTACTCCATTATCTCGGCCATGATCTCGTCGTTGATCTTCTGGCCGTCCTCATAGTACTGGGTGCATGCTTCGGTGGTAATGGTGAAGCCCTGAGGCACTGGCAGGCCTATGTTGGTCATCTCGGCCAGATTAGCGCCCTTGCCGCCCAGCAGCTCGCGCATTTTTGCGTTGCCTTCGGAGAACAGATAAACATACTTCTTGCTCATTGATATTATCCTTTCTATTGCAGCCGTATGGGGCATTTAACGCCCCATACGAAAATTTTGACTTATTTCAGCCTGGCCTCAAGAGCGTCAAGCTCCTCGGCAAGCTTCTTGGGGAGCCTGTCGCCAAACTGTGCATAATACTCGCGGATGCCCGCGCACTCTTCGAGCCACAGCTCCTTATCGACACCTAGGATATCCTTAACGGTATCCAGAGACACGTCGATGCCCTCAAGGTTGATGTCCTCGGGTCTGGGCTCGTAGCCGAGCTCGGTCTCGACGGCGTCCTTCTCGCCGAAGCAGCGGCCGAGGATCCACTCAACAACGCGGAGGTTATCGCCGAAGCCCGGCCACAGGAAGTTGCCGTCGTCATCAGTGCGGAACCAGTTGACGTTGAAGATCTTGGGGGGATTGGAAAGCTTCTCGCCCATATCGAGCCAGTGCTGCCAGTAGTCGCCCATGTTATAACCGCAGAAGGGGCGCATCGCCATCGGGTCGCGCCTTACTACGCCAACCTGGCCGGTGGCTGCCGCAGTGGTCTCGCTGGCCATGATGGAGCCTACGAACACGCCGTGATCCCAGTCTCTGGACTGGTACACCAGCGGAGCGGTCTTTGCGCGGCGGCCGCCGAAGATGATGGCGGAGATGGGAACGCCGGTCTTGCTCTCAAACTCGGGGCTGATGCAGGGGCAGTTTATCGCGGGAGCGGTGAAGCGGGAGTTGGGGTGAGCGCCCTTGCTTCCGTCGGTACAGTCCCACTTCTCGCCCTTCCAGTTTTCGGCGTTCTTGGGGGGATTCTTATCCATACCCTCCCACCACACGGTGTTGTCGTCAAGATTACGGACAACGTTGGTGAAGATGGTGTTTTTCCTGGTTGCCGCCAGTGCGTTGGGATTGCTCTTGGCGCTGGTGCCGGGGGCGACGCCGAAGAAGCCGTTCTCGGGGTTGACCGCCCAGAGCCTGCCGTCAGAGCCGATGCGCAGCCATGCGATATCGTCGCCGACCGTCCAGCATTTCCAGCCCTTCTCGCGGTATGCCTCGGGCGGGATGAGCATCGCAAGGTTCGTCTTGCCGCAGGCGGAGGGGAAGGCTCCGCAGACATAGCGGATCTCGCCCTGAGGATTCTCCACGCCCAGAATGAGCATATGCTCGGCCATCCAGTCCTCCTTGCGGCCGAGGGTGGAGGCTATGCGCAGAGCAAAGCACTTTTTGCCCAGCAGCACATTTCCGCCGTAGCCGGAGTTGACGGACATGATGGTGTTGTCCTCGGGAAAGTGGACGATATATCTCTTCTCGGGATCCAGCTCCGCCTTGGAGTGCAGTCCCTTGATGTAATCGGCGCTGTCGCCTATAGCGTCAAGCACGGTCTGGCCGATGCGGGTCATTATTGCCATTGAGACGACGACATAAATGCTGTCGGTCAGCTCGATGCCGTACTTGGCAAAATCGGAGCCTACAACGCCCATGGAATAAGGGATGACATACATTGTGCGGCCCGTCATTGAGCCGTCATAGATCTCGTAAAGCTTCTTGTACATTTCCTGCGGGTCCATCCAGTTGTTGGTCGGGCCTGCGTCCTCCTGACGCTTTGAGCAGATAAATGTACGGCCCTCAACACGGGCGACGTCGTTAACGTCGGAGCGGTGCAGTACGCAGCCGGGGAGCTTTTCCTCGTTGAGCTTTATGAGCTCGCCTGTGCCGATCGCCTCCTGACGGAGCTGCTCAAGCTGCTCCTCGGAGCCGTCGATCCAGAGGATCTTCTCGGGCTTTGTAAGTGCGGCCATTTCGTCTACCCACTTCAGGATATGGACATTATCGGTCAGTTTCATGGTATTTCCTCCATTTAAATTAAATTATCACCAATAATACCTCAATTAAGACTACCATTTATGGTACTTCTTAATCAATGCATTTTGCTTACAAATTTTTTTCGGAAACCTCACAAAAAGCGTACGCGATTTTTGCAAAATCACCAATTCCAAGCACTTCGCCTCTGACTTTTTGATCAAAACCGCATGAGGCGAGGATCCCCGCTATCTCCTCCTTGGAAAATTCGCCGAAGCCGGCGGCCAGAGCGTTGGCAAGCGTCTTGCGCCGCATGCCGAAAGCGGCTCGTACAACGCGGAAAAAGACCTCTTTGCTTTTGACCTCGACGGGCGGCTTTTTCCGAAGGCGAAGCCGTATGACCGAGCTCGTCACCTTCGGCTGCGGGATAAAGCATCCAGGCGGCACGTCAAACAGCATTTCCGGCTCGGCATACCAGTTCACCAGCACAGTAAACGCGCCGTAGTCGGCAGTCGCCGGCCTTGCGCAGATGCGCCGCGCGACCTCGCGCTGGATCATCACCGTTACCGTGTCAAAGCAGCCGGCTTCGAGGAAGGCGGTTATAAGAGGGCTGGTCACATTATACGGCAGGTTTGCGCACACAATATGTCGCATATCCGGCATTTTTTCCTCAACAAGCGATGAAAGATCAAATTTGAGCACATCGCCAAAGACGAGCTCGACGTTGTCCCGTCCGGCAAGAGTCTCCTTCAGCACCGGTTCGAGAGCCTTGTCAAGCTCAACGGCAAGCACCCTTCCGGCACGCATGGAAAGCTGCTCGGTAAGGCAGCCGACGCCGGGGCCCACCTCCAGAACGCCTGTGCTCTCATCAGACTCAGATGCCTCGGCGATATTCTCCGGCACCCATGAGGCCGTAAGAAAATTCTGCCCCATGGACTTGGAGAAGCGAAATCCGTGCCGTGATAAAAGCCGCTTTATCTCGTTAATGTCTGTCAGTTTCATAAGGGTTAACCAAACTCTTTTTCAAATCCCTGCCGCGCGGGATCGTGCCCCTGCTCGCTGCTTACAAGGACGTTCCCACGATAACTGTAGCCCATGCGCTTCAAAAGCCCCTGCATGGCCTTATTCTTCCTATGCGTATCCACACGCATGCTTTCAGCGCCCATTTCCTGTGCAAGGCGCTCGGCCTGCGCAATGAGCATATCGCTCATACCGGTGCCGCGGAACTCGGCCGATATGGCGGCTCTGTGCAGAGTGCAGTATTTCCCTGCGCAACGCCATTTGCCGTCCGTTATCGCGTCATAGCAGGGCTCGGGCTTTTCGCTCAGGCAAAACACCCCCGCGACGTGCCCGCCATAGAGCATGACATGGCACTCGCCCCGCGCCATGGCGTCAACAAATGCTTTTTCGTCTGGATATTCACCCTGCCACTGATCTACCCTGTTCTTACACAGGTAATTTTTCGCCTGACGGACGATGAGCATGATATCCTCAAGGTCGGCCGCCTCCGCAGCGCGGCAGGACACCGGCTGCGTAAGCTTCATGCGGCTGCGCTCCTTCTTGATCTCCTCAAGCAGCTTCAGGTCGTTTTTATCGCTCAGCTCAAGCTTTTCAAACATATCCGGCCGCTTGTCCATCGTGCGCTCAAGGCTCTTCTTCCTGCGCCAGCGGGCAACCTTCTCGTGGTCGCCTCCGAGCAGAACCTCGGGCGCCCGCTCCCCCTCCCAGACCTCCGGTCTTGTGTACTGGGGATACTCCAGAACGCCGTCCCAATGGCTCTCGCCGGTGAAGCACTCCTCATCCGACAGCACACCCGGCACAAGGCGGCACACGGAATCGGCCACCGCCATCGCCGCAAGCTCGCCGCCTGTGAGAACAAAATCGCCGATTGATATCTCCTCATCGACGCACTTTTCGATGAAGCGCTCATCCACACCCTCATAGTGGCCGCACACAAGCACAAGATGGTCATAGTCGCGCCGCAGACGTTTTGCCGTCTCCTGATCGTACGGCTTGCCCTGCGGGCTCATATATATGACGCGGCTGCGCCTGCCCGATGCAGTTGACATAATATTATCAAGGCAGGATTTCAGCGGCTGCGCCATCATCACACAGCCCCAGCCGCCGCCATAGGGGTAATCATCCACCTGACACTGCTTGTTTTCAGTGTAATCCCTGATCTGGACGCAATTTATCTCAATTATCCCCTTTTTGGCCGCTCTGCCTAGGATGCTCTCATGCATAACAGCGTTCATGGTATCGGGGAAAAGGGTCATTATATCTATTCGCATGGTTGACATAATATTTTTACATTCCTTCGATGAGATGCACTCTGATGACGCCGTTTTCCGCGTCGGCGGAGAGGATAAACTCAGGCACCGCGGGTATCATGCGCTCCGTCTCGCCCCTGACGATATAAATATCGGAGGCGGGAGTCTCAAGAATATCGGACAGTATGCCTATCTCCGCGCCGTTTTCGTCTATGACCCTTGCGCCGATGATATCCTGCAAAAAGTACGCGCCTTCAGGCAGACCTGCGTCTGCGCGGTCGATGAAAACTGTCTTATTTTTCAGGCACATGGCGGCGTTAACGTCCTCCACGCCCTCCAGAGCGGCTATCACAAAGTTTTTATGTGTGCGCGAGGAAAGCACTTTTACGGGCTTTCCGTCGATATATATCGTCTTAAAGCTGCGCAGGAATTCGGGGCTGTCCAGCCAGACCTGAAGCTTGACCTCGCCGCGAACGCCGTGGGTATTCACGATCTTTCCCGCCTCGATATACTGCTTTTTCTCCATTGCTTCTCCTTTTGATATAGTCTAAAAGGGCTACCGGAAAATCTGGTAGCCCTTTATTTCAGTCCATGATATCGACTGATACTTTCTTGCCCTTTCTCTGGGCTACAGCCCGCATGAGTATACGGATCTCCTTGACGATCCTGCCCTGCCGGCCAATGACCTTGCCCATGTCACCGTCGGCGACCCGCACCTCAAACACGGTCTCGCCGCCGGCTACGCGCTCGGTCACAGAGACCTCGTCAGGTTTTTCCACGAGGCTCTGTACGATATAGGTCAAAAGTTCTTTCATGCCGGTAGAATCTCCTTATTAGGCCTCGACCTTTTTAAGCAGGCCGCGTACGGTATCGGTAGGCTGTGCGCCGTTTGCGATCCAGTACTGTGCACGCTCCATGTTCACCTTGATCTTCTGTGCGCTTTCTGCCATGGGGTCATAGGTACCGAGCTCCTCGATGAAGCGGCCGTCACGGGGACTGCGGGAATCCGCAACGATGATACGGTAGTAGGGTGCCTTCTTTGCGCCCATTCTGCGAAGTCTGATTTTGACCATGTGTGTTTCACCTCCAATATTATCCTCACGGCGCTTGCGCCGTCATATATTACAAACGCTTTTGCGTGAGTAAACGCTTACATTCTGAACCCGCCGAAGCCGGACATTCCGCCGCCGAAGCCGCCCAGCTTCTTTTGAAGCTTTTTCATGTTCTTGCCGGAGAGCTGCTTCATCATGCTCTGCATGGCGTCGAACTGCTTGAGCAGACGGTTTATATCCACGACGGAGGTGCCGCTGCCGGCGGCGATGCGCTTTTTGCGGCTGGCGTTCAGGATCGAGGGATCGTCCCGCTCGGCTTGAGTCATGGAAAGGATTATCGCCTCTATGCGGTCAAGACCCTTTTCATCCACCTTCGCGCCCTTGAGTGCCTTGGCGTCAAGTCCGGGTATCATACCGGCAAGGTCGTTTATATCGCCCATGCCCTTGAGAGAGCGCATCTGCTCCAGATAATCGGACAGCGAAAAGCGATTTGCCTTCATACGCTCGGCCATCTCAAGAGCCTTTTTCTCGTCAAAGCTCTGCTCGGCCTTCTCGATAAGCGTCAGCACATCGCCCATGCCGAGTATACGGGAGGCCATACGGTCGGGATAAAACGGCTCGATCTGATCGAGCTTCTCGCCCACGCCGATGAATTTCACGGGCTTGCCGGTGCTGGCCTTTATCGAAAGCGCCGCGCCGCCTCGCGCGTCGCCGTCAAGCTTTGTGAGCATGATGCCTGTAACGCCCAAAGCGTCGTTAAAGGCGTTTGCGGCGTTCACCGCGTCCTGACCCGTCATCGCGTCGACCACGAGCAGGATCTCAGGCGGCTCGACCGCGTCGCGTATATTCCGCAGCTCCTGCATTAGCTCCTCGTCTATGTGCAGACGTCCGGCGGTATCGAGGAACACGAGATCGTTGCCGTGCTTCTTCGCGTGCTCGACGGCGGCTTTTGCAATATCGACCGGATTTGTCGTTCCCATCTGGAACACGGGGATATCAAGCTGTCTGCCCACGGTCTCAAGCTGCTTTATGGCTGCGGGGCGATAGATATCGCAGGCCGCGAGCAGGGGGCGCTTGCCCTGCTTGCGCATATATGCGGCAAGCTTCGCGCCGTTGGTGGTCTTGCCCGCTCCCTGCAGGCCGACCAGCATCACGACGCTGGGCGACTTAGAGCCGATGATCAGCCGCTGATTATCGCTGCCCATGAGCTTGACAAGCTCTTCGTTTACTATTTTGATGACCTGCTGCGCCGGAGACAGCGCCTCAAGCACATCCGCGCCCAATGCGCGCTCGGTCACGCTCTTTGTAAATTCCTTTACGACCTTATAGCTGACGTCGGCCTCCAGAAGAGCCATGCGCACTTCCTTCATGGCCTCCTTGACGTCGGCTGCGGTCAGTCTGCCCTTGCCGCGCAGCTTTTTAAAGGCAGCGGACAGCTTGTCGGACAATGATTCAAATGCCATATCGCGGCCTCCTAAATCTTAAGGTTTTCAAGCCTTGCGCGTATATCCTCGCTCAGAACGCCCATACCCGAAAGCTCGTTTTCCAGCTCGTCTATCTGGGCGTTGCGCTCGATAAAGCGCTTTATAAGCCCCGTTTTCTCCTCGATCTCCGTCATCGCGGCTTCGGCGCGGCGGATCATATCCCACACGCCCTGCCTTGATATGCCGCCGTACTCGGCGATCTCTGCCAGAGACAGATCCTCATTATAGTGGAGGTCAAAATACTCACGCTGCTTTTCCGTGAGCAGCTCGCCGTAAAAATCAAACAGCATCGAACGCATGACCCTGCTGTCGTCCACGGCGCGCACCTCCCCTGTAAATATCATTTGCTTTACAGCAGTATAGCACCGGCTTCAACGCCTGTCAAGTATTTTATCTTGTCAGTTTCGCCGAATATATTTGAGTATTTGCGGCAAAACTGTCATTTATAGCTACAATTATCATTTCAGGGAGCTTTCATATGAGTATTCAAGGCAACAACACCCCCAAAGATAAGCTTTACGCGCTGGCTGCTTCCAACGCAAGGCTGAATAAATTTACGGAAAATCTGCCGGTACGGTGTCTGAAGTCGGATATACGGGCCGCCTGCGTGAGCATAAACCGTACCTATGAGGCCGTCGAAAAGCGCTTCGCCTCCGCCGTCAGCGTACCGGAGGCCTGCGAGTGGCTGCTTGATAACCGCTACCTCGCACTGCGCGAGGCTCAAAACGCCATGGGCGATCTCTCTAAAGTAAGGCAGCTTCGTGCCGGAAATGAGGGCATCATCATCCTCTCGCTGTGCTCGGCTCTGCTTTCGGCTGCGGACTGCCTCGTCACCGAGGACAGCGCGCAGATATTTCTGGAGGGCTTCCAGAGCGTATCCGTGCTGCCCCGAAAGGAGCTCTGTCTCTTCCCCGCCGCTCTGAGGGCCGCGCTGCTGATAAGGCTCGGCAAGCTCTGCGAGGAGCTGAAAAGGACATCGTCTCCGGAGGATTTTGCCGCGGATATGGCAGCGGTATTCACCTCCCTGCGGCTCATTTCGGAGCTTGACATGCAGCCGCTCCTTGAGCGGGTGGACATGGCGGAAAAGGCGCTCATGGCGGATCCTGCGGGCATTTATCCGCGTATGGACGATCAAAGCCGCGCCCTGTACCGCGAGCGCCTGTCGGCCGCCGCAAAGCGCAGCGCGCTTGAGGAGCACAGCATGGCAAACCACATCCTCAAGCAGTGCCGTCAGGCTCAGGGGGAGGCGCGGCATGTTGGCTGGCACCTGTTTTCCGACCCTGCGGAGCGCTCCAAGGGCGGGTTGTACATCACGGCAAACCTGCTGCTGACGCTGTTTTTATCGCTGCTGTGCGGGTTTTTGTCCCACAGCGCCGCAGCCGCGCTTCTGCTTCTGCTGCCGATTTCGGAGCTCACCAAGAGCCTTTTGGATTACATTATCCTGCTCATCGTACCGCCCCGAAGACTGCCCAGGCTGGAGCTGCTCGGCGGCATCCCCGACGAGGGAAAGACCGTATGCGTCATATCCGCGCTGCTGAGCGGAAATGACAGCGGTGCAAAGCTTGCAAAGCGCCTCGAATCCTTTTACCTCTCAAACCGCAGATGCGGAAAAAACCTTTTCTTCGGCATCCTTGCCGATCTGCCGGAGGCCGACAGCGCGGTGACCGACAATGACGATGCGCTCATATCCTCCGCCGTCGAGGCGATAGACGCCCTGAACTCAAAATACGGCGGCAGCTTCTATCTTTTCACCCGTCCGAGGGCGGAGGACGCAGGACGCGGAAAATTCAGCGGCCATGAGCGCAAGCGCGGCGCGGTCCTTGCACTGGCGGAGCTCCTGCTGGGCGAAAAATCCGAGCTCAGGGTCTCCGCAGGCAGCTGGAAAAGTCTTGCGGGCACTAAATTCATCCTGACCCTCGACAGCGATACCGCTCCCGCTCCCGACTCCATAGCGGAGCTGGTCGGCGCCATGCTGCACCCGCTCAACAAGGCTGTCCTCGACCGTGAAAGGGGCTGCGTCGTATCCGGCCACGGCATCATCCACCCCAGAATCTGCACCCAGCTCCGCTCGGCCGGAGCCACCGATTTCTCGCGCATTTTCGCAGGCCCCGGGGGCAACGAGCCCTACAGCGCCATCTGTGGCGAGGTAAACATGGATATGTTTGACCGAGGCGGCTTTTTCGGTAAGGGTATCATCGACGCTGAGGCGCTCGTCCTATGCTCGCGCGCGCACATCCCCGAGGGCGCGGTGCTGTCCCACGACGCGCTCGAGGGCGCGTACATGCGCGGCGGATACATGAGCGACACGGAGTTTTCCGACTCCTTCCCCTCATCGCCGCTTGCCTATTACCGCCGCAGCCATCGATGGATCAGAGGCGACTGGCAGAACGCCTCCTGGATATTCCGCCGCGACGGCGCCATGCCTGATATTGAGCGCTGGAAGCTTTTTGACTCCCTGCGCCGCAGTCTCGTCGCTCCGGCGACGTTCACAGCGATATTCCTTGGGCTCCTGCTCGCGGAAAAGGGGCTAATTCTTGCCGCGTGGGCGGCGCTGCTGTCTCTGGCAGTGGGCTTTCTCATAGCGCTCACGGAGTTCGGCACAAGCAGAACCGCCGATCTTGAGCTCAGATACCACAGCAGGCTTTTAAAGGGCATATCCGCCGCCCTCATACAGACAGTACTCAGGCTGTGGTTCCTACCATACGAAGCGTGGATAAACCTCTCGGCGGCCGCAGCGGCGCTGTGGCGTCAGCTTGTGAGCCGCAAAAACCTTCTCGAGTGGGAAACCGCCGCCCAAAGCGAAAAGAAAAAGGGCGGCGCGGCAAGCTATTACCGCAGCATGTGGCTTGCACCGGTCTCCGGCATCGCTCTTATCATCTTCTCAGCGGGCATATTTGCCAAGACCGTCGGACTGCTGTGGGTATTCGCCCCACTCGCTGCCCTCGCCCTCGCCCTGCCGGCCGCGAAAAACGCGGAGCTCAGCCGTGACGACAGGCAGTATCTGCTCTCCTGCGCGGCTGATATATGGAGCTATTTTGACTTTTTCTGCTCGGAGGAGGATAATTTCCTGCCGCCCGACAACTATCAGGAGCAGCCGCCGGTGGGTACAGCGCACCGCACCTCCCCGACCAACATGGGGCTTGCCCTCGTATCGGCCCTCTGCGCATCACTGCTGGGCACGGACAGGGAAGACAGAGGTTTTGAGATCATAGAAAAAATGCTGGACACCATGGAAAAGCTGCCAAGATACGGCGGGCATTTCTGCAACTGGTACGACACGCGCACGCTGCGTCCGCTTGAGCCTAAATACCTCTCTACCGTCGACTGCGGCAATCTCTGCGCCTGCCTGATTGCCCTGAAAAACGGGCTTCTGAAGGCTGACCGCCCCCAGCTTGCCGACAGAGTGAGCGCCCTGCTCGCAGCCATGGACTTTTCCATGTTCTACAACGAAAACAGGGGCCTTTTCCACATCGGGATCGACCTTGAAAAAGGAACGGCCTCACCGGGACTTTACGATCTCATGGCAAGCGAGGCGCGGCTCACGAGCTACCTTGCCGTCGCCAGAGGCGATGTTCCCCGGCGGCACTGGCGCAGGCTGTCAAGAGCCATGCGCTCCTCTGGCGGCTATCAGGGTATGGCAAGCTGGACGGGCACAATGTTCGAGTACCTCATGCCGGAGCTGTTTCTTCCCCTTACGCCGGACAGCCTGCTGTACGAGACGGCAAAATACTGCATGTACGTTCAGAAGCGGCGCAAAAGCCGCAGCGGTCTCTGGGGCATATCCGAAAGCGCGTTCTTTTCCCTCGATCCCGCGCTCAATTACCGCTACAAGGCGCACGGCTGCGCCGATCTCGCCCTGAAAAGAGGTCAGGACAGGGATCTGGTCATAGCCCCTTACGCCTCCTTCCTCGCCCTGCTGGTCGAGCCCAAAGCCGCCGTAGCAAACCTGAGGCGCCTCGAGGCCGAGGGCGCAAAGGGCCGCTTCGGCTTTATTGAGGCGATCGATTTCACCCCCTCAAGATGCAGGACCGCCGGCGGCGAGAGGGTTCGCTGCTATATGGCGCATCATCTGGGCATGAGCATGCTGGCGATAGCCGATTGCATAGAGGCCGGCGCCGTGCAGGAGCTGTTCATGTCCGAGCCCGCCATGGGCGCTTACACGGCGCTTCTGGAGGAAAAGGTCCCTGCGAGCTCGGCCGTATTGAAGCTCACGGAGGCGGAAAGCGAAAAGCCGCGCAAATCCGGCTGCCTGCAATGGGAAAAACGCGGCGGCCAGCTATGCTTTGAAAACCCGGAATGCAGCCTGCTGTCAAACGGCGTGTATAATATTATGTTAACCGAAACCGGTGTAAGCTCAGCAGTCTGTGCGGACATGCTGATATACAAAACGCCCTTTAAGCAGCTCGGTGAGGGGCACGGCCCCGAGCTGTGGCTCGAAAAGGGAGGACAGAAGCTGTCCCTGCTGCCGGAGCCCGAGGACAGCAGCGCGTTTATGTGGGAATTTTCAGAGATCTCCTGCACATTTTCAAGAGTCGCCGAGGATTTCACCTCCCGCTGCACTATAGCTGCGGGCGGCGGCGAAAACGGCGAACTGCGCATCATAGAGCTGAGCGCCAAGCAGGACATTATAGACGCAGCACTCAATTTCTCATTTGAGCCGGTGTTGGCAGACAGCAATGATTATGTAAACCATCCTGCCTACTGGCGTCTCGGTCTTGAGCTCAAACGTGACGGCAACTGCCTCATACTGAGGCGGCTGCCGCGCGGACGTCAGCCGGAGGCGTGGCTCTGCCTTGCCTGCGATAAGCCGATGCGCTCTACCGCCGAACGCACCGGCAATGAGGGGCCCATATCGGAACCCTTCGTGACCGCCTCGGTGGATATTTCCATGAAGGCCTCCGAGCGCTGCTCGCTTCGATTCGCACTCTGCGTCGGCACATCGCTCGAGGAGGCCTATGCCGGAGCTCAGCATATGCTGGCGATAGGTCCGGCCGAATACGGTGCCATGGTCTCCGCCTGCGCATCGCTCACACGAATGGAGCCCAAGGACGTCGACGCCTCAATGGGGCTTATCTCCCATCTGTGGTTTGTGCGCGCATCGCGCCCATTCCCCGCCAAGAACCGCATCTGGCAGTATGGAATATCCGGCGACCTGCCGATAATCTGCTGCGAGAGCGCCGAGGAGACCGAAGCTCTGACAAGGCAGTTCTGCCTTATCCGGAGCTGCGGCGTCTATGCCGATCTTGTATTCCTCACCGACGAGGGCGGCGAATACTACCGACCCGTGTACGGCAAGGTGCGCGATACTCTGGCCGCTCACGGCCTCGAAGCGCTCATCGGCACCTATGCCGGCGTCAGGATCCTGCCCACGGAGGCGGCGGATATCATCAAAAGCGCGGCCGCCTATATTGTCGGCGAGGATGCGCCCGAGCGCAGCTGCGGCAGCGCTTACCGCCTGCCGGACGCATACACGCGAAAGACCGGCTCAGTGCCTAAATACGAGTATGCGGACGATGGAAGCTTTATTTTTTATGTAAACCGCTCTCTGCCCTCCCGCGCGTGGAGCAATATCCTTACAAACGGCAGCTTCGGCTATATTGCCGCCGATTGCGGCATGGGCAATATGTGGCTGAAAAATGCAAGGGAGATGAAGCTAACACGCTGGAACAACGCCCCCTCGGCAACTGTCGGCCCCGAAAGCCTTGAGTATATCTTTGCCAGAGGACGATACAGCGTCTTTGCCGCCGACGATGGCGTACCATGCCGTGTGCGCTGCGGCTTCGGCTATACCGTCTGGGAAAAAAGCTTCGGCAGCAGCGGCACAAGATGCACGGCTTTCATCCCGCCGAGCATAGATGCTAGGGTCTTCATCATCGAGCTCTGCGGCGAGGTAAGCGGGCGTCTTGCATGGAAATGCGAACCGTTGCTCTCGGCCAACGACGATGATTACGTCGCAGTTGATATTGATTATGTAAACTCAATGTTCGTTGCCCGCAGCTCCCGCTCGCCCATTGACGGTCTAAGCTTCCGCGCGGTATGCTCCGCTCCCGCCATAGGCTGGACAGGCGATTATTTTTCCTGGCTGCGCGGGGAATTTGACGCAAAAAGCGAGAATGTCAGCTATCCCGTTTTTGCCGCGGCATACAACGCTCAGCCCGTAATCGTTCTTGTATGCGGATGCTGTGAGGAAAAGGAGCTAATTGAATTATGTAAACCCGAGAGGGCTTTTGCCGCACTGGACGAGACGAAGCTCTACTGGCGGGATATCGTAACGCGCTTTGCTATGTCGGGCTCAGGACGGCCTGACAGGTATATGAGCGGCTGGGGCGTGTACCAGACCCTGGCCTGCCGCCTGATGGGCAGATGCTCTCTGTATCAAAGCGGCGGCGCGACTGGCTTCCGCGATCAGCTTCAGGACGCGGTCAACCTTATTCTCATTGATCCGCGGCTGGCAAGAGACGAAATTCTTCTGTGCTGCGAGCACCAGTATCTCGAGGGCGACGTCATGCACTGGTGGCACTCGGTGTCCGGCTCGGACAAGGGTGTGCGCACCCGCTGCTCGGACGACCTGCTGTGGCTGGTGTGGGCTCTGTGCGAGTACACTGAAAAGACCGGCGACCTGACGATATGCTCAGAGCTCATATATTATGTAAACTCAAAGCCTCTTGACGTCCATGAGACCGACCGTTATGAAACGCCGGTGCGCTCATCCTGCGCCGAGACGGTTTTGCAGCATGCCAAGCGCGCTGTGGACTGCTGCATCGGACGCGGCGCGGGCTCCCACGGGCTATTGCGCTTCGGCAGCGGCGACTGGAACGACGGCATGGACAGGATCGGCGGAGAGAGCGCATGGCTAACCTGGTTTTTCTCCCACTGCGTCAGGCGCTACGCAGATCTGCTCGTGTTGTTATGCAAACCTGACGCGGATGAGTACAGGTCTCTCGCGGCAGAGTGCGGCAAGGCGGCGGACAGCGCATGGGACGGAGCGTGGTATCTGCGCGGCTACTGGCCTGACGGAGAGGCTCTGGGTTCAAAGTCCAGCGAATGCTGCCGGATCGATTCCATCGTCCAAAGCTGGGCGGCTTTTTGCAGCGACGCATCCAACAGTAAGGCCGATCTTGCCCTCGACAGCGCCCTGCGGCTGCTCTACGACAGGGATAACAAGCTTGTAAGGCTCTTCACTCCGCCGTTTTACGGAAACGGGCGCGACCCGGGCTATATCCGCAGCTACGGCGCAGGCTTCAGGGAAAACGGCGGACAGTACACCCACGCGGCGATATGGCTCGCCATGGCCTGCTTCCGAAGGGGCAGACCCCGCGACGGCTATGATATCCTGCGCGATCTGCTGCCCGAAGAGCACGAGGGGCGCGTTTATATGGCCGAGCCCTTTGTGATCGCGGCGGACGTCTACTCCGCTGCCGGACACGTAGGAGAGGCCGGCTGGACATGGTACACCGGCTCCGCCGGCTGGTACTTCAGGGTATTCGCCGAGGAGCTTCTGGGGCTTAGGCTCTGGCACGGCAGGCTTTATATACGTCCCTGTCTGCCGGACGCTTTCCCCGAATGCCGCGTCAAGCTGCGCAGTCCGGACGGTCAGGAGCATGAAATTCTTGTGTCCTCAGAAGAAATCCGCCTCGACGGCGAAAAATACGACGGAAAAGGTATACCATATGTGTAATTTTTGTGTTATACTGAATTATTAAAATCTGGTCTGAAGGAGGTCCTGCCATGGAAACCGTCAGAAAGGAGATACTGCCCGGCGTGTATCTCACCGCTTTGCGCAGCGATAAGTTCAAGACCGGCTGCCTGAGCGTCAATCTGCTCACTCAGCTCGATCGAGATACCGCTTCAATGAACGCGGTCATACCCTATGTGCTGCGGCGCGGCAGCAGATATCACACGGATATGGAGGCGGTCGCCTCGTCTCTGGACGGGCTTTACGGCAGCTATATCGAGCCCGTTGTGCGCAAGATCGGCGAGATCCAGTGCATCGGCTTTATCGCCAGCTTTGCCGACGACAGATATCTGCCCGCCGGCAGCGGCGTCTTTGAAAGCGTCGCCGGGCTCTGCGGCGAGCTGCTGCTGACCCCCAACACGAAGGGCGGCCTGCTGCTCCCCGCATACGTCGAGAGCGAAAAGGAAAAGCTGCTCGACAATATCCGCAGCCGCATAAACGACAAGCGCTCCTACGCGCTTTTCCGTCTGATTGAGGAGATGTGCTGCTACGAGCCCTTCGCCGTATCGCGCTACGGCACCGAGGACACGGCTGAGAGCATCTATTATCAAAAGCTTACAAAGCATTACCGCAGGCTGCTCTCGGAGTCTCCCGTCGAGATCTTCTACTGCGGCAGCTTGGACGGTGAAAAATGCGCAGGCATTCTCTCCGACGCGCTGGCGGGCATGCCAAGAGGCGCGCTCAACTGCGATATCGGCACCGATATTCGCATGAACTCCGTTGACGAGGGCGTTCGCTGCTTTGAGGAGGAGCTCTCGGTCACTCAGGGCAAGCTCGTCATGGGCTACCGCCTCGGCGACTGCATGGAGGAGCCCGACCTTGCCTCAATCTATGTGTTCAACGCAGTATACGGAGGCTGCGTCACATCGAAGCTCTTTATGAACGTGCGCGAAAAGCTCTCGCTGTGCTACTACGCAAGCTCCGGAGTCGACGTCCACAAGGGGCTTATGTTCGTCTCCTCCGGCGTGGATTTTGATAAGTACGAGGAGGCGAAGGCCGAGATCCTCGCCCAGCTCGAGACCGTCAAAAACGGCGATATAAGTGACGATGAGCTCACCGCCGCGAAAAAAAGCGTTGCCTCCGACCTCAGAGCCGCCATGGATTCGCAGTATAATCTTGAGGGCTTTTATCTGGCAAACACCATTGACGGTCTGGATTTTGACCCGATGGAGCTGGCCGCTCTTGTCGAGGACGTGGGCATAGACGATGTGGTGAAGATCGCGCAAAGCCTCGTGCCGGACGCAGTTTATTTCCTTCGCGGAAACGGCGGAGAGGAGGAGGGATATCCCGATGAGGCATAAAAATTTCAGTAAGATAGGCGAAAACCTCTACACCGCCGAGCTTCGCAACGGGCTTCGGGTGAATATTGTCTCAAAACCCGGCTTTCGGCTTTCCTATGCGGTTTTTGCAACAAATTACGGCGGAGCGCACCGCAGGTTTTTCCTTAACGGCCAGTGGCACGATACTCCCGCAGGCGTGGCCCACTTCCTCGAGCACAAAATGTTCGACATGCCAGACGGGGACAACGCCCTCGGCGTTCTTTCCGCAAACGGAGCCCAGCCCAACGCCTTTACCTCCAGCGGCATGACCGCCTATTACTTTGACTGCACCTCGGGCTTTGAGGAAAACCTGCGCATGCTGCTGAAGTTTGTCTCCACCCCCTACTTCACCGACGAGACCGTTCAGAAGGAGCAGGGCATCATCGGGCAGGAGATCGGCATGGTCGAGGACAATCCCGGCTACGTCGTCTACAACCGGCTCATGCGTATGCTGTATGAGCACAACCCGATCCGCGATCAGGTGGCAGGCAGCACCGAGAGCATCGCGCAGATAAGCGCCGACACCCTCTATAATTGCCACAAAGCCTTTTATTCCCCCTCCAACATGACCCTTTGCGTGGCCTCTGATTTCAGCCCTGAGAGGATCATCGAGATTGCCGAGGAGATCCTCCCAGCCGAGCGTGCCGAAGTGCCCAGGGCGGATATGGGTCCGGCTGAGAGCGCAGAGCCTCTCAAGACCTTCAACGAAGAAAGGATGGAGGTATCCGCACCGCAGTTTCTCATCGGCGCGAAGGTCGCTCCCGCTCCCAGCGGCGCCGCGCTGCTCCGGCAGAAGATAGTGGCGCAGCTTGCCCTGCGGGTGCTCTTCGGAACCTCCGGCAGTTTCTACAACCGCCTGTATTCCGAGGGGCTGCTAAACCGCGACTATGACTATGAGATAGATTACACAGCCGGCACCGCGACGATAATCATCGGCGGCGAGAGCGCCCAGCCGCAGCGGGTGTTGGATGAGATTAAGCAGGCGATAAGCTCAGTCGCCTCCGTCGGCCTTGATGCCGCCGCTTTTGAGGCGGCAAAGCGCGCATCCTTCGGCGCGAGACTGCGCGGTCTTGAGGATTTCGACAGTCTATGCATCGCTCTTGCAGACGGCGTTTTCGGCGGCTACTGCTTCCTTGACTGCTTTGAAGTCCTCGAAAGCATCGGTATTGAGGAGTGCGAGGCCTTCCTGACCGGGTTCATGGCTCCCGACAGGCTTGCAATGAGCGTGATATCCCCCGTAAAATAAGATATTTTAAGGTTACTGATATGAATTTTTTAAGCGCGACCATGCTTCGGGGAGCTGAGATCAGCTTCCCCATGATGGGGGACTGGAGCATTGATCCCCCGTACAGCTTCACAGTCTTCGGATTCGAGGTCTATTTCTACGGCGTCATCATCGCGGCGGGCTTCATTCTCGCCGCTCTGTTCTGCGCGAGAAAAGCCGCCGAATTCGGCCTTACCTCCGACGACCTGTTCGACCTTGTGATATGGCTCATACCGGCCTGCATCATCGGCGCAAGGCTCTACTATGTGCTGTTCAAGCTCGATTATTTTATTGCAAACCCCTCAAGGCTCTTTTCCATACGCGACGGCGGACTTGCCATATACGGCGGCATCATCGCCGGCGTTATAGTGGGCATCCTATGGTGCAGGAAGAAAAAGATCCGGCTTTTTGCCGTCGGCGACCTCATAGCTTTCGGCCTGTTTATCGGTCAGGCTATCGGGCGCTGGGGCAACTTTATAAACCGCGAGGCCTTCGGCGCGGAGACAGACGTTTTCTGCCGCATGGGGCTCACCCTCCCCGGACAGGATACGCTGTATGTCCACCCCACCTTTCTTTACGAAAGCCTTTGGAACCTCGTGGGGCTCATCATCCTGTGCGTTTTGTCAAGGCTCGGTAAGAGAAAATATGACGGGCAGTTTTTCTGGTTCTACATATTATGGTACGGCCTGGGCAGAGCGTGGGTCGAGGGACTGCGCACGGACAGCCTGTATATAGGCTCGACCGGCATCCGTGTATCCCAGCTTTTGGCGGCGGTGAGCGCTCTTGCCGCGCTGTGCGTGCTTATAGTAAACGCAAAAAAGGCTCACAAGCCCGAAGATATGTTTGTAAACAGAAAGAACCGTGAAACCAAAGAACCCGAAGGAGGAGAATGATCATGGCAGACTACAAAAGCATTCTTAAAGGAACTATAAACTCCGTTGCCAGCAAGGCAAAGCACTATGTCGAGAGCGGCGCGCTGAAGGATACCTATGACAAGAGCAGCACCGCCGCGAAGTGCTATGCTAACATTGCTAAGCTAACCCTGCAAATAAACGGCGAGCTGGAGGAGCAGAAAAAGGTATTCGTCGAGATAGGCAGGCTCTGTTACGACGAGCATAAGGACGCTCCGGACGGCCGCTACGCGCCCCTTTTTGAGGAGCTGCAGGCCATGGACGAGAAGATCGAGGCCATGCGCGAGGAGCTCGAGGCTGCAAAGGCCGCAGTGGAAGCGGCAAGGGCCTCAGGCGCCGACGTAGGCGACAGCGGCAATTACATTATAATAGATAATAGGGGTGCTGACGATGAATGAGGCATTAAGTTGTATTTTAAACCGAAGAAGCGTAAGAGCCTACCGTCCCGAACAGATAAGCGACACGGAGCTTGAAGCCATCCTGCGGGCCGGATTGTACGCGCCCACTGCCATGAACAGGCAGTCGCCGATCATGCTTGTGATCCAGGACAAGGAGACCATATCCATGCTCTCCGGCATGAACGCCAAGGTAATGGGGCTGGATACCGATCCATTTTACGGCGCTCCCACCGTCATTGTCGTCCTCGCCGATAAAAACATTCCCACATATGTGCAGGACGCAAGCCTCGTCATGGGCAACATGATGAACGCCGCCTTCGCTCTCGGCGTGGACTCCTGCTGGATAAACAGGGCCCGCGAGGTGTTTGAGATGCCGGAGGCTCGGGCGCTGCTGCGAGAAAAGGGTATAAGCGACGATTATACAGGCATCGGAAATTGCATACTCGGCTACCGCACCGGCGAGCTGCCCGAGGCGGCTCCCCGCAGAGACGGCAGGATAGTAAAGCTGTAAAAAGTAAAAAATCACGGATCCTGAAAATCCGTGATTTTTCTTATTTTATGAACATCATATTCAGATCGCAGTCTCCGCTTATTCCCGGGACGGCGCCGCGGAAGCTGTACTGCCAAAGGGTGTGCTCGTAATAGAAATAAGGGTAGCTGCCGACGCTTGCACACCAGAGCATATAATCCTGAAGGCGGCTGAGATCATAGCCGTAATAGCCTGTGTCATTATACACATACACCCCCGGCTCGAAGCCTGCGGCCTTCATCTCCTCGCAGAAGGCGACGGCACATTCCGTCAGAGTTTCATTGTCCAGCGTATGGGTGCGTGCATCGGGGTCTGTGACCCGCTCCCAGTCAAAGAACACGGGCAGATCGAGCTTCCTGCCGCCTATTAGCTCCAGTACATATCGGGCTTCCTCGAGTGCCTCGTCGACGCTTATTGCCTGGGAAAAGAAATATGCTCCCACCTGAAGTCCGGCGGCTCGCGCCCCCTCAAGATTTTCGATGAACTTATCGTCTCTGTACAGCTCGCCGCTTCCGTAGTACCTGCCGCCGGTGCGTATCACGGCGAAGCGCACACCACTGTCATACACCGCCTGCCAGTCGATATCGCCCTGGAACGCCGAAACGTCGATACCTCGGCTGGCCTTATATTCGCCGCCGACATAGGTGATGTTCCCATCGGGGTCTGTGGCAAAATCATCCTTTTCAAGGGTGTTTTTCGGCACGTCGTCCTCCGGCACGACCCAAACGTAGCCTTCGCCGTTAAAAACCTCAACCATGCCGTAGTGGGGATCGTTCTCGATCTCCGCCCGACGGTTTAAATGCTGCACCACGGCGTATACGGCCAGCAGCAATACGGCAAGAGCAATGACGATATACAGGGGTCTTATTCCTTTTTTCATTCTTCTCTTTGTCTTCATGCGTCCATTATAGCATTTTTTCTCCCTTCTGTAAACCGTCTCAATCTTCCAGAGCCGACAGCAGCGCTCTTCCGCCGTAGCGAAGGCAGGTCTTCAAGCGCTCGCGCCCCCGCTTTATGGTACGGCTGACGGTGGATATGTGCAGCCCCATCTCGTCGGCGATATCCTGCATCTGCATCTGCTCGATGTAATACATATGCACGAGCTGGCTCTGTCGGGGCGTGAGCTCACGCTCGATCGCCAGCCGCACCGCCCCCGTCAACCCCTGGCTTCCAGATTCAATGGTTCTTATGTACTGCCGCAGGGCCATGTATTCCTCCTGCTTAGCAAACATATTCAATCTCTTTTCCTGCATTTTTATCATCTCCGTAGTAGTTTTCAAGATAGCGCGAGGTCGCAATGCTGTCCCGTGCCATTGCACCGAGTATGTAAATCCTGCGGCGCAGCCGGAGCCTGTCCGTTTCGCACAGCACCTCGCGCTCAAGCCTTCGGCTCAGCTCCTCCTGTCTTTGGCGGCAGAGCTCACCGCTTTTTCTGTATTCTGACGATAACTGCATAAGCGTCATTTATTATCCCTCCGTCCGTGAAAATATTTGATGATTTTGAAATTTTATTGTTGACAAACCGAATGCGGTTTGCTATTATATTCAAGCCGGTATCGTGCTGGTGTAGCTCAGTTGGTAGAGCAGCTGATTTGTAATCAGCAGGTCGGGGGTTCGAGTCCGTCCACCAGCTCCACCGAGCATCCAAGTTTATATCGTGTATATGGGGGATTTCCCGAGTGGCCAAAGGGGACAGACTGTAAATCTGCTGGCAATGCCTTCGGTGGTTCGAATCCACCATCCCCCACCAAGAATCGACAAGCTTCTACAGAAGGTTGTCGATTTTTACTTCTTACCCATTCACTCTTCACTTGAAACGATGGCTGATGTAGGGGCGAGCATCGCTCGTCCGCTCCCGCCGGAGGGGCAACCTGTATTAACGCCTAAAAGAATCGTCGTTTAATTGCCATTGGCCATTGTATATATTCGGGCTGACGCACAAACGATACGCATTATCTTAACGCGGGCAGCTATCCGGCAGCCACCGGCGGACGGCCAATGTCCGCCCCTCCAACGTTTTCTTATCTCACCGCTCTGTCGGTGCTTTTACATACGAATCCACCTCGCGTTCGGTTGACATAATACATTCGTTGTGATACCTTTGTCATGAGGTGATCTTTGTGCGAAAGATCTTTAGTACCTTGTTGCTCTGCTCTCTTATTCTCTTTCTGTGCGGATGCTCTTCGTATGATAGCGTTGTGAATTCCCTGTCAGCATATCAGGATATGGTCGCGTACACAGAGGGCGGCTTTCAGGATTATACGGATTACGCAATATACACATATCGTGATTTGGATGAATCGGTGTTAAGTAACTGTCAGTATTTTATAAATGTCTCCTCTGATGATATGGAAAACATTCTGTCATACATAGATAACTTTGAAAATGGGTTGAAGCAATTAAATCAGGAAGTTACTATTCTGAACTGGCAGCACACTATTCCTTTGATAAAGCGATTATTGACGAGAACGATTATTTCTACATAGATACGAAAGAGGGTACACCGATCAGTAACAGTACATACGGTAAATTTGACAATTATTCGATGTGCTTCTTTGATGCAGACTCAAGCACTCTGTACTATTTCCACAATAATATATAGACTGGCTCTTTCGGTAAAACCGGCAACAGCTGTTATGTTTCTCCGCCGCTCGTCCGTTGACGATGGCCGCCCCTACAAGGTCTTGTTTCCGCTTCGGATTTTTGGTATAATCGTAAACAAGCATAATCAACTTAATATGATAATAAGGTGTTATTATGGAAAACAGACTTGACCGATTCCTGAGCGCGCAGGAGCGCTCATACGATACCGCCTTGAGGGAGATCAGGAGCGGGCGCAAAAGGAGCCATTGGATGTGGTACATCTTTCCCCAGATCGCTGGGCTCGGCATGAGCTCCACGGCCCAGTACTACTCCATTGCAGATCTTCAGGAGGCAAAAGAATATATCTCCCATCCCGTATTGGGCGCAAGGCTTATTGAGATATCCGAGGCTCTGCTCACGCTCGACAGCAGCGACGCAGGCTCCGTTATGGGCTATCCGGACGATCTTAAGCTTTGCTCATCCATGACGCTGTTTTCACAGGTGAGCGATAACCCCGTTTTCAGCGCCGTGATTGATAAGTTCTACGGCGGAAGTCCCGATACGCGCACGCTCCGTATACTGGGCTTACAATAATCCCCCCCTCCGGCGTCTCAGCGGCGCCGATTTTTTATTATTATAGGAAAGCCGAAATTATAGGAAAGCCGAACATCTATGCCAAATCAATGGGGTAATTTACTACCTCGCAGCCGGCTCTGAGCGCTTTCTCGAAGCGGCTGAGCCCATCGTACAGCGCGTCAAAGCATTCGCCGCAGACATAGCGATCCTGCCAAAGGTATATCTCCTCCCCTTCCTCAAACAGCGCCGTGCATTCCCCGCAGCACTGTCTGCAATACAATCTTTTGTTCATTTACATATCTCCAGATCAAATATTTATGCAATTGCATTATGTATTTTAAATAATAGCCGCATTTGCGTAATTTGTCAAGAAGTAATTTTTTGTACTTTAAGCATTTAGTGCAGATTGACAAAAGAAAAACATTTATTGTGCCATTTTAACGTTTTTTTTGGCTATAATTTATAACATCTCACAATTGTAACTTGCTGTAGCATGGAATAAAATTGGAATGGTGGGTTAATAGGGCTCACCAAGAAGATTATTACTTTTTCATTAGGAGAGAAAAGAATGATTACAAACGAGTACCTTAAGCGTGTATACGCTTCCGTCGAGAAGCGCGACCCCGATCAGCCCGAGTTCCTGCAGGCTGTTCGTGAAGTTTTCGAGAGCCTGCAGCTCGTCGTTGACAAGCACCCCGAGTGGGAGAAGGCAAGCCTCATCGAGCGTTTCGTCGAGCCCGAGCGCGTCATCATGTTCCGCGTTCCCTGGGTTGACGACAACGGCGTCACCCATGTAAACCGCGGCTACCGCGTACAGTTCAACTCCGCGATCGGCCCCTACAAGGGCGGCCTGCGCTTCCATCCCTCCGTCAATCTTTCCGTTATCAAGTTCCTCGGCTTCGAGCAGATCCTGAAGAATAGCCTCACCACCCTCCCCATGGGCGGCGGCAAGGGCGGCTCCGACTTCGACCCCAAGGGCAAGTCAGACGCTGAGGTCATGCGCTTCTGCCAGAGCTTTATGACCGAGCTGTACCGTCACATCGGCCAGTTCACCGACACCCCCGCAGGCGACATCGGCGTCGGCGCACGCGAGGTCGCCTACATGTACGGCCAGTACAAGAGGATAGTCGATCGCTTTGAGGGTGGCGTCATCACCGGTAAGGGTTTGTCCTTCGGCGGCTCCCTCGCCCGTACTCAGGCAACCGGCTACGGCCTGTGCTACTACGCGGCAGAGGCTCTCAAGCATCTTGCAAACACCTCCTTCGAGGGTAAGAAGGTCATCGTTTCCGGCGCCGGCAACGTTGCCCAGTACGCAGCCGAAAAGTGCACCCAGCTCGGCGGCACCGTTATCGCAATGTGCGATTCCAACGGCTACATCTATGATCCCGACGGCGTTGACCTCAAGAAGGTCATGGACATCAAGCAGAAGCGCCGCGCACGCATCAGCGTCTACGCCGACGAGGTCCCCGGCTCCGAGTATCATGAAGGCCGCAAGGGTATCTGGACCCTCAAGTGCGACATCGCAATGCCCTGCGCATCCCAGAACGAGATGGACGCCGACGACGTTCAGCACCTGATCGACAACGGCTGCATGGCAGTGTTTGAGGGCGCTAATATGCCTCTGACCCCCGAAGCTATCGAGAAGGTTCTTGGCAACGGCCTACTCTACAGCCCCGGCAAGGCCTCCAACGCAGGCGGCGTCGCTACCTCCGGTCTCGAGATGACCCAGAACTCCATCCGTATGAGCTGGAGCTTTGAAGAGGTCGACGAGAAGCTGCAGGGCATCATGAAGAACATCTTCAAGGCATGCTACGACGCATCCGTCGAGTGCGGCCAGCCCGGCAACCTCATGCTCGGCGCAAACGTTGCAGGCTTCCTGAAGGTAGCCGAGGCAATGATGGCTCAGGGCGTCGTCTGATCCCGCGCAAGTAAAAACAGAGTATCCGAAAGGCACACTTCATCAGAAAGTGTGCCTTATTTTATACTCATGGCAGCTTTGGAGCCGATACGCATGTAAAAAGCAAGTTTTTCTGTCACACATCCAGCGCCAAGTTGTCTAATTATGCAGGAGGTAAAAAGCCATGAATAACAAGACAAATGAAGAACTGTCGGTTTTGATTGACAAAGCCGCGGCAGGGGATAAGCAATCCCTTGAAACGATTATTCTCAGCGTACAGGATTTAGTATTTAATCTCTCTTTGAGAATGCTGGGGACATTTGCAGACGCGGAGGATACCGCACAGGATATTTTGCTGAAAATCATTACGCACCTGTCCTCCTTCAAAAAGGAAAGCTCATTTTCTACTTGGGTATTCAGCATTGCAGCCAATCATTTGAAAAACTGCCGGAAGCATATGTTTGCAAGAGCCCCTCTAAGTTTTGAGTTTTATGGGTAAGACATTCTTACCGGAAGGATCGACGATGTGCCGGACTTAACGCAGGATGTCGAAAAGTCTATATTAGCGGAAGAGCTGAAGCTGTCCTGCACAAATGTAATGCTGCAATGCCTCGATACCGAAAGCCGGTGTATTTTTATACTCGGAACAATGTTTAGGGTGGACAGCCGCATAGCCGGTGAGATTTTAGGAATGACGCCCGAAGCCTACAGACAGCGGCTTTCACGTATTCGCAAAAAAATGGCTGATTTTCTCAGCGAATATTGCGGCGAATATGGCTGCGGGAAATGTAAATGCAGCAGCAGAATAAACTATGCAATTTGGAATCGTCGTATATCACCAGCTCATTTAGACTATACCTCTGCCACCGAAATACCGGCGCAGACAATGCTGAGCGTAAAAGAAGCGATGGAGGAAATTGATGATCTGTCACGTCAGTTTACATTCTGTAAATCCTATAGATCGCCTGAAGGAATGAGGCAGTTTATCCTGGATTTTCTGGATGGAGCTTCGTTTTTAATTGTCAAAAATTCGTAACGGAGTTTGTGCTTTATGGATACAAAAATTATTTTAAAATATTTATCAGAGCTGAGCAATAATAACAACCGTGAATGGTATCACGCTCATAAGGCGGAATATAAGGAAGCAAATATGCAGTTTGAAGATTTGCTGCAGGAGCTGATTTTTGAAATCGGGAAATTCGACGAGAGTGTTTTGCACAATTTCCCGAAGAATCTCACCTTTAAGCTCGTAAGAGATACCCGCTTCAGCCGTGATAAATCGCCGTACAATCCTGCATTTCGCGCCCATATCTCATCGAAGGGAAAGCTTCCTATCCCCGTAGGATATTATATTATGATAAAGCCCGATGACCGGTCCTTCCTGGGCGGAGGGCTTTTTGCGGATATGTTTAAGGATGCCACAGCGATGGTTCGGGGTCACATTTCCGCTCATCCGGACGAATGGAATGAAATCATTCATTCCGCTGATTTTCAAAAGTATTTTTCTGTACAGGGTACTGCGTTGAAAAATGTACCTAACGGGTACGATAAAGAACACTCGCAAGCGGAATATTTGAAATTCAAAAGCTGGTATCTTGAATATCCGATAAGTGATGAGACCCTGCGGGATGCCGATAAATTTTTATCACAAGCCATTGAGATCTTCAAAGCGATGAAGCCCTTTAACGATTACCTGAACAATGCTCTGGATGGATTTGACATGCCCTCAAGATGATCGCGTTAAGACACAGAGCCGGTAAACCGCGCTAAGGCAATGCGGCTTACCGGCTCCTTTGCTGTTTATACTGAGCTTCCGTTTACGGTCACGCTGCCTTCGATGATGATATCACCGTTGTTTTTAATGCAGATCCTCGCGTTCGCGGTCTCAAGGTTTATATCTCCGTCGGCATTTACGCTTACCTCGGAAAGCGCGCCGTCAGGCTCGCTTTTTCTTTTTATCTCTGACAGCCACATAGCTACACCTCCAGTGTGACGATAGTGCCCGCGCTGAAGGAGTCGGCCCAGCAATGGCTGGCGCCGACCCTGTAGCTTCCGTTCACGCCCAGCACCGTTGAGCTCAACGTGACCACATCGCCCGGGAAGCACGCAAACTGCTGTGTGAGCGTGAGCTCAATAAAGTGCTTGCCTCTCTTGGATTCGGCTATCTGATACTCCGCCGTGTAGCGGGCCGCATCTGCGCCCGTAGTCTTCGGAACGGTTAGCTCACGATGGCTTTTTCCGCCTCGCGCGATAAAATCCTCGTTCCGAACCGTGTAGCTTGCCCCTGTCACGCGGTTTTTCACCCGAACATCGGATATTATCCCGTAGCGCTCATCCCTCAGCTTGATGGCGTGGGCGTCCTTATCGGCGTTTATCGTAATACTTGAGCCCTGCCGCCCGTTTAGAATAAGCGCTCCTGCGGGGGTAAAAAACGGAGTTGTGCCCCAGGCGTAGCGGCTGAAGCGCTTGACTGCGCTCCATGCGCTCTCGCCCGTGCTTATATTGAAGTCGGCCAGCGACTTTGCCGCCCCGCTGACCACCTGACTGACGCCGTATGGCGTTACAAAACTGTTTATAAGGCTCTCGCTGCTCATGGCGGCGTATGCGGCTGCGGACAGCTCGTTATCCAGCAGCAGCGCCGCATGCGACCTGCCGGATATGGTGGCGACAGAGCCATGCTCGTCGATGCTGATACTGTATTCATCCACAACGCCGGTAAAAACGACCGAGTTGTTATGCTCAGCTCTGAATCGGCAGGCCGACTGGAGCATCGAAAGCTGGTGGGAGTAGTAGATAAAGCTAACCTCAAACCAATCGCAGGGCTCGCCGATCCCGTGACAGACATCCCATGAGAGGAAAGCCGGAAGCTCGGTCTCGACGCCACTGCTGCTTATAATGTATCCTGTCATGACGTCACCTGAACCTTATGAGCTGTCCCTTTGCGAGAGCTTCGTCCGGATCCTCCACACTGGGATTCATTTCGCACATACGCTCGACCGACACGCTGAACTTTGCCGCAAGGCTGCGCAGGGTATCGCCCTCGGCAGCCGTGGTGTAGCGCTTGAGCCCCGGCAGACTCGCCATGGGATCGTCGTAGTCTACGTCATCCATGGCGTCGGCTATGTCCTCGAATTTATTGCCTATGTACTCCCAGAACTCGAAGCTGTAATGCACATAGTCCTCCCTCGGCTCCTCCCTGAGATTGAGCTTGGCAAAATATGCGCGCATGGTCGGCCACACCGGATGCACCAGCTTACCTCCCTTGTTTTCCTCGAACAGCGCCGCAAGCTGCCGGAAAGTCTCATAGGCTTCGGGGCCTGTGAACTCGCCCTCGCCGCGGATTATCTTGTTTTGCAGTCCCAGATTCTGCACCACATAGCCCGAAAACGGCAGCTTATAGCTGTGCAGGGTGCGTCTGTACTCGACCTCAAAGATCCTGGGATTATTCGGCCAGACAAAGTCTCTGTATTTCATCGCCGCTAACATAAATGCACCTCCTAATAAAGCTCAAAGCCGTTGTCATATCTGCGGGCATCACGGCGGAAGTAATCCGACATGAAGGACATGTCCCGCCGCCGCACGACAAACAGCTCGGCGTCGTCGAAGTTTGTTCCGTTTTCGTCCGGAGTATATGAGCGGACGTCAAAAATATCTGCTGTACTACTCATTTTCTGCCTCCTGTCTGTTTCCGGCGGCTATGGTGACTACCTCTGTCTCCGGCCCATCGGGCTTTGTTATTCGTTCGAGCTTTGTGCAGCGGCAGCCGCTGTAGAGACGGTTTCCCACTTTGACGGTAAAGTCCGCAAGGCCGTCAAAGCTCACGCTATCCGGCACCGCCGTTTCCCGCCTCAGCTCGACGCCGTACTCCTTATCATTCGTCAGCACCGCCGCCGGCAGGGCGTCGCCGAAGCACTCTATTTTGTACACGGAGCTTGTCTCAAACTCCCGCACGCTCTGCACCGAGGCAAGCTTCACGCTGTTGACGAAGACCGCGTTATCGTCATTTGATCTAAATGCCTGTATCACCGTCATACCGTCTCCCCCAATCCGTAAGCCGAAAGCTCACCGTCCAGCATCTCGCGCACGAGAAAGGCCTTCGCCTTCGCGGTGCAGTTGCTGCGGAACATTTCGCCGTCGGTATCATAATAAACGTCGCCGAATTCAAATTCCGTGATGCTCAGCCCCTGTATGCTCATGATAGCCTCACGGACAAGACCGGCATACTCCGCGCAGCCGGGCTCTGTCGAGTCCGGATCGGCGGGAGAGTAAATATCAAGGGATATCACGAGCTCGGCCTTGCTGCCGTACATCTCCTTGATAGCGCCGTTCTGGGTACACAGGCCTATATAGTTTCCGCATCCGGACGCGCTTACGCGAGCGGACCTAAGCGACACGCACACGACCGCCGCCGTCCTGTCGAGCTTGGACGCGGGAAACTTGGTCACAGCGTTTATATTCGCAGCGGCAAGCGCCCCGACTATGCTTTCGGGTATAAATTCAAACATCCCCGCTCTCCCCTTTCAGTCTGAGGATACATTCGTTATGTAAGATACCGCCGAAAATGCGCACGGGCTCGATCCTCAGCACTTCGTATATCCTGCCGGATACCTGCACCCGTGCGCCCTCGGCAATATTTCCCATATTCGTTATAAGCCTGTATTTAGAGCCGTTCTTCACTCCGGCGGCCAGCGGCTGGCGGTGTATCTGCGCGTTATCCGCGTCAAGACACGATATAAATCCCTTGCCGGTAGCTGTACCGACACTTATATCCTCGCCGTAAAGGCGAAAAATGCTGTCTGCCGCCGTCATCCGCGCACCCCCATGAACTCAAAGCCGCCGCTGTCAAGGTAGGCCGCGAGCATGCGCTCGGCATATTTTCTCAGGCTTGCGGCAGATGTGGATACCGAGCCGCCGTCAATCTGCACCGACACATTTCCCGCGCTGAAGGAGCCTACCCCGTCTTTGGGAACGCCGTCGAGCTCCACATACATTGACAGCGCCAGCATACCCGCAGCGGTCACGAACAGTTCCTGGATCTCCTCGCTTGAAACTCCCTTGCGCAGGCGGCTCTCAAGCTCCGCCGCCGCAGACGCGCACACCGCTTTGAGGATACCGGCGCTCTCTGTGGGGAGTTCAAAGCTTATAAGGCTCAGCGCCTTGTTTTGAATATCAGAATTTGTGTATGCCATTTTATGCCTCCGTTCTGCTTTTTAAAGGAAGCGGGACAAAAGTCCCGCTTCATGGGATCACCTGTCAGACCTTCAGTACCTTGGAGGCCTCGGTGTAGAGCTTTGCAAAGCCTGAAATGCTGGTGATGGCGGCTCGCTCAAGCTGGCGGTCGATGAGCCTGTCGTATTCGACGGAAACATCGCCTGCCGTTACCATTTCGAGGGCGTAGCCCTTGTCGAGGCCGATGGCGGTCCCAGCGGGCATCGCCGAGCAGCGGATGAGCTTCGCGCCCAGAGGATTGCCCGGCTCGCCGGTGCCCTGGAAGTTCAGGCCGGTCAGGGGGTTCTGGAACTCGGAGCACTTGAGGATCTTCATCATGACGTCAGGTGCTGCGAGCATGGTGTTCATGGTGTAGGGGTCGAAGGCGTTCCAGAAATTAAGAAGCTCCCCGTAGCTGAGGCTGCCTGCGGTGCCGCCGATGGCCGAGCCGCCGACGGCGAGCTGCTCGGCAGCGTTTTTGTTGCCGTCGCCGTTTGTGATAACGTCGATGGCGTCCTCAAGGTGCATACGCATGATCTGGCCGCCGATCTGACGGAGCATGACGGAGAACAGGTCAAGGCGCTGGAAGCGGATGGCCTCATAGGACGCCACCAGCATTCTGCCGCGCTTTCTGAGCTTTACAAGGTGGTCGGCGGATCGGATCTCGGTCTGGGGGATAACCGCGCCCTCTCCAACATATCGCAGGCTTTTCTCGTCCTCAGAGGCTGCGGAATAGATGGAACGGTAGTCCATGCCCTCGAAGCGGGTGGTGGTCGCGGTGATGGAGGGCAGGATGTTGCCCTCCTCCATACCGGCCTTTACGCTGCGGGAGACATACTCGGGGAACAGCACCGCCGACTCGGAGGTGGAGAAGAACTTCTCAACGACGTCGCTGCCGGCGCCGCGCACCTTGATATCGAAGCGCTTGAGCTGGCGCTGGAAAGCGTCGAGCCCCTCGTAGGGAGTACCCTTATAGTTTTCGTTGGGGTCGAGCGTCTCGAGCACCTGCTCGAAGCTCTTGCCGCTCTCGGAATACATGCCTTTGTCAAGGCGGATCTCGTTAAAATTGTATGCCATATCTCTTTCCTCCTTACATGATAAAGCCAACGACCGCGGCGGTGCTGTCAACGTTTATGACAAGATACTCGCGGCCGGTGTCGGCGGTCTTTACCTTACCGTCGCCTGCGGCGGTGAGCTTGGCGTAGCCGACGGCGGGAGCAGTGCCGGTGTAGCCGAGCTCAACATAGCCCGCGGTCTTTACATCGGCAAAGCTGCCGTCGGCCTTTATGCACACGCCGACGAAATTATTGCCTGCCGCGCATTCTGCGACGGTAGCGTTTGCGCTGAGCTTTACAATTGAGCCGGCCTCAACGCCGCTTGCCTTCATAAAGGAGAGCACCTGCTCTCCGACGCCTTCAAAACTAACTTTCATTTTTTATCCTCCTGAATCAAATAATGTACTCGTCACCACAGAATTTGGTGACCTCGCCTCTGCCCGGAAGCTGGGTCAAGGGCGGATAAAGCTTCTCCGCTCTCTTTTCGAGAGCATTTTTGAGCTCGCGCAGGGCGGTCTCGTCCATAAGGTCGACGCTCCTTTCGAGCGCCGGATGCATGCTCTTATCGCAGACAAGACAGAGCCTCAGCACCTCGGCCCTGAGCTCTGACAGGTATCTCCTGCCGAGTGCCGCCGCCTTTTCAAGCGCCTCGTATTCCGCGGCGTAGCTCTTGCCCGCCTCGGTCTCGACGAAGCTTTTGATAACACCCGCTCCGCGCTGGGCCGGAACCGCGACGAAGCTCCATTCATAGGCGTCAACGGCACCCTCGAGTATAGCGCAGCACTGCTTCCCGCCGTACTGCCTGCCCTTGACGTGGCTGCAATTGCCTATTTCCTCGCCGCATATGCTGCAAATGCTTCTTGCTACCGAGCAGCCGACGCTGGTCTCGCGCTTGATGCCGCCGTCGATCTCGGCGATGAGCTCGGCATTGGATTCCGTGCGGAGCATATAGGCGTAGCCCTTGAGGTACACATAGGGCGAGCCGTAAGACGTTGTGCGGTCTTTATCCGTGCAAAGCTCCGTTCTGTAAATGCGCGCCACCTGATTGCCGCTGCGCCAGTCATGGTCGCAGATGCCGGTCGCGCCGACGAAAAGCACGCCAAGCTCGCGGAGCGTGGGTTCGGAGAAGCGCTCAAAGTCACGGTCGACCTCATTATCGCACAGTAGTACGGAGAATATGTACACATCCTCGGCCCTGAGCTCCGTTCTGGCAAAGGCGTTTACCGCCTTAAGCTCCTCATCAGTGCAGACGCTGCCCGCGGAGGAGCCGTCCTTAATGATCTTCATTGTTTTTTTACCTCTTCCCAATAGATTTTGTCCTTCTGCGCCGTATACAGCGCGGCCTTCGCCTCCTCGACCTCGTCCTGCAGGTTTATGGTCTCCCATTCGATCTCAAACGGGCATGCGTAGCCGTGCATACTCAGCCACAGGGAGCAGATCTTCTCAAGTACGGGGGTGACGGTCCTGCGTATGGCGTTGAGCTCGCTTGTCATGAGGTCGGCCTGCTGCGCGCTCATTCTCTCGGTGGTCGACCAGTTGAGCCCCAGCAGGAATGGCGGTATGCCCGTTCTGGCAATAAGCTGTTCGAGTATCTGGCGGACGGGTATCTCACTGTCAAGGATCTGGTTGTCCGCGCCGATGACCTTGATTTCCACGTCTCCTACGGCCACAAAATCTCGCACCGCGCCGTTTTTTCCGCTCTGCATGGCCGCCGACCACTCGGATGCGATTTGCTCGGCCCGTTCCTGGGCCGCCATCCTGTCGATGATGTCCCCTTGGGGCTTGTAGATAACCGCAAAACGCACGTTGCCCGCTCTTTCCCAGTTAACTCCCAGAGACTGATATATCTTCATGAGTATCCCGCAGAGGAAGGGCATGCTGCGGAGCATGGACACGCCGTAGGGCGAATCGGCCTCGGGGTTAAATGGGGTGAACAACAGCAGGTTCTGGTACGGCATCGGCGCAACGCTGCCGGTATCGTCCGTGCAGCAAAGTTCAAAGTCAAGAGGGGTATCCCCCTCGCGGATCTGCACGTCGGCAACGTTGCCGCAGAGCACCGCCGCGATATCGCGGCTGCCGCAGGTCACGATCTCGCCCACCGCTCTGCCGCAGGTGATCATGGAGTCGAGGTACGAGGCAAGGAAGATCTGCAGCCCCCTCTGTCCCCTGCCCGTGTCAACATTGCGGATGAAGTCATTGAGCTCTCTTTCGGCTTTTTTATCGCCGCAGCGGGCCTCAAATCCGCCGGTGAGCCTGATGATCTTCATTATCGCGGCGTCTACGACCGGCACTGCCTCGCGGATGGTGCGGTAAAGCCTCGTCTCGCCGCCGCCCAGAGGGACATAGCTGTCGAGCAGGCCGAAGGGGTGCTTCTCCCCGCTCCTGAGCTGCACCGTGGGGGTACGGCTTTTTTGTTTTGAAAACAGTTTCATATTCCTACCTTTCTACCCACACAGCGCCTACCGGCTGTGCGGATCTTGAAATGCCCGCGGCAAAATACCGGATATCGTCCATAGCGTGGTCTGACTGCTTCAGCGGCGCGTCCTTTCCGGACTTTTCGTCCCAGCGGTATTCGTAGAACTCCCGCAGGCTGTCGTCACAGCCGCGGCAGATGCGGATTCTTCCGCTTTTCAAAAGTCCCGCCGTGAGCCTGATGCCGCTCAGCACGTCGTTTTCGGCTTTTTCGGTGCGAAAGCCCGCTCTGGTCAGCGCCTCGATGAAGCTCGCCGCCGAGGGATCGACTATGACCCTGCTCGGCATTATATCGCCGCAAAGCGCCTTCAGCTCATCGACATACTCGCCGTCGGTCTTCTGCGCTCCCTCCCTGCGGGCGTCGTAATAGTACTCCCGCAGGCGGTACCAGGTCTCGCCGCTTCTGCCCCACAGGCCGAAGGAGCTGGGATTTTTAGTGCCGTAATCGCAGGACACGATGTACTCCGAGCAGCTATTCGGAACGGGAGCGAGCATATCCTCGGTGAAGAAGTCATAGACCCTGCCCGACGGCAGCACCCATTCGCCCAAAATGAAGCGTCTGTAAAAATCGCCGCTGTACATACGCTTATAACGGTCGATTATGCTCTTTGACAGCGAAGGGTTGTCCTCAAGCGAAAAGTGGATATACAGCGCCCTGCGCTCATCGGCCTTCTTTATCCACTCTAGGTAAAACCAGTGGTGGGGGCTTTCGGGATTGCAGTTGAACCAGATCTTGCTGCCGGTGACGGAGCATCTCGCGCAGGCCTGCTCGACGAACGAGCGCGGCATGAGCACCGCCTCGTCCATGAGCACCCCCGCAAGGGTGACGCCCTGGATGAGCGCCTGCGAGCCCTCGTCCTTTCCGCCGAAGAGATAGAAACTGTTGCGGCGGCCCATATAGGCAATCTCCACAACGCCCTTGGACACAAGATCCGTGACCTCAAAGCCAATGTCCCGCAGCACCGGCAGCAGCGGCTCGATGAGGTTTCGCCTTATACTCGTCTTGGCCTTGCCGCAGATCCCGAAGCGCTCGCCGTCAAAGCGTCGCATCGCCCAGCAGACGAAGGATATGCCCATACACAGTGTCTTGCCGCTCCTGACAGCGCCGTCGCAGATAACGGCGTCGAGATCGCGGTAGGGCGATGCGTCACTCCACCACGAAAGAGCCTTGAGCTGAGTGCGGGAGAAGAAGTCGAATTTCACTCGCCGTCCTCCGTTCCGAGCAGCTTTGCCGACTTGTCCAGCGCGGCATAGAAGCCGTCGCCGCGCGCTTCTGCCTCGCTCTGGGCATTTTTCAGCTCAATAAGCTCGCGCAGGACCGCAAGCTTATTGACGAATTTGAGCTCCACCTCTCCCTTTGGGCCCCGCTTTATTTCGCTGAGCATCGAGAGATCCAGGCCGTCGAGGACAGACATATCCTCCTGACCGAGATAAAGCAGCTTCACGGCGTCGTTGGGCGATGATACCGCGAGCTTTTCGAGAAGCTTATCCGCATACGCGGATCTTTTCTTGTTCATAGCATTCACCTCTCAACCATAGGCTGCATCGGGACAAAACTTGTATGTTTGCGTACAAGTAAAAAATTTTTTCAGGTTTTTTTGCTCAAAATCGCTTTTATCGCCTCAAATGGGCAAAAAAAGACCCGACAGCCGAAGCTGTCGGGTGATCCCGCAGTGCCGTTGGGGCCCAATTATAACCTGCACAATGGAGCAGGTGGGTCGCCTAAGTTCTGTTTCGCTGCTTCCAACGTCCGGCCATGGCCGGGAGGCCTGCAATCCGCAGATTCAAATCGGCATCCCTTATTAGAGATGTGGGTTTAATGGGCCTTAAGTCAATATGACACCGCGTACACCGCAGGAGACATTTATGCCGTATAATAATATAATGTACTATAATGTATTCGCCGTCACGGGAACATATGCCCGTGTTTTTCGTCTTTCAGGTATTACTCCTCGTCCTCGGCTTCGAAGACGGTCATGAACATCTCATATACCTGCTGGAGCTTATCGTCATCGTCTATGGATTCAAAGAACTCATCGCCGTTTTCGTCGTTCACGACAGATAGGATTATCAGACCATAGTCGGGATCGTCCTCATCCATATCGGTGGGCAGGAAGGCCGCGAAGGACTCGCCGTTATAATCGATCGTGTCCAGCAGCTCCAGCTCGAACTCGTTTCCCTCGTCATCTATTATAGTCACAAAATCATTGCCATATTCTTCGCTCATTTTGCTACCTCCTGTGTTGTTGTGAGTCTATTTTAACCTACACGGAGTCATAAATCAAGAATAATCGGCTTCCTCAGGAACTAAAATCCTCCAGCAGCGACAAAAGCTCGGCCTTGCCTGCTGCTGGGATTCCGGTGCGCAGCTTTTCACGGTCCACATTGTTCAGAGTCGCGGTTTCGATATCGGTAAGCTCCGAGGGCGTATCCTCGCCGGCGCGAAACACCGCGACATAGCCCTTCCAGTCGCGCAGGCAGAATTCCTCTGTCTGCTTTGAGGCGTATTCCGCCTTAACCGGAGGGGTATTATTTCCTTCGTCCGTGCTTATACTTTTTACAGCGGCCGCACTCATGGCCACAGCCGTCACGACAAGACAGCCCAACAGCAGCATTTTAAGTGATCTTTTCACGCTTTACACACTCCTTTCGGATTATTATTCCCCCTTTTCGGCAAAACAAGTACGCACGGCAAAAAATTTTTACAATTTATACACTCCTACTTGACATAAGGTGGTATAATAGGTTTTCAGATAAAATTAGCTTATTGCGCTCATTACATATTAGCGATCATTTGATTTTTTGACACACAGCTACAAAGGAGGTGTGACGGATAATGGATATTGCAAGGGAGACGAGCACCGAGCCCCACGGCGGCAGATTCAGCCGCGTCATGCGGATAATCGGTACCATCTTTCTCATCGGCGTTGTTACGGGTCTGCTGTTTATATGCATCTTCGCTTTCTACGTTAAGATCTGCATCACTCCCGGGCTTGATCTGGATCTTAACGACTTTACTCTGAACCAGTCCAGCACTATCTATTACCAGGATTCAAGCGGAGATTGGAAGGAAATGACTACCTTTTATGATTTGGAGGATCGCATTTGGGTCGACGGCAGCGAGATTCCCCAGCACATGAAGGACGCGCTTGTCGCGATCGAGGACAAGAGGTTTTACACGCATAAGGGCGTCGACTGGTTCCGCACGATTCATGCCGCGATGAATATGTTCACCGGCGGCTCGACCTTCGGCGGCTCGACCATCACGCAGCAGCTAATAAAGAACCTCACCCAGCAGGACGATATCACAGTGCAGCGCAAGCTGCTGGAGATCTTCCAGGCGCTGGACTTTGAGAAGGACTACGACAAGGAGGAGATCCTTGAGTATTATCTCAACGCCGTGTACTTCGGCGAGGGCTGCTACGGCGTTCAGACAGCCGCACGGACCTATTTCGGCAAGGACGCCAAGGATCTTTCCGTTGCGGAGGCTGCCTCCATCGTCGGCATAACAAATCTGCCCACCTATTATGACCCCTTCTACAGCGTTGAGAACAACAAGGAGCGTCAGGAGGACGTCCTGCGCGAGATGTATAAGCAGGGCTACCTCAGCAAGTCCGAGTACGAGGAGGCCAAGGCCGAGGAGCTTGACTTCGTCCGGGGCGAGAACGAGCCTTCCAGCTCGGCTCCATACTCCTACTATGAGGAAGTCGTCATATCCGACGTGATAAACGATCTGGCGGAGGCAAAGGGCATCAGCACCGAGGCCGCCCGCCATCTGGTCTACAATGCCGGATACAAGATCTATGCCTGCATCGACATGGATATGCAGGCAAAGGTAGACGCCATCTACACGAACCTTGACGCGCTGCCCAAGGCTCGCAACGGCACCGATTCCCAGCTTCAGAGCGCCACCGTCATCATCGACCAGCACACAGGCGAGATAAAGGCGCTGTGCGGCGGCACAGGCGAAAAGGCCCTCAGCTTCGGTCTTAACAGAGCAACAAAAACCACAAGGCCGCCCGGATCCTCAATAAAGCCCATAGCCGTTTACGGTCCGGCCATAGAATACGGCCTTATATCTCCGTCAACTTTGGTTCTTGACGCTGATGGAGAGCATGTCAAGCTCTCGCACACCTCATGGTATCCGAAGAACTCGCCGGACACCTATGACGGCATCATAAGCATTCTTACCGCGCTGCAAAAATCCAAGAACACTGTTTCGGCGCAGATAATGGATAAGCTGACGCCTTCCGCGTCCTATGATTTTCTTACGAGCAGGCTCGGTATAGTCAGTCTCATTGAAGATGACGCCGGCTATGCGGCACTGGCGCTCGGCGAGCCTCACTACGGCATCACCGTCCGCGAAATGGCTCAGGCCTACACAGCCCTTGCCAACGACGGCACACTCACCTATGCAAGAAGCTATTCCATGGTCAAGGATCGCAACGGCAAGATCATTCTTGATAATCAGCCCAAGACGCAGACCGCTTTCTCGCAGAACACCGCGCGCACCATGACCTATATGCTCCAGAACGCGGCCACGTACGGCACCGGCTATGAGTCGCACCTGAGCAATATGCCCGTGGCCGGCAAGACCGGCACCACCACCGGCAACCGCGACCGCTGGTTCTGCGGCTACACCCCGTATTACACCTGCGCGGTCTGGACAGGCTACGACACTCCTGAGTATATGTCCTTCTCCGGCAACCCCGCAACACAGATCTGGCAGATGGTCATGGAGTCCATCCATCAGGATCTTGAGCGCAAGGAGTTCAGCATCTCCTACGGCGGGAACGCGACCGGCATCTTCGGCACCAGGGAGGAGCTTGAGGAGCAAAATCTGACCGAGGAGGAGCGCGAAGAGAAGAAGCGTCAGGAAGAAGAGGAGCAGCGCCGCAAGGAGGAAGAGGAACGCCGGCAGCAGGAAGAGCAGCAAAATCAGGGACAGGGCGGAGGCATCACCGATAACCGCCTTTTCCGCAATTAAGGAGGAATCGCTTTGGCAAATAAACCCCTTGAATACAAAGGCCATCCCCTGCAGCGCGCAGGAAACATCGTCTATTACGGCAGCATGGCCGACAAGTACATTATCATGCTTCAGATAATGGAGACTAAGAAGGTCAAGGATCTCGACGTTGCAACAAAGGTATCCGTGCAGCTTCAGCTCACCGACCCCTCCATCAAATCCCGCGACCGCATAGTCAAGAAGAGCGACAAGGACGGCTTCTGGGCGGCGATGGACGTTGCCAGCGTGTGGCTCGACAGAGCCCTCGCGTCCAGGTAAACTGCATATCTTCAAACAGGAGGCTGCTTGCGCAGTCTCCTGTTTTGCCAAAAGCATGCCGGTCCTCTAATCTTCACTTAAAAAGTGAAGATTTAACGAATAAATTTACACTGAATGTGTGGCATTTGCTGATATTTATGGTATACTGCATTTGTGAATTCTATTTTTACCATGGGAGGAAAAAATGAAGAAAGTCCAGTTTACAGAAACCGTGCTTCGTGACGCGAACCAGTCACTGATAGCTACGAGACTTCCCTACGACAAGTTTGAGCCCATCCTTGAGAAGATGGATCAGGCCGGCTTTTACTCCGTGGAATGCTGGGGCGGCGCAACCTTTGACGTCTGCCTGCGCTTCCTGAACGAGGATCCCTGGGAACGTCTCCGCAAGATCCGCGCAAAGATGCCCAATACCAAGCTTCAGATGCTGCTTCGCGGCCAGAACATTCTCGGCTACAAGCACTATCCCGACGATGCGGTACGCCGCTTTGTCCGCTGCTCGGTGAAAAACGGCATTGACATCATCCGCATTTTCGACGCGCTCAACGATACGGACAACCTTAAGGTCGCCATTGAGGAGACCGTCAAGCAGGGCGCAATGGCGTCCGGCACCATTTCCTACACCACCAGCCCCGTTCACACCATCGGCAAGTATGTCGAGATGGTAAAGGAGCTCAAGGAGATGGGCGTTGCTTCCATATGCATAAAGGACATGGCGGGCATCATGACGCCGCAGAGCGCATACGATCTGGTCTCGGGTATCAAGGACGCCGTTGACCTCCCCGTTGTTGTTCACACCCACTGCACCACGGGACTTGCCTTCATGACCTACCTCAAGGCCATCGAAGCCGGCGCCGACGTTATCGACACGGCGATATCTCCCTTCTCCGGCGGCACCTCACAGCCCGCGACTGAGACCTTGTTCTACACGCTCAAGGAGCTGGGCTACGATGTTGAGCTCAACGAGAAGATACTCATTGAGATGGCAAATTACTTCAAGCCCATCCGTAACGATTACCTTGCCGACGGTACGCTCAACCCGATCTCCATGTCGACCGACACTCAGTGTCTCACCTATCAGATCCCCGGCGGCATGCTCTCCAACCTGCTTAGCCAGCTCAAGATGATGAACGCGCTGGACAAATTTGAGGAAGCCCTCGTCGAGACCCCGAGAGTCCGCAAGGACATGGGTTATCCTCCCCTTGTCACTCCCACCAGCCAGCTTGTCGGCTCTCAGGCGGTGCAGAACGTTCTCGCCGGCGAGCGCTACAAGAACGTCGGCGCTGAGATTAAGGCATATTGCCGCGGCGAATACGGCCGTACCCCCGCTCCGATTGACGAGGATATAAGAGCCAAGATACTAGGCGGCGAAAAGCCCATAGAGGGCCGCTACGCGGACACTCTGCCCGGCGACGCATACGAAAAGGCCGCCGAGCATCTGGGCGACACCGCCTGCTGCGAGGAAGATGTGCTCAGCTACATCGCCTTCCCCCAAGTCGCGGAGAACTTCTTCGAGAAGCGCCGCGAGGCCGAGGAAAAGGTCGTGCGCTACACCATCACCGAAGCCTGAGGAGGTTTAGCTGATGAACGGAAATATAACTTTGGGCGACGCCGGTATCACCGCCCTGCTGGGCTATATTGTAGTATTCTTCGGGCTCATTCTGCTCATGTGCGTCGTTTTGATTATGGGCAGGATCATGGTCGGTAAGGCGAACAAGGCGAAAGCCGCCGCACCTGCCGCTTCTCCGGCGGCTCCCGCGACTGCCGCCGAACCAGCCCCCGGATCTGCCGGCGAGCTTAAGCTCTATGACACCGACCCCAGAGACGCGGCCATGGTCATGGCGATCGTAGCGGACACCCTCGGCAAGCCCGTTAACGAGCTCCGCTTTATTTCCATCAAGGAGGTCAAGGAAGATGAAATATAAGGTAACTTTAAATAACAAAACATATGAGGTCGAGGTCGAAGCCGGTCAGGCCATGCTCGTTGACGAATACGAGGCCTATGCTCCCGCCGCCCCCGCGCCCGTCGCGGCCCCTGCGGCCTCTCCCGCTGCGGCTGCTCCCGCACCCGCGCCGTCCGGCGCCGCGCTTGCTGCCGGCGAGGTCATAAAAAGCCCCATGCCCGGCAACATTCTTAAGATCAATGTTTCCAACGGTCAGAAGGTCAATGAGGGCGACGTGCTCCTTATCCTCGAGGCAATGAAGATGGAAAACGAAGTTGTTGCGACCAAATCCGGCACTGTTGCCCAGATAGTTGTCGCAAAGGGTGCCGTTGTTGAAACCGGAGCGCCTCTGGTAGTTATCGCATAAGGAGGAGACAGATGAATATTCTGGACACTCTCCAAAAGCTGGCGTTGGAATCCGGTTTTGCCGCCTTCTTCACCACTGCCGGCGGCTGGAAAAACCTCATTATGATCCTATTCGCCTTCCTGCTGCTGTACTTGGGCATTGTAAAGAAATTTGAGCCTCTGCTACTTTGCGGCATAGCTTTCGGATGCCTGCTTACAAACCTGAGCTACTTTATCGGCATGGGCGAAAACGCGCTGTACCACCCTGAGCTGTGGGAAGCCTTTCTCGACGAGGCAAGCCCCTATTATCACAGCTACGGCCATGTAATGTCAAACGCCGGCCTGCTGGACTTCTTCTACATAGGCGTAAAGGCCGGAATATATCCGTCGCTTATATTCCTCGGCGTCGGCGCAATGACCGACTTCGGCCCGCTGCTGGCCAATCCCAAGAGCCTTCTGCTGGGCGCCGCTGCGCAAATGGGCGTGTTCGTCGCCTTCTTCCTTGCGGTCCTGCTCGGCTTTACCGGCCCTGAAGCCGCCTCCATCGGCATCATCGGCGGCGCGGACGGCCCCACGGCAATATTCCTGACAACGAAGCTCGCTCCCCACCTTCTCGGGCCTATCGCCATCGCCGCATACTCATACATGGCGCTGATCCCCATGATCCAGCCGCCGCTTATGAAGCTTTGCACCACCGATAAGATGCGCAAGGTAAAGATGGAGCAGTCCCGCGAGGTCTCCAAGGCCGAGAAGATCATCTTCCCCATCGTGGTCGCCACCTTCGTCATCCTGCTCCTGCCCTCGACCGCTCCTCTCGTCGGCTGCCTGATGCTGGGCAACCTCTTCCGTGAGTGCGGCGTCACCGACAGGCTTTCCGACACAGCCCAGAACGCACTGATGAACATCGTGACCATTTTCCTCGCTACCTCCGTCGGCGCTACCATGGTCGCGCAGAACTTCCTCAACGGGGATACGATCAAGATCATACTCCTCGGCCTCTTCGCTTTCGGCATCTCTACTATCGGCGGTCTGCTCGGCGGCGTGGTCATGTACCGCACCTCCGGCGGTAAGATCAATCCTCTCATCGGCTCGGCAGGCGTCTCCGCCGTACCCATGGCCGCCCGTGTCTCTCAGGACGTCGGCCGCAAGTACAACAAGACGAACTTCCTGCTCATGCACGCAATGGGTCCCAATGTTGCAGGCGTTATCGGCTCCGCTATCGCGGCAGGCTTCCTGCTTTCCGTATTCGGCGGCTGAGCATTGCCATGCGGGCGATCCGCTGCTGAACTTAAGCTACATCTGTATTACCGGCGTCAGGATCTGACGCCGGTAATTTTTATTTGCCCCGCTCTCGCCGCTTTGACGGCTGATACACGGTTTCGCTTAGTAATTTTACAAACCTAAAAAGATTGATAATTTTTAGTTTTTTAACTTAATTTCTTGACTTATATTACACATTATGCTAATATTAGACACGGAAGTAGTCATGAATGGTTTCAAAACCTGTTTTTAGTGTTTTAAATCGGCAAAATTCGGCCCGAAATTGCTCAATAGTATATTTTTATACAAATTGAAGCAATTTGTGGGTTGACACAAAAAATCATTTTTGATACCATTTGGATTGGAAGTAGTCATAAATACAAGAAAGGGAAAGTAAAAATGTACGAAGTAATTAAGGGATTTTTCATGTACGTAGAGCCCGGTCTCCATGAGATCTTTGACGTTCTCGATAGGGTATTCGGATAATCGAACTAATTAATCCGGCTATCAATTCGCCTAATTAAAATTATTGGAAAGGAAACATGCACTATGAAAACCATTTATGAATTTATCAGAGATATCATTCTTGACAATGAGCCCAACGCTAAGGACGAGTTCTACTGGCTCGACCAAGTTTTTGGCTGGATGCCATTCTAATTCTTAATTTGGCTATATAAGATTTTCGGTTAATTAAGCTAATTTATTAGTTTAAAATTTAATTTAAGGAAGGAAGAAATATCATGGCAGACGTTTTCAGAGCGCTCGCAGACCTGCACAGACGTTGGGGTTGGGACGAGGAAGTAGCTAAGGTTTTTGATAAGATCGCTGATGCACTGTCGTTCTAATTACCCATTTTAAAATTAAGATCCCGACGATTTCTCGTCGGGATTTTATTGCTCTAACATTATAAAACAGACACTCGCGAAAATTCGCGAGCGTCTGTTCTTTTTATTTTTTACTTTGCGTACTCAACGGCCTTCGTCTCGCGCAGGAGATGGACTTTGATCTGACCGGGATAGGTCAGCTCTTCTTCTATCTTCTTTGCGATATCCCGAGCCAGAAGCACCATCTGATCCTCGGAAACATCCTCGGGCTTGACCATTACGCGAATCTCGCGTCCGGCCTGGATAGCATAGCTTCCGGCGATGCCGGGGAAGCTCTTGGATATCTCCTCAAGCTTCTCAAGACGCTTGACATAGTTTTCGATATTCTCGCGTCTTGCGCCGGGGCGGGAAGCGGAGATAGCGTCGGCGGCCTGAACGATGCAGGCAACAACGGTTCGCGGCTCAACGTCGCCGTGGTGAGCCTCGATGGCGTGGATTACCGCTTCGCTTTCCTTATACTTCTTTGCGATATCAACGCCGATGGAAACATGGCTGCCCTCGACCTCGTGGTCGATGGCCTTACCGATATCGTGCAGAAGTCCGGCGCGCTTTGCGGTGTTGACGTCAACGCCCAGCTCCGCTGCGATGAGGCCCGCGATGTGGCTGACCTCGATGGAATGCTGAAGCACGTTCTGTCCATAGCTGGTGCGGTACTTCATGCGGCCAAGGAGCTTAACGATCTCCTGATTCACGCCATGGATATTGGTCTCAAATACAGCTCTCTCGCCCTCTGCCTTGATAGTGGCGTTGACTTCCTTCTGAGCCTTCGCAACCATTTCCTCGATGCGGGCGGGATGAATCCTGCCGTCGGCGATCAGCTTTTCAAGCGCTATGCGCGCAGCCTCGCGGCGTACGGGGTCGAAGCTTGATACTGTAATCGCCTCGGGGGTGTCGTCAATAATAAGGTCACAGCCTGTTAGAGTCTCGATGCTGCGGATATTGCGGCCTTCGCGGCCGATGATACGTCCCTTCATCTCGTCGTTGGGGAGAGGTACGACGGATACGGTGACTTCGCTTGCATGGTCGGCGGCGCAGCGCTGGATAGCGGTAACGATGATCTCTCTTGCGCGATCCTCGGCCTCTTCCTTGTACTGAGCCTCGATCTCCTTGACCTTGACGGCCATTTCGTGGGTAACTTCGTCCTTCAGGGTGTTTATCATGTACGCCTTGGCCTCCTCGACCGTGTAGCCGGAGACCTTTTCCAGCATTTCAAGCTGGCTTTTCTTGATCAGTGCGATCTCGGCCTGATGAGCCTCGGCAGCCGCTATCTTCTGGGACAGGCTTTCGTTTTTACGTTCCAGAGAATCGGTCTTTCTGTCAAGATTTTCTTCCTTTTGCTGTAATCTTCTTTCCTGCTTCTGCAGGTCGGCACGACGTGCCTTTTCTTCCCGCTCGAACTCCGAGCGGCTTTTGTGTATTTCTTCCTTTGCCTCGACGAGAGCTTCGCGTTTCTTGCTCTCGGCGCTCTTTATGGCTTCATTAATTATTCGCTTTGCTTCTTCCTCCGCGCTCGTTATTTCACGCTCCGCGACCTTTTTGCGGTAAGTTATACCGAGCACAAATGCTATTACAAAAGCAGCAACAATTAAAACGATTGCTAACCATAATTTCATAGAAAGTAAACACACCTCCATTCTTTTAGAATTTTGCGGTGGTTTAGTAGATCCTGCGATACTGTGCGATCTAAGGGTAAGACGGACCATCAAGCGCATCCGTCCGTAGCATTGTAACTAATATTCAAGAAGATGCCTCCCCAGGCACCTTAAATATTATCCGATTTATTTTATCCCTAAACCCGCGTTATGTCAAGCATTAATAGCAGTGCGGGCAAAATATTGCCGTAATTCTTATGAGCGGTGGACAATCTGACCATAATCTAATATAATAAATATAATTTCAGGCAAAGAGGAGGTGAGGCCTAAGTGCGGCTCACTTACATGTTTCCGGTTCTGATGCTTTTGTTCATAGTGCTGTTTTACATCGGCTGCCCGTCATTGGCTCACACCGACCTGCGGAAGAACCCGCGCAGCGCCTTTTGCCGTCGTGACGCGCTCGTGCTGGGGGTCATTGTTATTTTATACTCCGCTACGGCATTTTATAATCTTGGCGACGCCAAAGCGCCCCAAACCTTCCATCATTTTCATAATAACGAGAGCGTGACCATCGACCTCGGAGCCGAAACGCAGGTGGATGAGCTCATGTTCTATTCGGGACTGAACACCGGCTCCTACATGCTGGAATACTCCCCCGACGGCCTCAACTGGGCGGACGCCGGCGAATTCAAGCAGAGCTACACCGCGCTTTTCAAATGGGAAGCCCCAGAGCTTTATGACGGCGCGGATGCCGTTACCCGCTACATCCGTCTGACTTCAAGCGGTGATATGTATCTCGGCGAGCTTGCCGTTAAAAGCGAAGGCGTCCTTGCCGAATACTCCTGCGCCGCGTCTGAGCTCTGCGACGAGCAGGATATCGTCCCCGCTTACCAGACCTACCTTAACAGCACATATTTTGATGAGATATATCACGCACGCACCGCTTTTGAGCATATTGAGGGCGTTTATCCCTACGAGATATCCCATCCCCCGCTGGGCAAGCTCATTATCGCTTTCGGGGTCGAGCTTTTCGGCATGACCCCATTTGGATGGCGCTTTTCTGGCACGCTGTTCGGCGTTCTCATGCTGCCGGCGCTGTATATCTTCCTCAAGCGTATGTTCGGCGGCACTGCCGTTCCAGCTTGCGGCACGGCGATCTTCGCCTTCGATTTCATGCATTTTACTCAGACCCGCATCGCCACGATCGACACCTACGCGGTGTTCTTCATTCTTCTCATGTACATGTTCATGTACCTTTATATCAGCGGTGGAAGGCTCAGGGATCTTGCCCTGTCGGGAATTTTCTTCGGCATCGGCGCCGCCTGCAAATGGACCTGTCTGTACGCGGGAGCCGGACTTGCCTTTATCTGGCTTATCCACTGGATACGCAATTTCCGGCCGCGTGCGTTTATAAAAAACTGTCTGTTCTGCATCGCCTTCTTCGTGCTTATCCCCGCCGCCATTTATTACCTCAGCTACTTTGCCTACGGGCAGGCAAGCGGGCTCCACGGCGCGGGAATGTTCTTTACGAAGGACTACGCCGAGCTCGTTTTTCAAAATCAGGACTTCATGTTCTCTTACCACTCCGGCGTCCACTCGGAGCACCCCTACTCCTCCCGCTGGTATCAGTGGATCATCGACGAAAGGCCTATACTGTACTATTTACAGTATTACAGCGACGGTACACGCTCCTCCTTCGGCGCATTCCTTAACCCCGTGCTGTGCTGGACAGGTCTCGCGGCTATAGGCGTCTGCGGCTATCTCGCCATTTTCCGCCGTGACAAAGCCTCGGTGTTTATCGTCATCGGCTATCTTGCGCAGCTGCTCCCGTGGGTATTCATTACCCGCACTACCTTTGAATACCACTATTTCCCCGCCTCGGTGTTCCTCGTGCTGGCGATATGCCGCGTATTCTCAATCATGCAGCGGAACGTTAAGCACTGGCGCTTTAATGTCTACGGCCTCTCGGGGCTGAACTGCGCCCTGTTCGTGCTGTTTTATCCGGTGCTGTCGGGCAAAACGGTCAACGCGGAGCTGGCGAGCGCATTGCTCAAATGGCTCCCCTCCTGGCCCTTTTAGTCTTCAGTCTTGGCAGACAGCCAATCCGCGTTGAGAGTGGCGGTCATCGTTATTGTGCCAGCCCGAATACATCCTACGGAGATTTTAGATGCATCTGCAATAACGGCACTCACCGTCTTAACTCGTGCTGCCCCAATGGCAATTGTAGGGGCGGACACTGGCCGTCCGGTATTGCCATACGGGCTAACCGAGTTTGGATAGAACATATCGTTTGTGCGTCAGCCCGAATATATCCTGCGGCAGTATTCGGCATATTTCCACTTCAAAAAATGAGCGAACAATGTGCTTGTAATAATGTCGAATTAGTGAGATAATAAAGCGTATAGTATTAATTTTGGAGGATTACCATGATCGCATTAGGCTCAGACCACGGCGGCTTCGCCCTCAAACAGGAGCTCATGAAGCATCTTGATGCGCGGGGCCTTGAATATATGGACTACGGTACCTATTCAGATGCCAGCTGCGACTACACCGAATTCGGTAAGGCCGTTGCCCACGCCGTGACAAGCGGCGAGTGCGAAAGAGGCATCATCATCTGCGGCACCGGCATAGGTATATCAATTGCCGCCAACAAGGTCCCCGGCGTGCGCGCCGCTCTATGCGGCGACTGCTTCTCGGCTGAGATGACGAGACTGCACAACGACGCAAACATTCTCGCCCTCGGCGCAAGGGTCGTTGGTCCCGGTCTCGCGATGAAGATCGCCGACACCTTCCTTGATACCCCCTTCTCCGGCGATGAACGTCACATCCGCCGCATTAATCAGATAGAGGATTGATAAAATTGGCCTCAAACAACACAGAATTTTACCGCGGAAAGCGCAGAAAAAAAGGTCCGTCGCTCATAATCACTATCATCGTTCTGGCGATCATAGCCTTTGTGGTTCTGCTTTTCTACGGCCTGCAAAAGTATATAGTAATAACAAACGATGGCCTGCGTCTTGAGATCCCCATGCTTATGGAGGATACCCCTACTCAGACAGACGACGTGGGAAACGTGACCCACAGCTTTGAGCAGGTGGACGCGGAGCTTGAGATCGGCCAGCCGGATTACTCGAACATCAAGGCCTCGGCCGGCGATAATCTGATCGAGCTTAAGGCCGTGTATGTTCCGGCGGCCAGCGTCACGGCCTCGGGAATCGACGGCTATCTTGCAAAGTCTACCGAGGCAAACGCCGTTTTGCTCGACGTCAAGACCGTCACCGGTATGCTGGTATGGGATTCCGGCGTGGACATCGCCAAGGGCTACGGTACAAACGGCACCGTGGATCTGAAATCCATCGTCTCTTCTCTGAAGGAGCGGGATATATATGTCGCGGTACGCATGTGCTGCTTTGTCGACAATACCCTCTCCTCCCGCTATACTCAGCTCGCACTCAGGACGAGCGATGGCCAGCCCTACTCCGACTCAAACGGCGCGTGGCTCGACCCGACGAACGCGCTCGTGCGCGGATACATCTCTGATCTGTGCCGCGAGCTTTCGAAGATGGGCGTTGACGAGATCGTCCTGCTGGGCATGAGGATGCCCGACACTGCGGGCCTGCAGTTTGCATATTCGGGCAACTCCTCGGCGCAGCCCACCCCTGTGACCGCCATCTCAGGCTTTGGAATAAACCTCACACGCGGTCTCCGAAGCATAAGCGCAAAGCTTTCCGTCCAGCTGACGAGCCAGAACGCCATGGAGTCGGGCTTCGACAGCGTGACCGGCCAGAACGCTGAGATCTTCTTCAAGGTCTTCGACAGGGTCTACTGCTCCGCCTCAGCCGATACCTCCGCTGCCGCCGTGACCTCTGCCGAGCGCTATATCGAGCTCGGCGATGTTAATATGCGCCTCGTACCCATGTGCAGTGACAGCGCTCCCTCCACCGCCTGCTGGGTGCTGATGGGATAAAACCGCAATGAACAAGAGCGCCCGACTTGCGTCAGGCGCTCTTTAAGCTATTCAGTCGTCTATATCCTTTTCAAGTATCGCGCCGGCATAGGCTTCGATCTCATAATCATATTCAAGCGCGATGGTCTCGAACTCAACGTCGTAGTACCATGTGCCGTCATCCACCTTGAGCTTGACCTTGAGCCGCGATACCTGACTTTCGGTCAGTCCGGCGTCCTTGAGCGCGATCTCTGCCGCCCTGTCCTCGCCGATAAGAAGCTCATCCTCCCTTGTCTGGAGCACAAGGTATATAACTCCCGCGGCGATAAGCCCCAGAAGCAATACAACAACAATAGTTATTTTAACGCTTTTTTTCATATATTACCTCACACTATGCACAGTTGGTTTTCACATTGACTTTGAAATATTATATCACCTCCCCGCAAATACCGCAACCGCGTATTTTTGTGCAAAAGCGTGAGTTTTTTGCTCATAAAAAACGAATTTTTGAGTTGACAAGCGGGACTAATTCTACTATAATATTCAAGCGACTATGGAGAGGTGCGCTATGCTGCTTGATTTAAGAGAGATAATCGAGGTTCCCGGGAAAAGCGTTTCGTTCGACTGCGAGCTTGACGCTACGGAGCTTGAGTTTGACTCCGTCAAGGAGTATAAGGCAAATCCCACGGCCGAAGGCAGAGTGTTTAACGAGGCGGGTATCCTGACACTCGAGGGTACCTTGACAGCCAAGATGACTTGCGTCTGCGACAGATGTGGTAAACTGTTTGACAGCACCAAGGTGATGGACCTCAGCGCCTTCATTTCTGACGGAGAGTCGGAAGATCCCGAGGCCTTTGTTCTCGACGGGGACAAGCTTGACCTCAGCGCTGCGCTCTCCACCCTTTTCGTTCTCGACATGGAAACAAAGTTTCTGTGTTCCGAGGACTGTAAAGGTCTCTGCTCCCGGTGCGGAGCCGATCTAAACCTTGGCCCCTGCGGGTGCGGGAAAGAAATTGATCCAAGACTTGCTGTACTTGAGCAGCTTTTGGATAAATGATTTATTAATTTTGCTGCTCCACAGCTATTAATCAGGAGGTGTCACCATGGCAGTCCCTAAGGGAAAAGTATCAAGACAGAGACGTGATAAGAGACGTTCCTCTCACTGGAAGCTGGAGGCTCCCGGTATCGTTAAGTGCCCCAACTGCGGCGAGTTCAAAATGCCTCACCGCGTATGCAAGGCCTGCGGTATGTACAACGGCCGTCAGGTTCTCGCTGTTGACGAGAAGTAATTATAACGCTTTAGGAGGAAAGGGAACCCTTTCCTCCTTTTTATAATTCGGATGCTTTGCCATGGACAATATCATTTCAAAAATTGAAAACGGCAGTCCCCTGCACCGCCGCGCTCATGTCGGCGACGCGCTTTTGAGCATAAACGGCAACAAGGTGTACGATGTGCTGGACTATAAGTTCTACGGCTACGATCCAGTGCTTGCCGTCACGCTGCGCAGGCCCGACGGCACGGAGCACACGGTGCACGTTGAGAAAGCCGAGGGGCAGGATCTGGGGCTTGAATTTGAGACCTATCTCATGGACAACCCCCGAAGCTGCGCCAACAGCTGCGTGTTCTGCTTTATCGACCAGCTTCCCAAGGGCATGCGCAAGACCATGTATTTCAAGGACGACGACGCCCGTCTGAGCTTCCTGCTGGGAAACTACATCACTATGACCAACCTTTCCGAGCGCGAGATACAACGCATCATCGATCTGCACATCAGTCCCGTCAACATCTCCGTTCATGCGACGAACCCTGAGCTGCGCGTCAAACTTCTGCGCAACAAAAACGCGGGAAAATGCCTTGACATCATGCGGCGCTTTGCCGCAGGCGGCATCAGGATGAACTGTCAGATCGTCTGCTGTCCCGGGCTCAACGACGGCGCGGAGCTTCAGCGCAGCATGGCAGAGCTCGCCGCCCTGTATCCGGCGGTACACAGCGTTTCCATCGTGCCCCTGGGTCTTACCAAATACCGCGAAGGTCTGTATCCCCTCATACCCTTCACGCCGGAGCACACGGCTGAGACGATCGATATGGTAACGGCCTTCGGCGACGAATGTGTCAAAAAATTCGGCACGAGGATATTTTTCTGCTCGGACGAAATGTACCTCTGCGCAGGCCGCGAGCTGCCAGAGGATGAGTTTTACGAGGAGCACACCCAGCTGGAAAACGGCGTGGGCATGCTCAGTCTGTTTAAAACGGAGTTTGATTCCGCCCTCGCTCTGTCGGAAAAGCCCGACGGCGTCCCCTTCTCCATCGCCTGCGGCACCTCAGTCGCTCCTTTTTTTGAAAAACTTGTTTGTATTGCAGGGCAAAAGTATGATAATATAAATGGAAGGGTTTACGCTATAGAAAACGACTTCTTCGGCCACGGCGTGAACGTTTCCGGCCTCATCACGGGGCAGGATCTCATAAAGCAGCTCCGAGGAAAGGAGCTGGGAGAAAGGCTTTTCATCTCCCAGAGCATGCTGCGCCGCGAGGAAATGGATTTCCTCGACGATGTGACCATCGAGCAGGCTGTCGAGGCTCTCGGACTGCCCATCTACCCCACCGAGTGCGACGGCTTCGCGTTCTGGGACGCGATCAGCGGCGATAATCTCCCCGAGGTGAGAACGCCGCGTCGTGAGGAGACCCCCGATATTTTCTATAAATACAATCAGAATGGAGGTTGACCGATATGTCAAAACCTCTCGTTGCCATAGTAGGCAGACCAAATGTGGGCAAATCCATGCTGTTCAACAAGCTCTGCGGACAGCGGCTGTCCATCGTCGAGGACACCCCCGGCGTCACGCGCGACAGGCTTTACGCCGAGTGCGAGTGGCTCGGCCGCAGGTTCAATATCGTCGATACCGGCGGCATCGAGCCCACTACCGACAACGAAATACTCCTGTTCATGCGCGAGCAGGCTAACATCGCCATCAGCGCGGCAGACGTTATCGTTTTGGTAACCGACGTCCGCACGGGCGTCACCGCCGCGGACAAGGACGTTGCCAATATGCTGCTGCGCTCGAAAAAGCCCACGGTGCTGGCAGTAAACAAAATGGACTCCACCGGCCGCGTGGATCCGGCGATATATGAATTCTATTCGCTCGGTCTCGGCGACCCCATCGCCGTATCGGCCGTCCACGGCCACGGCACCGGCGATCTGCTGGATGAGTGCATGAAGTACTTCCCTCCCGAGGACGTCGAGGATGATGAAGATGATCGCATCAAGGTCGCGGTCATCGGTAAACCCAACGTGGGGAAATCCTCTCTTGTGAACCACATTCTCGGCGAAAAGCGAGTTATCGTGAGTAATGTCGCCGGCACCACCCGCGACGCGGTCGACTCGGAGGTCGATAATAAGTTCGGCAAATATGTTTTCATCGACACCGCCGGCATCCGCCGTAAGAGCAGGGTCGATGAGCGGGTCGAGAAGTTTTCCGTCATTCGCGCCCAGACGGCAATCGAGCGCGCCGACGTCTGCATCATCATGATAGACGCCCGCGAGGGCGTCACAGAGCAGGATACCAAGATAGCCGGTCTTGCCCACGAGGCGGGCAAGGCGAGCATCATCGTTGTGAATAAATGGGATCTTGTCGATAAAGAGACCGGTACCATGGAGAAGGTGCGCAAGGACGTTATGCGGGCTCTCAGCTTCATGAGCTACGCTCCGGTGCTGTTTATCTCCGCCAAGACCGGCCAACGCACCGACAGGATATTTGAGCTCGTGAACTTTGTAAACGACCAAAGCAATATGCGCATCACGACCGGCATGCTCAACGACGTCCTCGCGGACGCTCAGGCAAGAGTTCAGCCGCCTACGGATAAGGGCCGCCGTCTCAAGATATACTACATGACCCAAACGGGCATCAAGCCCCCAAACTTCGTTATATTCTGCAACAGCCGCGAGCTGTTCCACTTCTCATATCAGCGCTATATCGAAAACCAGATCCGCGCCGTTTTCGGGCTGGAGGGCACGCCTGTCCGCATGGTGATACGGCAGAAGGGAGATAAGCAATGACCGCTTTTTTGCTTTGCGTAGTCGCGCTCATTTCCTACTCCTTCGGCAGCCTGAGTACCTCTATCCTGACCTCTCACATTTATTTTCACGAGAACATTCTCAATTACAGCCGCGATAATGTGGGCATCACCCGCTTTATGAAGCATCACGGCTGGAAGGGCGTCGCCGTGCTGCTGATAGTCGAGGCTTTGAAAGTTATAATCCCCGTACTTATCGGCGGGCTTCTCATGCTCATCGTCGATCACGCCGACGTGGGCTACGCTTTCGCGCTGTTCTGCGTTGTGCTGGGGACGAATTTCCCCATTCTCTATCGCTTCAGGGGCGAGCCCAGCCTGCTGGCCGTCGCCATCGGCAGCTTTTTTGTAAGCGGCGAGATCGCAATAGCGGGCGTCTTCGTTTTCGTGGTCGTCTACATCGTCAGCCGCTATGTGTCGCTGGCGGCGATCTTCGGCATGGCGTTCATGTGCCTTGTCGCCGTGATGAGCATGGATGTGCTGATAGTAAGAAATCTTGTACTCCTCATCGGACTGCTCGTCCTGATCGAATACCGCCACAGCATCGTCCGGCTTTTTAAAGGCAAGGAAAAGAAGTTCAGGTACAAAAAAGATCTGACATATATGTTCGACGATGATTACGGCAGCGGTGATAGTTGAAAAGCTCGGGGGATTTGTTTCTCCGAGCTTTTTCTCAGGTTAGGGTCAACCATAGTACATTAAAAATTTTCGTGAAATCTGCCGCCTAAAGTTACATTTATTCTTGACATTTTCCCGCCGTTCTGCTAATATATTTTTCGCAGTCAGCAATATGGGGGTATAGCTCAGCTGGGAGAGCGCTTGAATGGCATTCAAGAGGTCAGCGGTTCGATCCCGCTTATCTCCACCAAGAAAGACCTGAAACGTAAGATTTCAGGTCTTTTTCTTTGGTTGCCTTTCGTCTTAAATAAACCCCTGGTTCTACCAGGGGTAAAAAATACCTTGGTAAAATAAAGCCTCCGTGATACTCTAGAGATGGTTTGGCGACCGCATCACAAAGAGTAACAAGGAGGTTTTAAACGGTGAAAAATGAGATGAAACATACAGCATGTTCAAGCTATCGGTGTGAGTATCACATAGTGTTTGCACCGAAATACCGCAGGAAAGTGATATATAAGATATATAAGCAGTGACGGAAAGATATAGGAGAAATCTTCCGGAGGCTGTGCAGTGAGATGAAAGTGGAAATCATCGAAGCAGAAGCCTTTTCATCCCAGTGGTCCTGGACCTTATTTCTCTGTTCAGCTTTCTTGAGCCGTCCCGGAGCAGGGCCGGACAATGTCTTGTGCTACATTCAATTCCGGGTTGTTCGATAGACATTATATGTTGTATCCCTTCCTTTCCGTCCCATCAAAAAAAGCCATCCTTATTTTGCAGTTTTACCCTTGGCTCTTGTGCTCTAATTTTCACCTGTGATATAATTAAATCATCTCCACCTCGTATGTATCCATCGGTGGGAAGTCCAGACAGAAAGGACCCGTCATAATGCATATCGACGTTTTTATCAGCCATCATACCGCCTCCTCCTTGCACATTGTGGAAGCTATTTCCAACAAGCTGGAAGCCTGCGGTGTCCGCTGCTGGTACGCCCCCCGGGACACCAGTGCCAGTTACGCCTCCAGCATCACCCAGGCCATCAATAGCTGCTCCGTATTTCTTCTGATCCTGAACAAACCCGCCTCCGAATCGGTCCATGTACTCAACGAGATCGACTTTGTCACCAAGCGGCTGACGAAAAAAGAGCCGGTGAACATTATTCCGTTTCATGTGGCGGACGAGGACATCGGCCCCGACGCCCAGTATTACCTGGGCAGACTCCACTGGATCGATGCCATGACCCCGCCCATGTACCGACGCATTGACGAGCTGGTGAACCGGATCCTGCCTCTTCTGAACAAGGAAGGGGCTCAGAGCGTAAAAGCCTCCCCGGCCCAGCCCGAATACCGGCTCTACTCCCGGATCCCGCAGGTGCGGGACGTTTTCGCCGGACGGGAGGACCTGCTGGACGCCATCTCCCAGTCCTTCGATGCCGGTAACCGGGTGCTGTTTCTGGAGGGCATCGGCGGCATCGGCAAAAGCGAGCTGGCCAAGCAGTATGCCATCGCTCACCCGGAGCGGTTTGATAAGATCCTGTTCATGACCTATGTTTCGAACCTTCGGGATCTGGTCTGCGACCCTGGTGCCATGGAGATCCAGGGGCTGGAACAGCAGCAGGAGGAGTCTGCCGCCGCCTTTTTTCTGCGGAAGCTCGGCATTTTCCGCGGTCTCGCCGATGAGCGCACTCTGCTAATCGTGGACAACTTCGACACGGACACAGATCCGGACATGAACGCCTTTTTGGAGGGAAGCCACAAGGTGATTTTCACCACTCGGAACACCCACCCCGGCTTCCCCAGCCTGCCGGTGAAGGCCATCCCTGACAAGAACGTTCTGTTCCAGATTTTTCAGCAGAACTACGGTATGCCCATCGAGGATGAGGACCGGCCCTATCTGGAGAAGCTCTTTTCCCTGATCGAGTACCACACCTACACCATCGAGCTGCTGGCCAAGCAGATGGAGGCCAGCTTCCTTTCAGGCAGGGAGATGCTGGAGCTGTTTGAAAGCGGTCGTCTTGCCAGCGGTACCACGGAGACCATTCAGGGCCGCCGCAGTACCAATACCGCTTTCGGCCACATCTGCTCCGTGTTCTCCACCAGCAATCTGACCCAGGAAGAACAGCAGATCCTTCGGGAGCTTTCCCTGATGGGCCTGCGGGGCGTACCCGCTAACCGGTTCCGGGAATGGGCGGACCTTTCCTCCTTTGAGGCGGTGAACAAGCTGATCCGCCGAAGCTGGATTCGCCGGGAGGCGGGCCAGCGGCTGTCCCTGCACCCTCTGGTCCGGGAGGTGGCCCACGAGGTTTTGAAACCCACGGCGGAGAACTGCGCCGGCTTCCTCCACCGCCTGAGCAATTTCGTATTCAACGCCTGGTTTCATCCCCTGGCGGACAATATGGCCATCACGGACTGTATTTTAGCGCTGGCGGACTATTTCGCTCCCTTCCAGGCCATTCAGGACTCCATCTGGATCATGCTGCCCAGCTTTATGTGGCAGGTCATGGAGTACGACAAATCTATCTACTATGGCAAGATGGTCTATGAAACTTACCTGCGGGAGCTGGGTGAGGCCAACATGGCTACTGGCTTCGCGGCGAAAAGTCTGGGCGGCTGCTACTTCAACAGCGGCTACCTGAAAGAATCTATCCCCTATTACAAGCAGGGCCTGAAAAGTATGCTCCTTTCCGGCGAGCCGGAGGGGGAAGATCTGGCTATGTCCTATGAAAAGGTGGCCCGGTGCTATACCTGGGAATATGAGCAGGACTTTGAGAAGGCCGCGGAGCTGTTTAACCGTTGCCTAGAGATCCGCCGGAATATGCGGAAACAGGCGGAGCAGGGCGCCGTATTCTACGATTTTGACCACCGGGAGGACTTCGACCTGCAAAAGATTGACGAGCGGATCGGGGAAGTCTACATGGAGATGGGCCGGATGTATCAGGCCATGGGAGACTACGAAAGGGCATGGGAGTATGTGGACAAGCAGGAGCAGATCTACCTGCAAAATGATTCTGCTAATGTTTCCGGCTTCGCCTATATCTGGTACGACAAGGGAGTCTGCCATTATCACATGGGCAGGAAGGTCCACGAGGCGGGAAATCCCCAGGCTGCAAAGGAACAGTTTGACCTGGCCCTGAAGCTCCTTTCTGATGCCCTGGAATCCAACCTAAAAATGCGGGGTGAACTGGCGTGGGACACCATCGACAACCAGGAGTATCTGGCAGATACCTACGCCGCTCTGGGCAACTACGGCAGCGCATCAAACTATTATATGGCCGTGGCTTCCAGTGTGGAGCGGCTGGGAGGGAAAAACCATCCCCGGGTCGGGGCCGTAAAGGAAAAAATGTGCTTTTCCCAGAATTAAAAAATCATGAGGGCGTGCCGAGGTACGCCCTCATTTCCTTATTTCATGTCCGCCGATAGGCTGCTTTGCGGCTTATTCGAGCACTGTCAGGTGCGTAATTCCATATGCACGAAAGACAAATTCAATGCCGCCTTTAATTTCCGTAGAAAGTGATCCTGTGGTATTAAATCTTAAACTTGAGAATGTGCGGGAAAAGAACTTATCAGCGGGACAGCTGTTGCAGATCGCGAATATGAAGGGAAGCGATAATCCTCTGTATCTCAAGATCGTACTAAATGAGCTTCGCGTATTTGGCTTTTTTGACACGCTGCTCGAGCAGCTTCGGTCAGATTACGGGGATTCGCCGGAAGAGGCGTTTGAGAAGCTGATCAACAGGGTGTCTTCGGAAGAGAAAACACTGCACGAAGCCGGCGGCAAGAATATAAATCATCATCATGTTATATGATCTCTTTCTCATGCAGACTGGTTCCCAGATATCCCAGCGCCTTTTCCGCTTCGGTTTTCTCCTCGCTGAATCTGAGATCCTCATAGCAGTCTCTGATAAAGGCCAGCGCGGCGCCCCTCAGGCTGAACCGATCATATTGACTTTTATCCGTGCGGCTTTTCAACATTGTATATCGAAAAGATACCTCCCGCTTACTTTGCCGTTCGTATGGGCAACAAGACAATTTTCATTTTTTAATACATGAGCGTCAGAAAATTATCAACAGTCTTTCTGCTCCTCCGCCACTCATTTGGCAATCGCGAAGGAGATTTTATCGACTTTAGCGCCCATTTTGATCCCGGTTGTGTTGAAAATGCAAATATCTTTTGTTATACTGTGTTGAAAATAGAAGGAGATTGAACAAATATGCGAAAGCGTCTTCTAAATATAGGAAAGCTATTATTTTTCTGCCTCCCGCTTCTCCTGGGAACCATTGGCTTTGTGGCTGTGGATGGCCGGCCCTTGATAGATTCTCTGTTTGCCTGTGTCACGATGTACGCAATGAACTATTCTGACACGCCAGCAAATATTTTTGTGGAGCTGGCAAGGTGGATCGCGCCGCTGGTCACTGCCAGCGGAATTTTGCTGGCCTTTGCAAAAGTGCGGGACAAGCTGCGCGGCTATATCCGATATCTCAGAGGAGACAGCGTAGCAGTGTACGGACCGGACGAATATAAGTCGGCGCTTCTGGCCCGTCTGGGCCGGCGTGGGTTTGACGGCGGGGCCGACTGGGCATTTTCGCGGGCGCAGAGCTACCTGCTTTTGGGCGATGAGACGGAGAATTTTAGCTTTTATGGGCAAAATCGGGAGAAATTGGCTGGACGTACCGTCTATCTGCAATGCCGAACCCTGCCTGCACAGTCGGTATCCGATGCGGAACTGCATCTGTTCTGCCCAGAGGAGACGGCGGCACGGTTGTTTTGGAAGCGGCGCTGCCTGTATCAGACCTCCGTCCAATGTGGGCATCATATGCGCATTGTGTTTCTGGGCTTCGGAACGCTGGGAGAAAAGCTGCTCACTTTCGCCCTTCAGGACAACATTTTTGACCCGGATCAGCACATTGAATACCATATCTTTGGCGATGGAGCCGAATTTTCCGCCATACATGCCGAACTTTCCTCCATCGGCGACCCGGTGATCTTTCATGCCGAGCCGTGGTATGAACAGCTTTCCCTGCTGGAAGAGGCGCAGGTACTAGTAGTCCTGTCTCAGGAGGATCAGCTTGCGCTGATTCAAAACCTTCTGCTTGCCACAACAGGCCCATTTATCGACGTGTTCATCGCCGGGGAAGACGCGTTGGAGCTGCTGGCCGGGCGGGAGCGGCTTCGTCTGTTCCACTGGAAGTTGGAGGCTTGGAACCCGACCCATATTTTCGGCGACACGCTCTTTGACCGCGCAAAACGCATTAACTTGCGCTACGCGCACCTGTACAGCGGGGTGACTGAAAACGATGAAACGAGAGAGACAGAATGGGAAAAGCTGGACGCCTTCACCCGATACTCCAATGTCAGTGCGGCAGACTATCATGAGGTGCGCCTGAACATGCTTTCCGCCCTGGGATGGTCCACCGACGCGGAGCGGCTCTCCCTAGAGGAAATGGAGCTGCTGTCTGAGCTGGAGCATATCCGCTGGTGCCGGTATCACTATCTGAACAACTGGAAGCGCGGCGTTCCGGAAAACGTGGCGCGCAAGGATCCGGGCAAGCGGATCCTTGCTGATCTGATCCCCTACGGGGAATTGACCGAATGTGAAAAGGAAAAAGACCGGGATAATATCCGGATTCTGTTATCCATATGATATCAAGGCGTGCTGTTCACAACATTGCATATTTTTGACAAGCAGGTATGTAAAAAACATAATTCGGCGTAAAACAGCCGTGTGGTAAAACGCCGCACGGCTATTTTACATACGGATACTTGCCGCACTGCAGCGACCGATTACGCCAATCCTCAATGTGAACATAAGCTTTTTATTCAGCTCTCTGATGGTAGCTGGAGATGCTAAAATTACCATGAGTGGCAGAGGTGAGAAATACGGCTTGGCTTTAATTTTAGCCTTGCTATAATGGAATGTATCAGCTATAGTGCAAAAGCCCCAATTTGCGGCGGTTAGTGGAGGTATTGCGTATGGAAGCTCATCTCCAAAGCCCGGTTACGGGGGTATGTAACCGATGGACTCGGGAGAGCGCTTTAATGGCATTCAAGAGGTCGCGGTTCGATCCCGCTTATCTCCACCACGTCACACAAGTTGTGAACAAAAACTCGTTTCCTTCGGAAAGCGAGTTTTTTGCTTGTTCAAAACCTGCCTCCGGACGTTTGACTGCAAATTGTGTCAGCCAATAGCAAGGGCACATAGAATGAATTGTGCAATCAGGCACAATAATAAATTAGGAGACGATCATTCTATGGAAACCGTTCAAACCTTACCTCCCCGTCACGAAGACAGCCGCTGCAAAGCTATCACCGAGCTGATTGATGCTGTAGCTAAGGAGCAGGAGGCTCTGGCCGATATTCTGAGGGCCGAGCACAAAAAGATTGAAAAGACCGCCGAACCGTGCGGCGCCGATGTGTGCAACCTTGTCAGAATCAACAAGAGCATTGAGCGTGTTCTGGCAGCCGTGACCCGTCTGGAGCTGGCTCTTCAGCTCAAGCTGGATCTGTTCCACGACTGCCTCTGTCCGGATACGCCCTGCTCCGGCGACCGCTCTCCCTGCCATAAATGAACCAAACGCGGATCTCGGGGGCAAGCTCCCGATCCGCACTGCTCCGCGCAGGAAAACGGCTTCATGAGCGCTGCGCCTGATTTCCTTTGTCCTTGATATAGCCCTCTTGGTATACTGTCGGAAGCACCTGTGTCCGATGCCTGTCATTTGCCGAGTGGCACTTAATTAAACGGTTTTCCATATATTGAAGCGCACCTCCCGAGCCCTGTTTGCAGAAGTATGTAGCCGATGGGCTCGGGAGACCGTTTGAATGGCTCAAGTTCGATCCCGCTTATCTCCATCAGAAAGAAGCACTGAATTCAAACGAATTCGGTGCTTCTTTTCTTTTGATTGAAATAAGAGTAATTTCTGTGATATTATAAGCACAATTTTATTCTCACTTTTTCTGCTCGTTGTATCAAGAGCAATATTGAGCTAATGAAGGATTTGGTACATGAGGTGTTAATTCTGAAAAAATCTATATTATTTACTATAATGACTACCCTCTCAATGCTTATGCTTTGCGGCTGCCAGTTGCCGTTTCGATCGAAAGCGACGGTATATACGGCCTGCTGTTCGAGTATTCTGTCGACCGCACCCGTTTGGGCGGGCAGATACTTTCCGTAGATCCCGATATGACGGTTCCTCTGCCGCAGGACAAAAGCCGTGTGGCTTTTTCGGAAAGAGGCTTCAGAACACCGTATGAGCTTGAAAACGGTACCTTTGGTATTCTTGTTTGGGTCATTCTAGAAAATGGCGAGAGCGTCCCGCTCGAGTACCTTTGGGAGTGGAACGCCACTTACGACGAAGAGTATAGCTTCTCGCTGTCTGGCGATAAGAACAACGGGTTTACTTTTACCCCGACAGATGAGAGTATCAAATATACGATTACTACGTGGAGCGAATTACCGAGTGATTTTCTGAAATAATGGTCTCCTTACTCACGACGGCCGGACGAATTCATACATTGCGCTGCCGCTTTCAAGGTCAAACACAGGTTTTCCGCGCTGCCACAGACGCACTCGGACAGCGGCGTTGCTGCTCTCGCGGATCGTGCCGGACATTCTCCCCTTCACGGGAGAGCGCAGCGGGTGGCCGCCATGCGGGGCCGTTATATCTGCCTCCAGCAGCAGCCCTCCCTGTGACAGGCATATATGCTTCTCCTCCGCCGCGAGTATGCGCACTCCGTTATAGGTGGCAAGGCGGTATTCACGGCCGCCGTATATTATCGCGCAGATGCAGCCGGCAAAGCTCATCCCGCAGAACGGTATATGCGCGACCGACAGCATCACAGAGCACGGCTCGGGAAAGCTGTTGCACTGGAGCCACAGGTAAGAGCTCGGGAACGACGTGCCGCTGTCCTTCTCGATATACCCGACGCCGCCGTCAAAGCTGCGCCTCTCCCCGTCTACGCTCAGGCTGCCGCAGAGCGTGTGCGCCATGCTTATAACGCCGTGGCGGCATTCCATGGGCAAAAATCGGAACGGCCCCATTATGTCGCTGCGAAGCGGCGTGAGTGAGCCGTATAATATCTCCCCCGACACATCCGGTAAGCTTATCCTGCACCAGCTGCGGGAAAATTCGCAGTCCCCCGCATATATCACACCGTCCCTCACCGTCAGGTCGGGTACGTCAAATTGCCGTGAGCCGCCCGGGGAAAGCATTTGGATAAACGCTCCGCTCTCAGCTCTGCCGGGGATAAACGCCAGCGCGTCGTTACCCTTCTGATGCTTAAAATACCAGCCCTCAAAGCCTCTGTTTTTCATGTAAAACCCCTCCGTGTCAATAGTATTGACACGGAGGGGCTAATTAATTACCGTGTAATTATCCGAAGCATTTGTCCGAATCCTGTATATCTTTGACTTTGCAGCTTACATACAGCCGCTCGAATGTGTTCGCATCGGATAAATCGACGTTCATGATCTCCTGACACCGTCTGATCCGGTACATGCAGGAATTGCGGTGCAGGTATAACTGCGCGGCGGTCTTGCTCATATCACCCCGCTGATACAGATAGCATTTGAGCGAGTTGAAAAACTCCGTGCCGTTTTCCTTGTCCGACTTGATCAGAGTCTTGATCTCCGGCAGGATAAGGCTTTCTTCACAAATGTTCATATATCCCTTTTTCATTATCAGGAGGGCATACCACTCCGAGAACAGATATTCATGCCTGCTCTCATTGCGGGCAATGCCAAGTTCAAGCGACATTCTTGCCTGCTCGACATAGGCTCCGCGCTTTTCAAGATCGAAGAATATATCACTTATGCCGCAGATATAATCGATCTTATCTTCCGCGTCATTCTGAATATCCGCCAAAAGCTGATTCAGCTTTTTCTTGGTGTTTATCCTGCTGAACAGCATATATATGCCGTCTTCTCTGTTTACATACAGCATATTCGGATTACGGATCTTAATACTGCTCCTGAGACTCTGAAGTCTTCCCTCAGCCGTGTTTTTTGCGGAAAGCGCGATCACAACAAAGCCGGAATCACGCTGAATATTCGTTATGAGCGACGTATTCGTTAGCAGCGTTATTGGCGAGTTGACGTCCTCAAGCAATATTCTCGCCGCTATTGCGCGCTCGGGCGCCATAGTTCCGTAAGGCTTATCAAAGCCGTTGAGCTTGAGATATATCTCGGCCGCGCTCCTCAGTGCGGAATTTATCGTCAGGGCAAGCTCAAGATTTTTCTCATCAAAATACAGGACCGAGCTGATCGCTTCGATCATGTTCCCTATCCGCACCGCACAGGTAGTCTGCGGATTGCCGACAGAAACACCCCAGTTAACGTCAAACGGATCCTTCTCCGTTGATATTCTGTCCATGTACCCGTCTTTATAATATCCCTCGATAATGGTCTGCGGCTGCGCAACTCCGTTTTCCAAGATAATGTTCCAATATGGTTCCGGACAGGGAACAGGCCCTGCATAGGCAATGAGATGGTAGGAGATGTCCGTCAGAATGAGCGGAAAGCCGTAGCGCTTGTAAATGCCGTTCATCATTGACTGGAGGTTCTCGGTCTTTGATATCAGATCCATCACGAAGTGATATACGTTCTCGTTATCCGACATCTTTCCTATCATTTCAGAGTCTTGGTCAAACATTACCTGCACCCCTTCTGGGAATTCTCCCGCAACGTTATCGTTAATTATCCGTCAATTATTCGAGTTTGTCAATGTCACAACTTTCCATGTATATCCACAAATATCCACGCATATAATGTCTCATTGCCTGCCATATTCCACAAAATTCAAAAGCACAGGCTCCGTGGGTACAGAGCCTGTGTTCTATTGTATCTGCCGCTTGTCCATCCTTGTGGGCAAGATAGGCAAGCTCAGCAGCATGTCCAGCCTCCGTCACTGGAGACGATCGCGCCGCAAAAGCGGCTGAATTATCCGCTGGGAACAGACGTTGCTGCCGCCATGAACCGGCTGCGTTTTTTAACGCAATTACGGTCTGACCGTCTCGCCGTCGCCGTTGGCGCCATCGATGACAGTTTTTGTGCCATAGATATGAGATGCCCAGGGGGATGCGTAGTAGAGGATGAGGTAAGCTACCTCTTCAGGTGTTGCGGCTCGCTTATCATAGGTGCCGGAAACGAGGGCGTTGTAGCGCTCCTCAACGGTCATGCCTTCGCCGAGGGCGTTTAGTCCGATGCGCTCAAGCATATTGGTATCGACGCCGTCGGGGTTTACGCTGTTAACGTTCACGCCGGCCGGTCCCAGCTCTCTGGCAGCGGATTTCATAAGTCCCTGCACCGCGTGCTTGGAGGCGCAGTAAATAGCCATGCCGGGGCTGCCTACGACGCCGCCGACGGAGGAGGTGACTACGATGGAGCCATGTCCCTGCTTTACAAGCGCGTCGCCGCCGTACTTGAGCATGTACATAACGCCGAGCACGTTAACACCAAATACCTCATCGAAGTTTTCCTTGCTCATCTGGCTGTTGAACTCCCACTTTCCCTCATATCCGGCGTTGGGAAGCACGGAATCAATATGGCCGAAGTGCTCGATAGCACCGTCGATAAAGGCCTTGACCTGCTCCTCGCAGGTAACATCCGCAACGTTTGTCCACAGTCTGTCCGGTCCCAGCTCCAGCTCGGCTGCAAGCTTTTTAACCTTCTCTTCATCGCGGCCGGAAAGTGCGATTTTCGCGCCCTCCGCCTTGAGGGCGAAGCAAACTGCTCTGCCGATGCCGCCGGTCGCTCCGTTAATAAGAACGACTTTATCTTTCAGTTTAAGATCCATGGTAATTCCTTTCTAAATAGAATAATTTTAATAATCTGCCGCTTTTCCATGCCTGTGGGAAGGACAGGCGAGCTCAGCAGCAGGTCCAGCCGCCGTCGCAGGAGACGATCGCGCCGTTTACATAGCTCGACTCGTCTGCGGCAAGATAAATGATAGTTGTATCAAGTTCGCCGTCGACGCCGGCTCTGCCCATAGGTACGCGGGATTCTATCCACGGTCCCATCGCTTCCATAGCTTCGGGATTGTTAGACTCCGAGGGAAAGAAGCCGGGGCATATGCAGTTGCAGGTGATGCCGTGCTTGCACAGTTCGGCGGCGACCTCGCGGGTCATGTTGACAACGCCTCCCTTTACGGCGCAGTAGTTGGAGATGGGGATAGCTCCGGTTCCGATGCGGCCGAACAGGGACGAGTTGTTGATGATACGGCCGTAGCCGGCCTTTATCATCTCCTTGCCGAACTCGCGGATGCAGCGGAAAACTGCCGTCAGCTCAAGGTCGACTCCATGCTGCCAGAAATCATCGGGGGTCTCGACTATCGGGTAAAGCGGACCGCCGCCGGCATTGTTGACGAGGATATCGACCTTTCCGAACTCATCGATAGTCGCCTTGACGGCGGCTTTTATGTCGTCGAGCTCACAGACGTCGCATTTTACGGGCAGGCACCTTACGCCCTTTGCGCGGACTTCCTCGGCAACGGCTTCCAGCTTGTCCATACGTCTTGCGAGAACTACTGTATCGGCGCCCTGACCTGCAAGGGCCAAGGCGAACTGGCGGCCAAGGCCGCTGGAGGCTCCGGTTATAACGGCAACTCTGCCATGTAAATCAAACATGTCTTTTCTCCTTTTTATAGAGGCATGCACTCAAATTCGTATATATCGATCATAGCCTTCGTAGGATTTTTTGCATCGTCTACGCGGCCAACGGCAAAGGCATACATCCTGTTTATCTTGGGATCGGTGGACTCAAGGGGCACAGACATATAGATATTCAGAGGCGCGGTGAACTCGCCCTTTGCAAAGGCGTCCAGCTCTTCGGCGCTGCAGAAATCTGCGCGGCCCTCATAGGGAACGTATACAAGCGTTCCGTCGTTAAGCTTAAAGGTGAGGCGGCCCTCAAGATCGAACACGCCGTTGAAGCGCAGAAGCTCGTTCATTTCGCCGCCGGGAACGACCTGGCCGATAACACCGGATGCATTGAACACCTCCCCACCCTTGACGACGCTGTTTACGCGCACGCCTGCGCTGACATTTGGATAAAATCCCCAGCTTTCAAGCTCAACATCTGCAGAAAAAAGGTGATCTATTCTGGTTATATTCAACTGTTCAGACATTTCACTGGCTCCTTTCTCACAGCGTGCTCTTCAGAGCATAGACATCATAGCGAACAACGACGGGATCGGTAAACTTTGCGATGCCGAAACCGAACAGGAAGCATCTGTTTACCCAGTCATATCTGGGATCGTCGGTCTCAAGGTGATAGCAGATCGCATTGCGCACCTGCTCGGGGAAAACAAACTTCTTGTACTTGAGGAAAGCCTCATGGTCGCCGATGTCATTGCGTCCGACATAGGACATATAGATCTTTGCACCGTCGTCGGTGACGATCGTCGTCCTTACGTTGACATTCTGGATGCCGTTGGGGTTTCCGGTGCACCAGTCCGCGCCTACTGCCTTGAGGTGGCCGTTTATCTTGGGTCCCCATACCTTTCCGCCTACGATATAGCCGTTGAGGCGGAAGCCATGGCAGGAGGGATCGTACATCTCAAAATCGGGGTCTACATCCGCTGCAAAAGAAAATAGATACTCGCTTTCATACGGTATTAAATCTCTCATAATAAGCTCCATTCTGCCGCGTTTATCATTTCTTCGGTGCGCGGCGGCATATGCGCCCGAAGATCAGCGTTGCTTGACAATAGTCCTTGCAGGACAGAGGGTATCCCCTCTGCCCTGTCGGATTGGATCACTCGAGGCTCATTGCCGCAAAGAATCCGGAGCGAACGGCGGTGCCGATCTTGCCCATCTTTGCGCTGTCGCCGATGACGCGAGTCTTGATATGGTATTTTGCCTTAACTGCGTCGACAAGCTCGGTCCTGGGCTTCATGCCGAGAGCGTTGATAACGGTATCAGCAGGCAGGAACTCGGTGGTTCCATCCTCCTTCTGAACGTTTACGCCGCCTTCCTCGACACTGATGACCTTGGTGCTGGTCATCAGGCGAACGCCGAGCTTCTGCATCTTCGCAACGATGCAGTCGCGGTTGATGAACATCGCGTCGCGTGCCATCTGATGGTACATCTCAACGATGGTCACGTTCTTGCCGTAGTCAAGCGCCAGCTCATAGCCGCCGTCGCAGCCGGATTCGCCGCCGCCGCACACGACGATGTTATCGCCCTTGACGAGGCCGTGGTCCTTATGTACTTCGTACATATTGACAACATTCTTACCGTCAAGGCCCGGAATGGGAGGAGTTACGGGCACTGTGCCGGTGCTGATGAATATTGCGTCGGCCTCTTCAAGTGCAGGGTCGTCAGCGGTTATCTCAGTGTTCAGACGAATGTCAACACCGAGCTTCTTCATCTGTACTTCGTACCAATCGAAGAGTGCGCGGATGTAGTTTTTGAAAGACGCGGTGGCAATGGTCCTTGCGGTACCGCCAATGCGGCTGTCCTTATCATATACGGTGACCTGATGTCCCTCGAGAGCGGCCACGCGGGCGGCTTCAAGGCCGGCAGGACCTGCGCCGATGATAACGACCTTCTTGGGATCCTGAGTCTTTTCGATCTTGAACACGCGCTCCTCGCCGACTCTGGTGTTGACGGAGCAGGAGATCTTTGTTCTGCGGTTCCAGATGCGGCCGATGCAGTCCTCGTTGCAGCGCAGGCAGGGGCGCACATCCTCTCTGTGGCCGGCCATCAGCTTCTTGGGGATCTCTGGATCGGCGATAAGCGCGCGGCCCATGATGCAGAAATCAGCCTTATCGGAGGTGATGAGCTCAAGCGCCGTGTCGGGATCGTGGGTACCGCCGTTGAGGATGGGCTTTTTGATGTGCTCGCGTGCGAAGTCGCATACGTAGGACATACAGGCCGGTCCCTGATAGGACGGCGGGAAGATATAGTCAAGGCGCTCATAGGAGCCGGCGTCGACGTCGAATGCGTCGATGCTGCACTTCTGGAGCCACTCAACAAGCTCGGCTGTCTCGTCGAAGGTACGGCCGCCTTCCCAGCCGTGGTCGAGTGCGATACGGAAGAGGATGGGCATATCGGGGCCTACGACCTCTCTGATGCCCTCGATGATCTCACGGGCAAAGCGGGTGCGATTCTCGGCGGAGCCGCCGTACTCGTCGGTTCTATGGTTGAACACATTGGACATGAACTGGTCGATCAGGTAGCCTGCATGCGCATGTACCTCGATCGCGTCAAAGCCCGCGTCAACCGCAAGGCCCGCTGCGAACTTGAACTTCTCAACGATATCCTTGATCTCTTCCTTGGTGATCGCGCGGGTTTTGACCTCGGGGACAAAGAAGGTGGGATTTTCGGAGGATGAGATCAGAGGCTCGCCGAACTCGTTGGGATAGCCGTTGCGTCCGGTACCCGGGGTCATCTGCAGTGCGATCTTTGCACCCCAGCGGTGAACTCTTTCGCAGAGATCCGTCAGTGAGGGAAGAACGATCGCAGACTCGAGCCAGCCTTCGCAGGAGCCCTGCGCTATCTTCTCGGTAAGAGGAGTGCAGCCGGTGATGATCATACCGACGCCGCCCTTGGCGCGTTCCTCATAGTAATCTATCTCCCAATCGGACTTAGCGCCGGAAGGAAGAGAGCAGTTATGACCCATTGGAGATAGAACTATGCGGTTTTTTACCTCCATCTTACCGATCTTGAAGGGAGTAAAAAGAGGACTGTAATCTTTAGACATTTTAAATTCTCCTTTTTGCTATTGCTTTAAAATACCGGCTCTGTTCCGAACTGTGATCCTGCCGAAGCAGAGCCGGTTTCCTTTTATGCTATTATGCTCTTTTCGTTATCTTTTTAATTTGCGGCCTTTGCAGGAGCAGCGCTTGCCTCAATGGCCTTCTTCTCTACAACAACGCTCTGAATGGGCTTGCAGCCGATGAAGATCATGACGGCAAGAACAATTCCAAGGAAACCGAAGAGCTTGAACATGCCGCTGTAGGAGCCGGTTATGTCATATGCTGCGTTCAGCACGGGCATACCGAATGCAACGCCGCAGTTCATAACGGCGATCATGATGCCCATGATGCGTCCCTGCTCGCGGTTGCCGAATACCTGAAGGGTGTAAACTGGGAGAGTAGCCTTGAGGATGCAGAAGGAACCGCCGAGAAGAATAGTTCCCAGATACATCATGCCGATCGCGGGAGCGGTTGCATAGATGAATACGGAGGCGATGGCCATGATCGAGTATGCTACCATGCAGGCGCGGATACCGAGCTTGTCCGCCAGGATGCCGAAGGGAAGCTGGAGAACTATGTTCGCCGCGTACATGATGGAGAGCATTACGCCGCCGTCATAACCGAGGTCTGAGGAGAAGATGGCGATGTTGCAGATCGCGCCGTAGATGATGAGTCCGAAAAGGCCAATGCCGATGGTGCCGCACCAGAACTGTACGGTCTTGTAGGCTTCCTTTGCGGTAACGCCGTAGGGGATGATCTCGCCGCTTTCGTTTGCGATCTTAACTTTGTCGTTCCACATGGGCTTTACGCCATACTTCTCGGGGGTATCCTTGAGGAAGATGATGAGAACGATAGCGGTGAAAACAACGATCGCGCAGTTGATGTAAAGGGAAGCTGTCCAGCCGATGGTGCCGATCCACTTGGAGACGATCGGGCTGAAGATAACGCCTGCAAGACCGGAGCCGATAGCGGTTGCGGAAAGCAGGGTGCCGGTGGAGTGAGCAAACCACTTGCTGAAGATGATGGAGCAGGAGGCGCCGGAGCAGAAGCACAGGGAAATGCCCTGAAGAATAGCTGCAAGGTAGAACATCCAGATCGATGTGCCGGTCGCATAAAGCAGAACGCCTGCGATCATCAGCAGCGAGCAAAAGGATATCATGCTCTTCATGCCGAACTTCTCAACAAGCCTGCCGTAGAAGATACTCATAATAGCGTTTGCGCCGCCGTTGAGGGTTATAGTGAGCGCGTAGGCTGTGCGGGAAAGCTCGGGGTGAGCCGCAAGGATTGGCTCCATGTACAGCGTTACCGTGCTGAGGGTAAGACCCGCATACACGAACTGCATCAGGATGAGCAGAACAAGAACGCCCCATGCGTAATTGCTGCTCTTGACGAGACTACTTTTTTGCATTGTTTTTTCTCCTTTTATTAAATTTTTATATTTATATTTTTTAAGGCTTTTCGATGTATACAACAGGCTTAACAACGTCCTCGGGTTTGGGGTCCATCATGAGGTCAAAGCCGTCCTTTATGGCTTCAAAGCCGTACAGCCTTTGGGTTATCATTTTGGAGGGATCGACGCGTCCGCTCTTGATGACGTCGAACAGCCGCTCCATTCTTCTTCTGCCGCCCGGGCAGATGCCGCCGGTCAGGGTCTTGTGCGCACACCACATCATGGAGTCAAGCGCCGGAACCTTAAGCTCGTTGTACATTCCCTCAAGATTAACGACGATGCCGTTAGGCTTGAGCATGCGCATACCGGCCACGATGTTGCGCTCTCCGCCACCGGTTACGATGACCTTGTCGACAAGCTTGCCGCCGGTGCAGTCGAGCACCTGCTCGACGATGTCGCCGTCCTTGTAGTCGATTATGGCTTCCGCACCATACTCGATGGCAAGCTTCTTTGTAATTTCTCTGTGGCCTACGCCGAGGATAGTGCCCGCGCCGCGCAGAGCCGAGCCGACTATAGACATGAGACCTACGGGGCCGATTCCGATAACGACGACCGTGTCGCCAAACTTGACGTCCGCAAGCTCGGCTCCATGGAAGCCTGTCGTTACCATATCGCCGGTCAGAACAGCCTGTTCAAGTGTGACGCCCTCGGGGATAAGCGCTGCGTTGCAGTCGATGTCCTTGCATACGAAATACTCCGCGAAGCATCCGTCAATGCCGGTCGACATCACCATGCCCTGCATGATGCCGCCTGCGTGCTGCGCAATGTTGTCCTGACATTCAAGAGCCCTGTAATTCGGCGTTGCCGCGGGAACAAGCACAACGTCACCAACCTTGAAATCCTTGACACCACCACCGACTTCGACAACTCTTGCAACGACCTCATGTCCGAGTATTCTGCCCTTCGGGCCGGCGCACTCGGGTGTACATTGGAGAGAGCCGTGTGTATCGGAGGTGCAGGGTGCAACTATTATCGGCGTCATAAGCGCGTCATAGTAGTCGATTTGCGGGATATCCTTTTCCATCCAGCCGACTTCAACGCAGGGTTCAATTATGCCGAATCCCTTCATCTTGCCTGTCATGAATTTTCACGCTCCTTTTTCTTTTTTATCTTTCTGTTGATATTTTAACAAAGCGAAAATTCTCTGTCATTGTCATTTTGCAAGAAGAGAAGTCGAAGTTTTTTACGTTTTGCCAAAAAGATAACATTCTAATGGAAGTTTATGCTATCGTCGGATATCTCCTTCCCCCCGCGCAAAGTCTATGTCAAATCTGAGAATTCAGCATACATATTTGTCGAAATATAGTATATCTCCGGTGGTGGCGGCATTTGCGAAAGACGATTTTGCCCTCAGCGGACATTCTATCCTCATCCGTTTCCTTGCACATATCTCCATCAGCATCGGAATTCTTGATTTTTCAAGTTTTTTTGGTAAAATGCATACCACAGCATGTTAAATATACTCTCACAAGCGCAGGGCCCTCCTGCGCAAAAGAAAAAGTTAGGAGATTTATTTATGAAGAGATACATATCTATACTGCTTGCCCTGGTAATGCTGCTGACGCTTTTTCCCATGGCCGCTGCGGCAGAACATCAGCACAGCATCACAGTTGTAAACGCTAAGGAGGCTACCTGTGCTGAGGACGGCTACACCGGCGACAAGGTTTGCTCCACATGCAATGAGATGCTTGAAAAAGGGCAGGTAATTCCCGCCACCGGAGAACACCATTGCCTGTCCACGGTTACCCCCGCGACCTGCACGCATCAGGGCTATACCACCTACACCTGTAGCTGCGGCTTCAAATATGTGGCCAACTACACTCCCCTCGCTCCGCACAATATCATCCTTATATATGACAGGGAAGCGACCTGCACCTCTCCCGGCAGTACCGGTGACAAGGTCTGCTCCGTCTGCGGCTTCACCGTCGAAAAGGGGCGGTCCATTCCTTCCCTCGGGCATGATTACATAAACGGTGTCTGCATCCGCTGCGCTCAGGCCGAGCCGGAAGATCCATTTACCGATATATCCTCAAGCGGCTATTATGAATATATCGTTGAGGCCGCCAGCGTCGGCATCATATCCGGCTACCCCGACGGCAGCTACCGTCCAAATAACATCGTCACCCGCGCTCAATTTATAACCATGCTCTACCGCGCGGCAGGCTCGCCTTCTGTCGAGAACGCAGACCTTAAGTTTACCGATGCCGGTACTATAGCGGAAAGCTATAAAACGGCCATCGCATGGGGCGTCAAAAACGGTGTTATCTCAGGCTACGGCGACAACACCTTCCGCCCTGATCAGAATATCATCCGCGCCCAGATGGCCACCTTTATGTACCGCTATATGAAGGACGTTGCCCATTATGACTTCGGCGATGTATCGCCCTGCGATTTTGAGGACGCATCCGAGATCGCGCCTCCCTATGTCGAGGCCGTCAACGCCGTTGTGAGTGCCGGAATTATGAACGGAATGGATACTACTACATTCGCTCCCAACAACACCGCCAACCGCGGCATGGCCGCGACCGTAATCCTCAGAGTTCATAACCTGACGACCTGATTGCTAAAGAAACAAGGCTTCCGCATTGTTTTCGGAAGCCTTGTTAAGCCCTGAGCTCTGCTCCCCTGCCCTCAGGTAAAATCGTTTCAGGGAATATTGACAATTTGACTGTCCTGAGTTAAAATGAATTTGTTATGCCCACATAGCTCAGCTGGATAGAGCACTCGCCTCCTAAGCGAGGGGTCGGAGGTTCGAATCCTCTTGTGGGTGCCAAGGCGGTCTGCAATATAATGCAGACTGCTTTTTTATTCGTCCCGAACCTCCGACCCCTTTTTGATCTTCGCGGTTGCTGATGCCTGCATCGGCGAGCGAAGGAATGAAATCCGTGCACGAAGTGCCGAACGGCACTTCGCAGATTTGAATACTCTTATGGGTGCCATGAAAAAGCGACAAGCTTCAGCTTGTCGCTTTTTCAGCGAAATCCGCCCTTGCGGGCTGGTGAAATATTGATTTGCAATATGAAACCCGCTTCTCGGATAAAATCGCTGCGGCGGAGGGTGGATTTCATAAGATCTACGTCTGTTAAAGCTTCCCCGGCAATGGGGGTGTAGGGGCGAGCATCGCTCGTCCGCGTGCTCACGCAAGTCCAATTTGAATTGAGAAAGGCACGTCCCGTTTTTTCCTCGGTCCGACCGGTGATAATGTAAATTGTCGTTTTGCACTCACGCTCTCAACGACACCGAATGACCTTGTAAGGGCGGCCAATGGCCGCCCTTACAAGGTATTCTTATCTCACCGCCATATCGTCGCTTTTTTATTCGCCATGTTTTATCTTAAGCTTTCTGAACTTTTTGTGACCTCTATTGACTTTGCCCCAAAAAAAGACGATAATTGCTTCATTATATATCTGTTTATCTGGGGGAATTTTCCGAATGCTCAAGCTAAAAGGCATAACCAAGGATTACGCCGTCGGCGACGACGCTGTCCACGCCCTGAAAGGTATTGATCTTGAGTTCCGCGAGAGTGAATTCGTGGCGGTGCTCGGCCACTCCGGCTGCGGCAAGACCACACTTCTGAACATCATCGGTGGCCTCGATCAGTACACCGAGGGCGACCTCATAATCAACGGCCGCTCCACCAGGGATTACGGCGACAGGGACTGGGATACCTACCGCAACCACTCCATCGGATTTGTTTTTCAGTCATACAATCTGATTCCCCACCAGACCGTGCTTGCAAATGTCGAGCTTGCGCTGACGCTCTCGGGAGTTTCAAAGACCGAGCGGCGCGAGCGGGCAATAGAGGTGCTTGAGAAGGTCGGCCTCGGCGATCAGCTCAACAAAAAGCCAAACCAGATGTCAGGCGGTCAGATGCAGCGAGTTGCGATCGCCCGCGCACTGGTCAACGACCCCGATATTCTCCTCGCCGATGAGCCCACAGGCGCTCTCGACTCCGATACCAGCGTTCAGATCATGGAGATACTCAAGGAGATATCCAGGGATAAGCTCATCATTATGGTCACCCACAATCCGGAGCTGGCCGAAAGCTATGCCTCCCGCATAATCCGCCTGAAGGACGGCCTTATCACCGATGACTCGATGCCCTATTCCTCCGAGGACGACCGCCCTGCGGAGCTTCCGCAGCGAAAGACGGCAATGGGCTACCTGACCGCGCTGTCGCTGTCTCTGAACAACCTCATGACGAAGAAGGGGCGCACTTTCCTGACCGCGTTTGCCGGCAGCATCGGCATCATAGGCATCGCCCTTATCCTGTCCATATCCACCGGCGTCAATAACTATATCGATAAGGTGCAGGAGGATACCCTGTCCTCCTACCCAATATCTATTCAGGCCGAGACCGTTGACATGACGGAGCTCATGACCAGCCTCATGGGCGTGAACGCCGAAAAGAGCGAAAACGCACATGACAGGGACGCGGTCTACGGTAACACCATCATGTACGAAATGATGAACACCATGACAAACGCCGAGGTCGAGACAAACAATCTGCGCGATTTCAAGGTCTTCCTTGACGGGCAGATGAACGGCGACACGCCGCTGCATAAGAACGTATCCAACATCCAGTATACCTACGATCTGCCTATGAATCTCTATACCAAGGACGCGGACGGCAACATCGTAAAGTCGGACGTGATGAGCCTGATGAGCAGAATGCGCGCAGGCATCATCGGCGATGAAGCAGAGGCCTCCGTAAGCAGGTCCATGAACGATATGTTCAGCTCCTCAGGCATGAGCGGCACCCATAGCCAGTTCGTCGTATGGCAGGAGATGCTGCCCGGCGAGAACGGGCTTGTCAGCGAGCTTGTGCAGCAGCAGTACGACGTGCTGTACGGCGCATGGCCTCAGAATTACGATGAGACGGTGCTCATTGTCGACGAGAACAACGAGGTATCCGACCTGGTGCTGTACGCCCTCGGCCTCAAATCCTCCGCCGAGATGCTCTCGGCCATGACGGGCTACATGAGCGGCCAACCGGTCGATACCACAAAAATGGAGAGCTGGAGCTATGCCGACGTATGCGAAAAGACCTTCAGCCTCATCCTCCCCGCCGACTGCTGGCAGAAAGATCCCGCGACGGGTGAATATAAAGACATAAGCGCCGATGCTCTCGGCCTCAAGACGCTCTACAGCAACGGTATCCAGCTCAAAATAGTCGGCGTCGTCCGCCAGAACGCCGACGCCGTTTCCGCCATGATGACCGGCGCGATCGGCTATACCAACGCGCTGACGAAGCACGTTGTGGAGCAGACTGCGGCAAAGGAGCTTGTCCGGCAGCAGCTTGCAGACACCGAGCACGATATCTTCACCGGACTTCCCTTCAAGGAGACCGGCCGAGTACTCTCCGCCGAGGAGATAAAGCAGGCCGTTATCGATTACTGCTCCGGTATTGACGACGCAAAAAAAGCGGAGCTTTATATCGGATATATGTCCGTTGCTCCCGAGTCGTATATCGATTCCATGATCGACGAACAGCTCAATGGGGTCTCGCGGGAGGACATTGAAAAGACCGTCGTGGAGAACTATCCCGAGTACGTGGATATGCTGTCGGCCATGGATGACGACACGCTGTTCGGCTATATGCGCGAGATGATGAGCCAGCAAATCTCAAAGGCCTATGCCGAGGGTGTCAGGTCCCAGATGGGCCAGCTTTCCACCTCGAGCCTTGCCGATGCCTTCGACCAATGCTACTTTACCGACGAGGGCTATAAGATGATATACGATAACCTCATGCCCGAGACCTTCTCCGACTCCAGCTACGAGGATAACCTCCGCGCTTTGGGCTACGTCGATCTCGACGCTCCCTCCGGCGTCAACATCTATGTTGCGACCTTCGCCGCGAAGGACGCGGTCGCGGATATCATTGAGGATTATAACGACAGCGTCGATACCGAGGATCAGATCACCTATACCGACTATGTCGCGCTCATCATGAGCTCCGTCACCACCATCATCGACGTCATATCCTATGTCCTCATTGCGTTCGTGGCGATAAGCCTCATAGTCTCCAGCATCATGATCGGTATCATCACATATATCAGCGTTCTCGAACGCACAAAGGAGATCGGAATCCTGCGAGCTATCGGCGCTTCAAAGAAGGATATCTCCCGCGTGTTCAACGCGGAGACGGTCATTGTCGGCTTGGGCGCAGGATTCATCGGTATACTGGCGACCATGCTCCTATGCATACCCATAAACGCCGTCGTGCATCACCTTACGGGCATCTACTCGATAAACGCCGTGCTGCCGCCCGGGGCCGCGGTCATCCTCGTTGCGATAAGCATGGGGCTCACCGTTGTGGCGGGACTTATCCCCTCCCGCTTTGCCGCGAACAAAGACCCCGTCGTCGCGCTCAGAACCGAATGAAAAAAACAAAAGCCCCCGTGGGATCCTCCTGTAAAGGAGCTGTCCCATGGGGGTTCGTGTATTCAGCATCGTTCCGTCATAAAACCCGGAATTAGATCGTGCCCGCTGTTTTTGCATCAGTCCGACTATGGACTGCAAAAATGTAAAGATTATCTCTGATATAACTTGCCTGGAATCAAAGATAACGATTATTCTAAGCCTTACACTGTGTTGCTCCTCCGTAGAGCGGACGAGCAATGCTCGCCCCTACAATAAGGGGTACTTCTATAATAACCCTATCTCATTGGTGTGCTGGCGCACAACTAATTCGCGTTAAGATGGCGCATGTCGTTTTTGCTCCGGTCCGACCGGCAGCTGCGGTATTGCCATACGGGCGATTCGCATTCAAATAGTACTTATCGTTTTCCCTGCCCGAACGTGTTCTGCGCGGTTTTTGATACATTGCCATTGTATAAATGACAGAGCGGTTTAAAATCCTGCGTCCGTAGGGGCAGCCATTGGCCGTCCGCCGCATTCGTTCTGTATAAAAACCATGAACTGAATAAAGGAAAAAGGGAAGCAGCTTCTTTGCAAAGCGCCTCCCTCGTTGGGTTTCAATTTTCACTTTCTTTTAACTATAATTCTCTTATGCCCGCAGACGGTGCAGTATATGCCGCCCTCATCGTAGAAATGGCGTCCGGCGTCAATGTGCTGCTTCATGTTTATAAAGCGTATGCGCTCCTGCTTCGTGAGCTTATCCTTGAAGCTGCGGTTAGAGTAATCCTTGGCAACAATAATAAAAACATTTAAAAAAATCACTCCGAATATCAGGAACACTGCCTCCGCCACCCAGAGGACGGCCATAGCCGCCTCGCCTATAACCGGCCCGTTCAGAAACGGCCTGAAATAGACGGCACAGCCAAAGGCTATCAGGGTCAGGACGACGTAAAGATAAAACTGCGGCCATAACGTCGGCGGCAGCTTGCCGCAGTGGGGGCATATTTGCATTTTCTCCGGTATCATGTTTTTGCAGTGCTCGCATTCTCGCATATTGCAGCTCCTCCCTGTCGGTATTATTGCTTTTTTCTGATTATGCCATAAATTCGATGAATTTATGGCATAATTGGTATTTTCGCTGGCTGCCCCGCAAAAGGCGAGGCGAATGACTATTTAATGCGCCAAGGTATACAATGGATATTATACCATTTCCGACGGATTTTTCAATAGTCCGTCACTAAAAGCCTGCTGTACCACAGCATGAGAAAATCGGTCATATTCTCCCTGTATTTAAAAAGCAGCCCTCAAATGAGGGCTGCTCTTGCTAATGATATGTATTTTGTGG